>Ga0105046_10017296_pt1 | contig 11036 bp, 10 predicted proteins | sample MAT03_FD_78385 | JGI IMG/M metagenome (GOLD analysis project Ga0105046, IMG submission 78385) | Freshwater microbial communities from Lake Fryxell liftoff mats and glacier meltwater in Antarctica - MAT-03 (megahit assembly) | ecosystem: Environmental > Aquatic > Freshwater > Ice > Liftoff...
ACGGAGTTGGAGAAGAAGATCGAGGCGCTGCAACCGGGCGACGTGAAGCGGGCCTTCGAGAAGCACGTCAACCCGAAGGGGCTGATCGTCATCCAGGCCGGGGACTTCGGGAAGAAGAAGTGATGATCTGGCGAGCCGCCCCTGTGAAGGGGCGGGTGAATTGGAACCCGCCCCTTCACAGGGGCGGCTCGCCAAATAGGGGCGGCTCGCCCAGACGGATTCGCCGCCTCGCTCAATTCGTGATGCCACCATGACCGACCGGCCCGTCGACAACTGCCCGTACCTGACGCACACCCACGGCGGATACACCATCGAGGGGTGGAGCCGGGCGGCGGTGCAGAGCTACTGGCGCGTCCCGGAACTGAAAGTCGGGTTCGACCTCGGCGCGCAGCCGTGGGACTTCATGGGCACGCCCAACTGGTTCATCTCGCACGCCCACCTGGATCACATCGCCGCGTTGCCGGTGTACGTCGCCCGCCGCCGGATGATGAAGATGGAACCGCCGAACGTCTATGTGCCGGTCGAGAACGTCGAAGACGTGAAGCGGTTGCTGGCGGTGTTTCAACGACTGGACCGGGGCCGTCAGCCATGCAACCTGGTCGGCGTCGAAGCCGGGCAAGAGATCGAATTGTCCCGCGACCATGTGGCCACCGTCTGGGACACCGCGCACACGGTGCCCAGCCGGGGGTTCCTGGTGTGGGAGCGGCGAAACAAGTTGAAGGACGAATACGTCGGGCTGCCCGGCGAGAAGATCAAGGAGTTGAAATTCAGCGGCGTCGAGATCACGCGGAGCGTGCGGCTGCCGCTGGTGGCGTACACCGGCGACACCTCACCCGCCGGGTTGGACGCCTACCCGGCCGCATTCGACGCGAAGATTCTCATCACCGAATAGAGCTTCATTGGCGCCGCCCACCGGCCGGAGAAGGTCCACAAGTACGGCCACCTGCACCTGGACGACTTCCTGGAGCGCCAAGACCGGTTCAACAACGAGTTGGTCATCGTCGGCCACTTCAGCACCCGTTACCACCCGACGGAGGTGCTGCGGTTGCTGGACAAAAAGCTGACGGACAAGCTGAAAGCCGTGATGAAGTTGTGGCTGTGACGACGTGGTAGAATGGGATACCGATAACCCGGAGACAGCAGCCATGAACACCGTGACCATCGACGCGAAAACCTGGGAGCAACTGAAAGCCGGCGGCGGCGGCACCCTGCGAGTGAAGGTGGAAGGCGACCAACTCGTCGGCCAACTCCCGCTGGATGACCTTGCCGAGCGTTACCGCGCCGCGACGGGCGAGGAGATGCCCACCGACGAGGAGTTGGACCGCATCGAACGGGAGGAGCCGAAGGTGACGACCGAGCAGTTGATGGAGCACCTGCGGAGGCTGACGAAATGTTCGTGATTTGGAACGACGCATCGAAAGACCAACTCACCGATTTTTACGTCAGCCTCAGCTTGGACGAGCAACGGACGCTCGCGCATCACGTCGTTGGCATCAACGGGCAACTCCAGGAACGCGGGTGGGAATTGGGGGAATCTCGCGGCGCGAATCGCCGGCTCTGGTTCACGGAGTGGTTGGTGGTCTCATTCGTGTTCACCGCCTCCGGAATCGAAGTGGCGTTCGTGTCCCCCAACCGGTGACACATTCTCGTGTGTCGGTTCACCCCTTGAACGGCACCCGACAGGATTCCAGTTGTTCCCCGTCCTGGGTCGGGGCGGTCGCCTGGGTCGCCAGCGGGTTCGCCAGCAGCGACCCGTAACCCGCCGCCCCGCCGACCGTCAGCGCCACCAACAGCGGCAGCGGCTTCAGGCACTCCCCCCGCGACTCCACGAACACGCCGTACAGGATCGGCAGCAGGATCAGCACATACGCCGCGAGACTCTGGTGCGGGGCGGTGCTGATACCCGCGATCCCGGCCGGGCATTCGAGCTTGCCGACGGTCACCAGATACACATGAAACCCGGCCACGGTTGCCCCGCCGATGGCCAGCGGCAGCGCGAGCAAGTTCACCCGCCCGCGCAGCCCCGCCGATAATCCGACCAGTAATACCGCCACCAACGAGAACGCGAACGTCCGCTGGTAGAAGCAGAGCGGGCACGCCTTCAACCCCATGCCAAGGCTGAGGTACAAACTGCCCGTGCACGCGGCGGCGGCGAACAGGAGGGTGAACAACGGCGCGAGCATGAATGTGTCCGGGGAACGTAGGGAAAGAACGAACGGCCGTCGCGGTCACTCCACTTCAAAGATGGCCTCGATCTCGACGGCGATGTTACCGGGCAGCGAGTTCGTGCCCATCGCGCTGCGGGCACCGATGCCGTCCTCGCCGAACACGTCCTTCATCAACTCGGAGTAGCCGTTGACCACCTTCGGTTGGTCGCCGAAGTCGTCGGTGCAGTTCACCAAGGCCAGCGACTTGACGAGCCGCTTCACCTTCTTCAGACTGCCGAGCGTGTCGATGAGCGTGGCAAGGATGGCCAACCCCACCTGCCGGGCCGCCGCCGTCCCCTGCTCCGCGGTCAACTCCTTGCCGACCTTGCCGACGATGAGCGTCTTGTCCGGCTTCAGCGGGCCGTGCCCGGAGACGTACAGCAGGTTGCCGGTTCGCACCGCCGGCTTGTACACGGCCACCGGCTTCGGGGCCGGCGGCAGCGTCAGCCCCAATTCCTGAAGCCGCTTGTCGGGATCATTCGCCATGTCGGGCACCTCTCGGTAGGGGCACCCACAAGGGGTGCCCGCAAAGAAATCAGGGCACCCACAAGGGGTGCCCCTACGATGCAGGACTCAAACTCGGCACTTGGCCGCGTAATCGTCGTTCACGGTCAAGCCCAAGCCGGGGTCGGCGGACGCCCGCAGTTGGTTGTTCTGGAACGTCGGCCCGCCGGTGAACAGGTCGGTGAACCAGTCCACGTATTCGCAAACGCGGCCGTAAACGCTCGCCGCCCCCAGGTGCGTGCCGATCTCCGGCAGTCGCACCGGATAGATGGCGACGTGCCGGAGTTCGGCGGCGGCGGCCACCTTGCGGGCGGGGGTGATACCGCCCAACCGCAGCGGGTCCAGGCGAAGCGCGGACACGCCGCCCGCGTCCAAGAGACGGAGCAGGTCGTCCGGCCGGTCGCAGTGTGCGCCGACGGATACGCCCACGTCGAGGCGGTTGATGAGCCGTTGCAGGTTGCCGATGTCGGTCGGCGGGAGCGGGTCGCAGAAACCATCGAGGCCGAACTCCTCGGCCCCGGTGACGCCCAGCCAGACGGCGGAGGAAAAGTCCAACCGCCCACAAGCGTTGATCTCGAACCACGCCCCGTCCGGGATGCCGTCGCGGAGCTGGCGGAGACGGTCTGCGTCCAACTCCGGGTCGTCGCTGCCGACTTCGATCTGGATGCCGGCGGCCCCGGCGTCCAGCGCGGCGAGGGATTCCTTGATCGCCTGCTTCGACCCCATGACTGACGACGCGGTGTCACTAACGATGGCCTTCAGCGCGCGGCGGTGGCCACCCAACAGGTGATGCACGGGCAATCCGGCGGCTTTCCCCTTTAAATCCCAAAGGGCGAAATCGACGGCGGCATACGCCCGCGCCGCCACCCCCGCGAAGCCGAGGCCGCCGAGGTGCGCCGTCGCCCGGACGAAATGCGCCTCCACATCGAACGGATTTGTCCCGACCACCACGTCCGCGATGACCGAGTCGATGAGGGACCGCACCGCCGTCGCACCTCCGCCGAGCGTGGGCGCGAACCCCAGGCCGACTTGTGGCCCGTCCGTGATCGCCCGGACCAGCACCACCTCGACCGTCGAAGTCGGGCGCGGCTCCTGAATGGCGGACAAGGACACCGGCCGCCGGAGCGGGACGCGGAGCAGATCGGTTTCGAGTCGAAGCAACTTCATGGAGGATGAGTGTACTCAGGGCAGGGCGAAGTGGCGCTTCCCCGCCCTCGCGCTGCTCACTTCGCACACAGCTTCTTCATGGCCTCGCCCATCGCCTCGCCGATCAGGTAATACGTCTCGGCGTTCGAGTTCCAGTGGTAGCCCTGGCCGGAAGGCGACACCTCCTTGTCCCGCCAGAACGCCTTGGTGCCGACGTACGCCACGTTGCCTTCGAACTCCTTCATCTGAGCGACGGCGGCCTGGGCCTTCATCAAGGACAGGGCGCGCGGGTGCGTCTCGGTCGGCCCGTTCATCCCCGTCTCGGCGACGACGAACGGCAACTTCGGCGCGCCCAATTCCTTGCGGATGTCGCGGATGAAGTGGGCCATATTCTTGGTGTACTCGTCGTTGAATGCCTGATTGATGCGGTCGTTCCACCCCTGGTGCCAGGCGAACCCGACCAGTTCGTGCGGCCGACCGGCGAGTTCGGGGAACCGCTTGCCGATGTCCGCGAGGACGGCCTTCGTCCGCGTCACCACTTCCTTGTAGTACGGCCCGACTTCCCCGCCCGCGCTCGGCGGCCGGAAGTCCTTGCCCAGGCTCTTCCCGCCCCACGCCAGTTTGACGAGCAACACCGGCTGATCGTAGGCGTCACCGACGACTTTGCCGAAGCCCAACTCCGGCCCGACGCGATCCGGCTTCGACCCGTACCCGACCGTCAGCGGCCCCTTCCGGTCGAGGTAGTCGATCCACACGTCGTCGCGGACGGCCCACTCCCCACCCTTGCCGCGCAGGTGCTTGTACTTGCCGGCGGTGGCCGCGTCCGACACCAGGAACTCCAGGCTGCCCTTGCCGCCGTTCCGCTTCGGGTCGGCCTTCACCGCCCCCGCCCCCTCCATGTTCGACTGCCCGGCGAGGACGAACACTTTCACCGGCTTCGCTTTGTCGTCCGCCCGTAGCGGGACCAGCGGTGCGAGGAGGAATGCGAGTAGGACGAGGGACGTTTTCATGGGTAATTCCGAGAGGGGTAGATTCCGGGCGAACCCGGCCCGCAAGGGCCGTGGGTGTCTTGCTTTGTCCTTCCACCCACCGCCCTTGTGGGCCGGGTTCGCCAACTTGCGCGAACGCAATTCCGTCACGCCGTCGCCTTGTCCGGGTCGCCGGCCATCACCCGGTATACGACGGCGGCCGCGACCGCCCCGGCGATGGGGGCCAACCAGAACAGCCAGAGTTGCTGGATGTGTTCCATGTGCCGCGTGACCAGCGCCGGGCCGGTGCTGCGGGCCGGGTTGACGGACAAATTCGTCACGGGAATGCCGATCAGGTGGATGAGCGTCAGCCCGAGTCCGATGGCGATGGGGGCCATTCCGGCCGGGGCGCGGCGGTCGGTGCTGCCCAGGATGATGATGAGGAACATGAACGTCAGCACGAACTCGGCCACGAAGCACGACATCATCTCGTACCCGCCGGGCGACAGCGGGCCGAACCCGTTGGTGGCGAAGGTGCCGGCTTTCGCGGGTGCCGCCGTGTCGATATTCGGGAAGCCCGCGTTGCCGGAAGCGATGACGAACAACAGCGCCCCGCCGAGCAACCCGCCCGCGACCTGGACGAGGATGTACGGGATCAGGTTCGCCACCGGGAACCGGCCCGCCACGCACAGCCCGACCGACACCGCCGGGTTCAGGTGACAGCCGGAGATGTGGCCGATGGCGTAGGCCATCGTCAACACCGTCAGGCCGAATGCCAGTGACACCCCGACCAGCCCGATGCCGATGTTGATGGGCGTAGCCCCTTCCGTTAGCAGCACCTTGGCGGCCAGCACCGCGCTGCCGCAGCCGCCGAATACCAACCAGAACGTGCCGAGCGCCTCGGCGAGCAACTTCCGACCAACCATGGACGATTCCTTCCCCGATGGGGGAACCAGTTGTGAAACGCGCACTCACCCGCGCGGGCGAACCCACCCCTTTCGGGGGGAGTGTCGGGAGTATATGGAAGTGGCGGCGGAAATCGTAACAGGACTTGCGTCAACGTGGGTAAGCGACCTCGAACGTCCGTCGGACGCGCGGTCCCGACACGGTGGCGGTCGCCCCGTCCGGCCACGTCACCCGCACCTCGTCCACGGTCGCCACCGCTCCCAAGCCGAAATGCGCGACCGGCTCCATCTGGCACAGGTAGCCGCTGCCGCCGTCGATGACTCGCACCAGCGTCCGACCGCCGGCCCGGAGGCGGACGACCGCTCCACGCGCCGGCGCGCCGAAGCGGGTCAGCGGCCGCACCCGTAGCCAATGGTTGTCGCCGGATTCGACTTTAAAGAGGCTCAGCGGTTGGGGTGCCCGTTCGCCGTGCGCGAGCAGCAGTTCCAACCGGCCGTCGCCGTCGATGTCGGCCACCGCCGCGCCGGTGCCGTACCCGTCCGGTTCGGCCGCGTCTCCGACGTCGCCCATCACCCACTCCAGCGGCCGCGTGCCGTCCACCTCGCGGCGGAACAGGCGGTTCGGCTCGCCCAGGCAGTGGTAGAACAGTTCCTCGTATCCGTCGTTGTCGAAGTCGGCGGCGATCAGCGTCCGCACGGGGCCGGGGTACGCCATCGCGGCGGTCGCCCGGTCGTGGAAGGTGCCGTCCGGTTGGCGGATCATCAGCCGGTTCGGCCCGTCCCAGTTGGCGATGGCGAGGTCGAAGTGTCCGTCCCCGTCGGCGTCCAACCCGACCACCCCGCGGGCGTGTTCGGCGGCGTCCGTCAGGTGAACGGCGGAGGCGATCTCCAGGAATGTGCCGCAGCTAGTGTTGCGGTACAGGAAGTTCGGCCCCCGCTCGTTCCCACAAAACAGGTCCGGCCGATCCGACGCGAGGGGGCCGACCCACAGGCTCCGCCCGACGGTACACGCGTCCATCCCGAGCGCGGGTGCGAGGTCGGCCAAATGCCCCTCGGCGGTGCGTTCGATGAACCGCATCGGCTGGCCGGACCTGGCGACGAAGAACCCGTACCGCCCGGACCCGCGCCGGTCCACGGCGGCCACGGATCGGCCGGAGGTGGCGTTGCGGGCGGCCGCGTTCGTCGGGTCGGCGAAGAGGTCGTGCCAGCGGCCGTCGGCGGAACGGTGGAACAGCCGATCCGCGTGACGAGTGGGACCGGTGAACGTGTCGGCGTTGAGGACGTAAAGCTCTTCCAGTCCGTCGCCGTCCACGTCGGCGGCGGTGGCGGCGACGGTCGCCCGGCCGTCGTCCGCGAGGGCGCGCGGGGTGCGATCCGCCAGCGCGCCATTCACCCAGGTGAAGACCCGGTTCGGCCCCTCAGACCCGCACACCACGAACTGCCCCACTCCGACGCCGAGGAGGTCCGCCACCGACACTCCGGAACAGGAGGCGGGCGGGTTCGGGCGGATGCAGTGACTCCAGTCGGAAAACATGGGGGTGGCCGGTCGCCGCGGTCGGTGTCAAAGGAATTGTGAGCGGTCACCCCGTTCGCGCAAGACCAATCCTTTACGATTTCGTGTTCGGCAGGTGGCGACCGCACCAGCCGACGATGACCCGCTTCTGGTCCTCGTCTCGATACCAGTGGACCGACAGGCACTTCTGCGGGCTGTGGGACTTGCCCAGGCTGACGTGCGCCTCGAACAGCCGCTTCGCCCCGTCGTACTGGAAGGCGTAATCCTCCCAGTTGTTCGTGGCCGTCGTGGTGGAGATGTGTGGCTTGTACACGAACTGCGCGTCGGCTTTCTGGAACGCCTCATACCAGTCCATGCCGAGGGTGCCGGTACGCCACCGGCGGGCGATGTCGCCGAGCGCGTGCAGAAGGTCGTACACGCGGCCGGGCGACTGGTAGTCGGAGTCGCCGGCCGAGTCCTCCGCCGATTTGAGGAACGTCAACTCGTGCGGGAACTCCCCCTGTATCCGCGTCAGCACCTCCACGAGCGAGGCCGGCTCGAACAGTTCGGCCTCCTCATTGCCGTGCCGCTTCCGCCGGCTCAGGGCGCGGATTTGTACTTTCTGCTCGTAGACGGTCTCGTTCAGATGGTCCACTTCCAGGAGCAATTCCTTGCGTTCGGCGACGAGGGCACTGACCTCCTTATCTAACTCGACGCAATATGCGGTTCGCTCTTGTTGCTCGGCCAACCGGGTCTGTTCCAAGACGGCGCGGACGGCGCGGAAGGCCCCGCCCCGATCCGCGCGGGCGAGACCGTCGAGCGGGTGGCGGTCGTCCGGCGTGTCCGCCCCCAAGTACGGCCTCAACTGGTCGATGACGGCGGGGCGATCCGGCCCTACGGCATCCGGGGGGAGTGGGGCGGACGCCGTCAGGTGCCAGGCGACGGACGCGGACAGTCGGTCGCCGGCGCGGGCGACGGCGTACTCGTGTTGACAGGCGCTCCCATCCAGCAGCCACGGCTGTCGCCAGACGATCCGGAACAATTCGTGGGCGGCGTCCGGCTGTTCGGACTCCACCTCGACGACGTGCCCCGGAAGTGGCTCGGCGGTACCGCCGCCCGGCAACCCGAACCCCGGCACGTCCTCGGCGAACCCGGCTTCCACCCAACTGATGAACGCGCCGCCGACCTCCGTGAAGTGGTCGGCGGCGGACACATCCGGCGGGCAGTCGAGGTCGGCGACGAAGGCGTAAATCGGGAGCATGGACTGATCCTCCCCGTGTGGGTTCAGGAAGCGCCCTCCGACGTATTCTACTTCCGGCGGCTCAACAAGTAAGCGAATAAGTCGGCGACATCGGCCTTCGACAGTTGTTTCTCCATCCCGTCCGGCATGAGCGATTGCCCCGACCCGGTGAGTTTGTCGATGTCCGCCCGCAACACCGTCACATCCCCTTTGTCCTGCAACCGGAGCGTGACGGCCGAGGCGGTCTCCCCGGCGATCACCCCCGTCAGGGTGCGGCCGTCCAGCGTGGTGACAACGTATTGAAGGTAGCGCGGGTCCACCTCCCGACTGGGATCGAGCAAATCCACCAGCAGAGCGTCGGGCGTCTTGTTGCCCAGTGCGGCGGTCAGGTTCGCCCCGACGTCCTTGCCAACCCTATCCAGGTTGTGACAGCCGGCGCAGTTCTTGCCGAACACCACCTTCCCCTTCCCGGCATCACCCTTCCCTTCTAACGCCGAGCGGTACTCCTCGATGACACGCTTCCGATCCGGATTGCCGACTCCCAGCACCTTCGCGGCGAGCGCCTTCACCCCGGCGTCCCGATGCGCCCGCAGTTGCGCCGTCCGGGCGGGGTCGATGTGCGCGGGGGCGACGGTCCCGGCCTCCACCGCCTTCAGCAACTTCCGCACGCCGCCGACGCGGGTGGTCAGCGCGACGAGCGCGGCCGCCCGCACCTCCGGGCTGTACCCTTTCCACCCGGCCAGCAGCAGGTCGAACGCGGCGTCGGTGCCGTGCCGGGCCAAGCCTTCGACGACCGCGAGTTGAAGTTCGAGCGGGGCGGACGGCTTTAGGAGTTCTCCCGACAGGAGTTCGACGCCCGTGAAATGGCCGCGCCCCACCGCCAGTGCCGCGCTCACCCGTTCGTCGAGTTTGGCTTTGTCACCGATAGCACGTCGGAGTTGTTCGATCATGACGCCCGATGTAATCCGTCCGTCGAATCCGGGCAACTTCGTCACCTCTTCCATCACCTCGTCGGGCGTCTTGCCGAGCGCATCCACGAGGGCGACGTAGCGGTCGGCGGAAAAGGGCTGACCCTGACTGACTCCGAGCAGCGCTTTCAACACGGCCTTGCGATCCGTGCGCGCGGCGACCGCCGCTACTTTCTCAACGGCCGGCGACAGCGGCTCGGCCTTTAGCAGGTCCGCCAGCAGCGTGCCCGCGCTGCCCGTCACCGAACTGAGGACCGCCGCCGTCGTCCACTTGTCCTTTTCGTCCTTCGCCAGGATGGACGCCAGCGCGGTCGTCACCTCCGGTTGCCGGCACTCGCCCAAGCTGAGCGCCGCCTGGAACCGCACCATCGGATCGGCGTCGGCGGCCAACTTCACCGCCGCCGCGCGAACCGCTGCCGACTCGTTCAATCGCGGCTCGCTCAAGATCAGTGACTGGATTCGAACACCGGAATCGCCATTCGCCAAACCCGACAGGATCAACTCGTCCGTGAGTTTGCCGGACGCACGGAGAACCCACATCGCGGAACTACGGCCCGGCGGGAAGCGACACCCGGCGGCCTGCTTCAACAGCGGTTCTACCGCCTCGGCGGGCTTCTTCTCCAACAACAGCCGTTGCGCGGTGGTCCGCCGCCAACTGTTCTTTCTGCCGAGTTCATCGACCAGTTCCGCCGGCGTCATTTTGCCCGGCAGCTTGCCCAACGGCGGGCGACCCCAGTTCCCGCGAATCCGCCAAATGCGGCCCCGGCCGCGCGACTCCAGGTTCAATTTCTTCTTGATGTCGTCCGGCAGCGAGATCGGCGTCTCAATGACCTCGCGGTAGAAGTCGGCGACGTACATCGCCCCGTCTGGCCCGACGGCCAGGCAGGTCGGGCGGAACCAGTTGTCGGCACTCGCCAGGAATTCGCGGTCGGGGTACGTCCGTTTGGCGGTGAAGACCCCCCCGTTCGGCACCAGCTTTTCCCGGTGAATCAGGTTGTTCGCCGGGTCGCACACGAAGTTGTCGCCGTAACAGTCTTCGGGCAACGCCTCCCCCCGATACACCAGCGGGCTGCACGCGGACGTGATGAACCCGCCCGGCACCAGTTCCGTCGCCGGCAGCCGCTTGGACAACGCCGGGTCGCCGGCGCGGCGGGTGGTGCGCTCGACCCGCCACTTCTCGAACTCGCTGACGCGGAACACCTTCGCGGCCGCCCCGTGTTCGGGGATGTCCAGGGTGGTGGCGGCCACGCCGAGGGACGGATTCCGCGCGAGGTAGTGGTCCGGCAGCACGATCTGCCGGAGGTGCTGCGAGTTGGTGGCGGTGAACCAGTGACCGGCGTCGTCGGCGGTGAGACCGAACTGCCCGCCGCCGGAAGTCGGCTGGATGGTTTCGAGGTGGTCCGGGTCGAAGCGGAACCCACGTCCGCGTAGGTTCGGAATCTTCAATCCCGGCTTCGACGGACAAGTGATATTGCCGCCGTTCCCGGCGAGGGCGTAAACCCAGTTATCCATTCCGAGTTGCAACCCGTTCGGCAACATCTGGATGTTGGCGAGGTCGAAACCCGTATACAGGACCGTCTTCTCGCCGTCGGCGTTGATGAACAGG
>Ga0105046_10017297_pt1 | contig 11036 bp, 9 predicted proteins | sample MAT03_FD_78385 | JGI IMG/M metagenome (GOLD analysis project Ga0105046, IMG submission 78385) | Freshwater microbial communities from Lake Fryxell liftoff mats and glacier meltwater in Antarctica - MAT-03 (megahit assembly) | ecosystem: Environmental > Aquatic > Freshwater > Ice > Liftoff...
CCGCCCATCGGAATTTGCAATTCCGATGTTACTAATACAGGGGATTTGCAATCCCCGAAAACATATTGAAGAAGAAAAGCGCTTTTCAATGCTGTGATTTTCTATAGTAGCAAATCCCTCGCCGTCGGATTACAAATCCTCATATTAATTTCCTTGGGATTGCAAATCCCAAGGGGCGGACGCTCGGAGGAAGGCTTAAAAAACTAAAAAACCAACAAACTAATAAACTAAACCATCCCCCTCAGCACCTCAATATTCACTTTATCCCAATCATCTTCCTTAGGTGTTTCAATAACTTTGGGGACTTTCGGAAAATTATTCATGATGTATTTAAATGGTTCCAACCCCAACTTCCCTTTGCCAATATTTTCGTGGCGGTCGAGATGGGTGCCGAGGTCTCCTTTGCTGTCGTTGAGGTGAAATGCTTTTAAGTTTTCAATTCCTAAAATTTCGTCAAACTTTTCAAATGTTTCTTTTGCTCCATCTTCAGTGCGGATGTCGTAACCTGCTGCAAAAGCATGACAGGTATCAAAACAATAACCAATACGTTTGCTATTTGTGAGATCGCTTATTTGTTTTAAATTTTCAAACGATCCACCAACACTGGTACCTTGCCCTGCTGTGTTTTCGAGTAAAATCATTACTTTACTTTCGGCAGTATTCTTCAAAACAGTTTTTAATCCATCAGCAATTTTTGCAATGGCTGTTTCAAAATCCTGACTACCTGCAGCACCGGGATGTAAAACACAAAATGATAGTCCAAGCAGTGTGCAACGTTCAACTTCCTGTTGAAGAGCAGCCACCGACTTTAAACGGATCTCCTCATTTTCGGCAGCGAGATTGATGAGATAAGAGCAATGCGAAAAAATTATTTTTATATCGGATTGTTTGAATGCATCACGAAAAAGTTTTTGCTCTTCAGGCGAAATGGGCTTGGCACTCCATTGTCGCTGATTTCGTGTAAATATTTGCATTACATCGGTACCCAGAATTTTAGCCTCGTCAAATGATTTTTCTAATCCGCCCGAAACCGAGCAATGAACTCCTAAATTCATATTTTTATGTTGATTTGTTTGATTTTAATGAACGGTAAAATTAATATATTCCTGCGATACCACATTATTGAGTGGAACGTTTTAAATTTGTGACTTAAATCTTGATTTATGAAACTAACTTTCCACGGCGCTGCCCAAACAGTTACAGGTAGTAAACATCTCATTACTACCGAAGGAGGATTAAAAGTATTACTCGATTGTGGCCTTTTTCAAGGCATGGGGGCCGAAGGAGATGAGTTGAATCGTCATTTTGGCTTCAGCCCTTCCGATATCGATTTTTTGATATTGAGCCATGCCCACATCGACCATTCCGGATTAATTCCCAGGTTGGTGAAAGAAGGGTTCAGAGGGCAAATTTATTGCACCCCCGCCACCCGTGACCTTTGTGAGTTGATGTTGCTGGATAGTGGCTCCATTCAGGAATCGGATATTCAATACATCAATAAAAAAAGAAAACGGAAAAATCAGTCTCCTTTTGAAGCACTTTATACTCAAGAAGATGCTGAAAGAAGCTTGAAGTTTTTTAATACTGTTGAATACCAAACGTGGACAGAACTGAACAATGAAATTTCTTTTTACCTCACCGATTCAGGTCATGTGTTAGGAAGTGGTGCTGTGAGCCTAAAAATTAAAGAACAAAATAAAGAAATTCGTTTGTTTTTTAGTGCGGATATAGGCCGTCCCGGTGATCAGATTCTGCGCAAGCCTCAACCTTTTGATCAGGCCGATTATATTATTTGTGAGTCGACTTATGGTGATCGTTTGCATGAACCAATTTTAAATGCCGAATCTCATTTGTTAAATACCGTAATTGAAACATGTGTAGTGAACAAAGGAAAACTGATCATTCCTGCATTTAGTTTGGATAGAACTCAAGAGGTTATTTATGCCCTCGACAGAATGGAGTTTGAAGGCAAGTTACCTCCTATAAAAGTGTTCGTCGACAGTCCTCTTTCGGTAAGAACAACACGCATTGTTGAAAAACATATAGAATACTATAATGCCGATTTGAAGGACTACATGACCAAAGGCGATCATAATCCTTTCTTCTTTAAAAATCTTCATTTTATTACTGATGTGGTAGAGTCGAAAGCTCTTAACAAACTTAAAGAACCTTGCATTATCATCTCTGCTTCAGGCATGGCTGAGGCCGGAAGAATTAAACATCACATTAAAAATAATATCTCCAACTCTAAAAATACTATTCTCATTGTTGGATATTGTACTCCTACGAGCCTTGGCGGAAGACTGGCAGCAGGGGAGAAGATGGTGAGGATTTTTGGGGATGAATTTGACGTAATTGCACGAGTCGATAAAATTGACTCTTACAGCGCTCATGCCGATTATAATGAAATGATTACCTATCTCAAATGTCAGGATTTTTCTAAAATTAAAAAACTGTTCCTCGTTCATGGCGATATTGAGGCAATGACTTCCTTCAAAGCAAAACTTCAAGATGCCGGAATTAAAGATGTTTATATTCCTGCAAAAGGTGAAACAGTGGAGCTTTTTTGATGATTCTTTCTGTGATAAGAAACGATCTAATAGACTCAATCGGGTTGATGATGTTGCGGTGAATAAAAGGTGAGACAGAGGATTACGCCTGCCTGCAGCACGTAGGGAGAAATTATTTTTAAAGTAAGTTTTATTTTCTGAATAAATTTTCTCAGTGTCTCGCCGTGCCTTAGTGTCTCCGTGTTTTTTATAGTCCCTCCACCAGTCCCTCCACCAATCTCTCCACCAATCCCTCCACCAATCCCTCCACCAGTCCCTCCACCAGCCTAATTTTATCCAGCGCCCTTAAACAAATTGAAAGAGATTTATTTTCAATTTAATTTTTCGGGGCAAACTCTTTCGCTACTTCTTCATCAGTAGGAAAAACAACAGTGTTATCACCTGCTTTTCTTGTCCAGAATACATATTTACCGGTTCCTTCGCAGGCATAACCACTCAAACTATCGCCGGGCATCATGTTATTTTGATTAAATGTTTTCCATCTCATGGAGCGTTCCTGAACCACTAATTTCACATCCAGTTTTTCATCACAAACATTTTTCATATTCACTCTGTAACTCTTCGATGAATTGTAACACGATCCGCAGTTACTTCCCCATTCAGAACTCGATTTTGTGAGACATTGAGCATATTTATCGTCCTGCACTATTTTAGTTTCCGCAAATGGATTGCTGTTGATTGTTGTCATCGCGACAAGCAATGAAATAATAAAATTGATGGAAGTGGACATAGCCGATGTTATTAGTTTTTGTAACTAAAGAATGTTATTTGCAATTGTTGTTTTTCAGGATGATTTTAGCTTCTTCATTACCCAATTTTTTCGACTTGTTCCAATCTTGACAAGCACCGGTTTTATCGCCCGATAATTTTTTACTGAACCCTCTGTTGTTATAGGCTTCCTGATCGGTTGGATCATATTCGAGAGCTTTATTGAAATCTTCGATGGCCATTGCATACTGACCTGTTTTGTTTCGCGCACTACCTCTCGAAGTATATGCCCACCGGTGATCCGGTTTCAGTTCAATAACTTTCGAAAAGTCGGCAATCGAACCCTCGTAATCTTTATTGATATTTTTACAAAATCCACGCTGCAACAAAGCATTGATGTTGTTGGGGTCAATTTCAAGTGCCTTGTTGAATTCGAGAATTGCAAGTGCATAATCTGCATTACGGTAATAATAATCCCCTTTTTTGAAGTAATCTTCAGCGGTTGAATCCTGAGCATTAACTTTTGTGAAGGAAATACTTATCAACAATAGCAGTACTTGAGTGACAATAATTTTGTTCATGGTTCAAATGGTTCTGAGCTTTGATATTTAGGATCCAGCACCAGCCGGACCATATGGGTAATTGCCTTTTTCATCCCTTCCACCTCTTTAGGGGTTAACGTTACCGGAAGTGAAAATCGTGCATAATCACGCTGAATCTTTCTTACAAACAGTTGTCTGTCAACACATTTGGATGTTCCTGTGCAATTGATTGAAAAAAGTTTTTGCTCAGAATCATATCTCATAGTATTGAGATCCAGCGACTTGCACAATACCTGATCCTCTCTAAACACTTCCACACCTTCGCTGAACTTGGCAATCAGCATACCTCTAATCACATCAATGTTGGAGACTGCTCCCAGTTTACCGTTGATATAATTGAGAGTTTGTTCCATGGTGATATCCTGCGCCCTAGCCGTTTGTATATTCAGCAATAGGGTAACCCAAAGGATCAAAATGCGTAATGATGCAGAACTCATAGTCATATAATAATAGAACTCAACCCGACGTCAAATTTAATCATCCTTTCAATAGATCGGAACAATTAATTTTGAATCATTACAGATGTTAGTTTTTCGTTATACTGATTTCACTAAAAAAGTTATAGTGTTTATATCTTTGGGTAAAATTAACGGGGATTAATTAGTGGTGGTCAGAGCAGGAACAATAAGAGGGGCAAGCCGGAACACATCTTTCAACTGGTGTAGGTTAGCTATTATTGTGCCATTTTTTTTGATATTCACTCTTCAGGCAGTAGCTCAGCAAAAGCTTAAAACACCTATTAAAATGAAAATTGAGGACGGCGATTTTGATGCCGTTTCGGTAGTGGTGAAGAATAACACAACGGGTGAAACCAATACAGTTCCGGGAGCAGCCAAATTTGATCTGGAGCTCAAAATCAACAACGAATATGTGATTTCGTTTATGAAGCCCGGCTACATCACCAAAAGAATCGCGCTCAATATCAATGCTCCTGCCGACAGGGTCTCTCAGGGATTTTATCCTTTCAATTTCGAAGTAAATCTATTCAAGCAATATGATGGTGTGAATATTGTTGTTTTTAACCAGCCCGTTGGTAAAATCTCCTTCAACAGACTGATTGATGATTTTGATTACGATACCGATTACACTAAGCAGATACAATCGGCATTGAGGGCTGCTGAAGAGGAAATAAAGAAAAAACAGGCTGAGGAACGTTCAATGGCTGAGCAATTGAAAAAGGAGGAAGAAAAGAAGAAGGCCGATGAAGCTGCACAAGCAAAAACAGAAGCTAAGGCAAAGGCAGAAGCTGAAAAGAAAGCTGATGAAGGAGCAAAGGCAATGGCGGTATTAGCTGCAAAAGAAAAAAAGCTGGAAGAGGAACAAAACCGAAAGACGGCATTGGCAGTTCAGGAAGAAGAGAAGAGGAAGGCAGCCATTGCAAAAATGGAAGAAGAAGAACGTGCGAAAGCAAAAGCTGCTGAAGATGAAGACGAGAGAAAAAGAGCTCTTGCTACCGCCGGCGATGGTACGCCTGTTTCAGGTGCATCGGGCACCTCGGGCGAAGGCCAGCGTCCTAAGCCAAGCACCGGAAGCGGAAGTGAACAACCACCGGCAGGATCACCTTCAGGAAGTGGCACCGAACAACCACCGGCAGGATCACCATCGGGCGGTGGCTCCGATCAGCCAATCTCCAACCTTGCCTCTGGAAAAGGTGACGAAAAAATGGTGAATAAACCTAGAAAAGGTAGTGGTGAAGAGGCTTTATTAACTACTCCGGCCGATCCAAATAAACGGGAAGAAAAGGGAATCAAAAAAGCCACCGGCCAGATTGGTTCCGATGAACTTCCCAAAGCTGCCGAACCACCTGCACCTAAAACCGTGGCGGCCCCACCGGCAAAAGAAAATTATGAGGTTATGCCGGATGTTTCTGTCGAAGAAATTGTGGAGACCAACAGAACGATCACTAAAGTAACTGTAAGGAAAAACGAAAAAATAACCATTTTTTCAAAGGTCGTATATAATTGGGGAGGCATTTATTATTTCAGACAGAACATGTCGATAAGCGAAAGCCTGTATGCATCCAGTACCGGCATGAAATAATTGCCTTTTTTTAAGATTTTAACAATGTAAGTTGTAATGTGATTTTGCACATGATTTTTGTAAAACCGGTTGAACCTTTGTAGCGTACAACTACACAACAACTGAATTTTTACCATATTACAAATTGCCCTCGCTTGAACAGAACACATGTACCCGATTTAAACCCTGAAGCTTATAGCTGGCAGGGAGAAATGAACAAAATAATTGCACGGTACCTCACCATAGGTGCATTCATTGCTATTGTTTTGAATCCCTTGTTTGGAATCATCGATTATTTAACGATGCACGAACAATGGCAGCATTTTATGGTAATCAGAGTTCTGGTGACGCTTTTCATGATTGGATGTTTGCTCTACAAACCCATGATGAAATTCAATCCCCAACTTACCGGCATGATAGTTTTGTGCAGTGTGGTTACCCAGGATGCGTATTTCTATAGTTTAGCTAACACCGAAATTATTCAACAGTTGTCGCTAGCATACATGGCCGATTTTGTTGGTGCCAGCATGGTACTGATGTGGTCACCTGTTTATGCTGTTTTATTTTTGATTTATTTCATAGCTGTGAATATGTTTTTCTTTTTTGTGAACTCTCCCATGCCTTTAAATGATTTTCTTGCCGAAGGAGGTTTGCTGGTACTGGCCGGTGCATTGTTCGCCTTGGCCATGATAGTGTTCCGGTATCATTCGGTAAAAGCTATGGTGGTATCGAAACTGGAACTAATCAAAAGCAATGAATGGATGTCTGTTCAAAATGAAATTATTGAAGAAAAATCGGCTGAGTTACAAAAATCCAATAACAGGCTCAAAGAGTTCGCGTACATAGTTTCGCACGATTTGAAAGCCCCTTTGCGGGGAATACGGAACATTGCATCTTGGATAAGAGAGGATTCAGGTACAACCTTGAATGAAGAAGGTAATGGCCATCTAAAACTCATGGATAAGCAGATTGCTAAAATGGAAAATCTCATAAAAGCTATTCTGGAGTATTCAAAAACAGGAGCCGCTAAAGCCAATATCGAATGGATCAATTTGGACGAAATGATTAAGGATGTGATTGAAACAGTTGAGATTGATAACCGCACCCATTTCAAAATAAATGCCCACATCCCTCAAATTCAAGGAGCACGCATTGTGATTAGTCAGGTGCTGCAAAATCTTCTTACCAATTCAATCAAACACAACGACAAATCTATCCGAGAAGTAGAAATTGAAGTCAATTCCAATGGTGAATTTTTTCAATTCATGGTTGCTGACAATGGTCCGGGAATCGATCCAAAAGATCATTCCAGAATATTTGATTTGTTTCAAACTTTAAAAGATGAGAGTTCTTTTGAAAGTACCGGAATAGGATTGCCCGTAGCTAAAAAAATGGTGGAAGAGGCAGGTGGCAACATGTGGCTTGAATCATCTCCCGGCAACGGATCCAGATTCTATTTCTCTCTCCCTGTGAATTCATTCCTGTAAAGCAACAAAGTGGTTATTTAAGGTTCTGAAAAAAGTATTCCGATACTTTGGTTAGCAAATGTGCCCTGTCGCGGCCCGTTACATTATGCTCATGTCCCGGATACACTGAATAGTCAACCTGTACATTTTTTTGTACCGCCTTTTTGAGATAGAGTAAACTCTGTTGCCATACTACCACATCATCTGATGTTCCGTGAATGAGCAACATTTTACCTTTCAGATTTTCAACATAGTTCATGAGATTAGATTTCGCATAACCTTGTGGATTTTCTTCAGGAGTATCCATGTAGCGCTCGGTATACATTACTTCGTAATAACTCCAGTCGATAACAGGACCTCCGGCAACAGCCACTTTAAATAGACCGGGGTTGCGTGTCATCATCGATATCGACATAAATCCGCCATAACTCCATCCATAAATTCCCATACGTTGTTTATCGATGTAATTAAGTTTCATAAGATGCTTTACACCCGCTAGCTGATCAGTAGTTTCCACATCTCCAAGATTTCTGAAAATAGCTTGTTCAAAGGCTTTTCCCCGTGCCGGGGTACCTCTGTTTTCAAGTGTAAATATCACATATCCACGCTGTGCCATGTACATCATCCATAAATCGGAACCTCCCAGCCAGTTGTTATTGATAAGCAGTACGCCGGGGCCTCCATAAACATATACAATTACCGGATACACTTTTGTGGAATCAAAATTTGAGGGCTTAATTATTCTGCAATACAAATCATCACCCGATTCACTTTTGATGGTAAAGAGTTCTCTTTTTACAGGTGTAAACTCCTTAAGCGGATCAGGAGCATTCATGATTTCACGCATGATTTTTCCGTTGGCATTTACAACGGACACTTTTTTGGGTACACCGGGACCGGACCATTCATCAAAAATAAATTCCCCTGTTCCATTTAAAGTTGCCTTATGAACTCCATCTCCTGTTGTTAATTTATTTGTTTTTCCTGATTTAATTTCAGTTGCATAAACATCACGGTTTATTGGTTTTTCTCCATTGGCAGTATAAATTACTTTTTGCCCGCTTTTGTCAAAACCTAAAAACTCCGTCACTTCCCAAGAGCCTTTAGTTAACTGTTTCAGGAGCTTGCCGTTATTGTTGTAGTGATAAAGATGATTATATCCATCTCTTCTGCTTTCCCATATAAATGATGAACCGTCAGAATTAAAATGAATCGGGTTCAGCGGCTGGACATACTTTTCTTCTTTCTCTTCAAAAAGCGTAGCTTCAAATTTTCCTGTGGTAGCATCATAACGGTTCATCTTTAAATGATTTTGCCCGCGGTTTAAAATAGCTACATAAATTTTGGATTCATCGGGGCCCCATGCAATGTTGGTAAGATATTGCTCGGCAGGCTCTCCCGTCTCCAAAAAAATTGTTTTTTTAGTACTCAAGTTATAAACACCTATGGTTACATGATGACTTTTTGATCCAGCCATTGGATATTTTACCAGTCGTGTTTTGGCCGGTTGTGCCTCAAGTTCATAAATTGGGTAGTCGGTTACCATCGTTTGATCCATTCGGTAATATGCAAGTAAATTTCCTTTCGGTGACCAGAATGTTCCTTTGTCAATTCCGAACTCCTCACGGTGTACAATTTGTCCGTTTACAATGGCAGCATCCGTATCGTTGGTAATTTGTTTTTTACCCGATGCTGTTTGCACCCAAAGGTTATTTTCTATCGTATAGGCTAAAGTGTTAGTTTCTGCAAAATAATCTTTTCGGTCTACACCTTTTGCATCTACTTCCAGAAGCATGCTTACCTTTGAAGTAGAAATATTAAATTCGAGTATCTGATTTTTATTGTTGAAATAAAACCGGTTTTTATCAAGCCATGTAAGAGTAGGGAAGGTGGCCGCAGTATCAATACCATTCTCCTTTAATAATGAATTGAACTTGAAGATGTAAAACACTTCAGTGAACGATTTCCCATCCGGTGTGCCGGTAACCAATATATCAATACCCGATTCTTTGTTCACATAAGCAAATTCATTTGTTTTACCTATCCATTGCAATTGCTCAGGTTTGGCAGGAACTAGGCCCCTACGCGCTGCTAACACTGCATCGTCAACCGTTAACATTTTGGTTTGAGCAGTTGAAAAATTAAATGCTATCAACATTAGCACTATTGACAAACCGGTGATTTTAAGAATTGATTTCATGGTAAATTACTTTTTACTTTTTTATTTTGAACAACTTTTGAATCGGCAAAAATTATTTTATGTTTTGAACGAAAAAAGCTGCCCTGATGGGACAGCTTTTTCAATAAAGGACATCTCTTGAAACCTGTTTTTCTATCCGCCTCACTTTTTAATCCTTCAACCAAGGAGTGGAAGAATGGTAGATTTTGAGAGCTGCCCTGCTGGTAGAATTATTTAGGATCAATAGAGATCAGTTCTACATCGAAAACCAAAGTTTCATTTGGACCAATATCTCCACCTGCTCCGCGTTCGCCATAAGCAAGATTAGAAGGTACAAACAATTTCCATTTTGAACCAACCGGCATTAATTGTAACGCTTCTGTCCATCCCGGAATAACACCATTAACAGCAAATGAAACCGGTTGTCCACGGTCTACTGAGCTGTCGAATACTTTTCCATCAATAAGAGTTCCATGGTAATGAGTGGTAACTTTATCTTCAAGACCAGGTTTAGGACCGGTACCTTCTTTTTCAATTTTATATTGTAAACCGCTAGGTAAAGTTATTACGCCTTCTTTTTTAGCATTTTCTTCCAGGAAAGTTTTTCCTTTAGAAACATTTGCTTCCTGCTTTTTAGCCTGCATTCCCGATACATAAGTACCAATAACAGCCTGAGCAACTTCTGCAGTCATAACAGGTGTTTTGCCTTCGAATTCATCTCTAATTCCTCTGGATAACAGTTCGATATCAATTGAATCTAATCCGTCTTTTTTAAGGTTTTTTCCGATCGTAGATCCAATTCCATAACTAACCGAATCAATAACCGTGGTGATCTTGCGATCTTCTCCTTTTGATTTTTTTTGACCGTCGCAGGAGGTGAAAGAGAATACCGTAACTGATGCGAACAGAACCAATGCTGAATATTTCATATAAGTTTTTATAAATTTGGCTGCGAAGATACAGATTTTGATTCAGCTGATTCTTAAATTTTGAAAAAAGTCGTTTACCCCTGATTTTTATCTGTTTGTCAATTTTTTTGGGATGCTTGCCATACTTTTTAATCCCAAAGTATTGTTTGCATTAATTTAGAAACAAAATATATCAATTACGTAAAGTTAATATCATGAAAATTAAATACTTAAACCTATTTTGTACCGTCTTGTTGGTATTAAACGTCCTCACGATCAATGCACAACAAGCAAATTTCACCAACCAGGTGGTAAGTTCCGGGTGGACGGATTTGGTTGGGTTTGTATGGGATTCAACGGGCCAGCAATATGTTTGGGAGAAGGCGGGCAAAGTTTGGGTAGTGGATACCAATGGGGTGAAAATTCCTACCGCTCTCATAAATATTACTGCTGAGGTAGGGGGATGGCGCGATCATGGCTTGAATGGGCTGGCACTCGATCCCGATTTTCGCAATAATGGGTATATTTATTTGTATTATACGGTCGACCGACACCATCTTATCAATTTCGGCACGGGCTCCTAC
>Ga0105046_10017299_pt1 | contig 11035 bp, 6 predicted proteins | sample MAT03_FD_78385 | JGI IMG/M metagenome (GOLD analysis project Ga0105046, IMG submission 78385) | Freshwater microbial communities from Lake Fryxell liftoff mats and glacier meltwater in Antarctica - MAT-03 (megahit assembly) | ecosystem: Environmental > Aquatic > Freshwater > Ice > Liftoff...
CAACGTCAATATATTCGCGAAACATGGAACCGCCTTCCCAAAGAGGAAAAACTGACCGGATACCGATATTCAATTGCTGGCGCTATTCCATTGAACGAAGAAACGGAACCTGCCGGGAACGAAGAAGTGAAAAACAAACAGGAGGTTAGCGTTCCCATTATCCTGCGCGGTGAAACAATCGGCACCCTCACCGTCCAGGTTCCCAAAAGTGAGCACGTCAGCGCGGACCAGGTCGATTTGATCAAAGCTGTCGCTGAGCGCGTCGCTTTATCAGCTGAAAACGCCCGATTGTTCGAAGAGACAACCCGCCGCGCGGAACGAGAACGCGTAATTTCCGATATTGCATCCAAGATCGGCACCTCGGTGCGCACAGAAAGCATTCTGCAAACAACAGCCAGGGAATTAAGTCAAATCCTTAACGGCGCAGACATACTCATAAAATTAGAGTCACAAAAAGACAATAACGGCGCAGAAAAAACCAGATAATTATTTACAAGGAAACGCAACACATTGTATTTACAGGAATATTAAGATGCAAAAGTCTTCCATACCCATAACCAATATAAGCGGCGACCTGACTGATGAACACAGGTCAAAAAACGTATTTAATATCAGTGTGGGCACAGCGGCGCTGCTCGGCCTTCTTCTCTTAATAACGATCGTTCTTAATCGATCCTTTACAAAAGATCTTGTTGCCGTAGTTACTTTAGCGGTGGGCATGATTGTTTTTGGAATAAGCGCCTGGCTGAGCCGGCAAAATGGAAGTATTCTGGGCGCGGTCTTGAACATCGCGGTACTATCGTCAATCGTTGTTTCCCGCGTTTTTATTCAAAGAGGACTGGCAATCCAAACTGGAGTTGTCTATATAGTCCTGATATCCGCCATAGCAGTTTACACACTTCCACGAAAATGGGCTGGACGAGCCGTGGTATTCGCATTCGTCACCGCATTGTCCACGATCATAGTGGATCAATATACTACCGGACTTCCGCAATCATCATCTGCTCAATATGTAACATGGATCTCGATAATCGTTGGGATCATCTACATGTTTGTGATCGGGCTGCAATTCCCGAACTTCCCGCTTCGCGCGAAACTCCTAACAAGCTTCCTGTTTCTTACGATTCTGCCGCTCATTATTCTGGGCTGGCTGGCCTATTTAACCACAAACAACATAGTAGAAACCCAGATCAAGGCCGACATTCTCAGAACCGCATCGTCCACAGCCGCAGAGTTTCAGGATTTTCTGGATTCTCAATTCAGCTTGATTCGGTCCCAGGCGCGTACTACTGAAATAGTTGAATATATGAGTCTGCCTGAATCTCGAAGAAAAGGAACATCAAAGGAGACGCTCGTTTACGATGAATTGAAGACCATTAGTAAAACCAAACCAAGCTACATTAATTCCTACGCACTTTTGGACATTAACGGTATCGATATCCTTGATACAGAGCGTTCGAGAATTGGGACCAGCTTTGCCGAACAAGAGTTCTTCACCACGGTAATAACCAGCAAAAATCATTACGTTTCCGACCTGACGATCTTGCCCGATGGCAGTCATCTCTTATATTTTGCCACTCCGATCACGTCCAAATCCGGCGAGTTGACGGGTGTCTATGTGGTTACCTACAATGCAAATATCATTCAATCCACCATTGAGCGAATGATCAGAACCAACCAGCTAACAGTGTCAACTACTGAATACACGTACATAATCGATGGAGTCAATTATTTTGTGCTTGCGCATACAACCCGTGTCGATTTGTTGTACAAAACTTACCTGGGTACGGACGATGCCAGATTGGTGAAGCTTCAGGAGCTGGGTGTAATAAGTCGGGATAAACTGAACACACTCGTTATTCCTCAACCTGAGGTTGTCATAGAAATAGATAAAATGGAAAACACAATCAATTTCCGGGCGCCATCCTATAATGGAGAACTCACAGAATCTGCCGCCGTGCGCCTGCCAAATTCAAATTGGGTTGTCGTCACCTCGCAACCCAGCAGCACCATTTCAAATATCATACAGGCCCAAACTCGCGCAAATGTAATAGTAAGTATTATTATCACTGTTTTTGCGTCCCTGGTTGCGCTCGTTGTATCCAACATTTTGACAACCCCCATCCTTCAACTCACTCGTGCCGCTGAAAAAATCGCCGCCGGTGATTTCAGCCAGCGGCCAGAAATTCGTGTAAAAGATGAAATTGGGGTCCTTGCGCGGACATTAAACACGATGATCGATCAAGTTCAAGAGTTAATCGGCAATCTTGAAATCCGCGTAGAGCAGCGCACAGCCGACCTGGCACAACGCTCCTCAGATTTGGAAAAGGCCACTGCCGAGAGCGATAAACGCGCAGGTCAACTTGAGACCATCGCCGAGATCTCGCGCTACATTTCCACGGAAAAGGATCAGGAAAAACTGTTTCCGCTCATTACTCAAATTGTCAGTGAACGCTTTGGGTTCTACCATGTTGGTATCTTTCTCCTGGATGAGACCGGCAACTTTGCAGTTTTGCGCGCAGCAAACAGTCCTGGTGGACAAACAATGTTGCGCAGACAACATAAACTCGAAGTTGGGCAAACTGGTATTGTAGGAAACGTAACATTCACCGGCAAGCCCCGTATTGCGCTGGAAACAGGCGCTGACGCAACTTATTTCAACAATCCTGATCTGCCGGAAACACGCTCCGAAATGGCGCTTCCATTAATTGCGCGCGCAACGATCATTGGCGCTCTTGATGTGCAGAGCACCACATCAAATGCTTTTTCAGACGAGGATATTTCCATTATCAGCCTGCTCGCCGATCAAGTGGCGATAGCCATTGACAATGTGCGTCTGCTCGCTGAAGCGCAGGCTGCCCTTGCCGAGTCTCAAGCTGTCTTTAGTGAATACCTTGCAGAGGCATGGCAGAGGAAATCTGATTCAGCCGTCATCGGTTATTATCAAACACTCTCCGGTGGAAAATTGATTACTGCCCAAAATCAAACCGGTGAAATAAATACTTCGCTTGAACATGAGAACGGTCGACTTGCCGTACCTATACATGTGCGCGACCAAATAATCGGCACACTTAACATCATGCCCAACAGTGACGGCAAAACCTGGAGCGAAGACGAGGTAAATATTGTGCAGGCCGTCACCGAACGCCTTGGGCTTGCTCTCGATAATGCCCGCCTCTTCGAAGAGACATCCACCCGCGCTTCACGCGAACGGCTCGTTTCAGATATTACCACCCGGATCCGAGGGACGAACGACCCGCAGGAAATGATAAAAACCGCTGTTGAAGAACTACAACGCGCCCTGGGAGCCTCCCGTATTGAGATCGTACCGCGAAAAATTTCGCATCCAACAGACAAATAAAATAGAATGGAGACATTCATGTTAAAAACAATTGCAGTATCAAACGAAAAAGGCGGCGTGGCAAAAACCACCACGACTATATCACTTGGAGCTGCCCTGGCGGATCAAGGCCATCGTGTATTATTAATTGATCTGGATGCCCAAGCCAACCTCACACTTTCCCTCGGCTTTGAACCGGGTGAAGCCGAACACACATCCAGTGACGTTATGCTTGACGGAGCGCCTCTTCTGAGTGCGCGCCAAAAAACCGATCTCGAACACCTGGATCTTATTCCATCCAGTTCTCGGATCGAGACATCTGAACAGTTTTTACCGGTCCGCACAAGTTACACAACGATTTTACAACGCGCCATTTCAAGCGCGGCCAATTTGCCATATGATTACATTATCCTGGATTGTCCCCCTGCGCTTGGCGCGATCACGCAGAATGCGCTTGCCGCAGCAGACCTGCTTCTTATCCCAACCCAGGCGGAATATTTTTCAGCTTACGCATTACGCAATATGATGTCCCTCATCCGCCGCATCCGTGAAGTGGATAACCCCAATCTTGCTTATCGTATCCTCGTCACCATGCTGGATAAAAGAAATCGCACACACCGCAATATTCACGAACAACTTCGAACGACATTCGGCGAAGGTGTCTTTAATACAGTTATTGAAATAGATACAAAATTGCGCGAAAGCCCCATTGCCGGACTGCCCATCACGAGATACAAGCCCGGCGCACGCGGTTCCACACAATACCGCGTTCTCGCTCAGGAGTTAATGGAATATGCCAAAGAAACCGAAAATAGACAAGCGGCTTGATCAGCTCTTCAAGGATATCCAGCCTGAAGAAAACGTTTCGAAAACGAAGCGCAGTTCAAAGGTTGAGACTGAAGCGGCGACTCATACCGACCTTATGCCTGTTCAGCAAAAAACTGAGGCAGTGGTTTCTCCCAAGCCGGTCAAAAAACATACTGCCGCACTCCTTCCGCATGAAGCATTGATTGCGCAAAGCGATCAATCCGGCTCCAGTTATTCCATAAACTTCCAAAGCGGGAATCGGGATTGGTCTACTTTGCGCGTCCTGGATGAGACACAGCAACGCAATTGGACGCCGGACGAACAATTGCTCATTAAGCAGGTTATCGACCAACTGTCACTGGCGCTTGAAAACGCAAGACTGTTCCAGGAAACACAACAAGCTCTCGAAAGTACGCGATATCGGGCAGAGGCTGAAAACCTAATCAATGATATTGCAACGGATTTCTTGAACATTAATGAACCCCAGTTTATTGACGAAGCCGTTAATCGCAGTCTTGGAAAGCTGGGTAAGTTTTTATCGATTGACCGGGCCTACATTTTCCTCTTTGACCCCAACGGCCAAAGCATGGACAATACACATGAATGGCGGTTGGAAAACGTTGCATCCTATATTAATGATTTTCACAACGTGCCTCGAGACTCCCTGCCTTATATGATGCAATCCCTGGCGCGCATGGAACCGTTTGTGGTATCGAATATTCTTGATATACCCGAATACGCTTCAACTGAAAGGAATAAATATCTGAGGGAAGGAATAAAATCCATTTTGTGTACGCCGGTCGCATTACAGAATCGTTCTGTGGGTTTTATCGGGCTTGATTCGGTAAACCAGCAAAGAACCTGGACCGAAGAGGATATCGTTACACTGCGCTTGTTCGGACAGATCGCGATCAGCGCCATCGATCGCGCTAAAAACCAGCAGGCCCTTTCCAAATCGGAAGCCGATTTGCGCGCGCTATTCTCTTCAATGGAAGATGTTGTGTTGGTGGTTGATAAAGATGCCCGCTATATTCGTATCGCGCCTACGAATCCGTCACGTCTCGTTCGCCCGCCTGAGGAATTGCTGGGCAAACGTATGAGAGATGTAGTGGATCCAGATACCGCAACCCGCTTTGAAGAAGCAGTAACCAAAACTTTGAATACCAGCGAAGCCGTTCAAATCGAATATGAACTCCCAGTTGGATCTGAAACCTACTGGTTCCTTGCAAACCTGACAAAGCTGGATAATGAAAATGTCTTTTGGGTGGCGCGCGATATTACAGAACGTAAGACTGCAGAAGACGCCATCCGCCGCAGAAATGAATATTTGGCCGTATCCGCAGAGATCGGCAAATTGGTTACATCTACGCTGGATCTAAACTCGATTTTTGCCCGTACTGTAAACCTGATCAAGGACAGGTTCCATTTTGATTCCGCAGGTATGTATATCGTGGAAGAAACTGGCTTCAACGCCGTTTTGAGGGAGGCAACAGGGGAAGCCGGCGCTGAAATGAAGAGAAAGCAGTCTTCCTACCCGGTTAATACTAAATCGGTTGTAGGCAAAGTAGCTACAGAAGGCAAAGCTGTGGTTATAAATGATATGGCGACGGAACCCCTTCATACTTATAATCCCCTGCTTTCAGATATCAAAGCCGAAGCCGCCATTCCTCTACGAATTGGGAACCGTATTATTGGCGTGATTCATATTCAAGCGACCGAGCAAAACGTATTTACCGAGGATGAAATTTCAGTGCTGCAAACGCTTGCCGACCAGGTTGCGGTAGCCATTGACAACGCCCGTTCCTTTGAACTATCCCAGCAAGCGGTGATGGAGATGCGCGAGATTGACCGATTGAAGAGTCAGTTCCTCGCGAATATGAGCCATGAACTACGCACACCGCTTAATTCCATCATTGGTTTCTCACGCGTAATCTTAAAGGGAATTGACGGCCCGGTAACCGAATTACAGAAACAAGACCTCACCGCTATCTACAATTCAGGCCAACACCTGCTGGGTCTCATCAACGACGTTCTCGACCTTGCCAAGATCGAAGCTGGAAAGATGGAATTGGCCTTCGACGAAGTGAACATGGCGGACGTGACCAGCAGTGTAATGTCTACCATGAGCGGATTGGTTAAAGACAGACCCGTTCAATTAAAGCGCATCGTCGAGCCGCATCTGCCAACGGTCAGAGCAGATGCGATACGCATTCGCCAGGTGATGATCAACCTGCTTTCCAATGCGTCCAAATTTACAGACGAAGGCGACATCCTCGTCGAAGTTGTCACAGCGCCTGGCCCAACAGGACGCAATGAGGTTATGGTAAGTGTTACAGATACGGGCCCCGGTATTTCCAAGGAAGATCAGGCAAAACTTTTTCAGGCGTTCTCGCAAGTGGACGACTCTCCAACGCGTAAGACTGGCGGCACAGGGCTTGGCCTCTCGATCTGCCAGGAACTTATCAATATGCATGGAGGTCGGATTTGGGTGGAAAGTGAAGTTGGCAAGGGAAGTACATTCCACTTTACCCTGCCGCTATTCCATAAGGAAAGCGAAGCCAGCCCAGCAGCCAACGGCAATAAGATAATCCTTTCCATTGACGACGACCCGCAAGTGATCGGTCTCTATGAGCGTTATTTACACCCACAGGGATATCAAGTTGTTCCGCTTACCGACCCGACCCGTGCAGTGGAACGGGTAAGGCAATTAAAACCCTTTGCTGTAACTCTGGATATTATGATGCCTGGCATCGATGGCTGGCAGATTTTGGATAGTTTAAAAGCCGACCCGGAAACACGTAACATACCAGTCATTGTTTGTAGTATCATCGAAGACTTGGAAAAAGGATTCAACCTCGGCGCGTCTGACTACCTGGTTAAGCCCATTTTGGAAGATGATATTGTCAACGCGCTTGATCGCTTGAATGCAGACGGTTCCATCCGTGAAGTCCTCGTCGTTGACGACAACCCGGATGACCTGCGCCTGATCGGAAAAATATTGAATGATGACGGAAGATACAAAGCCATTATGGCTGAAGGCGGCCGCAGCGGTTGGAATATCATCTCCTCTGGAAACCCGCCGCACGCCGTGATCATTGACCTGTTCATGCCTGAAATGAATGGCTTTCAAATACTGGAAAATATGCAATCGGATAAAACATTGCGCGATATTCCAGTCATTGTGATCAGCGGTTTGGAAGTTACGCCCGAGCAAAAAACTCAGCTAAAAGAGTTCGGCCAGCGGCTTTTATCAAAAGGATCATTCAGCGAGAAGGAATTACTAACATCCATCCAGCGCGCACTTGAACGAGTTCAAGCCAGCCGAAAATAGCACGAGGAGTTTTCATCACATTGTCATTTATCATCAAGTGCCTTGATTGCGGGCACAACGCGCCATACTACCCAACATCCACTACATGCCCAAAGTGTAATAGTCAATGGCGTGAAGCAGAGTACGATTACGAAATGATCGGAAAAACCCTGCGCGCGCAACTCGCAAAAAGGCCGCACGGCCTCTGGAGATATAGGGAGTTATTACCCGTCCGAAATCCCAACATAAGCTTGTCACTCGGCGAAGGAGGCAGTCCTCTCATTCGCGCGATGAATCTAGGCATGATGTTAGGCTGCCCGAATATTTATATCAAAGATGAGCGTCAGGGGCCGACCTCTTCATTCAAGGATAGGCAGGCGGCGGTTACGATTGCCGCGTTAAAGGAAGCCGGCATCACAGAAATGGTGGCGGCCTCCACGGGCAATGTCGCAATTTCGTATTCCGCATATGCCTCACGCGCAGGCATGAAACTCTGGGCATTTGTCACCAGCCTTGTGCCCGCCGTGAAAATGCGTGAGATCGCTTTATACGGAAGCCAGGTGATCAAGATCACCGGCTCCTATGATCAATGCAAACAGGTTGCTTCTGAATTCGCGCGTCAACGCAACTTGTATCAAGACATGGGCGCGCGGACAATTACATCGATCGAAGCAATGAAAACGATTGCCTTTGAGATCGCAGAACAACTAACCGCCGTTCAGGACCCCGAAAACGATGTCAATGCTCCCTGGCGCACACCTGATTGGTATGTTCAGGCCATTAGTGGAGGCATGGGGCCTCTCGGAGTTTACAAAGGTTTCCGTGAAATGAAACAAATGGGATGGACGGATCGCATCCCGGCGTTTGCTCCCATTCAAGCCGAGGGCTGTGCGCCCATGGTGAATAGCTGGAAAAAGGGTTTGGAGAAAGCAGAACCTGTTATGTCTCCAATGACCCGCATCGAAACACTGGCTACCGGGGATCCGGGCCGTGCTTATGAATTCCTGCGTGAATATGTAAACAGCACAAACGGGGTATTCGAAAGTGTGCCGGACGAGGATGCCTTCCGCGCCATGCATGTGCTTGCCAAAATGGAGGGCATTTCTGCCGAACCTGCCGCGGGCGTGGCATTTGCCGGGCTATTCAAATTAATTCGCGCAGGTATTATTAAACCCAGTGATACGGTTGTCGTAAACTGCACCGGGCATACCATGCCAGCCGACCCAAGCATTCTTGGTGAAAACTGGTCACGCGATGTAAAATTCCCAACGGTGGAACAAACCCCACAAGAGGGTCTGCTTTCCGCGCTTTCACAAGTTGCCCCTGAGCGCTTCCCTAAAATAGCAATTGTGGAAGATACCGCTGAAGCCCGTCGACTGATTCGCCGCATTTTACAATCACAGGGCAATTTCACAATTCTTGAAGCAACGAATGGCCGTGAAGGCCTTGAACTGATCCAACATGAGCTGCCCGACCTTGTTGTCCTTGACTTAATGATGCCAGAGATGGACGGTTTTACTGTCATCGAGGCGTTGCGCGCAAATCCAGAAACAGCGACAATCCCTGTAATCGTTGCAACCGCAAAAGAACTTACCCCGGATGAGAAAAACAGGCTTGGCGGGCAAATTCAAGCCCTCTTGCAAAAAGGCGATTTTCTCAATGATGAGTTTCTTGAAGAAGTTAAAGCATTGATAAAGTAATTCCCTCTCGCAAGAACAACTTTAAAGGCTGGTCTCGTTGCAAAAAAAACAAACAGCTGGGATATTTGCCGCTTTCACTTCGGCAGTATTTCTCGGATTGGCACCTGTCTTTGGAAAACTCGCCATTACCCAGGGATTTACTCCTTTTGCAGTCGTTGCGCTGCGTACCGGCTTCGCGGCTGGCATTCTATTGCTGGTTATCACACTTTTTTATCGTCAATATCTTTATATTTTTCCCATTGGTTTAATTGGATGCGCCCTGGCCGGCACGATCAACGGCCTGGGCTCGCTGCTTTATTATCTTGCTCTTCAAAGGCTGGACGCCAGCGTTGGCCAATTGCTTTATTCACTTTATCCATTTTTTGTGGCACTCTGGCTCATTCTTGATCACCAACCTCCCAGCCGTCTCACTTTCTTTCGTATCAGCCTTGCCACAATCGCAGTATTGTTATTAACTAACGTTCCAAATCACCCCATGGATTTGACCGGTGTACTCCTGATGATCGGCGCCGCAGTCTTATATGCCATGCACCTACCCATCAATCAACGCGTACTCTATGAAGTCCCCGCACCTACCGTAGCGCTGTACACTTTACTCTCGATGAGTGCGGTTGTAATCCCTGCATATTTATTATTTGACCGTGCCTGGCCAACAGCAGATGTACCCTGGTTACCTGTAGCTGGCTTGACATTTGTAACTGTTTTCTCGCGGATCGCTCTTTTTCTTGGCGTAAAGAAAATCGGCGGAATGCAAACAGCCCTATTGGGACTCGCAGAATTATTGATCGCAATCCTCTTTAGTCATATTTGGCTTGGCGAACAGCTCTCTCTCATGCAATGGCTCGGAGCGATCGGACTCGGCGTAAGCCTGATCCTTGTTATGTATGAGAATCCCACACCGCCGACTCACAGCGGAAAAACCGGCTGGCTTTCCTGGCTACGCGCACCAGGCTTGCCCAAAGATGTTTTCGGTCCCTATGAATAGCATACAGAAAAGGCCGCCGATGAAGGCGGCCTTTTCTGTATGCTAAATGACTTACGTAACACACCGCTATTACGGCAGTTGCACTGCCGATTTCCAGCGTGCGCTGCCGGGACAACTTCCAAGGGGTTATTTATTTCCTTCGTACAAATAACCCGTTCCACGCACACTGACCACGCGCTCAGATAACGCTGGGAATTGTTCCAGCTTATGCCGCAGGCGGCTTACAAGAGGGCGTAATATCTCCGGCGCTTCCCTCTGAGAGGTGTCATAGCCTTGCACCAGCAGTACTAATTCACGATGTGAGAAAACCTTGCCTTCATTCTCCATCAAAATTCTCAACAGCCTCCCCTCTGCGGGGGTAAGGTGTTCCACCTTGGTTTTTTGCTTGATCTGGCGGCGTGAAAGATCAACAGATGTGCCGTCTTTTAGCGTAATTACTTCTATCGTATCTTCCACATCGGAAACAGCATTGTTAATGCGGGATTTTGCCGAACGGCGGGACAAGCCCTTCTTTACACTCGCTATAATCTGAGCGGGAGAAGCAGGCTTTAATAGATAATCATGAATCCGCAATCGTAAAGCTTGAATGGCGGTTTCAGTGGAACCAAAAGCGGTGAGCAGGATCACTTCGGTTTCAGGGGAAACCTGATTAACCACCTGCACCACTTCCAGGCCGTCCATGCCGGGCATTCTCAGATCTACGATCATCAAGTCCACCGGGTGGGTGCGGACGTATTCCACCGCCGCCTGTCCATTCGGGGCGGATGTGACGAGATAGCCTTCCAGCTTGAGAATATCCGTTAGCGATTGGCGCGCAACGGGTTCGTCATCTACCACAAGAATATTTGACTTCATTGTTTTCCTCCTGCAGGTAAGAATATGCGGAAACAAGC
>Ga0105046_10017302_pt1 | contig 11034 bp, 6 predicted proteins | sample MAT03_FD_78385 | JGI IMG/M metagenome (GOLD analysis project Ga0105046, IMG submission 78385) | Freshwater microbial communities from Lake Fryxell liftoff mats and glacier meltwater in Antarctica - MAT-03 (megahit assembly) | ecosystem: Environmental > Aquatic > Freshwater > Ice > Liftoff...
CTCATCGCCAAGAAGCGCGACCTCAAACAGGCCGCCATGCAGCAACTCCTCACCGGCCAAACCCGCCTCACTGGTTTTCATGGGGAGTGGGAGGTGAAGACGGTTGCCGAACTCGAAAAAAGAAATCTGGTGAAGCTGTCTCGCGGGAAAGTCATCTCCAAGAAGGACATCGATAGAAAACCTGGTGAGTTTCCGATCTATTCGTCATCGGTTCACAATGACGGTTTATTTGGACGTTATGGTGAGTCCATGTTCAATGAGGAACTGATCACTTGGTCAGTCGATGGTGGTGGCCATTTCTTCCACCGACCGAAACATAGATTCTCCGTAACCAATGTCTGCGGCTTCATGCGCGTGAACACTTCGCGAATAAGCTACCGATTTTTCGCTGCGGAGCTCCAGCATCTGCACAGTCGCAAGAGCTTTGACTACCAAAGCAAAGCTCATCCCAGCGTGATTCGGAAGGAATACGAAGTTCAACTTCCCCCTCTCCCCGAACAAACCGCCATCGCCACCATCCTCTCCGACCTAGACACCGAACTCGCAGCCCTGGAACAACGCCTAACCAAGACCCGCGCCCTCAAGCAGGGCATGATGCAGGAACTCCTCACCGGCCGGACGCGCCTGGTATGAACGGCACCTCTGGGAATGCCTTCCCTGGGAGCGCCGGGCACCAGCCCGGCTCGAAGAAGCCTACTGAGAGCAGCAATTCTCAGCGCGACTCGGATCCAACACCCGAGCCGGGCTGGTGCCCGGCGCTCCCAGGGGCGGCGTCCGCTGGGACCGTGCGTGGTTGGTATCGGCGGGGGTTTCTGCCGCATTACGACGCGCAGCGCACGTTCCAGGCGATCACCTTCCGCCTTGCCGATGCGTTGCCGCAGGAGCGCTTGGCTGAGCTTGCGGTGGAACTGGCGACCCTTGGCGATTCAGAGCGCGAGCGTGAACGCCGCAGGCGCATCGAAGGCTGGCTTGATGCAGGCATGGGGTGTTGTGCACTGCGGCATCCTCGCTTGGCGACCGTCATGCAGACTTCACTTCAGCAATTTGATGGACAGCGCTACCACCTGATCGCGTGGTGCATCATGCCCAATCATGTCCACGTATTGATCCAACAGCAGGCATCGCTGGCGACCATCGTCGGTTCTTGGAAGTCGTACACGGGGCGCTTTGCCATGGCGCACAATCGCGAGTTGGGCCTGGGCATTCCTGGCCGCACTTTCTGGATGCGTGAGTATTGGGACCGCTACATCCGCGACGAGCCACACTTCATGAACGCACGTCGGTATATTGAACAGAATCCGGTACAGGCCGGTTTGTGCGCGACCCCAGCCGAATGGCGGTGGTCGAGCGCCTTTCCGGGGAATGCCTCCGCTGGGAATGCTTCCCCTGGGAGCGCCGGGCACCAGCCCGGCTCGATGGATCCACCGGCTGGGCTGGTGCCCAGCGCTCCCAGGGAAGACGCTCCCAGGAAGACGCAGTGAGAGAATCCCAACACGTCGAATGGAAGGAAAGCTGGCGGGACGAGTACCTGCGCTGGATCTGCGGCTTTGCCAATGCCCAGGGTGGCGTGCTGCACATCGGCAGGAACGACCGGGGTGTGGTGGTCGGCTTCCCGAACGCGGTGCGATTGATGGAAGAAATCCCCAACAAAGTGCGCGATCTGCTCGGCATCCTGGTGGCGGTGAACCTGCGGACCGAAGGCGGGAAGGACTATCTGGAAATCGTGGTCGAGGCCTACCCGTATCCGGTGAGCTACAAAGGAGAGTACCACCTGCGCAGCGGCAGCACCAAGCAGGAATTGAAAGGCGCGGCGCTCGACAAATTCCTGCTGCGCAAACAGGGTAAACACTGGGATGGCGTGCCGGTGCCACGGCTGACGGTCAAAGATTTGGCGAAGCCGGCGATGGAGCGTTTCCGCATCCTGGCCCGGCAGAGCCAGCGTGTGGATTCAGCGGTGCTGCGCGAATCCGCCAGCGGGCTGATCGACAAGCTGCGCCTGATGGATGGCACGTACCTCAAACGCGCGGCGGTATTGCTGTTCCATCCCGATCCCGAACGGGTGGTCACGGGTGCGTTCGTGAAGATCGGATTCTTTCGCACCAATGCGGATCTGCTCTACCACGATGAGATCCACGGCGACCTGTTCACCCAGGTCGAGCGGACCATGGATCTGCTGCTGACCAAATACCTGACGGCTGGCCTGAGTTATCAGGGACTGCAACGGCTGGAGCGCTTCCCAGTGCCCGAGGCGGCGCTGCGCGAGGCGGTGCTCAATGCCATCATTCACAAAGATTACTCCAGCGGCACGCCCATCCAGATCAGCGTCTATCAGGACAAGCTGCTGATCTGGAACCCAGGCGAACTGCCCCACCACTGGACGGTGGCCAAACTGCGCGGCAAACATCCCTCGCAGCCATTCAATCCGGATGTGGCTAACGTGTTCTTTCGCGCTGGCATGATCGAGGCCTGGGGGCGCGGTATCGAACGCATCGTGGAGGCGTGTCGCGCCGCGCAGGTGCCGTCACCGAAGCTGCGCTACCAGCCGTCGGGGTTGTGGGTGGAGTTCCGGTTTGCCAAACGCATGACCGCGGAAGTGACCCCCCAAGTGACCCCCCAAGTGACCCCCCAAGTGACCCCCCAAGTCGAGCGCTTGTTGCTGGTTCTGCACGGGGTCATGGGTCGTGAGGCGTTGCAGACCGCGCTGGAACTGAAGGACCGCAAATCGTTTCGCGAGGTCTACCTGCAACCGGCATTGGCGTCCGGGCTGATCGCCATGACCATCCCCGACAAGCCGAACAGCAGTCGTCAGGGATACCGGCTCACTCCGGAGGGAGATGCTTTTGTGAATGCTCGGCGCCAGGACAGCGAATCATGAACCACGTCGGCAAATCCGAACGCGTGACGCAGGACCGGGTCAAGGCGCTGTTCCAGCAGTTGGGCTACCGTTTCCTGGGCGACTGGACCGATCGCGACAATCGTCAGATCGACGAAACACTGCTGCGCGCATGGTTAGGGAAACGCGGATACAACGCAGCGCAGATCAACCGCGCACTCGATCTGATGGGACGCGAGGCCAATCATCCCACGCGTGACCTCTACGACACCAACCAGGCGGTCTATGGCCTGTTGCGTTATGGCGTGAAACTGAAGACGGCTGCCGGCGAGAACACCGAGACCGTCTGGTTGATCGACTGGAACGATCCATCCGCAAATGATTTCGCCCTGGCCGAAGAAGTGACTTTGAAGGGCAGCCAGCACGGCGCGCACGAACGCCGCCCGGATCTGGTGCTGTACGTCAACGGTATCGCGGTGGGCGTGATCGAACTGAAGCGCAGCGCGGTCAGCATCGGCGACGGCATCCGTCAGCTCATCTCGAACCAACGGCCGGAGTTCAACGCGTGGTTCTTCAGCACGGTGCAAGTGGTCATCGCCGGCAATGACACCGAAGGTCTGCGTTATGGCACCATCCGTACCGAAGAGAAAATGTTCCTGCAATGGAAGGAAGACGAGGCTGATCACAGTGGCTACACGCTGGACAAGTACCTGCGCAAGGTGTGCGCCAAGGAGCGTTTAATCGAGCTAATGCGCGACTTCGTGCTGTTCGACGGCGGAGTGAAGAAACTGCCGCGCGTGCATCAGTACTTTGGCATCAAGGCAGCGCAGCAGCATGTCGTAGACCAAAAAGGCGGCATCATCTGGCACACCCAAGGCAGCGGAAAAAGCATCGTCATGGTGCTGCTCGCCCGCTGGATCCTGGAACACCGGCCAAAGGCCCGCGTGTTGCTGGTCACCGACCGCGACGAGTTGGATAAACAGATCGAGCGGGTGTTCCGTGACAGTGGCGAGAGCATTGCCAGATCGACCAGCGGCGCCGACTTGATAACTCAGCTTGGCAAGGCCAAGCCGCGCCTGATCTGTTCGCTGGTGCACAAGTTCGGCAAGAACACAGGCAAAAAGAAAAGCGAGGCCGAGTTTGAGGCATATATCGCTGAGCTGAAAGCCCAGCCGAGCCCGGCGGTGGGCGAGTTGTTCATCTTTGTCGATGAATGTCACCGCACGCAGAGCGGCCGGCTGCACAAGATCATGAAAACGCTGCTGCCCGGCGCGGTGTTCATTGGCTTCACCGGCACGCCGTTGTTGAAAGAGGACAGCCAGACCAGCAAGGAAGTCTTCGGCGGCTACATTCATACCTACAAGTTCGGCGAAGCAGTGAACGACGGCGTGGTGCTGGATCTGGTGTACGAGGCCCGCGACATCCCGCAGGAACTGACCGCCCAGGACAAAGTGGATCAGTGGTTCGAGGCCAAGACCAGGGGGCTCAACGATTGGCAGAAGGCGGCCTTGCGTGAGCAGTGGGGCACCATGCAGCAGGTGCTGAGTTCGCGTTCGCGCATGGACCGGGTGGTGGCGGACATCGTCTTCGACTTCAGTACCAAGTCGCGACTCGCCAGTGGGCGTGGCAATGCCATGCTGGTGGCGTCCAGCATCTATGAGGCGTGCCGCTACTTTGAATTGTTCGAGAAGACTTCTTTCAAGGGCCATTGTGCGGTGGTCACGTCGTACAGCCCGCACGCTCAGGAGGTCACCACCGAGGACACCGGCGCCAATACCGAGACCCAGAAGCAGTTCATCTACAACCTCTACACGGCACTGCTGAAAGATGTGGAAGCGAGTCCCGGGAAAAGTCGCACCGAGACGTTCGAGGACGCAACAAAAGAGCGTTTCATCACCCAGCCTGCCGCCATGCGGTTGCTGATCGTCGTCGACAAGCTGCTGACTGGTTTCGACGCGCCAAGTTGCACGTACCTGTACATCGACAAATCGATGCAAGACCATGGCCTGTTTCAGGCGATCTGCCGCACCAATCGTTTGGATGGCGAGGACAAACCAGTCGGCTGCATCGTCGACTACAAGGACCTGTTCAAAAAAGTGCAGGGCGCGGTCACGGTCTATACCAAGGAACTCGATGACTGTGGCGGCGCCGAAGACGCCGAAGTGCTCATGCAAAACCGCCTGGAGAAAGGCCGCGAACGGCTGGACGCGGCCCGCGAGGCGCTGGCACTGCTATGCGAGCCGGTGCCGCCGCCCAAGGGCGAGCTGGAGCACATGCATTATTTCTGCGGCAATACCGAGGTGGCTGACGATCTGGCGGCACACGAACCGCAGCGCGTAGCGCTGTACGTGGCGGTCGCGGGCCTGCTGCGTTCATATGCCGCCATCGCCGATGATCTTCCCACAGCGGGCTATTCCTCCGGCGAGATTGCCACGATCAACCAGGAGAAGGAGCGAGCCGTCGCTCTGCGCCAAGTCGTTCGCCAAGCCAGTGGCGAAAATATCGACCTCAAGGCGTATGAGGCCGACATGCGCCACCTCATCGACACCTACATCACGGCTGACGAGGCACGCGTCATCTCTGGTTTTGGTGGTCTTGGCTTGGTCGACCTGATCGTCAGAAGCGGCATTGCCGATGCCGTCGGATCGTTGCCCTCAGGAATCCGGAAGAACGAGAGCGCTGTTGCCGAGACCATCGCCAACAACGTGCGCAGCAAGATCATCAAGGAACACGCGCATGATCCGGCCTTTTACGACCGGATGTCTACCCTGCTAACTGAAGTGCTGGCTGACCTCCGGGCCAAGCGCATTGAGTATCAGGAGTTTCTGCGGCGCGTCGCCGCTCTGGCCAGTCAGGTGCATGCCGGCCAAGCCGACACTACGCCGGAGCCATTGCGAAAGAGCCCAGGCTTGCGGGCGATCTACAACGCGCTGGCTGCGGCCGGATTCCAGCCAGGAAGGGCAGCAGAGGAACCAGCGACCAACGATGGCATTGTCGGTGATCGGGTGTTGGGGACCGCCCAGCGCATCGACGAACAGTTGCGCGCCAGTGCTCCCAACGGATTTCGCGGGAACCTCGCCAAGGAACGGATCGTCAAAGGCCTGATCCACGGAGTTGTTCGCGATGAGGAACTGGTCGAGCAGATCTTCCCGATCATCGTCGCCCAGGCGGAGTACTGATGTCCGCCCTGGGAGCCGCCCTGGGAGTCGCCCTGGGAGCGCCGGGCACCAGCCCGGCCGGTGGATCCACCGAGCCGGGCTGGTGCCCGGCGCTCCCAGGGGACATCAACCTGGGTGACCTCGTCATCGAGGTCGTACGTAAAGACATCAAGCATGTCCATCTGAGCGTCCATCCGCCAATGGGCCGGGTGCGCATGGCCGCGCCATCACATCTGAGCCAGGACGCCCTACGCGCGTTCGTCATCGGCAAGCTGGCGTGGATCCGCCGACAGCAGGCCAAGCTACATGCACAGGAACGCGAAACGCCGCGCGAGTTCCTCGACCGGGAAAGTCATTACGTGTGGGGTCGGCGGCGCCTGTTGACCATCGTCGAGCATCACGCCGCACCATTGGTCGAACTGCGCCATACTCGGCTCAAGCTGTTTGTCCGTCCCGGGACCGATGCGGAGGGACGTAGTCGGGTGCTGGAAGCTTGGTACCGGGAACAGCTCCGATCCGAAGTTGCGCCGTTACTGGAACCCTGGCAGCGGAGATTGCGCGTGCAGGTGACCAAGGTTTTTGTCCAACACATGAAAACGCGTTGGGGGAGCTGCAATCCCATCGCTCATACCATCCGCCTGAATACCGAGTTGGCGAAGAAGCCGATCGCGTGCCTGGAGTACATCCTGGTGCATGAGCTGCTGCACATCCTGGAGCCGACGCACAACGCCCGATTCGTTGCGCTGCTGGACCAGCACCTGCCCGGATGGACGAATCGCCGGGATCAACTGAACCGGCTGCCGGTGCGGCATGAGAACTGGACGTACTGAGTTGCTGGTGGGACAGGCGAAAAACGAAAAACCCGCAGCCTTGTGGACTGCGGGTCTGTATCTGGTGCGCGATGATGGATTCGAACCATCGACCCAGGGATTAAGAATCCCTTGCTCTACCAACTGAGCTAATCGCGCGTGCGATTGAGGGGGCGGAAGGTAGGGGGTGCACCCCCACGGTCAACACGGGAGTTGGCCGGCTTTGGGCTTACGCCAACTACTGAGGCGGAATCGCCGCATGCAGGCCATTCGCCGGCGGAACACGGGCCGCCTTGCCGGAAAAATGGCCGCACAAACGGCCGGAAAAATTGCCAGTGAACGTCAGCCGCGCGTTGGTCTCGCCAGCGTGCGTGCCTCGCTTGCTGTACGGGTGGAATACAGGGCGCAATGCCGGTCATGTCTGGACGTACTACCGCAATGATCGGCCGCGGCGTTCGTGCGGTTGGCCATGCTTGGCCTGGGCCTGCGGCGGGATGAAGCATGTACCGTCTTCCTGGTGAGGTTACCCCCTTGGCAACTCAGACGGTCACTCATCGCTCCGCGGTTGACTGCGTGGTGTTACCGATCAGGCCCACCACCGTCCAGGCGGCTGCTGTCGGTGCTGGTCGTGACCAAGTTCCCTTGGTTCGGTGCGCTGTGGTCCAGGGGGAGTCGCGTTTGCTTTCGTCACCTCGCTCTCTTTTGAAGTCGACGACGATGTGCCTGCTCATGGCCGTGAGTCTGTGGCTCGTGGCTTTGCCGTTGTCCGCGGTCGACACGTTGGCCGACGCTCGCGAACGCCTGCGGCGTGGCGACTACGCGGGATGTGTGGCGGCGGTCAGCGAGAGTCAGGATGTATGGAACCGCGATGTGCAGCTGCTGCGGGTGCGTGCGCTGATGATCACCGGGCCAGCGCTGGAGGCAGTCAAAGCGGCGGATCAGCAGGCGCGTCGCTGGTTCCGCAATATCGAGGCGTTGATGTTGCTGCACGACGCGCTTGTCCAAATCGGTCAAGGCAAGGCGGCGGAAAGCATCCTGGCGCACATCCAAGAACTTGGGCAGCGTACACCACCGCAGACATGGAGTCCTGCCGATCGCGTAGCGCTGGGACGGGCGATGGTGCACCTGAATGAGGAACCGAAACGCGTACTCGATTTGTATTTCAAGAGCGCCACTACGCAGGATCCGACGTACCTGCTTGGGTATCTGGCGGCGGGCGAACTGGCGCTGAGCAAGAACGACTATGCGCTGGCGGCGCAGTTCTACACCGCCGCCGCCAAACACGACGCCGACGATGCGGACGTGCGGCTGGGCTTGGCGCGCGCGGCCAAGCCCGATGATCGCGTGGTGATGTTGCAGCACATCGAAGCGGCGCTGCGCACCAATCCCAATCACGTTGGCAGTTTGTTGCTGAAGACCGAACACGAGATCGACACCGAGTCCTACGAGCAAGCTGCTGCGACCCTTGATCGTGTCGCGGCGATCAACGCTGCGTTACCCGAGCTGTGGTGTTACCGCGCGGTCCTCGCGCATCTTGCGGGTGACGAGCAGGCGCAGGCCGCGGCACGCGCCAAGGCCCTGGAACCGTGGCCGACCAATCCTGCGGTCGATCACCTGATCGGGCGCAAGCTGAGCGAGAAGTACCGCTTCGTCGAAGGAGCCGAACATCAGCGGCGCGCGCTGGAGTTCGCGCCAAAGAAACTTCCGGCCACGATCCAACTCGCGCAGGACCTGCTGCGGTTGGGCCAGGGCAAAGACCAGGAAGGCTGGGCGCTGGCCGAACACGTGGCCAAGACCGATGGCTACAATGTCGTCGCGCACAATCTGGCGACGCTGCGGCGGCACCTGAATGAGTTGGAAACCATCGAAAACGATCGCTTCATCGTGCGCATGGATCCGCGTGAGGCGCAGGTCTACGGCGCCGAGGTCATGGCGCTGCTTGACGAATCATCGCGCGTGTTGTGCGGCAAGTACGGCCTGCAACTCGACGGCAAGATCACCGTGGAGATCTATCCCGATCAGCAGGACTTCGCCATCCGCACGTTTGGTGTGCCCGGTGGTGTCGGTTATCTGGGCGTGTGTTTCGGCAAGGTCATCACCATGAACAGCCCGGCGGGCCTGACCGCGGGTGCGGCGAATTGGCGTTCGGTGTTGTGGCATGAGTTCTGCCACACCGTCACCCTGCACATGACGCGCAACCGCATGCCACGCTGGCTGAGCGAGGGCATCAGCGTGCACGAAGAACTGCAACGTGATCCAAGCTGGGGCCAGCGCATGACGCCAGACTACCGGCGCATGGTGCTTGGCGGTGAACTCTCGCCACTGGGACAGATGAGCGGCGCGTTCCTCAATCCGCCATCCGGTCGTCACCTGATGTTCGCGTATTATCAGAGCGCGCTGGCGGTGGAGTTCCTCACCACGCGTTACGGTCAGGACAAATTGCGCGCGATCCTGACCGACCTGGGCAAAGGTAGTCCGATCAACACCGCGATCACGGCGCACACGGCGCCGCTGACGGAGATCGAAGCGCAGTTCAAAGAGTTCGTCCACGCGCGTGCGCTCGCTGGCGTTGCGTCGCCGGCGGTGTTTGCGGTGCCGGATCCGCAGGCGGTGACAGATGCCGCAGCCGTGGTCGCGTGGGCCGAGGCGCATCCCGAAAGTTATTGGGCGCAGCGCCGCTTGGGCGATCGTTGCGCCGCGACCAACGATTGGGCCGGTGCGCGCACCCATTATGAACGCGCGATCGCCCTCGATCCGGAGTTCGTCGGTGAGGATAGCGCCTATGTGCCGTTGGCCGATGCCTGCAAGCGCCTGGGCGATGACAAGGCGGAACGCGCGACCTGGACGCAACTCGCGGCACGATCGCCCACCGCCATTCCGGCCTTCGTCGCGTTGATGAGTCTGGCCGAAAAGGAAGGGGACTGGGTGGATGCAACACGCCTCGCCGACCAGATACTGGCGGTCAATCCGATGCTCGAAGCACCGCGTCGGACGCAGGCGCGTGCCGCTGAAGCCATCGGCCGGGCTGACGACGCCATCACCGCCTACACCAAGCTGCTGATACTCGCTCCGGTCGATACGGCCAACGTGCGCTATCGCCTGGGAAGTTTGTTGGCGGAGAGCGATCCACCGCGCGCCAAGCGCTTCGTGCTTGATGCCCTGGCCGAAGCTCCACGTTTTCGCGCGGCACATGCCCTCTTGCTCCGTCTCACCAGCGAGAAGAACCCATGAAGCGTCTGTTAAGTGGCGTGTTGTGCGTGCTGCTGATGCTCGTCAGTGTGCGGGTCAGCACCGTCGACACCATGAGTGATCGCAATGGCGTGCCCGATTGGCCGCTCGATGCGAAACATCCGAAGGACACCTTCACCTTCGTGCGTCTACGTTACAATTCGTGGTCAGGTCGTGACGGAGCGTGGCGCACCGATTACCCGGATGCCGAACTCAACTTCTCTCTGCGCTTGCAGCAAGTCACCAGTCTAAAAGTTAATCCGGTGCCGGTGGTGATGGAGATCACTGAGCCCGAGCTCTTCGATTATCCCTGGGTCTACATGGTCGAACCCGGACACCTGGAGTTCACCGAGCAGGAGGTGACGAGCTTGCGGCGTTACTTGTTGTCCGGTGGCTTTCTGATGGTCGACGATTTCTGGGGCACGGAAGAGTACGAGAACTTCTATCATGAGATCAAACGCGTGTTCCCTGACCGCGAGCCGGTCGAGTTGCCGCTCGAACACCCGATCTTCCATGCGGTGTTCGATCTGAAGGAGAAACCGCAGCTACCGTCGATCGGTGCGGCGATGGAAGGCCGGCCCTACGGCATCACCTGGGAACGCGGCGAGGATGGCCGGCAGGTGCACTACCTCGGCATCTCGGACGACCAGGGCCGCCTGATGGTGGTCATCTGCCACAACACCGACAACGGCGACGGCTGGGAGCGTGAGGGCGAGAACGAGTGGTATTTCCGCGAGTTCTCCATGCCCAAGGCCTATCCCATGGGTATCAACATCGTCTTCCATGCGATGACGCATTAACGGGATGGAGAGGCGGATAGGACATGGAGGACCGGAGCACCGGAGGGGAGAGCAATCCCATGTGAATCACAACGACGGGGGATCGAATGCGAACAATCTCTGTCTTCCTCCGGTGCTCCGGTCCTCCCTGTGCAATCCGGTCTTCCCGCGATGACGCACGAGAGGCGAGAGAGAAAGGCAGGATCTGACATGGAGGACCGGAGCAC
>Ga0105046_10017305_pt1 | contig 11034 bp, 9 predicted proteins | sample MAT03_FD_78385 | JGI IMG/M metagenome (GOLD analysis project Ga0105046, IMG submission 78385) | Freshwater microbial communities from Lake Fryxell liftoff mats and glacier meltwater in Antarctica - MAT-03 (megahit assembly) | ecosystem: Environmental > Aquatic > Freshwater > Ice > Liftoff...
CCGAGGATAGCGATGGTTCCAATGGCAATAGCCATGCCCCATGACACCATGGCGGCCGTTACGAAGGCTAGGAAACGCAGTGGCGCCCGAGAAAGTCGAGCCATCAACCAGATAGCTACTCCGAGAGCCGAGGCCGAGGCCGAGCCGTAGGGTTTCCGCTACTCCGCTGCGACGTCCTCCGACGTCGCAGCAGCCTTGCTTCGCCGAACCTGCACGGCGCTGAAGATCGCCTCATGCGTCGCGGGGCACCCGAGAAGGACCTCCCCGCCTGGCGCGCCGAACGCCGCGATTGCGTCGCGGATCGCCTCGCGCGCAGAGATCGCCAGCATGAGCGGCGGCTCGCCGACCGCCTTGCTGCCGTGGACGACGTTGGCCTGCGGCGCCTTGGGAAGCAGGTCCACCACGAAACGAATGGGTGCGTCGCTGATCGCCGGGATCTGGTAGGTGCTCGCCGAATGCGACAGGAGGCGCCCCTTTTCGTCCCACTTCAATTCCTCGCCGGTGAGCCAGCCCACGCCCTGGACGTACGCTCCTTCGACCTGTCCGCGATCGATGCCGGGGTTGAGCGACTCGCCCACGTCCTGGAGGATGTCGACCCGCAAGATGCGCTTCATCCCGCTGTAGCCGTCGATCTCGACCTCGGTCACCGCCGCGCCGTACGCGAAGTAATGGAATGGGCGACCCAGCCCCTTCTTCTTGTCGTAGGCGAGGTTGGGCGTCTTGTAGAAGCCGGTCGCCGACAGCTGCACCTGCATGACGTGCGCGGTCTCGACGACTTTGGCGAATGGAAGCGACACGCCGGCGCCGTGGACGGCGTTGTCGTGAAATGAAAGCGACGCCGGGTCGACCGCGTGACCGACCCGCCCTTCGATCGATTTCGCAGCGACCGCAGAGAGCCGCTCGCGGATCGTCTCGCACGCCGCCTTCACCGCGGCGCCATTCAGATCGGAGCCGCTCGAGGCCGCGGTCGCCGACGTGTTGGGCACCTTGTCGGTCACCGTCTTCATCATGCGGATGGAGTCCTCGGGCAGGCCCAGCTCCCGCATCGTTATCCCCAGCATCTTGGCGTGCAGTCCCTGCCCCATCTCGGTGCCGCCGTGATTCACCTGGACCGTGCCGTCGCGGTAGACGTGCACCAGCGCGCCCGCCTGATTGAGAAAAGACGCGGTGAAGGAGATGCCGAACTTCACCGGCGTCATCGCCAGTCCGCGCTTGATGCGGCCGCTTGCCGCGTTGAAGGCCGCGATCTCCGCTCGTCTTGAGGCGATCTCGCTGCTCCGAGTGAGCTTGTCCCAGATGAGGGGGATTCGCTCGTCCTCGATGAGCTGGCCGTAATGCGTCGTATTGGTCGCGCCGGTGCCGCGGTAGAGGTTTCGCTCGCGAACCTGCTCCGGCAACAGATCGAGACGGCGTGCGACGCGATCGAGGATCTCCTCGATCACCACCATCCCCTGTGGGCCGCCGAAGCCGCGGAATGCGGTGTGGCTCACGGTGTGGGTCTTGGCGACCCGACCCGAGACGGTGACCGCCGGCAGGTAGTACGCATTGTCGAAATGGAAGAGAGCGCGATCGCAGATCGACTCCGACAGATCGAGCGCCCAGCCTCCATCCGATGTGATCTCCGCGGTCACGCCCTGGATCTTGCCGGCATCGTCGAAGCCGACCTTGAACCTTGCGTGGAAGGGGTGGCGCTTGCCGGTCGTCGCCATGTCGACGTCGCGATCGAGCTGCACGCGCACGGGCCGCCCCAGGCGGAAGGCCGCGAGGGCGACCAGCGCGGCAAAGCCATTGCCCTGCGTCTCCTTGCCGCCGAACCCGCCGCCCATGCGGGGCGACTGCACCACCACCTTGTTCCGCGGCAGATGGAGCACGTGGGACACCACCGCCTGGATCTCGGAAGGGTGCTGGGTCGACGAGACGACGAAGACGTCGCCGTCGTCCCCGCGCTCTGCCCAGGCCGCCTGACTCTCGAGATAGAAATGCTCTTGACCGCCGATGTCGATTTCGCCCTCGAAGGAGTGCGAGGCGGCCGCGATCGCCGCGGGCGCATCGCCCCGGCGAATGACGTGAGCGTCAGTATGGAAGCTTCCTGCCGCGATGGCATTGCGAATGGTGAGAACGGGGGGGAGCGCCTCTATCTCCACCTCCACCAAGGCGGCGGCGCGACGACACACCGCGAGCGACTCGCCGATGACCGCGGCGATCATCTGGCCGTGGAAGAACACCTCCTCCTCGGCGAGGAGCGGCTCGTCATTGCGAATGGCGCCGATGTCGTTCCGTCCCGGGATGTCGCTGGCAAAGAGGACATCGACCACGCCGGGTAGTGCCAGCGCCTTGGTCGCATCGCGCCGAACGATGCGGCCGCGCGCGTGGGGCGACAAGACCGGCCACATCTCCAGCATGGGCCGCTTGCTGGCTTGATCGTCGACGTATTCGGCCGCGCCGGTCACGTGACCGCGCGCGCTCTCGTGCTTGATCGAACGGCTGGGGTCGCGGCTGTGGTCGCCATCGACGTCGGCGCGCACTTCGCGCACCCCGGTTTCGAACCCGAGCGGCAAATCCTGTGCCAGGCTCTGATCGCCCGAAAAGAACTTCTCGAAGAGCGACGTGGCCAGGCCCCGCCGGTAGTCGGCGCCGGAGCGGACGTCGGAGAGCGGCGTGAACTCCTTGGCGAGGATGGGCAACGCCGCCTCGATCGTCTCGCGCGACCACGGCTTGCCGACCAGGAAGGCCTCGGTACTCTTGGCGCGGGCCGGCGTCGCCGCCACGCCGCCGTAGGCGAGGCGCGCTGCCTGGACATGATGGCTCGAATCGAGATCGATGGCGAACGCCGCCGCCACGATGCTGATGTCGAGCTCGCGACGCTTGGAAACCTTGAACGAGTCGACCTTGCGCCTCTCCGAGGCGGACCGGCGCGGAATGGTCACGCGGCGGACGACGTCGCCCTTGTTCATCGCCGTCTTCCGATAGCCGAGGAAAAAGTCTGACAGGGGCAGCGTGCGATCGCCTGCCTTGGAAGCGAGCGTGATACTCGCGTCGAGCGCCAGCAGGACGGGCGCCATGTCGCCGATCGGCGAGGCGGTCACCAGATTGCCAGCGAGCGTCGCGCGATTGCGGATCTGCCGCGACGCGAACACCCATAACATCTTGTCGATCGCCGGGATCTCGCCGTCCAGCGCCTCCTCCAGATCGGTGAGCGTGGCTGCACCTCCAACCTCCCACGCATCGCCCGTCTTCACGATGGCGCGCAGCTCGGTCACCGCCTCGGTGGAGACCAAGAACGGAAACGCGGTCAGCTTCTTGTTGAGCTCGACTCCGATCTCGGTCGCTCCGGCCACGATGAGCGCCGTCGGGTGCAGGGCCAGCAGATCGACAACCTCGGCCACCGTGGTCGGTCGCACGAAGCGCTCGCCCGCCGCCGCGACGTCGCACGCCGGGATGGCTGTGGTCGGCGCGCTCAATCGAATCTGGAACAGATCCGGCTCGGCCGGTTTCTTGGCGAGCGCGTCGACCAGGGCGTCGCGAATGGGACGGTAGCCGGTGCAGCGGCAGAGGTTGCCGCAGAGCTGATCGCTCATCTGCGGACGGGTCTGGAGATCGGTGCGGTAATACGCCTCGAACATCGACATCACGAAGCCGGGCGTGCAGTAGCCGCATTGCGAGCCATAGTGCTCGACCATCGCCGTCTGCACGGGATGGAGTGCGGGATGGAGTGCGGGGCGCAGCGCGCTGCGGGCCGGTGATGCGCCCGGCGCGGGCGGCGCGGCCAGCCCCTCCACCGTCACGATCTCGCGACCGGCCACCATGGGCAGCAGGGCGATGCACGCATTGAAGGCGCGGTAGGTCGACTCACCGCGCGCGTTGGTCTCGAGGAGCGCGACTGAACATGCGCCGCAGTCGCCTTCGGCGCATCCCTCCTTGGTCCCGGTACGGCCCGAGGCGCGGAGGTACTGCAGGAGTGTCGTGGTCGGAGCGAAGCCGTCGGCCACGACCTCACGGCCGTTCAAACGAAAGGTGAGGCGCGCATCCATGGGGGCGTAGAGGCTATCAGAAGCAGGTCTCGATCGAGCTGCACCTGCTTTCGACTTCGACCTGGGAGCAGGCGATTCGGCGTCGCGCGATGCGATTGCAATGGGCGGGTCGGCCCCGACCTGCTCACCGCGACGTTCCGAACGTCAACGGCCTCGATGATGACTTGGGCGCAGCGGCGCGTCGGCCACCGCTGCGTTCGCGGTCCGGCAAGCGCATCCGCCACGGGTGCGAGGACATGCGAGGCGCGACGCCACCGTTCGGACTCCCCGCTGCGCGATCAATCGCCAGTTTTCCTCGACAAACCGAGGTGGGTACGGGGGTTGCTGAGGGTCTGGTCATGATGAACGGACCAGAGTCGAGCGCGTCGCCTTCATCGTCGCGTGGACGTATCCGCCACTCCCGCACGATCCTGGGCGTGAACGCCAACAACACGCTGTCGACCGCAGCGCGCCAGCACCCCTTGGTGCTGGAGCCGCGGGCTGCTCTGGGCCTCCAGGCCGGGGCTCCGCTGTGCCTGCAGCCGCCCGTCACCCCTCCCCGGCGGCGTGCGCCGAGTCTGGTCGAGCCCGCGCCGCTGGTCGGGAGGCCGAAAGACATTCTGGCCGAGCCCGCGTCGTTGATCGCACCTCCAGTCCAGGCGCCCGCGGCTTTGGTCGAGTCCAACCCGCTGTTCCTGGAGGAACCGGTGGTGGTCCTGGGCGAGACCATCTTCGAGCCGACTGTCGTTCTGGCTGCCAGCGCGGCGCCGCGGGCGAACATGCGAACGCTGGGCTGGTCGAGCGAGGCGCTGTCCCGAAGCGACGTGGCTCTCCGGGACGAGCCCTTGCCGGCTCCGCGTCCAAACTTCGAAGAGGACTTCGTGGCGGCGACAGCTCCCCGCGTGCTCGCCCCTCCGCTTCCACTGCTTCCACTGACCAAGTACCAGGTGCGAGTGGAGAGAATCGAGTCGTTTCCCGAAGCCGCCAGCGCATATCAGCTCGCCGACGCCATCGCCGCGGGCGTCCTCGTCCCGCCAGCACCTGCCAAGACGGGGCGCATCATCTTTGGAATGGCGCTGCTCACTGCGCTCTCCGTCGCTTCCACGACGTTCATCGCCCACGAGATCGAGGCGCCTCCGCCGCGCGTGGACACCGAGCAGGTGGTCGACGCCGTGCGGAGCGGAGCGGCGAGCCTCAGCGAGTCAGTGAAGTGATCGAATCATCGATGTGACGCACTCCGCCCGGTGACTGGCGCCCGCCAGGGCGCCACCGCGGTCCGCCAGCGAAAATGCGCGAATTCGCCGCGAAAAACGACGAGCTGTCCTGGTCCGTGCGCTGCAATTCCAGAGCGCATGAACGACCTCCTCTGCTCAGGCTCTCTGTTTCGAAACCATCTCGTCCGTGCGCTGCGCCTCGGGTTCGTCGCCGGTCTGCTCGGGGGATGCGCCCCCGTCAGTGACTCCATCTACGACCCCGGAGACGACCCCGGAGACGACAGCGCAGGCGATGCGAGCGCGCTCGGGCGCACCAGGTACGTGCCGATCGAAGACGTGCTCGACCGCGAGGAGCTCGCCACCTGGGCGCAGGTGCGCACCGGGCTCGACAATGCCTTCGACGATGTCTGCGGCGACACGTTCTGCGGAGGCGACTGGTCCAACCTCGAGCCCCTCGACCTGTCGTGCTCCGCGTCGACCAAGCGCCGACAGATTCGCGAATGCGTCTGGACCTTCGGAGCAAGCCAAGAGCTGGTCGACGCGGGTGGATCCATCGCCGCGAGCATTCCGATCTTCACGTGCCGCTTCGCGCCCAAGGGAGCGGCGCACCATCTGGTGAGAGCGCTTGCGGCGGGCGACCCGCTCCGCGCCTTGCTCCCGTACTCCGACGAATCGTTGTACGACGTCATCGGCGGCTGCTTCGGCTCGCCGATCGGCGCCGAACCTCTCCCTGAAGACAGCGCGCTCGGACCGTACGTGGACGCGAGCGACGGTCTCGACGAAAACACCGTCGGCGCCTGGTACACGATGACCGGCGGACTGCGGTCGGCCTACGACGAAAGTGTGGCCGGTGAGACCGGCGTCCCGCACCCCCTGCGCTTGCGCTGCAGTGAGGACGAGAACACGCGAAAACTCGGGACCTGCACCTGGGTGTTCGCCGGTGCCGCCACGGCGATCAAGTCGAGCGGGCTTCACTCGGTGAGAGCGAAGCGCGCCGCATGCTCCTTCCATGTCGACGCGACCGCGGTCGAGCTCGCTTCATCGCTGGCGCCGGAAGGCGAGGTCGGCCCGCTCGATCGGCTTCTGCCGGGTCGCGACGTCACCCTGCGCGACGAGCTGGACGCGTGCCTCTGATCTGAGCGCAACGGCTTGGCGACAACGGCACCGGTGGCGCGACAGGGTGTCGCGAGAGCAGCGGCGAGAAACGCAGGAGCGCGGTGGGGGAAGCTCATCCCCCGCCGGCGCCGCCGGCGCCGCCCGCGCCGCCCGCACCACCACCGCCCGCGCCGCCCGCACCGCCGCCACCGCCAGAGCCCCCGGAGCCGATGGAGCTGCTCGAGGTAGCGGAGCCTGCACCGCTCCCACTGTCGCCATTCCCCCCCCCAGAGCCACTCCCCGAACCCTGCTGCGCGGCTCCGTCGTCATCCTGCGACCTCTCGCATCCGAAGTCGCAGTCCTCTTCTTCGACGTCGCGTGTGCCGCCGACCACGTCGTTGCAACCGGTGAGAAGAAGGCCACCAAGAACGAGGGTCTTGGAAATACCGGCGAGGCGAAGGTCGACCATGCCGTAAGGATTCCTCGCGACGCGCCGAGAGGCACGATCTTTTTTCGCGGAGTGAGCAGGCTAGACCCGCCCTCAGACGTACGTCGCCATCTTGGCGACCCAGCCGGAAGGGTGGTCGACCAGCTGCCGCAACCACTCCGGGCGATCGCGCACTGCGCGCAAAGCATCGGCCTGCGAGACGGCGCGCCGCGTGAACTCCAGCGCCATTTGCCGGCGGGCCTTCCACGCGGTGGTGGGCTCGCGCGCAAGTGTCACGTGCGGTACTTTTTGCCCCATTAAGATGTTGTCGAGGCCGTGCAGGCCATAAAAGAAGATGCCCGCCGACTCGTTCAAGCTGGTCCGCATCGCGCGCGGCAACAGCGACAGAGGTCCGTGGGCGCGGAAGATGTCGAGCGCGTGCTGGATGCCGGAGACATCGACCGACGCTCGAACGTCCTTCCAGAAGGGCGTATCGAGGCGCTGGTTGAACTTGTAGTGCACGGCGAGGAACCAGCGGAGCCGATCCCAGTCGCGCCCGAGCGTCGTATTCACGAACTGTTTCATCGGGCCCGGATCGGCCCCCAGCGGGAAGGACCGCACGAGCGATGAGATGGCCCGCGTGATCATCAGGAGGCCCGTCGACTCCAGCGGCTCCACGAAGGCGTAGGCGTTGCCGAGCGCGAAGACGTTGCCGATCCAGGCGCGGTCGTGGCGACCGGATCGGAAGCGCACGGTCCGCGGATTGGATAGCCCCGGCCAGATCCCTCGCGCTTCCTCGAGCGCCTGATCTTCCGAACAATGGGCCGACGAGTGGACGTAACCCAGGTGGTCGTCGGAAATCATGGGGATGTTCCAGCACCAGCCGCTCTGCATCGTGCGCGCCGTGGTGTAGGGTTTGATCTTGCCGTCGTGCGGCGCATTGAAAGCGATCGCCGTGTCGGTCAGCAGGCTCGACGCATAGCTCTCGAAGCGGGCACCCGCCTTGTTCTCCAGAAGAAACGAGCGGAAACCCGAGCAATCGACGTAGAGATCGAACTCGAGCTGGTCGGCGCCAGCGACCCCGCCGCCGCCTTCGGCGACCAGATGGGCGATGCGCGGCTCGCCGTCGGCCTTCAAGTCGGTCCGCATCACCGCATCGACGATCTTGCGATCCAGGTGGTGAACCCCGCGCGAGACGGCGGTGCGCCGCAGGTAGTCGACCAATTTCTGGTTATCGAGGTGGTAGGCGAACGCCAGCATCGGCAGGAAGGATTGCAGCTGGCCGTTGGTGCGGATGATGGGCGTGACGTTCTTGGCCATCAAGGCAGCCTGCAGCGTGAAGGCGCTCACGTTGCCGATCTCCGCCTCGGAGCCCAGCATGCCGACGCCGTTGACCTCCCAGTCGAAGGGCGCCTGGAAGACGTACGGTGATTGCCCGGGGACATCGGGCTGCCCCCACTCGAAGCGAATGCCCTGCTTCCACGTGGGCTGCACTTCGCGGGTGAGCTCGAGGATGTCGAGCTTGAGGTAATGGTGCAGGAACGCGACGAGGCTGGGCACGCTCGCCTCGCCGACGCCGATGATCGGAATGGACTTCGACTCGATCACCGTCACGTCGAGCCAGGGCAGCTGCGCGCGCAAGGCCAGCGCGGTGAACCAGCCCGCGGTTCCACCCCCGAGGATGCCGACCCGGCGCACGCCGCCCTCGATGGCCTCGGGACCCGGTCGATGCGATTCGCGGAAGAGCAGCTCGTGGTTGGTGAAGAGCTCCTGCATCATCGGCAGGGTGAACGGCTGGTCGGCGGGGGACTTCATGCTTTCCAGAAGCGATTACCACGCCCTGGCTTACGCGCTCGGCGTGACCTACCGCTTGACCGCGAGCTGCTCGACGAGCTCGACGACGCCAGGTCGGCCCAGGTCGGCCCAGGTCGGCCCGGGCCGCACTAGACTCGATCGCCGATGAGTGGGCAGCTCCAACATGTGGGCGACGACGGCCCGGCGCGCTGCGCGATGTGCGGCGCGGAGGCCGCCGGCCCGTGTGCGCGCTGTCACCAGCCGACCTGTGGGGATTGTTCGGTGCTCACCGAAGGCGGCGCCAAGCTCTGGGCGATCTGCCTGCGCTGCGAGCGCCGCGGCGGAAAGAGCCTCGGGTCGGGCTGGAGCGTCGTGGGGCTGTGGCTTTTCGGTATCCTGGTCGTGCTCGGCGCAATCGTGGTGCTGATCGAGATCTACGGGAGATAGCGACGATGGGAGCCACGCTGCGCGATCCATCGCAGGAGCTTCAAGCTCGCCTCGCCCACCCGCTCGTAGGAGCCGCCGCTGCTGGTCCCGCGCCCTCTCCGCGATCGCGCAGACGAGACAGGCGGGACGAGACAGGCGGTCCGGTCGCTCGAAGGCGACCAGCTTCGTCTTGTCCGGATGCAACGCGAGCCCGTGCTTGGCGAATCGCTTCGGGAAGACCTCGAGCACACGCCGCGCGTCGCCCTCGTCGGCGAACATCATGACCGCGTCATCCGCATAGCGCACGAGCGTCGCCTGGCTTCGCAGCCGAGGGCAAACCTCTCGCTCGAACCACACGTCGAGAACCTCGTGGAGGAGGATATTCGCCAGAATCGGCGAGATCACACCGCCCTGAGGCCGCCCTGAGGTGTCCCAGCATCCGGCATCGTCACCGTGCCGTGTTCCATGACGCCAGCCTTCAGCCACTTCGCGATCAGGCGAAGTACCACACCGTCTCGCACTCGCTGGCGAAGGACTTCCTGCAAGACCGATCGGTCGACACGGTCGAAGAACTTCCGAATGTCGAGCTCAACCGCCCACCCTCCCGCGCTGATCACCGCCGCTGTTCGGAGTGCTTCCAGCGCATCGCGCGGCGAACGACTCCAGCCGCTCGCTGCCTCGACGCGGCCTGTGGCCCGAGTGCCGCGAGTGATCCGACAGATTGCTAGCGTGTTTTCAGCCCGTGCAAGTGCGCCGTGAGCTCAGTCAGCGCGCGAAGCTCGGCGAGCCGCGCCGCGACCGCTTCGACAAAGGGTCGCTCGTGCCGGGGTGGGCTCATCAACTGACGAGCCTCCTCCTCCGTGACGGCGACGTAGAGCACTCGAAGGCGTTCGAGCCGACGCGCCACCGCCCCGGGCGAAAGGTCAGGAAGCATCGCCACTCGTGAGCTTCTCGATGTCGGCCTGGTCCTGCGGGCGAGCGGCCAACCGCTTCATCGCGAGCAGAACGTGGAGGGGTACGACCGAGAGGCGCCCCTCCGGCAGATCGATGTGTACGCGCTCGGCGAGCAGGCCCTCGAAGGCGGCCTCGGCGAGGAGCAGGTCGAGGATGAGGTGCTCTTTGTCCTCGAGCTTACTGACGCGCTGGACGTGACGTTCCCGCTCCGTGCCGGCGTCGAACGTCATCGGGAGCGCCGCGAACACGTACCCGAGGGGTCGAATGGCCTCCAGGGATCGCGGCAGATCGGAGCGACCGATGAGCAGATCGATGTCCTTCGTCGTGCGCGTCGCGCCGTAGATCGTGACCGCGATGCCGCCGCAGATGGCGTAGGGGATGTCGAGCGCTCGCAGCGCGGCGGCGATCGAGTGCAACTCGTCGACGAGGTTCACGTTGCGGGAGCTTAGCAGTCCAGCGAACCGCGAAGTTCGCCGGACGCGAACTTCACCGCGACATGACGGCTCATCTTCGCCCCAAGTTCGCATCTCTCGCGAACTTCAGGGCCTGGAGCGCTGCTGCGCACGACCTGGAAGACCTCGTTTCGGGCGCTCGGATCCCGGATACGGCTCCAAGCGAATACCTTCGCTGCGTCGCGATCGAGCCTACCGCGGGTCTGCTCGCGTCGACCTCTTCGTGGATGCGATCTCGCTCGCCATCCACGGGCGGCGGGGGCGGCTCCGACGTCAGTGTCGCCACCCGGCGTCGACGTCGCGTCCCACGACATCGTAGTACTTTCGCGTGCACGTCGACTACCCGCGCGCGCTCGCGGTGTTCGAGAACCTCTGAATGAGCGAGCATCATCGCGACGGGCGGCTGCATCATCTGTGAGGCGGAAGGCTTCGGGCCACAGCACGAGACGGCGGGCATCGTGTCTTCTCGCGTTTGAGGGTGGGGTTCGCACTGGACGGGGCTCGATGTCGCCCCCGGACGAAAGGCACGGACGGGATACGTCACACCTTACGTCTCTGACAGTTGGCTCGTTCGCCTTCATGTCCAGGTTGCGCTTGCGCGCCCGTCCATCGGCCGCGAGTATGCGCAGCTCGGGCCCTTGCCCCTGCCGTCCGCGGAGTCC
>Ga0105046_10017306_pt1 | contig 11034 bp, 8 predicted proteins | sample MAT03_FD_78385 | JGI IMG/M metagenome (GOLD analysis project Ga0105046, IMG submission 78385) | Freshwater microbial communities from Lake Fryxell liftoff mats and glacier meltwater in Antarctica - MAT-03 (megahit assembly) | ecosystem: Environmental > Aquatic > Freshwater > Ice > Liftoff...
ACTTCGGGCAGATCGTGGCCGGAGGTGAGACGTGGTTCGCCGCCAACCTCGCGACCGTCCCGAACGACCTCCGCGCCTGTCGACCGACAGTGTTCTTCGCCGTGCCGCGCGTGTGGGAGAAATTCAAGACGTCAATCCTCGACCAGATCGCGAGATCCTCCAGGCCGGCCCGTCTGCTCGCCGAGGCCTACCTCAGCGCCGGCCGGAGGCGATCCGACACCCTTCGCGCGGAGACTCGCCCCGGCGTGCTCGGCCGAGCCAGGCTCGCGGTGGTCGACCGGGCGAACTACGCGTTGCTCGACCGACTCGTTGGCTCGCGGATCCGCCGCCAGATTGGGCTCGACCGCGCCCGCATCCTCGTCTCGGGAGCAGCTCCCGTTCACCCCGACCTGCTGTGGTGGTTCTCGATGCTGCGGCTTCCGATCGCCGAGGTCTACGGGCAGACCGAGGACTGCGGGCCCACCACGCTCAACCCCCCAGACGCCATCCGGATCGGCTCGGTCGGTCGTGCGATGCCGGGCCTCGACGTGCGCATCGCCGAGGACGGCGAGATCATCGCTCGCGGCGAGAGCGTCAGTCCGGGCTACTACGCCGACCCCGTGCAAACCAGAGAACTGCTCGAGCCCGACGGGTGGATGCACAGCGGCGATCTCGGGCGCATCGACGCCGACAACTACGTCTTCATCACCGGACGCAAGAAGGATCTGATCGTCACCTCGAGCGGGAAGAACATCGCGCCACAGGCGCTGGAGACGAGGCTGCTGGCCGAGCCCCTCATCGCCCAGGCGGTCGTGGTCGGCGAGGGACGGTCGTACCTCACAGTCCTTCTCTCATTGGATTCCGAGGCCGTCGGCCGGCGGGCCGACCAGCGCCACAAGCTCGCGGACTTCGGATCGCTGCTCGAAGATCCGGCGCTGCACATCAAGATCGCCGCCGCCGTCGACCAGGTGAACCAGGGTCGGGCACCGGTGGAACAGATCAAGGCGTGGCGCCTGCTCCCGCGCGAGCTGACGGTCGCCGGCGGCGAGCTCACCCCCACGTTCAAGTTGAAACGTGAGGTCGTCACGGCACTGTTTGCGGACCTCATCGAGGAGATGTACCAGACACCCCGACCGGCGTCAGCGGATCGGTCCCCGGCGTCCTCGACGCGCTGACCTGCGGGCTCAGTCGATGTCCTCGAACTCGGCGCCCGGCTCGAACCCCATGAGCTGGTGGACCGCCTCGACCGGCGAGAGCGAGCCGTTCAGGACGGCTTCGACCTTCCGCGTGATCGGCATGGGAACAGCGAGCCGTTGCGCCAGGGCGGCGATGGCCGGCGTGCTGGTGACGCCTTCGGCGACCATCATCATGTCGGCGGTGATGTCGCTGAGGGAACGTCCCTTTCCGAGTTCTTCGCCGACCCGGCGATTGCGGCTCAGCGGGCTGCTACAGGTCGCGGTGAGGTCACCGTTGCCCGCCAGCCCGAGGAACGTGATCGGCTGCGCGGCCATCGCTACGCCGAGACGCTCGATCTCGGCCAGCCCACGGGTGATGAGGGCCGCCTTGGTGTTCCAGCCGTAGCCGAGCCCGTCGCCGATCCCGGCGGCGATGGCGATCGCGTTCTTGACCGCGCCACCGACCTCGCATCCGACAACGTCGCGACTCGTGAACACTCGAAACGATTCCGTCGTGATCGCCCGGCGCAACCGCTCCGCACGTGCCACGTCGCTACAGGCGAGAACCGTTGCCGACGGCTGACCGGCCGCCACCTCCCTGGCGAGGTTCGGACCCGACAGGACGCACACCCGGTCGGGGTCGTGACCCACCACGTCGACGAGGACCTCGCTCATACGAAATCCCGTCTCGAGCTCGATCCCCTTGGTCACCGAGACGAGATCGGCCTCGGTCGGCACCGCGGGGCCCACCAGCTCGACGACGGATCGGAAGTAGCGCGACGGCACGGCGAGCACGACCATGTCGGCTGCGTGCAAGGCGACCTGCGGATCCACGGTCGCCCGCAGCGATGGACACAGTTCGACGTCCGGGAGATAGCTCGAGTTTCGCTGGCGAAGAGTGATCTCGTCCGCCACGTCGGCGTCGCGCGCCCAGAGCGTGGTGTCGTTCCCCGCAGCCAGCAGCGACGCCAAGGTCGTGCCCCACGATCCGGCACCGAGTACGGCAACGTTCACTTCGCACCCCCGTCGAGGACTTCGTCCTGGCCCAGTACCCGATCAAACGGAGCCGCAGACGTCACCGCCGCTGGCATCGGCGTCGGGCGCTGGCATCGGCGCCGAGCCGACCGTTCAGGCCTGAACAGGTTCCGGGGCCAAGGCGGACCGCAGGAGCTCCAACCGCTCGGGCACGATCCGGTACCAGGCCCACTTGCCCCGTTTCTCCCGGGTGAGGAACCCTCCGTCGACCAGCAGTGACAGGTGGTGTGACACCGTGGGCTGGGAGCGGCCCAACGGCTCAACCAGGTCACAGGCGCACGCCTCGCCGGCCGACGACGAGGCGATGAGCGACAGGAGACGCAGCCGGGCCGGATCGGCCAGCACCTTCAACGCGTCCGAAAGCGCAATGGCGTCGGTTTCGTCGAGCGCACCGGAGGTCAACGGGCTGCAACAGCGGTCGAACATCTGCGCCTTGGTCGACATGACAACCCTCCGCGGTCGGAATACCTTCACCCTACGTATTGACAGCGGTCGATGTGGGGCTACAGTGTCTCTCATCGACGTTCGTCGATGTAACAGTAGTTCTTCTGGAGGCCACCGTGTCCCGTGTACAACTCGCCCTCAACGTCACCGATGTCGACGCGGCGGTCGACTTCTACACCAAGTTGTTCGCCACGCCGGTGAACAAGCGCAAACCTGGCTACGCCAACTTCGAGATCGCCGAGCCGCCGCTGAAGTTGGTGCTGATCGAGGCCGCTGAAGGTGGCACCCTCAACCACTTGGGCGTGGAGACCGAGACCGGTGATGAGGTGATGGCCGCCGAGGCCCGCATGTCCGGCACCGGCCTCGAGACCACCGGCGTGGACGACACCGTCTGCTGCTACGCCACCAAGACCGAGACCTGGGTCACGGATCCCGACGGGGCGCCGTGGGAGTGGTACGTCAAGACCGGCGACGCCGACCAGATGGCAAACAGCATCATCAACTCAGCCGACGGCGCCTGTTGCGCGCCGACAGTCGAGCCGGTCGGCATCGGCACTGCTGGGGACACCGGCGGCGGTTGCTGCTGACGTCCGTGTCGGTGGCCCGTGGCCTGATCAGAGATGGGCCAGCAGGTGGTCGCACACCAGGTCGGCCGCTGTGTCGACACGGTCGGGTCGGTCGTAGAAGTCGACCTGCGACGACGGCGAGAGCCACTCGAAACGACGCTCGACGAGCATCGCGTCATGGAATCGCTGGGCCCAAGCCGGAGCGAGGGCACCCTCGGCGTGCACGAAAAGTGTCGGAACCGGAACCCGTGATGCAACCGCCTGAGCGTCGAAGGAGAGCCACGGTTCGCGAGACATGACTGCGAACTCGTTTCGATAGTTCGCCACGCCGGCACGCGGTGTGCCGTAGTAGTCCACGATGTCCGGAAGGTGCATCGGTGCGCCGTGGCCCTCGGCCGCGGCCGGGACGAGCATGGTTTCGCCGGTGGATTCCCACAGGCGGCGAGCTACGGCGGCGTAGCTGGAACCGAGGCACACGCCGACCAAACCGAGTCGGTTCGCCTCGACTTCGGGCGAGTCGGCAAGCCAGTCGATTGCCCCACCGATGTCGGCGATCTTGTGGTCGGGAACCTCGTACTGGCGAGGTTCCCCGCCGCTCTCGCCGTAGTGGCGGTGATCGATAGCGAGCGCGGCGACGCCCCGCACCGCAAGCGCTACGGCGTAGACCCCTGCCACTTGTTCCTTGACGCTGGTCATCGGGCCGACAACGACGACTGCAGGGTGCGGTCCCGGGCCGCCAGGCCGGTAGAAGTCCCCCCTCAAGGTGGTGCCGTCGACGTCGAATTGGATCCGCTGTCGCATTCCTCACCCCGTGGTCAGTCTGTAACGCTCGAGTCATCTCCGCACCCCCACGAGGACCCCGACCACAGGAGAAACCCCAGGCGCTGGAGCCGACCCAGGACGAAGTCGACAACCGGCGGTTTGTCAGTGTCATCGGATGACTCGACGGCGTCCCGGTACCTCAGAGCGCACAGACCTAGCATTTCGTCTGTCGCGTTGCGCCGCTCGTCGAACCCCTCGAGGAGCGCCCGTCAGCAACGGCCGCGCAGGGAGGCGCCGTGGCATCTGACCGTGTGACCGAGTCCGCCGAGGTGGGGGACGAAGCGGAGCGACACGCCTCGAACCTCGAGCTGTTCCTCGACCTGGTCTTCGTTTTCGCCGTCACCCAGATCGCGGGACTCTTTTCGACCGACACCAGCCCCGCCGGGTTCGGGCGAGGCCTGCTACTGGCATGGCTGGTCTGGTGGCTGTGGTCGCAGTTCACGTGGCTGGGCACGGCCATCGACCTCAGCGGCCGGTCGCTCAACCAGTTCCTCATCCTCGCCACGATCCCACTGGCGTTGCTGATGACAGTCGCCATCCCCGAGGCCTACGGCGACTCCGGACTGAGATTTGCCAGCGCCTACCTGGCGGTCCACCTCTGGGCGCTCGCCATCCAAGGTCGGGGACTGTGGTCAGTCGAGGCGACCCGCCGCTCGTGGCTCCAGTACGCCCCGTTGGCTGCGGTCGCCCCGTGCCTGGTGTTGATCGGCGCCCTCTTCGACCGTGGGCCGCGCACGGCGATCTGGTGTGTCGTCGCGGTACTCAACGTGGCATCGGCCGTCCTTGCCGGCAAGCGCGCCGAGCGTGGCCAGGCGGAGTGGGCGATCGACCCGGTGCACTTCGTCGAACGGCACTCGCTGTTCGTCATCATCTCGCTCGGGGAGGTGCTCGTTGCCACCGGCATCGCCGCATCCGCCGTCCCGCTCACCACGGGGATCGGTCTCGGCGTCATCGCGGCGGTATCCGGCGGTTGCGTCCTGTGGTGGATCTACTTCTCGTACGTTCCCGGCGTGATCGAGTCGGCACTCAGAAACAGTCACGGCGCCGACCGTGGACGGGTGGCCCGCAACGTGTTCTCGTTCGGGCATTTCCCCCTCATCACCGGCATCGTCCTCTACGCGATCGTCGCCAAGCACGTGGTCGCCCACCCGGGCGACGTCATGCACACGTCGGACCTGGTGGCGCTCGGGCTGTCGATCGCCACCTTCCTTGGCGGCTTCCTGTCTATCCAGTGGCAGGTCGCCCGCCGCCTCAACCGTGAGCGGACCGGGACCATCGTCGTGGTCGGTGCGCTCTGCGTGGCCATGGGGCCCCGCGTCTCCGGTGCTGTGCTACTCGCCGTGGTCGTGATCGTCATTGCCGCGTCACACACCCTCAGCCTGCGGCGCTTCACTCGCAACAACCCGGCGTCGTCCCCAGCGGGCTGACGGTCAGCGGGCGACACACGTCTACCGTCGGGGCTGTGACGGGAGGGAACAGAACTCGTTCAGCCTGGATGGCCTGCGCCCTGTCAGCTGCGCTGTTCGGCGCGGCGACTCCGGCCGCGAAACTGGTCCTCGACCACATTCCACCGGTCACGCTGGCCGGACTGTTGTATCTCGGCGCCGCCCTGGTCGCCGGCCCAGCCGTTGCGATCCAGCCGATCCGCCGGCCACCTAAACGCGATCTGGCAAAGGTCGCCGGTTCGGTCATCGTGGGCGGGGCCCTTGCTCCGGTGCTCCTCCTGATCGGGCTCGATCGCACCCCGGCCTCAACAGCGTCACTGCTGCTCAACCTCGAGTTGGTCTCGACTGCACTCCTCGCCGGACTCTTCTTCGGCGAGCACATCGGACGTCGGGCCGGCGGTGGGCTCGCCGCACTGACCGCTGCGGGCATGCTGCTCGCAGCGGCCGGTGGGTCCATCGGGATCGGATCGGTGCTGATCGTCGGCGCATGTATCTGCTGGGGCCTCGACAACAACCTGACCGCCACGGCCACCGGGGTGACCCCAGCCCAGATCACCCTGCTGAAAGGCGTGGTCGCCGGGCTCGTCAATCTCGGAATCGGTCTTGCCACCGAACATCAGACCCTGAGTCCCGGTCCGGTCGGTTCGGCGTTGCTCGTCGGGGCCGTCGGCTACGGCGCGTCCATCATGTTGTGGGTCACCAGCGCCCGGACCCTCGGCGCCGCGCGAAGCCAAGGTGTGTTCGCCACCGCCCCGTTCATCGGCATGGCACTCGGGTGGAGCATCACCGGCGAACCTGTCCTCGGTTCGCAAGTCGGTGCGCTCGTGGTCATGGCAGTCGGGGTCACATTGGTGACGTCATCTTCTCACCAGCACGAACACTTCCACGCGGCCGAGAGCCACGAGCATGTGCACCGCCACGATGATGGCCACCATGACCACGGTCATGTCGAGCCGATCACCGGGTCACACTCTCATCCCCATGATCATCCCGAGCTGGTGCACTCCCACGCCCACCACCCCGACGCTGCGCACCGTCACCGCCACGAACCGCTCTAGCCGACCTGCAACAGCGAGCTTGGCCCTCCGAGGGACTGGCGGACCCTGCGGATGAATCCGGCTGGGAATTCAGCCGGCTCCGAGTTTCCGTCGGGGAGCGCGACGTATCGATCGTTGACCCGACGATGGCCGGCGTCCAGCAGGAGGGCACGCGCCCCTCAGGCCGCTCGTGACTGCCTCTCGTTTTTCGGGCACCGCCTCCGCCGACCCGCCGTCGACCGATTCTCACGTGACCTTGTTGCGATGGGTGCGGCGCTTCACCCCCGTGCTGATGGCGATCAACACGTTCCTCGGATGACCCTCTCACCAGGGTCTGTCACGTGCCAGCGGAGACGGCATGAGCGTCACCGAGATCACCATCGACCGACCTGTCGAGAGCGTCTCTGCGTTCGCGTCCGACCCGGACAACGCACCGGAGTGATACGTGAACATCTCCTCGATCGAGTGGGAGACGACCACGACGGCAATGCGCCGAGCAAACCGCAAGGACCTCGAGAATCTGCGGCCGATCCTCACCCAACGCTGAACTTCACCGCGCCGCCGCCGACGAACCCTCGACCCGAGGATCTCCTGGGCGACGTGCTCGCCGGCGTCAGTCGGTCGGGCGCCAAGCCGGTTCAGAGACTGTGGCGCCCCAGTGCTGCGAAGAGTCGGTGCCTGTCGTCAGGGTCGTCCCCGGTCACCGGCGGGGAAAGTGTCCTCCACCTCGTCGTGGCCACGTGGGACGGCTCGGTCACAGAGCGCGGGTGCGGCGACGGCGACGGTCGAGGACGAACCCGACCAGCATCATGGTCGCAGCGATCTGCATCATCCCCAATGCGGACCCACCGGTGAAGGCCAGAAGGGACGGGGTGCGCTCCTCGGTGGCGCCACGCACTGATGCGTCAAGGGTGACGCTGCGGGTTCCGCCATCGGCGCCCACGCCGTTGATCTGAATGGTGTGGTCGCCGACGGTGAGACCGGCGGGGACAGCGAGGCTGGCCGAGAACTTGCCGTCAGCACCGACCGTCACGTTGCCGAGCAGGATGGATCCGGGCATGAGCCACACATCAACGGTCGACCCGGGACGGAAGCCGGACCCGCTGACCTGCGTCGACGCGCCCATCACGAGTTGGAGGTTTCCGTTGTCGTCGAGCGGGTTCGCCGCTCCACTCTCGTCCCTCGCCAGCAGATCCACCGTGACACCACCACCCGACACCCGCAGCGTTCCCTCGGGCGAGGTGTTGCCCGGCAGGTCCGAGGTGTCCGTCACGACCAGGGGTTGTTCGACCCCGTCGACCAGAAGCGAACCGCCGTTGGCGCCGGTGCTCGGGGACGCCGAGCCCGCGGGGACGACTGGCATGGCGGCCGGGGTGGCAGGGCTCCCGGTCGCCGCGGCGCCGGACCCAGCGGGATTGATGGCCCGCAACTGGACCGTGATGGGATCGCCGTTGGCAAGCCGGTTGATCACGACGGGACCGGTGGTGGTCACCGGTGAGACCACAACCCAAGTGGTGCCACCGTCGACGGAATACTCGTAGTTGGTGATGGCGGCGCCGCCGTTGTCGGTGGGGGGAGTGAATGCCACGGTCAGCTGGCGGTTACCCGGTGTGACCGCAGTGATCGTCGGCGCACCGGGAGTGGTACGGGGAGTGCCGGTCGCTTGTGTTGACGGGACGCTGGTTCCGGCCACGTTGATGGCGCTGACCCGCACCCGAACCGGCGTACCGTTCGGCTGAGACCCGATCAGTGCGGATGTCGAGGTGGACCCGGTGTCGGCGATCGCGACGGTCCACACGAGTCCGTCGGTCGAAGTCTCGACCTTGTAGCCGGTGATGGCTGAGCCGCCGTTGCTGGCGGGTGCCGTCCACGATGCCACGACCCAACCATTGCCGGGGGTGACCCCGAGGCCGGTCGGAGCATCGGGGATGGTACGTGGAACGGCGGTCGCCAACGGAGACGGGCCCGAGGTGCCGAGCACGTTGATGGCCGAGATGCGGAAGGTGGTGGGGGCGCCGTTGGTGAGGCTCGTCACGACAGTGGTGGTGGAGGTGGAACCGGTGTTCGCTACAGACGTCGTCCAGGTGGAACCGGCGTCGATCGAGGTCTCGATCTTGTAGCCCGTGATGGCCCGGCCTCCGTCGTCCACGGGGGCCGTCCAGCTCACCGTGGCCTGGCGGTCGCCCGGCGAAGCCGACGGGCTGGTGGGCGCACCGGGTGCGGCGCCAGGAGTGACCGGTGCCGTCGTGGAGACCGCACCAATGCCGGTGGTGTTGATGGCGGACACCCGGAATTGGTACAGCGTGCCATTGGTGAGTCCGGTCACCTGCGCGCTGGGGGTGGCGCTGGAGGTGTTGGCGATCGCCGTGCTCCAAGTGGTCCCGTCGGTGGACTTCTCCACTTTGTACCCGGTGATCGCGGAGCCGCCGAGCCAAATGGGGCCGACCCAGGTCAGATCAGCGGCGGCGTTGCCGGGAGTCCCCGCGAGGGTGGTGGGAGCTCCGGCGACCGATGCCGGGATCGATACAGCGATCGGAATCGATCCGGTTCCGGCGAGTCCATTGGCGGTCGCAGTGACAGCGAACGACTCGGTGTCTGCGGTCAGGCGGTTGTTGATGGCGGTGGCATCGGGGACGAAGGCCCAAGCGCCGGTGGCGCTGGCCACGTATGCCGTGCCGTAGGTGCCGACGCGGGACAGGTCGTAGGTGATGCCTCCGACCACAGTGCTTCCCGCCGTGCCGCCGATCAGCCCGTAGGTGATGGCGTCGCCCTCGGGGTCGGTGCCTGGAAGGGTGCCGGTGGCAGTGGCGAACGTGTCAGTCGCGATCGTGTTCGTGAACGTTGATGTGGTCACGGTCCCGATGACGGGCGGATCGTCGACGGGCGTGACGGTATTCGTCACGGTCTCCGAGGCCGGTGTGCCACCTGCGACCGCGGTCGTCACGGTGATGGTCCGAGGGGTCGTCGGGTTGTCCGACGTGTTCTGATACTGCACCAGTCGGGTCACGGACTGGGCCACTGCGGCGGTGACGTCGTTGCTCAGTACTCGGACGTTGTCGATGTAGAGCGACGCACCGATGGCGAAGCCACCGGTCTTGTCGTACGAACCCGCGACGAACCGGAACTTGTAGTTGCCGTCGACGGGGATGGTGCCGCTCGCAGTCGTCCAGGCCTTGGTGCCGCCGCGGCCGTACATCAACTCGGTCGAGGCGGACGTGTCCTGGTTCACCAGGAAGCCGTACACCTCGTAGTTGTCACTGCCGTTGGCCGCCGCCCAGTCGAACGCCAACGAGTCGCCGGCCTTCGCCGCGAAGGTGGAACTGAAGGCCTCGGGACCGAACGCCGCGCAATAACTGGTGTCGTTGGGACCGGGGCATGTGCCGTTGAACCAGAGCCGGAGTGAGTCGGCACGACCTGAATAGGCACCCACCGTTGAGTTGTATGTCGCGGCGGTGACGCCGCGTTCCTTGCTCTCATATCCCCACTCGGCGCGGGACCCAGGATCGAAGTTCTCGTCGGTCTCGAAGCTGTAGCCGGAGCCGGTGATCGTGAACGGCCCTGATCCGGTCTTGATGACCGGGTTACCCTGGCTCTTCGTCGCGAGCGCACCGAGTGCCAGGTAGTTGCGGTTGACGGTCCAGCCCGACGGCGTCACGGCATTGGTCCCTCCGGTCGCAGCACCGGAGAAATCACCGTTGGGGAGGACTGCGGAGAAGTTGACCCTCAACGCCTGGCCGGCAAGCCCGTTCTTGACCGCATCGACGGTGCCGATCTGCTTGTACGCGCCACTTCCGAGTCCCAGGAAGACAGCGCCTCCGACGACCGACACCGCCCCACTGGTCGGGTCCGGAGTCGAGACCGTGGGCAACGTCAGTGACTCGGTGGAGGTGGCACCGGCGATCGAGAACTCGACATAGCCGTCGGCGAACGAACCGGACTCGGTGACAACCGCGTTCGGCGCGATCGTCACGGGCCCGGCACCCTCGGTGTACGTGATCGGGGAGAGGCCCGTGATCGTCGTCGCGGCTGAGACTGGAACAACTGCCAGCGCCAGAACAGCGATCATCGCCAGCGAGACTGCCACGAGTGTCCGCAGCCGGGTCGCGGCGATGCCAGGGGTGAGTTGCTGTCGGGTCATGGTCGTTGTGTCGACGCCGAACAGACCATGCTGAAACATTTCCGAGAAACATCCCCTCGAGGGTGGTTCGTTTTCGGCTCGGCCTAGTGGAGCGACGAACGGAGGGTTCGTTCGGCGACGAGCGCTGTCGGGATGATCGAGACGCGGTATTGGGTCTTCACCGCCCAGTTCGGGAGTGATGAGTGACGTTCCTCTGCTGATACCCGGGCGCGTAGGTGTTCTTTCGGCCCCATGGTCGAGGACGGTTCTTCGTTGCGGAAGTCGAGTCCAATGAGGTGCTTGAGGTTCTTGTAGCCGTACTGGTCTGGACTGACCAGTCGGATCGGGGCGCCGTGCCGGCGATCGAGTGGTCGGCCATCGAGTTTCGTGGCAAGCAGGACGTTGTCGTTGTCG
>Ga0105046_10017308_pt1 | contig 11033 bp, 6 predicted proteins | sample MAT03_FD_78385 | JGI IMG/M metagenome (GOLD analysis project Ga0105046, IMG submission 78385) | Freshwater microbial communities from Lake Fryxell liftoff mats and glacier meltwater in Antarctica - MAT-03 (megahit assembly) | ecosystem: Environmental > Aquatic > Freshwater > Ice > Liftoff...
ACCGTGACCGTAACCGTAACCGTAACCGTGACCGTAACCGTCGACCGTAACCGTGACGGTGACCGTGGCCGTAACCGTGACCGTTGACGGTGACCGTGCCCGTGACCGTAACCGTGACCGTGACCGTGACCGTGACCGTGACCGTGACCGTGACCGTGACCAGTGGCGTTCGGTCACGCCAGCCGACGCTCAAAACCGGCGGCGGCTCAGCCGCGCAGCTCGCCTTCGCCAGTCACCCCGCGATCGCGCCAGCTCGAGCTCGGCGTGCGGTTCTGACCCGAGGCAGGCCGCGCGGCGTCACAGCGAGCGCAGCGCGTCCTTCGCCCACCAGGTCACGCCGTCCCAGCGGACGTGCCAGGACCGGCCCAGGAGCCGCTGCAGCGTGGCCTTGGCGGCGTCGCGCCGGCCCAGCGCCAGCTCGACCATGGCCTGGCGCTGGAGCCAGGTCGGGTTGGTCGCGTCGATGGCGAAGGCGCGGCGCCACAGCCCGAGCGCGCGGTCGAGCTTGCCCTGGCGCTCGAGCACCTCGGCGGCGCCTTGGAACGACGCGCCCTCGCGGGGCGCGCGGTCGATCGGCGACGACAGGTAGCGCCACGCCTCGTCGTCCTGCCCGACCGCGAGCAGCAGCTCGCCGAGCAGGCGCTCGCGCATGGCGTTGTCGGGATCCATCGCGCGCCAGTCGCGGCCGGCCTGGAGCGCCGCGCCGAGGGCGAGGTCGCGCTGGGCACCGCTGGCGCTCACCGCCGCCTGCTGATGCAGGATGATGAGCGTCGCGTAGTCGGTCTGCAGCTGGGTGAGCGACACCGGGCGATCGGCCTCGGCGGCCAGCGCCCGGGTCAGCATCTCGGCGGCGGCCGTCGCCTCACCCCGCTGGCGCGCCGCGCTGCTGGCGAGCCGCAACAGCTGGGGGTTGCCGGGGCGTCGCGCCCGCGCGTCGTCGATGAGGGTCTGGGCCCGCGCGCTGCGGCCGACGCTGGCGGCGAGCTGTGACAGCTCGATGATCTCCGCGACCTCGTCGCCGGCCAGCACCGCCGCCCGATCGATCGCCACGTCGAGGTCGCCGTCGGGAACCAACGCCGCGGCGCGCGCGAAGGCCATGACGTGGGCGAAGTCGCCCTCGGCGAGCACGCGCTGGCGCCACGCGCCCATCGCCAGCTGCCAGCCGACCGTGCCGCGCGCGCTGTTCTCGACCTGCTGGCGCGCGGTCCAGTCGATCCCCGGCGGCGCGACCGTCAGGTCGACGTCCGACATGAGCGCAATCCAGCGATCGGCGGCCTGGCCGCGGCGACCGCTCCCGCTGGCCAGGCGGGCCGCCTCTTCCCGGGCCAGGTTGCGCCAGGGCCCGGCCGCGACGTCGTCGAGGGCCGACAGCACCGACGGGTCGCGCCACGCGAACTGGCTCGCCAGCCGCGTCGCGCCGACGATGCGCAGCACGTCGAGGCGCTGGCGGTCCGCGAAGCGACGGAACGCGGTCAGCGCCGCCTTCTGATCGCCCTTGTCAGCGGCGGCCACCACCTGTCGGTAGGAGGCGAGCGCGCCGACTAGCCCATCGCCCGCGGTCGCGAGTGGCCCGAAGTCGGCGCGGCTCGGGTCGGCCCGGTAGCGGTTCAGCAGCCGCAGGTAGTCGACGACCGCGCCGGTGTTGCTGCCGATCGCGGCGTCGAGGTCGCCGGGCCGCACCCAGCGCACGCCTCCGCCCAGCAGCGCCAGCTCGGCCATCGACAGCGGGCCGCGCGCCGCCAGCTCGCGCAGCACCTCGGCCAACTCGCCGGGGCTGCGCTCGGCGAGCGCCGAGGCCGCGCGCTGGTGCTGGGCGTGACGCCAGCCGGGATCGCCGGCACCGACGGCGACCGCCTGGCGGGCCACGGCGAGAGCCGCGGTCGGCACCTCGATCGAGACCGGGTCGACGGCGCTGGTCGCGACCTCGACGGACGGGTCGGCGCTGTAGGTGACCGCGACCGGCGCGCCGCCACCGAGCGTGACCCGGAAGCCGGCGCCCTCGCGCACCGTGGTGATGAGGGTCTCGGTGTCGGCACCGACCTTGCGGCGCAGCGACGCGATCACGCCGTCGTCGGACAGCTCCAGCTCGAGGGCCGAGCCCGAGCCGGTGAGCGGGGCCAGGACGAGCGTCCGGGTTCCGGACAGCGTGACGCGGTACCAGCGCGCGAGCTGATCGGCGCGCGGCAGGTAGATCGGCAGCACGGCGGCGTACAGCGCGGGCGCGTGGTCGCCGACCCGGCGCTCGGTGGCGAGCCCGAGCTGCGGGTAGCGGTAGCGCAGCACGCTGCCGTCGTAAGACCGGATCTCCTCGACCCCGCTGTCGAGCGTGGTGCGCTGCTCGAAGCGGCCGCGGCCGTCGATGACCAGCTCGGCGTCGGCGCCCAAGCGCCAGCGTCCGCCGGTCAGCTTGGCGCGCGCCGCGGCGACCGCGCGCTCGGCGTCGGGCGTGATCGAGCCGCGAGCCGCACCGGCGCCGTCGTCGAGGCCGGCCGCGAGATCGTCGTAGGCGTTGCGCATGAAGCCCGGCAGCCACTCGGTGAGATCATCGAGGCGCCAGTCGCTCGAGCTCTGGAACGCGGTGACCTGCAGCCCGCCGCCGCTCCAGCGCGGCGACTCGGCGGCGAAGCCGTCGGCCACGCGCCCACGGCTGCGAACGACCGCGCGCTCGAACAGATCGCGGTTCTTGGTCGGCTCGGCCTCGACGACGCTGCGTGCCTGGGGCGCCACCGGTGCCGGGTCCGGCGCCGGCGTCGCGGCGGCCAAGCCCATCGCCGGGGCGGAGTTACCGGTGGGTGCCGACTCGAGGTCCGGCGTCGCGACCGCGGCCGGCGCCGGCGCTGACCGGTCCGGATCGGCATCGGCATCGGCCTCGTCCTCGGCGCGCGCGCGGTCACCGCTGGTGCTGGGCCCCGAGCGCGCCGGCGGCGCCGGCGGGAGCGCCTCGGCCGGCTTGGCCATCGGCGCGTCGTCGAGCTCCTCGCCGGCCGCGATCTTGCCCTTGTCGACGCCCCCGACCACGGCTTTGGTCTCGACCCGGCCGCCGCCGCCGACCGCAGTGCCGCGCCGGCCGAAGCCCTGGCCATAGCCCTGCCCGGTGCCGTTGCCGTTGCCGGCAGCGTGCCCGAGGGCGCCGGTGACCCCGAGTCCAGCCGCGCCGGTAAAATCGGAGACCTCGGTGCCCAACAGCGTGTCGTAGCGCCACGGCGTCGGGTCACGCCACACCGCCTCGGCCGACCTCACCGGCGGCGCCACCGGCACCGCGGTCGTGACGAGGGTCGGCGGCAGCGCGTAGGGTGCCCAGGTCGCGCCGTCGCCCTTGCGCACGCCGTAGCGGGCGTACATCGCGTCGTTCTCGAGGACGATGAGCGACGTGTGCGGCGACAACAGGAAGAACTCGGTGCCGAGCGCGACCATCTCGGCCTTGCGGGTGTGGTAGGCCGTGATCGCGCGCTGCTCGTCGCTGGGGCACGGCGTGGTCGTACACGGCGCCATCGCGCGATCGCCCGCGGTCATGAGCGCCTCGAGCCGCCGCTGGGCCCACATGCGCGGCAGATAGCCGCCGTCGCCGGGGGCCCGGGGCGCGCTGCCGACCGCGATGGTCTGCGACCACGGCTGGCCGCCGACGTCGCCGCGCAGGACAATGGTGCGAAAATCATCTCGGGCCGGGGCCTTGACGATCAGCTCGACGTCCTCGCCGGCCGCGACCTGGGTGCTGCGCAGGTAGCTCACCGCGCCGGCGCTGGCACCGTCGATGGTCGCGGTGAGCCCGGTGATGCGCGTGGTGTAGAGCGACGCCACCAGATCGAGCGAGCGCCAGGCCAGGTCGTCGCCCAGATCGATCGTGGTCGCGATGCCGGCGGTGGCGTCGGCCAGCGCCGACAGCACCGGCAGCTCGGCGCCGTCGCCGACGCCCAGCCCGACGAAGGTGGCCTGCTTGCCGACGATGGCGTCGCGCAGCTCGTCGATGGTGCGGTGCTCGCCGGTGGCGGTGCCGTCGCCGACATAGACGATGTAGCCGGGCTCGCCGTCGAGGAGCTTGACCGCGCCTTCCAGGGCCTCGCCGAGATCGGTCTCGCCGAGGCCGGCGTCCTTGGCCAGGAAGCTGGCGAGCGCACGGCGATCGATCGCCAGGGCGTCCTGCCACGGGCCAAAGCGGCGGTGGGTCGCGTCGAAGGCGATCACCATCACCTGATCATGCTCGTCGATGTCGTCGACCAGGCGGTCGATCAGGGCGGCCTGGGCCCGCAGCTCGGTCGGGCCCCGCGACGCGCTGGTGTCGTCGAGCACGATCCAGCGCTTGGGGCGGGCCGGCGGTGCGGTGGTCAGCGCCGCCGCCACGATCGGGCGCGCCCGCACCAGGAGGTAGCGCTCACCGCCGACGATCGTCGACGCCACGGTGACCGGGGCCGCGGCCTGGCGGATGCGCAGCACCAGCGAGTCACCCAGCTGCTCGGCCACCCCGTGGTGGGTGACGATGGCGTCGGCGCCCGACGGCACCACGTCGATGCGGTGGCTGGCCGACGTGATCTCGCAGGCGGCGCAGCCGACGATCTTCACCTGCATCCCGACCTCGCCGACCGGCGTCTCGATCTCGGGCAGCGGCACCGTCACGGTCAGGTCGTCGTAGGTGCGCGCCAGCGGCTGCGTGTACGCGAGCACGACCCGCTTGTCCTGGTGAGGCGCGAGCGGAAAGATCCGCATCGACACCAGGCTCGCGCCCATCTGCTCGAGCAGCGCCGGGTCGCGGCGCTGGTAGACCACGTCCTCGTAGATGCGGCGCGCCGCCATGCGCTCGACGACGGCCGACTCGGTGAGCTTGCCGTCGACGTACATCGCGAGCCGCGACACCGCCGCGCCCGGCGGCAGCGCGAACTTGTAGACTCCCTCGAGGATCTGGTCCTGCTCGTTGAAGAAGGTCTGATCGAGCGCGACCCGCGCGACCTGATTCTCGAGGTGCACGTCGACGGTGAGGGCGCGGATCGGCAGCGGGAATTCCTGCTGCGGCCACTGCGGGTTGCGCGCGACCAGGGCCCCGGTGCGGGCCGGGCCGACCGTCGGCCGCTCGTCCTTGGCGCGCCGCTCGGCGACCCAGCTGACCAGGTGCGAGAGCCGGGGCGCCGGGCCCCGGGTCGGACGCTGGCCCTTCTGCATCACGCCCTGCTCGCCGGCGTGGAGCACCTCTTCGGCGCCGCCCGAGCGCAGCGCGACCGCGCCCCGCAGCACCGACGTGGTGGTGCGATCGGCGTCGGCCTCGACCAGGAAGCGGGTGCCGAGCACCGCCAGCTCGCCCTGGGCGGTCTCGACGGTGAACACGCCTTGGCCGGGCGCGACGTCGAGCAGGACCGGACCGGCGATGCGGACCCGCCGCGGGCCCAGCTCGGTGAGCGTGCCGCCGTCGCCCAGCTCGGCCTGGCTGCCGTCGGGCAGCTCGAGAGGCTTGAGCTTCGCGATCACCGGCGCGTCGGCCGCGGGCGCGCGATGGGTGGTGCCGTCAGCGCCGCCGCGCAGGTTGGCGATGATCAGCGCGCCGGCCGCCGCGACGACCAGGCCGTAGCCGGCCAGCGCGACCTTCGAGCGGGCCCGCGAGGCCCGGCCGTGCCGGACCAGGAGCCGGGCGCGCATGCGAGCCTTGGCGACGTCGTCGGGCGACGCCGAGTCGCCGCGCTGCCCCAGGAGGGTGGTGAGGTTCTGCTCGAAGATGTCGTCGTCGTCGGGGCGGGTCATGGCTACACCTCGCTGAGCGCGTGGCCCAGGGTGGAGAAGGTCTCTTTGAAGGCGCGGCGGGCGCGCGCGAGGAGCGACTTGGCGGCGTCGACCGACAGGCCGAGCTCGGTCGCGAGGGTCTCGAGGCTCTTGCCGTCGACGTACTTGCCGGCGAGCGCGGTCCGGTAGGTCTCGGGCAGGTGCGCGATGGTCATGTTGACCAGATCGCGGGTCTCGGCCCGGGCCAGCACCTCGCCCGGCATCGGCGAGCGCGACAGCGCGTCGTAGATCTGCGCGAGCGAGGCGTCGATGCGGTCCCAGCGCTCGGCCACCTGGTCGGCGCGCCGGTGATTGCGCAGGTGATCGCGGATCACGTTGCGCGACAGGGTCGTGAGCCACGCGCCGACCGAGCCTCGCGCGGTGGCGTACTCGTCGACGCGTCCCAGCGCGGTGGTAAAGGTCTCCTGCACGATGTCCTCGGCCAGGCTGGCGTCGCGACCGGCCCGGTAAAAGACGAACGCGTACAGCCCGTCGACGTGGGCGTCGTAGAGCCGACCCAACGCTTCGCCATCGCCGGCGGCCGCCGCGCGTAGGTCGCCGTCGGGACCTCGACGAAACAAGCGCGACAACACTCCGGCCAGCGGTAGGCTCATGGGGTCACCTTCATGCGAGACGAACTGTCACCGAGGCCGGCGCAGGTGTCGTCCGGATCGGTGAGGGATCCCGGCGGGCAACACCACCAGCTGGTCCGGGGTCCAACCCCGGTGCGCTTCGGCCTGGTCGCGATTGCGGGATCGCTGGTCGCCCATGTCGGGCTGGTGACGGTGCTGCGCGCGGTCGAGCCGCCGGCGCACCCCGAGCGGGTCCGCGCGACGCCGACCACGATCGCGCTCACCAGCGCGCCGGCGCGAGCGCCGGTGCCGATCGACCTCGCGCTGGTGGCGCTGCCGGCCCCGGCGCTGGTGACGCCGCCGGTCGTGGCGACCGCGCCGCAGCGCGTCGAGACCCGCCCCCGCGCCACGGTCGAGACCAGCGCCGGGCTCGTCACCGAGCCGGCCCCGATCGGCGCGGTCGGGTCGGACATCGGCGGCGTCGGCGAGCCCGGCACCGAGCCGGGTACCCGCTCCGGCGGCCCGGGCATCCTGGCGATGCGTCGCGATGGACCGATCGACCTTTCGCCCCGCCACGTCGCCGAGGGCCTCGAGGTGAGCGGCGGCGTCCCGCCCCCGCCGCGATCGCCGGCGTCGGGCGAGCTCGCGCCGTCGGGCAACGGCACCTTCAGCTCCCAGCACGGCGGCTTCGGCGCCACCGTGGCCCGCGACGGCTCGGTGAAGTTCAAGGACACGCCGGCCTTCAGCGTCGGCCTGCGCCTGCCCAACCCCAAGACCCTGGCCAAGAACAGCGCCCGCCAGCTCGAGACCTGGTTCGACGATCCGGGCGCGGCGATCCGCGCCGCTGATCGCAATCCCAACCGCAGCGAGGGCGGCCCCAGCGCGCCGTCGCCGGTGGCGGCCAAGGATCTGCCGCCGCCGCTCGCGACGGTGCCGATCATCGGCGGCGCCGCCGAGCTCACCGACTGGATCATGCGGCGCGGCGGCATCGACCCCTACGCGTCGGCCAAGCGCGACTATCTCGAGCGCACCCGCGACGAGCGGGCGGCGCTGCGCCAAGAGCGCGACGCCCAGCTGCTCGCCCGCAGCGTGCAGACCATCCGCGGCCACCTGACCCGGGCCTGGGCCCGCGCCGATCTCGACGCGCCAGCGCGCCGCCGCGCCCTCTTCGAGCTGTGGGACGACTGCGTCGAGGACGGCGACGAGGAGGTCGTGGGCGCCGGCAACCGCGCGCGGGCCGCGGCCATCGGCTTTGTCCGGGCCCACCTGCCGGCCGGTAGCCCCGACGCCTTCACACCTGCCGAAATCATCGCCTTCAACCGCACCCGCACCTCGCGCGCGACCTTCGCGCCGTACTGACCGCCGCTACTTGAGCGTGACGTCGAGCCAGACCGGGAAGTGATCCGAGGCGTCGAGGTCGCGTTCGACGTGGGCCACCTTGGTCTGGTAGCCGCGCACGTAGATCGCGTCGAGGCGCGACCGGATGCCGAGGACCTCGTGGGTGTAGCCGACCCCCGCGACCGGGGTGTCGAAGCCAATCGCGCGCATGTAATCGTCGAGGATCGGGGCCTGGTCGGTGTCGGCGACCTGCGAGGTCGGCAGGATCGGGATCTCGCCGTCTTCCCACATGAACGGGTTGGTGTTGACGTCGCCCGCCACGATGGCGTCGTCGGGCAGGTCGATCACCGCCGGACGGATCTGCAGGATGCGATCGGTGACGTTGATGCGGGTCTCGAGGTGGACGTTGACCACCAGCACCCGGACATCGCCGACGACGATGTCGGCGCGCATCGCGATGCGGGGCTTCCAGTCGTCGGTGGTCGGCAAGGTCATCATCGCCGCGTTCTCGATCGGGTAGCGCGACAGCATGGCGAGGCCGTGGGTCCCGTCGGACTTCATGCGGCCCGGCATGTAGATCCACCCGGCCCCGAGCAGCGCGGCGAGCCGACAGGCCCGCGTCGAGCCCTCGCCAGGATAGGCCTCTTCCTCCTGGAGCAAGAACACATCGGCGGCGGCGAGGTCGGGGTTGGCCTGGATCTCGTCGGCGAGGCGCGCGACGTTCTCGCCGAGGTGCACGTTGTACGTGACGATGCGGAACGAGGTGCCGGTCGGGGCGGCCCGCGAGGTCGGCCGGGCCGGCATCCCGATCTCGGGCGCGAGTTGGCCGGCGATCGACGACGCCGGGACCCACTCACCGGGCGCACCGACGTCGATGCCGCAGCCGGCGACCAGCACCAGCCCGAGCCCGAGCGCGGCGCGCATCAGAAGGTCCACCCCAAGTCGGCGCCCAGCCAGGGCGCGACGCTGTCACCGCCGGTGACGCCCATCGCGAACACCCGCGCGAGGAGGCCGGCGCGGTATTCGTACCCGGTCGCGAGCTGGGCTCCGACGCCGGTCGAGTGGGTGCCGGTCCACTCGGGCACCGGCGACGGCGTGGCGACCCGGACCAGCTGGGGTCCGGCGTCGACGAACCAGCGGTGATGCCGGGTGCCGAGGGGATACACCGTCACCGACGGGCTGAGCGAGAGGATGCGCTGGCTGTCGAGGATGGTGAACGACCCGACGCCGCCGACCGCCAGCCACGAGCGCAGCTGGTAGGCGTAGCCCAGCCCCCACAGCCCGCCCTTGCCGAGTGCCTCGACGTAGACCGCGTGCCGCGCCATCGAGGCTGGGGCGGGCGCGGTCGCCGCGAGCGCGACCGCGTCGTCGGCGCGCGCCGACGCCGGCACGGCCAACGCGGCGGACAGTCCGAGGGCTACCGCGAGAGTGATCGCCCAACGCATGGTGTTCACGATAGCACCCGCGCGCCAAATCGAAACCGGAGATTCAGAAGACGAGGTGCAACGAGCCGACTTGCCGCTGCTCGCGCTCGGCGCGGCTGGTCGACCGCACCGCGCCCCCGCGATAGCGCACCTCGAGGGCGGCCTCGACCCCGAGCCGCAGCCCCGGCCGGAGAGGAAATTCGTACCCGAGCGAGGCCCGACCCTCGCCGCGTCGATCGGTCATGGCGTAGTCGTCGACGATCTCGTCCTGGTGGCGGTCGAGTCCCTGGATCGAGCGGAACATGTCCTGCTGATACGCGAGGCCGAGGCGCAGCCCGGCCAGCGTCGCGCGCACGCTGGCCCGGGTGGTGAATCCGAGCGCGTGATAGTAGTTCGCGCGCACGATCGTCGAGCGCACCTGCTCGTCGGGGTGAAGCGCGCGGTGATCGGACATCGCGTAGTTGCGGAGCATCGCGTAGTCGCCGTAGACGTCGACCACGCCGCGCACCTGGAGCCCGCCGCGCCGCACCGTGAGATCGACGGTGCCGCCGCCGATGTGGCCGATCGCGATCGCATCGCGGGTGTAGCGGCTGTAGCGACCAGGCGAGGCGTGGAAGCCGAACTCGTACGCGCTGCTGAGCCCGTAGAGGAGGTTGTAGCCCCGGCGGGCGCCGAGGTCCTTGCGATGCCAGGTCGTGATGCCGGTGCGGATGAAGATGTCGAAGTCGGTGAGCGCCTCGTCGTCGCGCATCGCCTCGAACCGGATCTCGCTGAACGCCGGCTCGGCGTACAGCGCCCGCGCGCGCCCGGGCCGATCGAAGTCGGGGATGAGGATGATCTCGGTCGCGACGCCGACCCGCACCAGCGATCGGGTCTCGCCGCCCGAGACGTGGCGCGCGCCGGCGATCCAGGAGTCGAAGCGGTGCGGCGCGACCGCGGACATGCCGAGCGCGCCGCGGTCGGTCGACGGTAGCGGCGGTTTACCGTCGAGCCAGTCGAGGAAGCCCTTCCCGCCGGTGAGCGCGTTGCCCAAGACCCGGTAGGGCCAGCGCCGATCGCTGCGCAGGAAGAACATGCCCAGCTGCCACGACGCCTCGCCGACCACCGAGCCCGACCGCGGCGTCATGATGAGGTCGTTGACGCTGACCTCTTCTTTGTACTCGCCGAGGAACTCCCAGGCCACCGATTGACCGAGCGCGATCGCGTACGACTCGAGCGCGGAGTACCCGTTGCTGCGCGCGAAGAGGTAGTTGAACGTCCCCTGCGCGGTGTGGCGCCAGGTGTTCACCTCGTAATAGTTGTCGTCGAGGCTCCAGGCGTCGAGCGTGATGAGCCGGGCGCGGAAATTGGCCCAGTCGGCGTTGTACTTGAAGTCGAACGCGTTGGCGTCCTTGTTGAGCCAGTACGAGGTCTCCATGCCGCCAAAGAGCGCGCTCATCTCGACCAGGAGCCGGACCCAGTGCCGATCGCGCGGCGACCCGTCGTCGCCGATCAAGCGGGGCCTGGGGGCGGGCGGCGGCGGCGGGGGCTCGGCGAGCTGGGCGCGCGCCAGCGTCGGCACCGACGCGACCGCCAAGCAGACCAGCAGATGAAGAGATGCTCGGTGCACGGGCCGCTGGAGCATACACATCGCCCCAGGTACTGTCGGCGCTCGATGCGAGTCGTGGTCGCCGGTTTGGCGCTGATCCTGTTGTCGGTCGCGCCGGGCTCGGCGAGCGCGGGCCCGACCTGGCGGGGCGCCACCACCGCCGGGCTCGGCGTGCGCGGCAACCAGGGCAGCGTGCTGGTCGGCGGCTTCCGGCTGGTGATCGCCAGCGCGCTGTCCATCAGCGGCCACGACGTCGTCGTCGAGCTCGACCGCCAGATCGGGATCGACAACCTCATCGAGGACGCCAGCGGAGACCGGGCGCGCTGGCACGAGACGGTGCTGGCGGTGCGCACCGGCCGCCGGTACACC
>Ga0105046_10017309_pt1 | contig 11033 bp, 8 predicted proteins | sample MAT03_FD_78385 | JGI IMG/M metagenome (GOLD analysis project Ga0105046, IMG submission 78385) | Freshwater microbial communities from Lake Fryxell liftoff mats and glacier meltwater in Antarctica - MAT-03 (megahit assembly) | ecosystem: Environmental > Aquatic > Freshwater > Ice > Liftoff...
CGTTGGCACGTTAATCTGAGGTTGAATGGATCAATTCCAACGGAAATATCCGACAAGCCGATCCTCAAACGCTGGAGTCTTGGCTATCATATAGAGGAAGAGTAGCCTCCTCCCAGAGAGGCTGTACTTTCACGCATCGCCATCAACCATTGTTTTCTTTTTCGGATCATTTCGTTTATGGACAAAACCGCACTCTTAAACTTTGTCAGCAATGCGTGCTATTTCGCCCTCGCCGCGGTAGCCCTTTGGGGGATTTATTTTGTGGTTTTGGTGATGACTCGGGTTAGTCGGAAACGATTCAAAACGGAGGAGGCACAAGATGCTTTTCTCGATTCGATTGAGCCGGATTTGAAACGGGGGGACTTCGACAAGGTTATTAGCGTCTGCGAGGGGGACAACAGGGCGTTGCCCATGATGGTTGTTTTCGTTTGCAAAAACCGCATATTCGGTTTCAACAAAGTGAGGCAATTGGTGCTTGATCGTTTTCAGCGGGATGTGGTCGCGGACTTGGACTACAGCATTGCCTGGATTGTGACGGTGATCAAGACGGCACCCATGCTTGGTTTGTTTGGAACGGTGATGGGGATGATGGGCGCCTTCGGTAAGTTGAATTCTGCAGTAAATGTGAGTCCATCTGAACTCGCTGGTGACATCCGAGTCGCGCTGGAAACGACCGCCATTGGGTTGTCGATCGCTATGCCGTTGGTGATGGCCATGGCCACCATTAGCAACCGCATTCAGCACATGCAGGATTTGGTTGCGGCCGGATTAACTCGGGTCCTTGAGGCATATAAAGTGGGACTTGCCCGAGAAGAGCAGCGACGACCACGACAAAGTGCCTAATGGTCCAGAAAGCAGGTTCAGTATGAGCAATGCGACTTTGGAAGAAGAGCCTTTGCCTGTCGATCTTTCGGATGATTCGGAGCTTGATCCTGTCTCGTTAGGAAAACGCCCGCAGCTTGATGCCGAAATGGACATCACGCCGATGATTGACATGGTGTTCCTGCTGCTCATCTTTTTCATTCTTACCTCGAAGATGACTGGTGAAAAAACCTATCCGGTCCCGCCCGCCAAACATGGCAGCTCGGTGGTGATTAAAAACTGCGTTTCGATTTTGGTTAGCCGGGGGACAGGCGGCACGCCCATTGTCGCGAGAGGAGATGGCACAACTTTTTCCGAAGACCCTGAATTGCAGGCCGCCGAGATAGCGGAATACATCCAACTGGAATTGGATTCAGGTCGAAAATCCGAAATCCTCGTTCGGGCCGAAGGAAATGTGACATCGGGTCAGATGAAGAAAGTGAAACAAGCCATCTCCGAGGTGCTCGAAGAAGGCAAAATGATCAATATTGCAGTGTCGGAGGCGAGCTGATGTCGCTGCGTGTAGAATGCCATAAATGTGGCTCGAGTCATTCCGTAAACCAACGCATGCTTGGGCGTTCGATACGATGTCCAGTATGCGATGCAAACATCGCAGTACCAGCCGATTTACCAGATGCTCAAAATGCGGACATAGAACCGGAAGGTTTTGTCGAAGGTGAGATCATCTCCTCGGAAGAAGAGTTCGCTGCGGTTGAAGCGGTTCCGGGCGAACTGGTTTCCGTAGGTTCTCCGGTGGTAGGCTACGAGTCAAGTCAGGCAGATAGTCACTTTGAGGTTGAGTCCGAAAAACGACTTAGTGAGCCAGATAATGACGATGACTTTGGCGACGTCCTGTTCGCCAAGAGAGAGCTTCCCAAGGATGACATGGACATGACCCCGATGGTGGACGTCACGTTCTTGTTGTTAATCTTTTTTATGATTACCGCTTCGTTTACTAGCGAAAAGGTCATCGAGGAGCCGCCTCCACCGTCCGACAAGGCAAGCACCAATGCGAGAGAAGAACCGGAAAAAATACTTGATACGGTTCGTGTTCAAGTCGATGAGTTTAATGCGTACACTATCATTTTGCCAGGTGGCGAAGACCGGCAAGCGAGCAGTAAGCAAGATTTGTTGATTGCTCTGGGTGACGCACGCAGAGAATTGGTAACCGGGGCAAACGACGACGCACTGAAACTGGCCGTCGAAGCGCATACGGAATCAATTCATGCGGCTGTGGTGGCGGCCATAGATGCAGGGCGAGAAAAAGGCTTCAGTAGTATCCAAGTGACCGTGGTCGAGGAGTTTGATTAATCGATGGCAGCATCGCGATTTATAGCCCTGTTGGAGAGTCGAGGTCTGCTCGACCCCGAAATTATCGTTGAGCTCCATCGACAGGTCGAGCAATCCAAAGTTCGAGTCACTCCCGAAGCCATAGCAAAGCTGCTGGTTGACAACGGCCAGCTAACGCGATTTCAAGCGACCAAGTTGGTGACCGAGCTCAATGAATCGCTTGGCAGCGACAAGCCAGATCCGTCCATGGCCTTGCGGGGTGGCCGGCCGCTAGAACCAGCGCCCGTCAGTGACCATGATTCCGTCGACGACTTGCTACCTACTGATGTGGTCGAAGTGGAGGATAAGGTAGAGATTGTTGAAGTCATTGAAGACGACGTCGAAGTCGTTGAAGTGGTTGCCAATGCAAAGCCGACTCGTTCGCGAAGGAAGGCGACCGAATTGGATGATCTTCCAGGTCGCGTCGTCCGAGATATCAAAGTAAAGAAGAAAAGTTCTTGGGAATCCTTCCGCATCATCGGTTATGGATTCTTGGTGCTTCTACTGATCATCATTTTTATTCCCCTCGTGGGTTGGTTCTTGAAAGGCTCTGCCGAGGACGCTTTCGGCTTGGCCGAAAATGCTTACAAGTCGCAAGATTACGAGCGTGCCAGCAAGAGCTTCGCGGACTTTGCGAATAATTTCACCGGCAACGAGCGAGTCAGCGAGGCACGTGTGTTCTCGGCACTAGCCAAAGTCCGTCAGGATGCGGAAAAAGTTGCTGACCCAACCGTCGCGCTCAAGACTTCCCAAGAAATATTGCCAACCATCATCAACGAGCCCGCACTTGGTAAATTCCGCGGCGACGTAACCGACACGTTGCTTCGTATCGCCGAAAAGTTTGTCTCGAAAACGGAAAACACACCTTCGATCACTGACCGCAAAGTATTGATCGAAAAAATGAACCAGCAGATGGAGTTAATTCGCGATCCACGCTACGTGGGCACGCAGGAAAGGACTCAAAACGAACTGAGAATCAAAACCATTGAGGAAAACCAGAACCGTTTGATTCGCGATATTCAACGGGGCGAGGATTTGTCCGCTACCGTCGCCGAAATGAACAAATCGGTGGAGGCAAAGAATGTCGGCGAAACGTACGAGCTGAGAAGGAAAATACTTCGCAAATACCCACAATTGGAATCCGATGCCAAACTTGGGGATTTGCTCAATCAAGCGACCGGCCAACAACAGGATCTTGTGGTACCAGCCAAACAGATGCCGAGTCTCAGCAATGAATCGGAGTCGACCATACTCACCAAAAGCGTTCTGTTGGTTGGACGTAAAGCCAATGCTGCTAGTGTCCCTGGTACAACGATTTTTTTGAGAGCCAAAGGGTCCGTTTATGCTTTGCACGCATCATCAGGCCAAGTTTTATGGCGAAAGCACATTGGCATCGATTGGACTGGCGAACCCAAGCCCATTTCGTCTGCCGCGGATAGCGATGTCTTCATCTCGATTCCGGAACAAGGAAAAATCAGAAGGCTTTCGGCCATGGATGGTGCGATGGTTTGGGAAGCAAAATTCACTGGACGAATCATTGAACCAACCATCGATGGCGATGATATTTTTGTTGCTATCGCGGGTGAAGCATCAACGGCAGGAGTGGCTACAGGCGAAGTTTTTTGCTTGGACGCCGCAACAGGACAAACGCGATGGGGAAAAAAACTCCCACAGGCGATCGATGTAGGAGTAGGGGGCGCTGCGGGCAAGAAAATGCGGTATGTATTGGGAAACCATTCCAATCTATATGCCATGTCGCGCGCAAGCGGAAAATGCGAAGAAGTGGAGTACATTGGCCACGCACCTTCGTCGATCGCGGTGCCGCCGGTTTGGATCCAAAATCAATTGATTCTCTTTGAAAACGAGGGGCCCGAATACAGTTTGATGCGGGTATTTCAAACCAACGACGAGGGACTCGAAATCCAGGTTGGACAAAAGCCAGTTCGATTTCGAGGTCACGTCGTGATTGCGCCTCAAGTGGATCGTCGACGACTAGCGGTTGTGACCAATTTGGGTGAAGTCGCTATTTTGGAAGTGGATGCGCTCAATCCTAAGGACAAAGTCATTAAGCAGGTGAATTCGGTCGAAAACGAAGTAGTTCCCAAATTAACTTGGCCTTTGATGATGGGGAACGATCTATTGCTCGCCTCCACCAGACTTACTCTTTATCAAGTGCAAGAAAGTACGCAGAAACTCAATCGGCAGTGGTTGAAGGATGACGGCGACCAGTTTATCTCCAAACCGATCCAGGCGGATGATTTTGTCATTCATGCTCGGGTCGTGCGTGGCAACCTAGGAGTTCGGGTGTCGGCGATCAAGCTGGCAACTGGCGAAATGGTTTGGGAATCGGATCTTGGCGTACCTGTCACTTCCCTTTCTTCGGACGGAAAAGGCTTTTTGGCTATCACCTCGCAAGCATCCGCTTATTCCATCGAAGGAAAGTCGTTTTCGGAAAAACAGCCCATTGCACCGGTGGAGAATCTCGGCCGAAATCAGCGAGCCATGTTGTTTAGAACGCCGATCAAGTTGACCGATTCCCGAATCGTGATTTTTAACCAAGCACAAGGAAACCAAATGCTTCTGGTGGACCCGTCTCGTCGCGCGACCAATCCAACCAAGATGTTGGCCCTAGATCTTGGTGATACGTATCCGAGCAACGAATCAGTTGCGTTGGGTAACGGGAGCGTCTTGCTGCCGCTTGACAACGGCCAAATCGCTTTGGTTGACCCCGAGAAAGGTAAAATGATCGGTGTTCCCTTTCAACCATCCGTTCAAGCGGGAGAACGACCGAAGTGGCTCAACCCGATTGTTCTGGCAGATAAGCAGACCGTCGTCGTAGCTGACCAAAAGCGATTCATGTACAAACTGTCGACGGGCAAGCAATTGCGAAGCATCACGTCGCAAACCCTTGAGAAATCGCTCAAAGGGAGGCTTTCGGTCATCAAAGACGTGGTGGTTGGCGTCTCTGCAGGCGCGTCCGGCGATCAATTGGACTTTTACGAATCCGGCGAACTTAAGCGATTTTCATCCGTTTCCGTCGAAGGTCGTTTTACCTGGGGACCTTATACCATTGATAGCGATTCCAAGAGCTACCTCTTGGCCTTTAGTGACATCGACGGATTGGTTGCGTGCGATGAAACAGGTAAGCGACTATGGACACGGGCGCTGGAAAAAACGGTACTAGTTGGGCTCCCCACTCTCCTGGAATCGGATTGCCTCCTCACTTCCGCCAGCGGCGATTTGTTGCGAATATCGCTAACCGATGGCAGTATCGTAGCAAAAGTGCAAATCGGCGAACCCATTAGCGGGCCACCACTCATTTTGCCCAAGGCGCTGCTCATTCCATGCGACGAAGGCATTGTCTTGACGGTGCCCACTCCCACGGCTTCCACTGAGAATCCAGGTGTTAGTCAATGATGAGATCAATATACCCCTGGAATGTTTTCCTACTGCCGATCGCTTTACTGGCGACGCTTGTATCTTTCGTAGAAGCCCAGCAAGACAAGCTCTTGGAAGAGATCGGCGTGACCGGTTCCGTGCTGGACGAAACTCCATTTGATGTCATCACCTTAAGCAAGGAGGAACAAGGGCGAAGTGTCAAAGTCAATCCCATCGACTTCCCTGGTCGAAAAGTCCCACAATCACCGAAAGAAACCGAAAGGTTTCGAGTCACGTTTCCGATATTCCCGGATCGCCTGTATGAGATTCAATGGAAAGACGTTGAAAAGGTAATTCTCTTCGAAGAGTTGATTTTGCAGCGAGCGAACATCCTTCTCGAACAAAAGAAGTTCAGTGAAGCGTTCGAGCATTTAGACTTTTTGATGAAGAATTATCCGCAAACCCAAGGACTGTCCAAGCTCCGTCGGGATTTTCTGTACCGAAGCGCAATCGAAATGGCTGGGCAACGTCGATTGCCGCACGCGCTGGGCGTCCTCGAAGAGTTCCAACGGTCTTTCCCTGAAGATAAGGAGAAAGACAGTATTCGAAAGGCGATATCGAATGTGTCCAGCCAGCTCATCGAATCGTATTTTACTGCCAACGATCTCGCGACGGCCCGAGCCATGATCCTACGTTTAGAGAAGGATTACGGTAGCAAAGATCCACTTCCCGTCGTTACCAAGTGGCGAGGAAAATTCCTTGAATTGGCAACTGGTTTTCGCGATCTCGCAATACGCGAACGCGATGCAGGCGACTTTGCCAAAGCGAGACAAGCCGCCTTGAGAATGCTCGCCATCGAGCCCGACTTCGAAGGAGGAAAGCAGTTTCTAAACGAATTGATCTTGGCATATCCGATGATTCGGATCGCCGTATTCGAAACTTCCGATAAACCAGACGCTTCATCGTTAACGGACTGGCCTGCGCGTCGAGTTGGCCAGTTGATTTCCAATCCACTGTTTGAATTTAGAAATACCGGTCCTGAAGGTGGAGTGTACCGTTTTCGCTATGGGTCGTTCCAACTTAGCGATGACCGAACCGAACTGGATCTGATGATTCAGAATCCTGGAAAAGATCTAGTGCCTGATAGCTTGGCTTTGTCTCAAGCGTTTCTGGATCGGGCAACGGTGGGGAATTCTAAGTACATTCCGAGTTGGGCATCGATCGTTGACTCCGTTTCCGTCTTTGGCCCCGAGAGATTGAAACTGAAATTGCGGAGACCGCACGTCTTGCCAGAAGCATTCCTGCAGTGGGAAATGAACAACAAAAATGATTCGCAAGCGCCAAAGACACTTTACAAATTGAAGAGCAGTGAACCGGGGCTGAAGAGGTTCGAATGGGCGGACACCAAGCCTCCTGCCGACTATCAACCCAAAGAGATTCAAGAAATCCTTTATTCTGATCCGCAGAAAGCGATTGTTGATTTGCAGAAAGGCGAAATCGAAATCATTGATAGACTCTTTCCCGCCGATGCATTTAAGCTTCGTAATGTGACCAGTGTTATTGTCGATCAGTATTCGTTGCCGATGGTCCACATGCTGATCCCCAAATCCACGAACCCATACATGGATAATCGTGAATTTCGACGGGCGCTGCTCTATGCAATCAATCGCGAAGGAATTTTGAACGGTGAAATTTTGGGCAACACCGATTCGGAAGTTAGCCGCGTAATTAGCGGTCCATTTCCCTATGGTGCCACGGAAGCGGATCATATCGCTTACGCTTACAACAAGAATGTCGAGAACTTCCCCTACGATGCAAAGCTAGCCAAAGTTTTGCTGATGCTCACAACAACCAAACTGAAGAATCTAGCGGAAAAAAGGCAGGAAGCCTTCAAGCCCATCCCGACCATAAAGCTGGGTGTGCCGGACTACGAGTCTGCGCGGGTCGCTGGAGAAGCCATCGTTCAAGCCTGGAAGTTGATCGAGGTTCCTGCCGAACTGGTTGTGCTCAAGGAGTTGCCAGGTCCTAACGACGACTCCGACGTGGATTTTGTCTATGTCTCTGCGGCCGTTTGGGAACCAGCCACCGATGCGCAACGCCTGTTTGGCATCGGCGGTCCGGCTGAATCGAACAACCAGTTTGTTGTTAATGCGTTGGGACAATTGAGTATCGCTCGCAATTGGCCCCAGGTTAGGCAAGGCTGCCAGGATCTGCATTCCGTTGTGGCAGCGCATTTGCCGATTCTACCGTTATGGCAAGTACGAGAAACATTCGCTCATCGACGAGAAGCAATCGGGGTCGCCAAGAAACCGATCAGTTTGTACCAAGACGTCCAAAAGTGGAGGTTTCAGGCACGATGAATCGTTATCATCGATACCTTCCAACTTCATTGCGTTTCGTTGCCGTTCTGATGCTTTGCTTCTTGGTTTCGACAAGCCTCAACGGTCGCTCGCTTTGGGCCCAGGAAATCTGGGAGTATTCTCCGTACCGTGTGAAGGTATGGATGAGCGTATCTCCTTCTCTGTCGCTGAGCCAGGAATCCGAGCTAGAGATCCATCGACAGATTGCGGAGTATGCGGAAATCAATTTTGGAGCGACGTGGTCGATCCAAGTTGAGTCAACTCCTGACGCGTTGTTTGGTTCTGTACTCTACCGCTTGGATGAGCTCACCGTCGAACAACTGCTTTCACGCGAGTTGCTGTTGGTGGTTGGTAAGTCGGACGAAGCGAAACAGGCTTTTTTGAAGATGAACCCTCCGCCGCCAAAGCCGGTTGAGGATCCCAACAAGCCACCCAAAAGATTGAGCAAAGAGGACAAGGAAGTTCTCGCAGACATTGAGGCGCAGTCCGCGAGCCTTCAAAGTGTTCGCACCTTGGATTCGGCCATTGCGCGCATGAAGCACATAGCGATTCAACCCTTGCAGTATTCGGCCCTACAACGAGACATCGCCCCGTTTCTTGATAAAAAACAATGGTCGGATTTCAAAGACATCGTCATGCCATTCGAGGGTAACAATGACGAATTGCTAAAGCAACTTGCCTCCGGTGAAACGATTGCCGCCCTCATTCAGAAAATGGACTTAGACAAGTTCAAGAAGGTTGCCAGACAGATTCCAGCCAGATTACCTTGGCAACCGGAGGCCTTGCTCAAAGAAAACGATAAAATTTTTCTGGCTTCCGTCGATAAGATTGGCGAGTCGATTCGGATTCAAGTGAAAGAACTGGACTCATTCGTTCGAAGGATGGGTGAGATCTCTTCCACCAGTGTTGTTTACAAGAGTGAAATCCCTCGAGCCATCGCTGAGCTTGCCAAGGAAGCTTTCGCACCCATAGTTCGAATCGAAGAAACGGATCTAACGACCGCTGTATTGCGAGCCAAGGCTTCGGGGTTACTGACGAAAGAAGACCATCCGATTCGCATTCATCCCGGTGACGTATTATTGCCTATCCTTCGTCGAGACGATTCGAATGGCAACCCAACAGTTCTGCAAACGATCCCGTTTACCTTTGTGGCGGTCACGGAAAAGATCGATAATATCTCGAGATATTACGGAGCAATTTTCACGGCATCTCGAGGTTCACTCTCGAGTGCAAAAAACCGGCGAACCCAGCGCGTTGGACTCAGACTGAACCCCCATTACCCCGATTCAAGCCTTAAGTTGGCAGTACAACGAACACCGGGCAGTGCTGTGGTGGGCGCAGAAATCTATCGACGTACACCCGGCAGCGATGACTTGCAGATGGTCGGCCGAACCGATTGGCGAGGAATTCTACCAATCGGTATCAAAGATCTTCCAACGATTCAATACGATCCACCGAGTGGCAGCAGAACTTCAGCCATCGCCAATGCTCGCATGTTGTCGCTTGATCCGGTTCCTCCACCCGAATACAAAGTCATCCGTGAATCCGTTCCTGGATTGCCTCGAAGCGCTCCGGATACAGAGTCCCTCTCCGCTGTAAAAGATTCGAACAAATCCGGGGAAGGAAAGCAGGTTTCTGATTCGGAAAAGGAAACAACAGCAAGCGCAGCACCTGCGACCCCAAAGAAGCCAAAGGGTTTCATCAAGATCAGCCTTCCCCTTTACTTATACTATGTTAAGAACGGCGACACCTTGTTAGCGAGGCTTCCGATCGTAAACGGAATGAAGCCGATGGAGCAAGCAGACCTGCCGGACGACCGGCGCCGATTGGAAACCGAAGCGTTCCTAAAGGGACTTCAAGGTGAAATCCTTGATTTGGTTATCCGACGAAAAATATTGGAGTCACGTATCAAGCAAGAAATACGCAAGAAAGACATGGTGAAGGCGGAAAAATTGCTCGAAGAACTAAAACGGGTGAAGTCCTTTGAAAAAATGTCTGAACAAGTGGAGGCCATTCAGCGGAGGGCGCTGTCGATTGAACGGGGCACGCTGCTCTCAGGCGTGACCAAGAAGATCGACGCGATGCTCGACACAACTCGGCAATTGATGCAAAAATATCTGCAAGATACGCTTGTGCGAACTCTAGAAAACGAAATCGCTGTAGGAAAATGACAAAAATCGTGTTGGACATTGGCAACTGCAATCCGGACCACAGTGCCATTCAGAGAATGTTGACGAGTCGTTACGACGTGGTTGTCTTGCGAGCCGATGAACTGAGCGATGCCATGGACGTGCTTCGCGAAAACAAAGTGGACTTGATCGTGATCAACCGCAAACTGGATATCGATTATAGTGACGGTATCGACATCCTTCGGCATCTTAAGCGAGACGCTGCCACCAGAGCGATCCCAGCCATGATCATTACGAATTATCCTGAGCAACAGCTTGCCGCGGTGTCCGAAGGCGCTGAGTATGGTTTTGGCAAGTTACAGTACGCCGAACCATCGACACATGAACGCTTATCGCGTTTCCTTGAGAAAAAGTCGACTTAGATAACCACTTCGAGTGGCAAAGGGAAATCATGAACAACAAGAAGGAAACGAATGAAATAGAAAAGGTACGCGAAATCCTGCGAGCCGCAGGGTTGCGGAGCACGCCGGCTCGTATCTCTGTTCTTATGGCACTGCGAAAAGGGAGCAAGCCGCAGACACACGCGGAAATTTCGGACAAACTTGTACCCATCGGATTCGACAAAGCAACCGTTTTTCGCAACCTCAGCGACCTAACGGACGCCGAATTGGTTAGCCGCACGGAACTGGGAGACCACGTATGGCGGTTTGAGATTCGCGATCCATCACACGACCGGAGCAGCCATCCACACTTCGTATGCGTCGAGTGCGGCACTGTGGCTTGCATGAGTGGAATTAGTTTGCCAGACGAGAAGATGAAAAAGTCTCTCAACATCTCACGCATCAGCGAGATCTTGGTAAAAGGCCATTGCATGACGTGCGAGCCCACGTAGATCCCCCGCCCGCGTAGATCCCCGCCCGCGTATCCAATTCGCATTTCACCGACGAATCGTTCGGCCTAGGCACTCAAGGAGGAA
>Ga0105046_10017315_pt1 | contig 11030 bp, 8 predicted proteins | sample MAT03_FD_78385 | JGI IMG/M metagenome (GOLD analysis project Ga0105046, IMG submission 78385) | Freshwater microbial communities from Lake Fryxell liftoff mats and glacier meltwater in Antarctica - MAT-03 (megahit assembly) | ecosystem: Environmental > Aquatic > Freshwater > Ice > Liftoff...
AGGGACCTGGGTGCGCGGCTGGATTTCGAGAGGATTCAACCGGGTCTCAGCTTGACAGTTGCAAACGTCGAGGTGGTACCAGCCAGTTCCAGCGAAGGCGTTGGTCCGGTTCATACGTTTGCGAATGCCACAGGCGCATCCGTGCAGATGGTGTGTCCCGCTTCAAACGATCCCAAGTGGTGTGGTCAATACCTTCGTCTGACCGACAACGCACCTGTCGTTTGGCCGTTGCTTGTGCCTGCGATGGGAGCCGAAGTCGTCTTCGCGGTCAACCGCAATTTGTATGACACCGATGCCGACGGCGTAGCCGACAGCCAGGACACCTGTCCCTCGACCCGGGGGAGTTCCACGGTGAATGCCAACGGCTGCGCGTTAGGGCAGTAGACCCCAATCCGCGGGCGCCACGCCCTTCCCAGAGACGGCGTTTTCTCGCGACACCCGGCGGGGTGTTGCGAATCGTGGTTCCCGACCTGGTTCGGCTGGTCACCCTGTACACCCGAGTTCGACACCAAACGCCGTAAGTATCTGATTTGTATAGAGGCATCCCTTCAGGCTGCCACTACAACAACGACATTTGGGCGTCGACGACGGGTTTCTTGACGTTCAGTGCGGCCAGCACGCTGGCTTGCTTTTGGTTGATGATGGACACGCCCGCCACAGGTGCGGTGCGGTTGATGCTGACGCTGTGGCGCTGGATGCGGCGCAATTGCGCCAGGGCCTGATCGGGACTGAGTTCGCTCCTGGCCTGCCTGAGCCGGTGCCGCATCACCCGGTGCAGGATCAGCGCCAGGAAGCACAACATGGCGTGGGCGCGAATGCGCTGCGGCAGCCGGTGGTACACCGGCGCGATGTCGATCTCGGACTTCAACACCCGAAAGCCGCGCTCGATGTCGGCCAGCGCCCTGTATCGGCTGAGCACCTCTTGGGGCTTCAGGTCTGCCACGTTGGTCACCAGCAGCAGCTTGCCATCCATCAACTCGGCCTGCGCCTTGGCCGCTTCGTCCACCGTGTAGGCGAACAGCTCGCTCTTCAGATCGATCTTCACGATCTTGGCCAGGCGAGCCTCGCACACCTCGTGGTACAGCCGCGCCTTGGCGCCGCTGTCGGAGAGCTTGCGCCCTTTGGCCTTCACGCCCGCGTCCTGCCCATCGAGCTTGCCCGCCCACGCTTGCGCCTGCTCTTGCAGGGCTGCGATGCGTTCATTGCGCAGCAGCGTTTGTTCGAGCGCACGCTGCGGGTGGTGCGCCACCACCAGACGCATGTCCTGCCAGCGGGTCTCTTCGATGATCTCTTGCTGCGCGCTGCCCGCCTTGGCCTGGATGGCCTGCAGCACCTCGGTGAATTCGCCGTAGCGCCGGCCCGGCACGGCCAGGATGAACTCCAACGCCCGCTGACCCGACAACTCGAGCTTGCCCAGCGCATCCAGGTTGTCCAGTGACAGCAAGCCGCGATCGGCCACCACGATCAGCCGTCTGATGTGCGGCAAGCGCGCCAGCACCTTGCGCAGCAGCGTGGGCAGCAAGGTGGGGCCTTCGGCCTGGTTGCCATCAAACACCTCGTGGTAGATCGGCAGGCCTTCGGCCGTCTGCACCACACCCAGCATGAACTGGCGGGCAATGACGCCCTCCTTGGCCATGCCGTACTGGCGCACGTCGCCTTGCTGCTCGCTCAGACCCGCCGCACGAATGGTCGTCAGGTCGTAGAACACCATCGACATGTCCTGGTCCACCAAGGGCCGCAGCAAGCCCGCCACCGCGGCGTCCACATCGGCGTGGTGGTCCATCAGCGCATCCATGCTGCGCAGCAACTGCTGGTGCGTCAGCGCCGCGGTGTCGATCTGCGGCATGTAGACCGTTTGCAGCCAGCGCAGCACGCCCAGCTTGGAGTCGGCATCACACAGGCGGTTGAAGACCATCACCCGCAGCGCGTGCTCGACCGCAGTCGTGAAGCGGGCCTTGCGGAACACGCCCGCCAGGGCATCGAAGCCGAGTTCGCACCAGATCTGATCGAGTGCACAGACATCGCCGAACGACAGCGCGGCGTCGAACTCCAACTGCGGCGGTGAAGCGGCCGAGGCCGGCAGACCCTTGTGGCGCAGCAAACCGGCAAGCAGTGAGTCGACACCGCCGCCGACTTCGTCCAACCGACCCAGCGTCGCCACCGTGCGCTGACGGGGTTGGCCGGACTCATTGCGGAAGGACTCAACCAACTGCAGGTAAGTGTGGCCGCCAGCGCGCGTGGGCTTGAGGAACATGGCGGCAAGTATAGCGCGCTGGCAGGAGCTTGCCAGCACCCTACATCATAACTCTTGCCACTACAGAAGTTTCTCCACGTACCGCCAAGTCGTTGATTCTATTGAGGCGGCGACGAAAAAACGGCGCGAACTTGGTGCTTGGTGTCGAACTCGGGTGCCCCGAGTACACCGCGAACGAAACCGCCACCAGCCACGGGCCGGGCGCGGCCAGCGTCTGGCGCAGCCGCGCGAGCCAGGGCGACGGTGATGCGACTGCGGCTGGATCGGAGTGGGCCGGCACGGCTTGCCAGAGCCATTGCGCCATGGCGGGGGCGGCAAATTCAAGCAGAGCTGTTTCCTGAGGCGGCGGAACTAACGCCGAATTGCCCTCGTCAAGATAGACCTGACAGGTTCCGCACGAGCAATATCTGCCGCATTCCGCGTCTATTCCTGGGACGTTGGCCTCGATTGCCGCGCGCAACAGCGACGTTCGGTTCTCGCACGAACTTCGTACCGGGCGCCGTCGCAGCCTATCAATCTGATGTCGGGCACGGCTTCGAGTGTTTCGTCAAGGTGTCGCCTGCCCTGAAAGCATGTGCATCAATTCTTTGTTCGCGGCATACGCCCGAAGGTAAACAGCGTAAAGCCAGTCGTAGTGCGTACGCCTTTCCAGGTCTGGCGCTATCGTCGTCGTGCCAGCAGTCCAGGATCGGGGTATAGATTCACCGGCCCTCGAGAAACCGGCTGCCTGCGCGCCGAGGTGTGCTGCTCCGAGTGCTGCACCACTCACGTGGGCGGTCAGAGTCTGGGGCAACCCCACCACATCGGACATGGTCTGCGCCCAAAGCGGATGACGCAGCCCGCCTCCACTGGCGAGCAACCTGCGCGGAGGATGCCCGCTCGAGGCGAATGTCTCCAACACGTGCCTGAAGCTGAACGAGATTCCCTCCACCAATGCACGAAGTATGTGCACCCTCGTGTGTTGACCGCTCAGCCCAAGGAAGAGTCCGCGCGCTAGCGGATCGAAGATTGGTGCGCGCTCGCCGGAAAAGTAGGGCAGGCACAGCAAGCCATCGGCGCCAGCGCGCAGTTCCGACGCCTTCTCCAGCAACGCGTCCATTTCCCCGGGATGCTGCGCGAATTCGCGCTCGAACCAGGCGAGTAACGAGCCCGCGTTCGATGTTCCCGCAAGCAAGGTGGGCTGTGTGCTAGCGAGGAAGTACGAAGGCCATAGCGGGGGAGAAGGGGCGAACGAATCCACCCGCTGCACCAGGAAAAGCGTGCTGCCGTACATGACGAGCAGGTCGCCGACCTGTCGCAGCCCCGCGCCGGCTGCTTCCGCCACGACATCTGCGGTCCCGCACGCTATGGAGGTCCCCACGGGCAGACCTGACATCCTGGAGCCTGCCTCGTTTACGCGGCCGACGCAGGCGCCAGGCTGCATCACTTTCGGCAAGCGCAGCTTGCCTGCAAGAAGTCGCGAACAGAACTCGTCATTCCAGTCCATCCGCGTGGCGTCGAAAAGCGGATCGAACGAAAGCGCGGCGTGGTAATCGATGGCTGCTGCCCCTCCTAACCTCTGTGCCACCAACCCGGGCGGCGTGAGGATGCTGCGGGTCTTCTCCCAAACCTCGGGTTCCTGTTCACGCAGCCAGCACAGCTTAGGCCCCACGCTTTGGGCAGACAGGAGGCGCCCCGTCAGGGACAGCAGGGGCTCCTCCCTGATTTCGCTTTTTAGTGCGCTAACGATGTCGGCTGCACGGTTGTCGATGCCATACAGGATCGCCGGACGCAGCGCCTTGCCGTCCGCGGCGACGGGCACGAAGCTCGCGCCGACGCCGCAAACACCGACTCCCGCAATTCGCTCCTTTTCCACGCCGGGTTGCGCAAGCAACTGGCGAACGGCCTCGACCGCAGTGCCCCACCAGTCTCGTTCCGCGTCCATCTCGGCCCAATCCGGCCTGGGCCTGCTTATCTCGTGATCGGTACGCGCGCTGGCAAGCAGGGAACCGCTCTCGTCGACCAGGACCGCCTTTGTGCCAGAGGAGCCGATGTCAACGCCGACAAAGGTGTGGGACATTGCTCAGAAGGGCTTGGACCACACGGATTCGTCGCGATCCGTCACGACGTCGACGACGAATGGGCGGTTGCAGCGCCGCGCGGCCTGCAGGGCATCGCCCAGCTGCTCGACGCTGTCGACGCGCACCCCATCGCCTCCCATGGCGCGGCAGACATCGTGGAAGCGGATGTCGCCCAGCTCCACGCCGTCCTGCCGGGCACCGTACTTGTGCTGTTGCTCCTGTCGAATGTTGCCGTAGCCGCTGTCATTCATCACAATGATCGGAAGCGGCAGCTCGAGCCTCGCAGCGGTTTCGAGTTCTGCCACCGTCATGGCGAGCGCACCGTCGCCGACCAGGACCGCGATGTCCCGGTCCGGCTGGGCCAGCTTGGCACCGATGGCGGCCGGAAGTGCAAAGCCCATGTTGGAGAAATTCACTGGCCGCATGTAGTCCATGCCCGGCGCGATCGTGAGCAGGTGGGTCCAGATGCCGCAGTTGCTCGCGTCGACGCACCAGAGCGTGTCCGGGCGGCTGAAAGCGTTCATCGCCGCCACGATCTCCTGTGGCATGACCGGCGCCCCCGCCCTGGATCGACGGGCGAATGCCTTCTCCTCCCAGTTCTGCTTGCGACGGCGAAGCGAAGCAATCCACTCGGCACGGCCGCCCAGATTGGCCCCAGGGTCCCGAGCGCAAAGTTGCTCCAGCACGGGGGCGAGATCCCCGACGATCTGTGTCTCGGCCAGGTAGCGGCGGCCGATGCGGGTGGGTTCGATGTCGATCTGCACCAACTCCGGCAGCTTCAAGCTCCAGCGCGAGGTGCTCACGCCATTGAGGCTGTTGCCCGCGACGATCACCAGGTCCGATTCGGCGAGCACCTGTTCGCTCAAGCTCGTGCCCACCCGCGAGCGGCAGCCGAAGACGTTGGGGTGTGTCGTCGGTACGATGCCGATGCCGTTGAAAGTCGTCAGTACCGCGCACTGGTGCCTTTGCGCGAATTCCAGCAGGGCTGCGGAGGCGTCGGAGCAGCGCACGCCGTTGCCTGCCCACACGACCGGCCGTTGCGCGCTTGCGATCCGCACTGAGGCAGCGGCCACGGCTTCGGCTGCCGGCTGCACGCGTTGCGGACCCTGCAGCCTGCTGGAGGCAGGGCCGGCAAATTCCGCCTCGCTTGCCTCGAGCATGTCTCGCGCGAAGTCGAGATGCACGGGCCCCGGCTTGCCGGACAGGGCGACTCTGAACGCTTCGGCAATCGCCGCTGAGATTTCTTCTGGGTGCCGGACATGGTATGACCACTTCACCAGCGGCCCCAGCACGGCAACGGCGTCCGCTTGCTGCGCGTCCTCCCATCCCATGTCCCGCAGCGTATTGTTAACAGTCAGTGCTATGAGCGGATTCGAATCGCGCAGCGCAGCGGCGAGCCCGGTTGCAAGATTGGTCGCGCCGGGTCCACAGGTCGCCAGGCAGACTCCGGGTCGCCGGCGCAGCCGTCCCCAGGCAGCCGCGGCGCAGGCGGCTCCGTACTCGTGGCGCGTGGGAACGAAGCGGATCTTGCTGTCGAGCATTGCGTCGTTCAGTGACAGGGTGTGGCCCCCTGGGATGCCGAAGACCACTTCCACTCCCTGTTTTTCAAGGAAGGCTACCACCAGGCGCGCCGCCAGCATCTTCATTTTGATTCCTCCCGCGCAACGAGCGCCTGCATTGCATCGTTGCGGATCAGACTCCATATGTGGTCGATTCGGGTGGCATAGTCAGGCCGGGTTCTGGCGGATGGTCTCGGCCGCTCGAAGTCGTTCGTAATGTCGGCCTTGATCAGCCCGGGACGCGCCGACATCACGAGGATCCTGTCGGCGAGGTAGACCGCCTCGTCGATGCTATGCGTGATGTACATGACCGTCTTGCGTGCGCCCCCGCCTCCGGCGCCCCAGATCTTGAGGAGGTCGTCCTGCATGATCTGGCGTGTCTGCGCGTCGAGAGCGGCCATGGGCTCATCCATCAGCAAAACCTGCGGATCGTTCGCGAGCACCCGCGCGAGCGCGCAGCGCTGCCGCATACCTCCGGACAGCTCCTGCGGATAGCGTGACTCGAAACCCTGCAGCTGGACGCGCTCGATGAAATCCTGCGCAAGGCTCTCTCTTTCCCGCCGGGGCATGCCCCGCGCCTTGAGGCCAAACGCCACGTTCTGCAGCACGGACATCCAGGGAAAGAGAGCGTAATCCTGGAAGCACACGCCACGGTCCGGCCCGGGCGCGACGATCCTGGTGCCGTCCACTAGAACCTCGCCCGTGGTCGGCCCCGTCAGGCCCGCGACGATGCTCAGGAGCGTCGACTTGCCGCACCCGCTGGGTCCGACGATGGCGACGAACTGGCCGTCGGGGATGTCGAAGTTGACAGGCCCAAGCGCCTGCACGCGATCGCCGGTACGGGCATTGCGATATTCCATCGAAAGATTGCGGCAGCTGAGCTTTGCTTGCACTGTGTCCTTCAATGCGGCCACGGCATCAGCAGACGCTCCAGGCGGCGGAAACCCGCGTCGATCAGCAGGGCGACGATCCCGACGGTGATCATGCCCACGATGATGTAGCGCAGCTCGAGCGAGTAGGAAAGGAAGATGAACATCATCTGGCCCAAGCCGCCGGAGGCGCCGCCGCCTGACTTCGAGCCGACGGTCATCTCGGCCGCCACGATGGCGGCCCATCCGACACCCATGCCCAGGCGGGCGCCCAGCACGATGGTGGGCAGGGCCGCAGGCAGAATCACCTCCCTCACGATCATGGTCCTGCTCGCACCTAGCGTCAGCGCCGCGTTCACCAGCCTCGGGTCCACGCCACGAAGGCCGGTGAGGGTGTTCACGAACACGGGGAAGAACACGGCATAACCGACGATGAACATGGCCGCGTACGTGCCGGTCCCGAACCACAGGATTGCCAGCGGGATCCATGCAATCGGGGCGATCGGACGGAAGGTTTCGAGCACGGGGTCGAGCAGATACTCCGCAGCGCGCGAGAGTGAAACGAGCAAGGCCGCGGCCACCGCCAGGGTGAACGCGGCCGCGAAACCACTGAAGATCCGGAACAGGCTTTGCAGCAGGGACTTCGGCAACTCGCCGGACAAAGTGAGTTCCCAGAAGCCGCGGATCACCCCGAACGGTGTCGGCGCAATGCCCGATGCACTGGGCTGCGCCATGACGGTGATCTGCCATACCGCGAGCAGCAGTAGCGGCAGGGCGAGCGGGCGCAGATAGCGGGCTTGCCAGGCAGGTGTTTCGCGATCACCCATGTTGTTTCCAGCCCGTCCACCAAGGCGTGGTTGCATAAGCCGCCCGGCGAAGCATCCAGTCCATCAGGTACCCAATGAAGCCGATGCTGAAGACACCCACCAGAACCCTGCTGCTCATGAGCATGGTCCGGTTCCACTCGATCAGGTAGCCCAGTCCTGACGGGGCTCCAACGAGTTCGGATGCGATGACAGCCATCCAACCAACGCCGAGCCCGATACGGGCACCGACGAAAATCATTGGAAGCGATCCCGGTAGCAGGATCTCCCGCACGACCATGACGTGTGAGGCACCCAGCGTTCGGGCGGCATCGACGAGTCGTCGATCTACCTGTTTGACCGCGCCGGCCGTGTTCACCACGACTGGGAAGATCGCGCCGTAGAAGATGATGAAATGAGGCAGTGCCTCGCCGATGCCGAAGAAGTACAGGGCCAGCGGGATCCATGCGATGCCGGAGATCGGGCGCAGCATCTCTATCAGCGGGGTGACGTAGGCTTCCAGAGAACGCGACAAGCCCATCAGCAATCCGAGAGGCACACCCGCGGCGCATGCGAGCAGAAAGCCCGCAAGCAAGCGCCGCAAAGTGCTGGCCGCGTTCGTCAACAGTTCGCCAGAAGCGATCATTTCGAGCGCTTCGTGAAACACGACGTCGGGCCGAGGCAGCGTGTTGGGTTTGCCCACGTACAGGGCTGCAAGAAACCAGATGAGGACGAAAAGACCCAGCGACAGCGCATAACGCGTGATCGCCGCGCCACCCGTTGCCAGCCGGCTCCTGCGCATCAGCCTACTTTCGCTTGAAGGAGGGGTAGTCCCACATCACCGCTCCCCGGAGATCGGCGGCCGAATCGCTGAACGCGGAAGGGGCCGGGTGGCGCTGGCTGCGTTCCCACGCCTCCTTTGCCAAGGGGGCGATGGGCTCGATGTTGCGGATCACATCGTCCCACGTCAGATCCTTCGGCAGCAGCTTCGCCTCTTTCATGAAGCGTGCGTTGGCCACGATGCTGCGCAAGTCGCCTTCTGTCAGCCAAGCCCAGGATCTCTTGTAAAGCAGGTCATCCTCGACGATGATGCTGCCTTGCGCCGGGGCCAGTTTCCAGTATTCCTTCGCCATGTCGGAGACCGCGCCGGAACTCATCTTTGATACCTGCTGCGTGGCCCGGTTCAATGCGGTGAGGAAAGCTACCACAATCTTGGGGTGTTGCTTGACGAAGTCGCCGCGGCCCACCCACATGGTGCGATGCAGGTAATACCCTTCCGGGTAGAACTCGGACTTCTTGACCGACGGAACAGTATGGTTGGCACCTTTCCCGAGCGGCCCCTCGTACGCGTCGCCCGTGCGGCCAAAGTTATCCACCAGCCCGTCCAGCGTCTTCCGTTCCTGGCCCAGCAGGAACGAAGGCGTGATCAGCGTGACAGCATCCAGGCCCTTGGGCATCGACGCAAGCATGGTGAAACTCGGGGACTGGATCATGGTGATGCCATGGGCGGCGGGGTCGGCGTTCCCCAAGTGCGCCTTCAACAGCATCGCGAGGAAGAAATGCGGGTCTCCCCCCAGCAGCGTGCCGATCCTCTTGCCCTTCAAATCCTCGATGGTCTTGATGGGGGAACCCTTGGGAACCGCCAACTGGAAGTTCAAGCCTCCTTCGGCGAGTGCGAGGACATGGATCGGCTGTCCCGTGGCGATGTTGCGGACAATGGGTACGTTGCCCCACACGCCGAGATCGAGCTTGCCCGCCTGCATCGCTTCGACCTGCGGTGCGGCCGAAGGGTAATCGCGCCAGTCTAGTGTCAGGTCGTAGCCGAGCTGCTTCGCTTCGGCTTCGACCATCTTGTTGCGCATCATGTGTTGCGTGATGGGGCTGTTCAGCGCTCCCCAAGGAAGCCGCCCGATCGATACGGTCAGTTTCTGCTCCTGCGCGGCCGATGCTCCTGGAAGCAGTAGCGCGCAAGCTGTCAGTGTGAGCGCCGCGAACGGCTGCCAAATTCTGCGGATCAACAAGATGTCTCCTTGTGTGAGGCGAGGGCAGGCTGAGGGAGTGGCGGTGTACCACTCTCGTGGACCACACCGCCGCCTGCTCCGACGGTGCAATGTTCGGTATGGCCGCGGCGGCTTGACTGCCGCACGACGAGGCTCGGCTTCAGCTCCACCCGTTCCGGTTGCCGATCGCGGTCGATGAGGCGCCGCAGGAGCATGTCGGCGGCAAGAGAACCCATGGAGTCGGTGGGTTGCTCCACCGTCGATACGGGGACCGCCAGCAGATCCACCCAGTCGCTGCGGTCGTTCGAGATCAGTCCCAATTGCTGGGGAAGACTCACCCGTCGTTCGTTGAGGACGCGCAATGCACCCTGGAGCATGAGGATGTTGGACACATAAACGGCATCCGGAGGCCGGGCAACATCGAGCAACCGACTCATTGCCCGCCGGCCACTCGCCTCGCTGAAATCTCCCTGGACGATCAGCGTTTCATCGAGGGCGATGGCGCGACCCGCGAGCGCGCGCTCGTATCCGCGGACTCGACCGACGGCGTCGCTGAGCCGCAAGGGTCCCGTGATGAGTGCGATCCTGCGATAGCCCTCGTCTAGCAGGTGCTCAGTCGCGGCGGCGGCCCCTGCTTCGTGGTCGATCGCGAGGAAATCCGCCTCCAGTCCGGGAAGATGCCGCCCCAGGAGCACGACAGGAAAGCCGCTTGGCATCGCGCTGGAAAACGCATCCGCGTTCGTGGAGCAGGACGTCACGATCAGTCCCTCGACGCGGTGGCCGATCATCGAGCGCAGCGCCGCCTGCTCACGCGTGGGGTCCTCGTTCGTGGTGGCGGTGACAAGCACATAACCGGCAGCGCGCACCGCTTGGTCAACGGATTCCACGACTTGCGCGAAGTAAGGATTGCGAACGCTTGGAATCACGAGGCCGACGACGCCTGATCGACGACTGACGAGGCCTTGCGCCATTGCGTTCGGCTGATAGTTCAAACGTTTTGCAATTTCCGCGAGCCTTGCGCGCGTCTTGGCGGCCACCCTCTCGTTCCCGTTCAGGGCGAGGGAGACGGTCGACACTGAGACGCCTGCTTCACGGGCGACGTCGGCAAGGGTGCAATGGACGGCCACGGAGTAATTCAATCGTTTGAATTCAGTTTAGCTCGCGTCGACGTGCCACGTATCGGTGAGAACCCCCGATATCCCCGTTGAGCTCCCGGAACATGGCTGGCCAGGTCGTCACGACTCAAGTTGACGCTGATGCCTACCGACGTGAAAAGCGCGGGTGCAGCGGCTACTTAGCATCTGACCCGCTTTCACGGGGTGCTGGAGCCCACCAGGCAGCAACCCGCCCGCTTGCTGCGGTGCGGAACCTGTCAATGACTTTGCGCCACCCGGGGACATTAATTTAGTGTGCGGGCAACGGGATCGCTGGTCGGTGTTTTCTCCTCCGGTGGTGGGTTGATCCAAGCGGCGGTGGGCATCGGCG
>Ga0105046_10017316_pt1 | contig 11030 bp, 6 predicted proteins | sample MAT03_FD_78385 | JGI IMG/M metagenome (GOLD analysis project Ga0105046, IMG submission 78385) | Freshwater microbial communities from Lake Fryxell liftoff mats and glacier meltwater in Antarctica - MAT-03 (megahit assembly) | ecosystem: Environmental > Aquatic > Freshwater > Ice > Liftoff...
GCCGCAGCGACCGACATTGCGGAACAGTTCATAACTCGCCACGCCGCCGCCATAACCGCCAGACTTAGTGAAGCGCCGGTTGAGCGTCCAGCACGCGGTGCGCGCAGTGCCATGAAACACGCTTTCCGACCCATCATCAACGTCACCAAATCCGTCCTTCTATCGACCAAAAAGTAGCGATCAACACCAAACCATCGCTGCCGCCAGGCAACTCATGTGAATATAGGCTGCCTGAACTGACTCTCGATGATACGGCCGGGAATTGCTGGGAAAACATTGCGTTGCCCCGCTGTCGTCAACAAGTTAAACAGTTTTTCATTGATTCATCAAGAACGAAATTCCGGCAATCCCACCGATGAAGCGGGGCATTGTTTTTAATCGCGAATTCAATTCTTGAACTATTAGCATCGTGCGGCCTTTTAGAGTCGCCTTTCGCTCCGCGAAAGGTGACACTTATTTCCCGCTCGATGCTCAGCTGCAAGGCACCGTCAACAGAAACCGAATTAACTCGGGGCAAAGCTCGCTAAATACCCAGACTTCTCACAAGCTGCAGTTATTCTGTTTTTACAGATTTTCGTTCCTCTTGCGGCGTTGTTAAGAAATGGCATACAACTCTGGGTTGCGGAGACATGGACGTCAAATCTGGACGAGCACACGGAGGGCTCGATGAACGCTGCACTGACGCAACAACAACTATCAGCTTCTGATATCGCTGAGATCCTTAGCGGCGAACTTGTCGGCGACTCGACCATCATAATTGACGACGTCAATGTGATAGAACGCGCGACGGCGACGCAACTTTCGTTCGTCGGAGATCAGAAGAATCTCAGCCGCGTGCGGAACTCGAAGACACGCCTTGTGATTGTTCCGGAAGCGATCCGAGGTGAACTCACTAAGTACAGCGACCGCACGTTTATTGTGGTTCCCGAAGCGGAAGTTGCGTTTCTTGTGATCGCAGCTGTCTTGAAACCTCTTCGTTCACGATCATCGATTGGAATTTCTGATCGCGCTGTTATTGATCCGACCGCAAACATTGGAGCGAACACGAATATTCATCCTCTGGCAGCGATCGGGCGCGATGTTGTCATTGGACACAGCTGCGAGATTCAATCCGGAGTTGTGATCGGCGACGGCTGTCGCATAGGAAACAATGTCACTCTGTTTGCAAACACTGTGCTTTATCACGACATCATTATCGAAGACCATGTCACAATTCACGCCTCATGTGTCATCGGCGCGGATGGTTTTGGGTATCGCTTTGTGAACGGTGGTCATCAGCATCTTCCACATTTCGGTACTGTTCGCATTTGCAGCGATGTTGAAATCGGAGCCGCCACGACGATCGATCGAGCTAAAGTCGGCGAGACTGTGATTGGTTCCGGAACTCGCATCGACAATCAAGTCATGATCGGGCACAACTGTCAGATTGGCCGTCACAATCTTCTTGTATCGCAGGTCGGCATTGCTGGGTCTGTCTCCACCGGTGACTACGTCGTCGTCGCGGGACAGGCAGGCATCGCTGATCACGTGCATCTGGGCGACAGAGCGATTATCGGAGCTCAGGCTGGCGTTCATCGCGACATGCCAGGCGGTCAGACCTATCTTGGAAATCCAGCAGGACCAGTCGCGGAGACATCTCGCCAATTGATGGCTCTCCGACGACTGCCGGAAATTCGTGAAACTGTAAAGAAAATGAGCAAAGAACTGGAATCACTGCAGTCGCGTCTTGCAAGCGAAGGTGAACAGGACGTGCAAGCCGCAGCAGCATAAGTGTGGTGCTCGATAACTTGATTAGTAAATAGGGTGTTCAATGTCGTCTGATCATGCATCAGATTTAAATCCGGATATTTTGCCGTTTGTCAGACGCGCAAATCCAGGAGCGATATTCTCAAGAGACATCGCGGATTCAATGCCGCCGATGCGATTGGGACTTCTGGCTGGCGCTGGTGAATTCCCCATTCGCTTCGCTCGCGCCGCACGTAATGCTGGACACTATGTGTATGGACTTGGTGTAGGAGGCATGGCGTCGGAAGAACTGGCGCTCGACTGCGATGAATTTCGTTTTGCACCACTCGCGCGACTTGGCAAGGCCATTCGACTGTTTCGCAGGGCAAATGTCTCGCGAATTATTATGGCAGGCAAGATCGAAAAAACGGTTCTGTTTCATCCGTTCCGTTGGATTCGATTGATGCCGGACTGGCGAACACTGCACATGTGGATTCGCTATGCTCGTGAAAACAAAAAAGACGACACGATTCTGTTGGCCGTGATACGCGAATTTGAACGCGACGGTTTTATTTTTGATTCAGCCCTCAAATACTGCCCGGAGCTTCTTGTGAAACACGGTTTCCTGACACATCGACGTCCCTCAGCCGCACAGTGGAAAGACATTCGTTTCGGTTGGGATCTGGCTCGTGAAATGGGTCGTCTGGATATCGGACAGACTGTTGTTATCAATGACACAGCGGTCATCGCCGTCGAAGCGATTGAAGGCACAGATCGCTGCATTCGCCGTGCGGGTGAGCTTTGCCGCCGTGGTGGATTTACCGTGGTGAAAGTGGCCAAGCCGCAACAGGATATGCGCTTTGATGTTCCAACGATCGGCGTCGAAACCATCAAGACAATGCACGAATCTGGCGGAAAAGTCCTGGCGATCGAATCTGGCATGACGATCATCATCAGCCCTGAGGAAGTCGCGGGACTGGCCGACAAATTTGGGATTTCCATCGTCGCAGTGAACGCGGACGAACTGGCCCTGCTGGCTGCCGCGTAGTGCGATGATTCAGATCCTTGTTCCGAGGCTCCTGCCTCGGAACACACTGCCCCGGAGGCTCCTGCCTCCTGCAAGCATCCCGGAGGCAGGAGCCTCCATCGCAGTGCGTTCCAGGGCTGGAGGCCCGGAACGAGAATTCACAGCCTCATTCCACATCGCGTGAATTTTAATTTGCAGGGTTGCCACGGTATTCGAACGCGAGCAAGTTGCGTCGCAGTTCGACTCGAACTCCACCGGGTAAATCCATTGATGGTGTCGGTGAAGCACCGAACAGGATCGCGGTCAGGCGACTCCAGTGGTCTCGGCTCATATTGCGGCGAGGCCAGTTTTGCTGCTGCCAAAGAAGCGTCAAAGCGTGACGAACGATTGATTCCGGATGTTGGCGCAATTGAATAACGTCCAGGCGACAGAATTCCTGAGTCTGCTCCAGAATCGCTGCAGTGAGCAACGCTTCGGCAATCACATCCAGACTCTCCAACAGATCCTGAGTCTGCGCAGCGAGTCCAATCAGAGCTTCCGGAACCTGCGTGTTGTAGTCCCTTTGCAATTGCGGAAGCAGGGAATGTCGGATTCGATTGCGGGTGAACCGGGTGTCAACGTTTGATGCGTCGGTCGCAAACTGAATACTGTGATGTTGAACGAATTCCGCAATTGCGGTGTCGGCAATGTTCAGCATCGGACGAATGAGTTCCACTGACCCATTCAATCTCCTTCGCTCAGGAATACCTCGCAAACCACGCAGGCCAGTACCACGCAGGATGTTGTGCAGAACTGTTTCCGCCTGGTCAGCCGCATAGTGAGCCGTCGCAATCAGAGATATTCCCAGTTGCTCGGCGGTTGCCTGCAAAAACTCGTAACGTGCAATTCGAGCGGCTTCCTCGATGCTGCCGCGTGAGGCACGTTCAAGTTGCCCTGCATCACATTCCGAAATGACGACCGATATATTCAACGATTCGCACGTCGCTTTCACAAGTTCTGCGTCCTGCCGCCCGAATTCGCCTCGCAAGCCATGATTCAAATGCGCGGCGGCGATTTGTGGAAGAGCCGAAGCAGTTTGAAGCTTGGCAACTCCATGCAGCAATGCCATACTGTCACGGCCACCAGAAACGGCCAAAAGAATACCCTGTTCTGGCAGAAGAAGGCGTTCCAGACTCTCCTGTAGTTGATTCTCGAAGCGGGTGAGGTTTGAAGAATGCGATTTTGGCATTTATTAGAGGTCAAACGCTCCTGAAATGCCGAAATGGCACGGTCCGATTTTCCGGGGTGCCCCGGCGGTTGATTCGTAGGGCAGCTTTGATAGCATGTGCCGGTCCCTTTGTGAAGTCTCGGTCAAGATCCGGCGACTTCTCAAAGGGTGTTGACAGAATTTGGTCTTTTCGGACCTGCTGTGAACCTGATTGTTCGTTCGCTTAGTGTCGGCCTGCCGGGACTCAGCAGCCTGAATTTGACATTGGATCACTCCTGCACTCATGGGACTTACTGGACTACTTTTGCTGGCCTTTTGCCTGATAAGCTATGTAGCGGCGACGCTGCATTGTTCTGTTAGGGTAGCTGTGCGCTGTGCGAGTTCTGGACGGCAGATCTGCTGCCCGCCGGAATTTGTGGCACTGCGCTCGGTTTTTGGATCAGTGCCATTTTCTACCGGCCCGCCGCGGTGGTTTTGGCCTGTGCGGCGCTGGATGTCCCGAATCGATCTCAACCTTTCTGTGCGGTTGCGGCCATTTTTTCAGTCTGCTTTGCTACTGGCAACTTTTCAGGCCACCCTTCTAAATCAACACCGGTGAATCTCCGCGTTTGATTTTTGCGATCGCTGCTGTCAGCTCTTCACACCATCCCAAAGCGGATGCAGGAACCGTTTGTGAATTGAGGGGGCGTGTTCATGGATAGTCCAATGATTGTCGGCTTAATCGCCGCAATCGTGGGTGTTGCAATTGGCTACTTCGTTGATCGTCTGGTCAAAAGTGGTGCCTATAAAACCCGTGATGAAATAGTTCGACAGGCGGAACGTGACGCCGAAAATGTCCGAAAGGATTCCGAACTAAAGCTTAAGGAAGACATGCTGAAGCGACGCGAAATGCTGGAATCCAAAATGGAAGAAGCACGCGGCACTCAGCGGGAACGCGAGCGTGAACTTGACAAGCGTGATTCACATCTGGAAGAACAGCAGGAATCGATCCGCAAGAAAGAAAAGATGCTGCAGACGACGCAGCAAAAACTGGCCGAACGAACGAAGTCGATGGAGGCTAAAGACGCCGAGTTGAATCGCCTGCTGAAAGAAGAGCAGGAAGTTCTCTACAAGACCAGCGAGCTGTCCAAAGACCAGGCGACCGAGCAACTGCTGAAGCGATTGGATCGCGAACTCACGGACCAAACCGGTGCGATGATCATGAAGCACGAAGCCGAAGTTAAAATGGATTGCGAACGGAAGGCTCGTGAAATCATCGGCATGGCGGTGCAACGCTATGCATCCGCCCATACATCAGAATCTACCGTTTCAACAGTCGATATTCCAAGCGACGAAGTGAAGGGACGCATCATCGGCCGCGAAGGTCGCAATATTCGTGCGTTCGAAAAGGCAACCGGCGTTGACGTGATCGTCGATGATACGCCAGGTGTTGTGATTGTGTCCGCGTTTGACAGTGTTCGTCGTGAAATCGGTAAGCTATCACTTGCGAAGCTGATTCAGGATGGCCGAATTCATCCGTCACGCATCGAAGAAATCGTCGCAGAAACCACCAAGGAGATGGAAGAACACATTCGCAAGCTGGGTATGCATGCGTGTGAAGAAGCCAGCGTCCGTGGTCTGCATCCAAAGCTCATGGACCTGATGGGACGACTGCATTTTCGCGTCAGCTACAGCCAGAACGTGCGACAGCACTCCATTGAGGTTGCTCATCTGACCGGCATGATGGCCGAACAACTTGGTCTCGACGGTACGCTGGCTCGCCGTTGCGGATTCCTGCACGACATTGGCAAAGCGGCTGACCACGAGATGGAAGGTGGTCATCCGGCGGTTGGAGCGGAATTGCTGAAACGATACGGTGAAGGTCCGGAAGTTGTTCACGCTGCAGCGGGACACCACGACGACATTCGCCCGGAATACATTTACACGGTTCTCGTCGCTGCCGCAGACGCGGTCTCCGCTGCTCGACCTGGTGCACGACGAGAGACGCTGGAAAAATATGTTCGCCGACTGGAAGAGCTGGAAGCACTTGCGTGTGGATTTCCTGGCGTCGATCATGCATTCGCCGTTCAGGCAGGCCGCGAAATTCGAATTATTGTGGATTCAACTCGCGTGAACGACCGCCAGGCTGCCAGAATGAGTCGTGATATTGCAGGGGCGATTGAGCAGACTTTGACCTATCCGGGTGAGATCCGAGTCACTGTGTTACGGGAGACGAGAAATATTGAATATGCCCGATAGGACTTTCCAACATCGACTTTCGTGCTAAAAATGGAGTGCCTGCCGATTCGTTGAATCGGCAGGGCCACGTGTTAATTGTTCTGACAGAATTCCCGCAGCGTGACCAATAAAAAATCATCTTCCAGCAAATCTCCCGACAATGTTGCTGCGGTTGCAGTCTCTGCGGCTGTAGTTGATAGTGATGCGTTAAGGGATCTGCTCGGCTACCTGAATTTTTCTCAGGGAGCTGCCAGTGCCAGATTTCGCGGGACACTCAACGAGCTCTTCCGAGATCCGCAACGGGCAAAGTCCCCGGTAGTTCTGCGGGATTTTCTGCTGACAGAGCTGTTTCGTCTTTCAAAATCCGGCGACGCAGCCTGCGCTGATCCGACTCAAGCCGAAACCATCATTCGATCGACGCTCGATGAGCTTCTGCCGGCTTATCACAAACATCATGCGGACTTGCTGGGTCATCTGACGGAGGCCGATCATTACGCACCGTTTTTGCTGTGTCGAATGTTCGAAGCAATGCTGGCGGCGCGAGCTGATACAGGAACCGGCCGTGGCAACTCAGTCCAGAGCATTGATGCTGCGTTGAAGCAACTCAACCACTTCGTCGGGTATCGACCCGTGGCGGTTCTGGAAAACGGGCGTCGTTCGGAAGTCTACGCCAGTGAGAGATTCTGTCCCCAGCCCCTGTACTTTGCGGATGCAGGTGCAGCAGTTGGTCTATACGAACAGCTGATTTCCGCCACAATCGCGTTCATGCGGGACTTGCCTGATGAGCTTGTCAGCTCATCTCATTTTTCAATCGATCGTATGGCGGAACTTAGTCTGGACATGCGATCGCACGATCATCTGCATCCAGTCAACAAGCGTACAAATTATGTCTTTGGCGAATGGGATCCGGACGAAATCGATACAAAGGGATTTTATCGTAGATTCATCGTACGCAGACTGATAATTGATTCGCTGATCGATTGGATTCATCAGGACAGCGAGACGGCCGATCCGGAACGATTGTTCGATGCATCTGCGGTCCTGGCAGGCACGATCCTGATGGCATCTGCGATCAGTGGCTCCGGTCCGCAGACTTACGACTCCAGTGTTTCACTGACCTCTTTGCTTCCGATCGTCGCACGTCAGCGTGACAACTTCTATCAGCGTCTGCTCGATACTGCAAAAGGTGAACGGGCAAAGCGACTGAAAAAACTTGCCAACGAATCACGCCAGCCATTTGGCCATGTGCGACATGAACTGAACATGTATCTTTCGAAGTACGGTGCGGACCAGGTTCAGCATCGTCACCTGTCGTGGATGTTCGCACGGATGGGTTTCGAAGAAGCCAGCTGCGAAGAAGCATCGGTCATCCCGTGCTTAAGCGCGCGGTTTGAATCTGAGATTCAGTCAAGACTGGTGATGGTGCCTCGTCTTGTTCGCAGCGGCGAGCTGGACACCGCGCGGCGTTTGCTGACAGAAGTCACAGACCTGCTGCATCGCGGTATCCAATGTGGCGGCCTTGTCGATCCCTGGAATATCCTTGGTTTTCAGGGACTGTTTCCACTGTTCTTCACACGCGAAGATTCGATACCCGACTCACGCGTTGAAGTTCTGCTGGACATCATGGGGCAGATTTTCGATGCCTGCACTCTGGCCATGAGCGAAGCGGCAGCGGCAGGTCGAAAGGATCTGCACGACTCTGTGCTGAAAGACTTTAGAGATCTGGCTGAAGAATGGGATCGTTACGCCACGACCACAGTGAACGATCTGACGCACGTCGAAGGCATGAAATCTGTCGAAGCCGCAACGCAGGTGGCACGCGTCCTCGCGGAATGGCGAACGGCTGGCGAATCAGCGGGTGACATCTCCTTCTGGCGTCAGCACGTCGAAGATTTCGATGCGACAAGCAGTTTCGCTCAGGTCGTCACTGCGTTGCTGGATCGCAAGGACCATGTCGCCGCAATGGGTTTGCTGATGCAGTGGCTCAGCCGATCAGAAACCGTGCCTCTTGAGAATGGCCCGCATTCAATTCATCGCTTACTGCATCGCTTGCTGCAGTGCATTTGTGATCAACCCGAACCCGACAAACGCTGGAACAATCTGCGGCGGCTGTTTGCGTTTATGGAAGCCAATGCCGGAATATCCTGGGAAATTCCAAGTCTGGGCGAGTTCGCTGAACTCCACAAAAAGGGACTCAAAGGCGGCAAAGAAAAACGTGATGATCTGGACCTGGAACACCTATTCGACGCCGAAGAATCCGAAGACAATCTGTTTGATGCCGCGTGGGAAGATGTCACCTTTAAAGACTCCACGGACGACGGCAATGCATCAGACACCATGGACAGCAGTGCAGGCCCAGGGACAACAGAATTTGAAATGCTCTACCGTCAGATTGAGCCGCGTCTGAAGTTCCTGCACACCGTCGGATCACTCTGGGGCATCGCAGCCGTTTGGGTATCACGTTCCGCTGCCACGTCGGCGGCGACGTCTGCTAACTCACCGCCGGAATCTGCTGTGTCTGCGGCCGCCGAAGCTCAAAAAGAACATTTGCGCGAATGGCTGGCATCGATTCGCAGTCGCTTGACTGGCCTCAGTGAACTGGTTCGGGAAGTTCGTGACTACGAAATTTCCGTCCATGGATCTGGCCTGGAAGGAAATATCGAATACGACATTCAGATGCAGTGTCGCCTGCTGCTCATGCAAAACGCACTTTCAACAACAGTTGAATTTCTGATGGCCGAACGCCTGATCGGTGCTGTGATTGCCGAAGAACCGGCTGGCGGCAACGATAAAGATTCATCGCTTGATCGCCAATTATCACGCATGTTTACCGCTGTGTTCGCTCAGGATGTTGCAGCCGCGCAGAAATGTTTTCCGGCACTGTGTAAAGAACTGAAACGGCGACCACTGCTCTACGTACCATTCGAAAACGGCGGTCAGCCAGCGGCCATTCTGAAAGCCAGAATGCTGCAGTCTGTCATTCGAGTCCTGCTCAGTCAGTTGCCACGGCTGGGCATGCTGGAAGAAACATTTGAACTGCTGCAAACCTCGCTGCAGATGGAACGCACACTGCGTCCGTCGGGACAGGCGGTGACCGAATTCGATCGCTTGTTCCGGATTGGGCTCAGTAGCTCGGTGGAGTGTATTTTGAATTCCGCCAGTCGCTGGAAATCCGAAGGCGTACGTCGTGTCCAGTCGTTGCTGAAGCGAATTCAAAAACTGCTCGATTCCTATTCTGATTTGTGGACACGGCACAGCGGCTCTATGCGATTGTCGATTGTCGAAGATCTGCACGATGACGAATTCGCAAATGAAGTGAAGGAGTTCATCGAAAAGTACGGCGAAGATTTATTCCACACTCGGATGCTGACACTGGGTAATGCTCGCGCCATTCTGCATCACGGTGCCGAGTCCATGTTCGACGAACTGCAGGAAACGGTCGCACTGACACAAAATGTAAAGCTGCTCGAAGATTTTGAATCCGGTGAGATCGATCGCGAAGACGCAGCGGAACTTGCAGAATTTGTCTATGAATGTGTTGTGGACAACTTCGACCGCTTTTTGGAATACAACACCACAACGACGCACTCTGATTATGGCAATCGACTGTATTGCCTGCTTGATTTCCTGCGACTTGAGGCACTCTACGATCGCTTTGAATGGAACACGATTCCGTGGCAGGTCGCCCACGAATCGATGGTCCGCAGCGGTGATCTGGAACTTGCAGCCGGTGTGGAAGAATTCGTAAACGACGAATCACGAAGCATCGCGAATTCTTTCGTAGAAGAACTCGAACAACTGGAAGCCGAATACGGTGTTCGTCTGCCGGCACTCCACGATCATGTTGGCGAACGCATTATCGGTGCGCTTGCTCAAAACCGTATGGCCGCGCTGGTCTCGCGGTCGTGTCCAGGAACTCCCGGTTTGAGTCAGACAGAGGTCGAAACCAACTTCGCTTCACTGCGAACCGAGATCGCAGATTTTATGGGCAAACGTATCGGCTCCGGAATTGAACCACCGGAATGGATGCAGCGACTCGCGGGCGAACTGGATCGAGTTCAGGACGGACGTCCCGGCGCTCTCTCCGATTCTCTGATGGACGGTGACTTCCAGAAATTAACTCAGCGTGCCATTGATCAGCAACTTTCCGGCATCACAAAACTCAACGATGCCGCAGGGTCGGGGATGTGATTCTCGTCCACGCATGGAAGCGGTTCTGCGGCAAAGTGAAGGCATGAGCGAACTGATACAGCATTGACGCGGGTTCATCGGCATTCGGTTCGACGAACGAATGTTTTGGCATTTTTCAAACCGGCCATTCATTGCACATGGGGTGTAAGAACCGTACCCTCAGCCATCATCGAATCCGCAAAGTGACAATAAGCCAACATCGCAGAGACGGCGATACTGGGTTTCGATGCATGCTTTCCGGATAGCGTGATTGGTGTGGTGGCGAATCCAAACGAGGCGGATGTTGGCTTCATTGAATACCTGCTTCAGTCATTCAAAGCACGGCTTCAATCGATGGGAAAAGGCAGTGCGCAGGCGAACATCAATATGGGGATATTTGAGCATGAGCGGTTTCCATTTCCGTCTGTGGCTGAACAACGAACCGTTGTGGCCACACTGGATTCACTGAACGAAGAGACCCAGCGTCTCGAATCCATCTACCAGCGAAAACTCGCCGCGCTCGACGATCTGAAAAAGTCACTGCTGCACCAGGCGTTCACGGGGGAACTGTTGTAAATGACAATGGACCGTTTTGCAGATGGGTGAACGGTCTGAGAGTTGAACGAGCCGGTAAAATGAAGCTCCATTTCCAAAGCAAGTTCCAAGGAATTCTGACGCATTCAC
>Ga0105046_10017317_pt1 | contig 11030 bp, 8 predicted proteins | sample MAT03_FD_78385 | JGI IMG/M metagenome (GOLD analysis project Ga0105046, IMG submission 78385) | Freshwater microbial communities from Lake Fryxell liftoff mats and glacier meltwater in Antarctica - MAT-03 (megahit assembly) | ecosystem: Environmental > Aquatic > Freshwater > Ice > Liftoff...
GTAAAGCCGGTTCTCGTTGATGACCGGGAGGTTGGTCGAACGGGCCTGGGCATAGAGGGCGTCGTACCGCTCGACGTCGCGCCGGCGGCGGATGAACTCCTCGACGACCGGCAGCGGGGCGTCGCTGCGGGGGTTGGGGGGGAGAATGGGCCGCTCGCCCAGTACCAGGAAGTCGGTGTCGCCGGCGATCTCGTCGGTGACGCTCCCGCCCCACGAGGCGATGTTCGCGGCGATGGTCTGGCGCTCCTGTGCTGTGGGCAGGCCGTCGCGGTCGGCGTCGAAGTTGCCGAAGACGACGAACTTGTAGACCTTGGTCGGGTCGTAGATGGCGTTGGCGATCACGTCGCCCCGGACCACGGGGTTGCCCCGCACCTCCGAGGTGATCCGGCAGGTGGAGCTGTTGTCGTCGACGCTGATGACCTCGAGCGTGGCCTTGCCGCGGGGATAGTTCCCCTCGGCGTCGGGGCGGAGGGCGGTGGCGTCGGCGTAGACGGTGAACGTCATGCCCAGCGAGACCTTCTGGCGTGAGCCGATGCCGATGAAGGCCTGGCCCGAGCCGATGCCGATCACCGTGCCGTCGACCAGGGAGACCTCGGGGCTGCCGGCGAGCGTCTCGTTGGCCTTGTCGGCCCGAAGGGTCTGGAGTTGGCCCTTCAGGATCGCGCTCTCGTTGCTGACCGACGTGAGTTGGTCTTGCAGGCGCTTGCGCTCCTCGGCGGCGGAGTTGGTGGTCTGGCCTAGACGGGCGTCGAGGTTCTGCTTGTACTGGTCCGTGCCTAGGCGATAGGTCTCGATCTCGGCCCGGAACTGCTGCACCTCGGCGGTCAGGGCGTTGACGGTCTCCTGGTGTCGCTGCTCGATGCCGCCGACGCGGCCGACCTCGTTCTCGAGGTCCTTGAGGGCGGCGGCCCGGGCGGCGTCGGCCTGGGCGAGCTGGCTCCGCAGGGCGGCGAGCTCGCTGTCGCGGTTGGCGACGAGCGTCAGCAGGTTGGCCGAGTCGGCCCCCTGAACGTTGCCCAGTTTGGTCGCGAGGCTGGAGAGGCGGTCGGAGCGGGCCCCGGTGACGCGCTCCATGATCGCCCCTTGCGATCCGACCAAGTAGCCCACAAGAGACTTGTTGCCGTCCTTCTTGGCCTCGGCGACCAGGGACTGGATGTCGTCGCGGTTGCGCTCTTCGGGCTTGACGATGTCCGCGGCGTCGGTCTGGGCCTGCTGGAGCAGGCGGCCGCGGTCGCTGTACTTCCCGTAAAAGACGGCGAAGGCGACGAAGAAGCCGACGGTGGTGATTGCCAGGGTGACGATGGTCACCATGACCCCGGTGCTCGTGCTGGTGCGACCCGCCATGGAATGAGGCTCCGAAACGCCAAAGGGGCTCGAGAGGTGCAGTCTAGGAAGTGCACGGGCGGGCGCGACCCGGGTGGGTGCCACGCCTCCCGGCCGGGATCGGGCGGCCGGCGAGGGAACCCGGCGCGACGCACCCCGGACTCTTGCCGTACGCAGGAACCACGGCCGGGTTTCCCGGCGGGCGTGGGGCGGGAGTGTCGCCGATCGGGGCCGGAGCGTCAAGGCGGCGGGTCATTTCCTTCCGCAGGAACGCCGGGCACGGGGGGCGAGGCGACCTTGGACGATCGGCCCATGCTCCTTTCCAGACCGGTGCTGACCGTCCTGCTGCTGGGCTCCAACGTCTTCATGACCTGTGCGTGGTGCTACCACCTCAACCGGAAGGGGTGGGGGATCTTCACGGCGATCGCGATCTTCTGGCTGATCGCGCTGCCGGAGTATTTCCTCCGCGTCCGGCCGGTCGCGTGGGGCACGTCGACCACGGCAGGCAGCTCACCGCCGCGCAGCTCAAGATCATCTAGGAGGGGATCACGCTGGCGGTCTTCGGGGGCTTCTCGGTCTTCGTGCCGCGGGAGCGCCTGCGATGGACGGACCTGGTCGCCTTCGGGCTGGTCTTCGCGGGGGTGGCGGTGTCGGTGTTCGGACGCGAGTGGGCGAGTCGAGCATCCCCCTGAGCCGTCGGTAGACTCTGCCCCGTGCATCGCCGCGTCGCCATCGCGCTGAGCCTCGCGGGGCTGGGCTTCCTCGCCTGGCTCGCGAGCCGATCGGGCGCCCGCCACCCGCCCCAGACGGCGGACTTCTTCGATTTCTATTACGCCGCCGTCGCCGCCCGCCTGGGCACGCCGCTGCACGAATCCGGGGATGGCGGGTACATCTACCCGCCGCTGCTGGCCGTGCTCCTCACGCCCCTGTCGCACCTGGGGCCGAGCGCGGCTCGGCTGGCGTGGGCCGCGCTGTTGACGGCGCTCTTGCCGGTGGCGGCGTGGCTGTCGGCGCGGGTCGCCGCGCGGAGCTTCGGGCTCCCCGCGCGGACGACGGGGGTCGTCGCGGCGGGGGCGCTGGCGGTCATCCTCTTGGGCGAGACGTGGAAGAGCGAGTTCGAGTGGCTCAACTGCGACCTGCTACTCATCCTGGGGACGGTCGGGGCGCTGGTGCTGCTTGAACGGCGGCCGGCCCTGGCGGGCGGGCTGCTCGGCGCGGCGGCGGCCATCAAGTATCTGCCCCTGCTCTTCCTGCCGTACCTGATCGTGCGGGGACGGTGGCGGGCCGCGGCCGGGCTGGCCGTCGGCCTCGGGGCGGCGCTCCTGCTGCCGGCGGCGTACCTCGGCTGGGACCGCAATCTCGCGGCGCTGGGCGTCGCGGTGCGAGGCCTGGGCGGGATGTCCGGCGTCGTCGACCAGGCCGGGGCGGCGGTCGCGGGCGGCGCCGCCCGCATCGAGCCCGTGGTCGCCGGGTACAGCATGTCCGTGACGAGCGCGGCGGCGCGGGTGGCCGAGGGGGCGGGGTTGGGGCGGCCGTGGGGGCTGGCGATCGCCGGAGTGGTCGCGGCGGCCTGCACCGGCCTCGCGTGGAGCCTGTATCACGCCCGGGGGGAGCGGTTCTGGCGGAGAAGGCCGCCCGACGCGGTGGACGGGGCGTTGACCGCGGTCGAGTGGTCCGGCGTCGTGGTGGCCGGGCTGCTCTTCTCTCCACAGACCTCGCACCGGCATCTCAACATGCTCCTGCCCGTCGTCGCGCTCGCGTGCGCGCTCGCGCTGCTGGGAAGCCCCCGCCGGCGAGGGGCCATCCTGCTTGTCGCGGGGCAGGTGGTCCTGCTCGTGGGGGCGACGGCGGTGCCGGGCCTTCCGGGCCTGCGTCGGGCGACCGAGCTCTGGAGCGCGTACGGCGGCAAGGCGGCGTGCGTCGCGGGCATGTACGCGACGGTGCTGTGGGTCGGCCTCGACGCCGCGGGGCGGCTGCGCGGGGGTCGGGCGGACGGCGCGGCGGATCAGCCCCGGATGTCGACGTAGCCCCGCATCTTGCCGCGGATGACGCGGAGGCGGCATCCCTGCTCGAGGTCGGCGCTGCGGAGGGTTCGGATGAGATCCTCGGCGGTGCGGACTTCCTTGCTCCGATCGCCGAGCTCGACGCCCGTGATGAGATCGCCAGGCTGCAATTCGCTCGCGCGGCCCTCGGGGTCGACCTCGGTGACGAGCAGGCCGACGCCCCGCGCCGGGCCGCCCATCGAGCCGGGGCTGTCGGGGTCGGGGGCCTGCACGCGGATCCCGAGGGGCTCGATGATCCCCGAGGCCGAGGCGAGGGTGCGTTCGAAGTCTCCCAGGGCGACGACGACCGTCTGGACCACGCCGTCCCTGAGGATCTCGACCTGAGTGCGGGTGCCGGGGGGCGTCAGGGCGATGGCGGTGCGGAGGCGCGCCTCGGTGAACGGACGGCCCTGGAAGCGGGTGATGACGTCGCCGGCGCGGAGCCCGGCGCGTCCGGCGGGGCTGTCGGGCTCGACGCGTCGGATCAGCACGCCGGGGGTGGGGAGGCTCCCGAGTTGCTCCGGGGCGGCGTCGGCCATCTCGACGCCCAGGAAGCCGCGGACGACGCGGCCGTTGGCGATGATGTTCTCCATCACGGCGCGGGCGATGTTGCTGGGGATGGCGAAGCCGATCCCCTCGTAGCCGCCGCTGCGGGTGGCGATCGCGCTGTTCACGCCGACGACCTGGCCCTCGAGGCTCAGGAGGGGGCCGCCGGAGTTGCCGGGGTTGATGGCGGCGTCGGTCTGGATGAAGTCCTCGTAGTTGCGGCCGGTCTCGCGCGGCGTGATCGAGCGGCCCTTGGCGCTCACAATCCCCTGGGTCACGGTGTTCGAGAGGCCGAAGGGGCTGCCGATGGCGATGACCCACTCGCCTACCTCGATCGAGTCGGAGTCGGCGAAGCTGACCGGGCGGAGCGCCGGCGGGATCTCGGGGAGGGTCAGGCGGATGACCGCCAGGTCGGTCGCCTGGTCCCGCCCGACGACGGTCGCCTCGAACTCGCGCCCGTCGCTCAGGCGGACCTGCAGGCCCTCGGCGCTCCCGACGACGTGATTGTTGGTGACGATGAGGCCGTCCTTCGACACGATGAACCCCGAGCCCAGTCCGGTGGGGACGAGCCGCTCCTGCACCGGGTCGAACACGCTGCGGCGGAACCGCTGGCGTCCGATCGAGGTGATGTGCACCACCGAAGGCTCGACGGCGCTCGCCACTCCCTTGAACGCGGTGGAGAGGCGGCGGACGAAGGCGATGTCGTCGAGCGCAGACGCGGGGACGGGGGGCGGGGGCTGAGGCGGCACGGCCTGCTGCGCCGTCGCGGGGGCCGAGGCGAGCAGGGCGAGGAGGGCCGCGGACGCCACGGCGGTGCCGCGAGCCCTGCCGCGAGCGCTTCCGCGTGCGGCGGGGCGTGCGGTGGGGACCGCTCGGGCCGGGTGGACGGGGGTGGTGTCGGTGAGGGTCACGCGGGCGCTCTCCGGGGCCGCGGGAGGGGCGTTCCCATCGCCGGGCCGAACTCTCCGAATCCGTTCTACGGCGAGGCGAGTGGCGGGTTCGGGCCGGCCGCTCACCCCGCGGCGTACTCCGCCCAGGTGGACGATGTCTCCCCGACGCGGACGCGTTCGACCATGAGGACGGCGGGCAGGCGATACTCCGACCCGTCGGGCGCGCGCCACGACCGCCCCGAGGCGACCCGGGCGACGACCTCCTCGTAGATGTACCGCGCCAGGACCTCCGTCGTCGGGTCCTTCTTCTGGAAGACGACTACTCGCTCGCAAAGGTCCTCGCCCAGGCGGTTCAGGACGGGGTCATCGCTGTTGACGGCCAGGGCGTGGTCGAGGCGGTCGACGACGTCGGCGACGGCGAGCTTCAGGGCCTTGAAGTCGCAGACCATGTCGTTCTCGTCCAGCTCGGGGCTGGCGACGACGATCTCGATCAGCCGGCTGTGCCCGTGCGGGTACTTGCACCGCCCGGGGTGCTTAAAGAGCATGTGCCCGGACTCGACCTCGAATCGTTTGCAGACGCGGTAGACCACGGGTCGCGGCGCTCCAGGGGAAATGCTGGGAACGAGACGATGATAGGGGGCGGGGCAGGGTGTTCACCGGGGGCCGGCCTACGTCCCCCGCACGTTGCCGAAGAGCTCGATGTGAAGCCGCGAGCAATATCGCCAGCCGTGCTCGATGCACGCCCGCGTCACCCAGGCGCGGTGGTCGGCCGTAGGGGGGCGAACGCCCTCGGGCATGAGCATGACGTCCGCGGGCTCGACGAACGGAAGGCCGGCCAGGACCGCCTCGATCTCGGCGATGTCGGCGGGATTGGCCGCGACGAACTTCAGCTGGCGTTCGGGGTGCCTGGACAGGAGGGCCCGGAGGGCCTCGGGGTTTAGGCGTCGGGCCTCGTGCCGCGCCCGCCATGCCCCGGTGGGGTCGCGGGGGTCGCCCTCGATGGGCGTCGAACTGGCGAGCTTGGGGCTGAGGGAGAGGAGGTGGCAGGTCGCGTCGGAGTCGATCGTCCCGGCGGTCTCGATCGTGACGTGCAGGCCCGCGGCCGCGAGCAGGCGCGTCAGCGCGGGCGTCTGCGGGAACATCATCGGCTCGCCCCCGGTGAGCACGACGTGGCGGGCGCCGCTCGCCGCGGCCTCGGCGGCGAGCGAGTCGATCGCCTTGGCCGCGCCCTCGGGATTCCAACTCGCGTACGGCGTGTCGCACCAGCCGCAGCGGAGGTTGCAGCCGCTCAGGCGGATGAAGTACGAGGGCACCCCCGCGAGCTTGCCCTCGCCCTGGATGGACAGGAACGTCTCGGCGACGCGGACGCTCGGACCGTCGGGCGGCTCTGACACTGGCTGGGGGAGGGGCACGTTCACGACGCCGTGCCCGCCGCGGCGACGTAGGGGGTCGGATCCGGGATCCCCGCCTCGACGAAGCCCCGGCGTCGGATGGCGCACGAGTCGCACCGGCCGCAGGCGCTCCCGGCCTCGTCGGGGTCGTAGCAACTGCGGGTCAGGGCGAAGTCGATCCCGAGGGCGGCGCCGGTCCGGATGATCTCGGCCTTGGTCATGGCGATGAGCGGGGTGCGGATCTCGAGGGCGCGTCCCCCGACGCCGGCCGCGGTCGCCAGGAGCGCGGCCCGCCGGAACTGCTCGATGAACGCCGGCCGGCAGTCCGGGTACCCCGAATAGTCGACCGCGTTGACGCCGATGTAGATGGCGCCGGCCCCGAGCACCTCGGCGAGCCCGGTCGCGAGCGACAGGAAGACGAGGTTGCGGGCCGGGACATAGGTCACGGGGATGTCCTGGCCGCGGAGGTGGGCCGGGGCGTCCTTGGGGACGTCGATGTCGGCGGTCAGAGCCGAGCCGCCGATGGCGCGGAGGTCGAGGCGGATGGTGCGATGGGACGCGGCGCCCAGGCGGCGGGCGAGTTCGGCCGCGGCGTCAAGTTCGGAGCGGTGCCGCTGGCCGTAGTCGAAGGAGAGGGCGTGGCAGGGGAGGCCGTCGCGCCGGGCGATGGCGAGGCAGGTCGCGCTGTCGATGCCGCCGGAGAGGAGGACGATCGCGCCGTCCTCACCGGCCGGGGGCTGGCCCGCTCGGGGTGACGTGGATGGCGACGACGGGGGCATCGGCAGAGGGTAGGGTCGGCGCGGCGCGGCCCTATGCCGCGAGCGGGGGGCGCTCGCGCCGGGCGGCGTGCAGGCAGACGGCGGCGACGAGCGCCGCGGCGTCGATGGGCTTGACGAGGTGAGCATCGCACCCGGCGCGGAGGCAGGCGTCGCGGGCGTCGGCGTCGGCGTGCGCGGTCAGGGCGAGGATCGGCCCGTCGTAGCCCCGGCGACGGAGCTCGCGGGTCGCCTCCTCGCCCCCCATCACGGGCATCTGCATGTCCATCAGCACGGCGTCGAAGCCGCGGCCCGTCGCCGACCGGCTCGCCGCGACCCTGAGTGCCTCGGCCCCGTCCGCGGCGACCTCGACCTCGAACCCGGCGCGGGTCAGGTGGTGCCGCAGCAGGCGCTGGTTGTCGAGACCGTCCTCGGCAAGGAGGATCGCGAGGCGGCCGGCGCGGGCGGCGGAGGGGGCGTCGGGAGCGGCGGCGGGCGGGGCGGCCGGCGCCGGCTCGGCGGCGCAGGTGAGGGTGAAGATCGTCCGGACACCCGGCACGCTCACGACCGACAGGTCCCCGCCGAGCATGACGGCGAGGCGCTTGGAGATGCTGAGCCCAAGGCCGGTCCCGCCGTAGCGGCGGGTGATCGAGGAGTCCGCCTGGGTGAAGGGGCGGAAGAGGCGGGACGCCTCGCCGGGGGTGATCCCGACGCCGGTGTCGATGACCTCGACGCGGAGGACCGCCGACCCGGTGGGGGCGGCGTGCGGGGCGGGCTCGATGGCCGTCCGCACCTCGACCGAGCCGGCGTCGGTGAACTTGATGGCGTTGCCGACGAGGTTGATCACGATCTGGCGGAGCCGGGCGGGATCGCTCATGATCCGCGGCGGCGGCCCGCCCGCGGGGCCCCGGCGCGGGTGGGCCGCGGAGAGTTCGAGGCCCTTGGACACGGCCCGGACGCGCATCAGCGCGACGACCTCGTCGACCACCAGGGCCGGGTCGCAGGGGATGCGCTCGACCGACATCATGCCCGCGTCGGACTTGGAGAGGTCGAGGATGTCGTTGATGATGGTGAGGAGGTGCTCGCCGTTTCGCCGGATCGTCTCGAGGGAGCCGCGGCGCTCGTCGGGGGTCTGCCCCGGTTCGCCGAGGAGGACGGCGTACCCCAGGATCGCCGTCATGGGCGTCCGGATCTCGTGGCTCATGTTGGCGAGGAACTCGCTCTTGGCCTGGGTGGCCGCCTCGGCGGCGCGGCGCTGCACGTCGAGCTCGCCCATGGTGCGGGTGAGCAGGGCGCACTGCTCGATCAGCAGCGGGCGGAGGTCGATCAGGCGCCGGGAGCCGTCGGGATAGGCGACGACGACGGGCGCGTACGCGTGGTGGCGGTCGCGGGCCAGGGCCAGGCCAACCGCGTCGGCGAGCCCCATCTGGGCGGGGAGGGTGAAGATCGGAGAGGAGCGGGTCGCGAGCAGGTGGTCGAGGGGCGGAGTGTCGGAGAGCTCGCGCCCGAGCGTTCGCGTGACGTGGCCCGCGATGGCCGCGCGGCTGAGCACCGCCACCAGGCGGCCGTTCGCAACCACCATGGCGCCCGGGAGGTCGGTCTCGGCCTCGAGGCGGTCGACGACCTCGCGGAGCGGCGTCCGGGGGGCGACCTCGAAGGCGTGGCCGGCCACCAGCGCCAGCGCGCCCAGCGAGGCGGCGGGCGCCGCGAAGGGACCGGACGAGGCTGTCGCCATCGGGGGCATCACCGTGCCCGTGGTATCGACCCGCCCGTCCGTGGTCGTGAACCCCGAGGGGAACGCCCCCGGAGAGTTCATCGAGTCGTCGTGGCGGGGGGACCGAAAACCCGTCGGCCTCCCGAGGGGGTTATCTCTTGCGGAGTGTGACGGCGTGGGCGGACCGGTCCTCGCGGCGAAACTTGCGCTCGTAGTTCGTGCCCACCAGCTCCCCCTCGCCCACCCACGGGGGCGGGGCGAAGGGCAGACGCTCGAACGGAGCCCCCGGGCCAGGGGGGATCGGCACGTCGGCCCCTCCGGGGACGGTCCATCGGGCGAAGTGGGCCTCGTCCCAGGCCCAGAGGTCGTCGTGGTCGGTCACGACGCGGAGTTCGCCGCCGGGGAGAAGGACGCGGTGAGCGTCGGCGAGGAAGCGGTCCTGGACGACGCGGTTCTTGTGGTGCTTGCGCTTGGGCCAGGGGTCGGAGAAGTAGAGGTGGATGGTGCGGACGATCGCCGCGGGGAGGCGCCAGCGGAGGAAGTCGGTGGCGTCGGTGCGGAGCATGCGGACGTTTGTCAGCCCGGCGCGGCGGACGCGGTCGGCGGCGTAGAGGTAGAACTCGCGGGCCCACTCGATGCCGAGATAGTTGGTGCCGGGGTCGGCGCGGCCCTGCTCCAGGATGAACGTGCCCTTGCCGCTGCCGATCTCGATCTCGAAGGGTCGGGCCGGGTCGGGGAACCACAGGCGGGGATCGATGAACCCCGCGTGAGGGTCGTTCATGGCGTCGTCGGGGAGGGGCGGCAGCTCGTCCGCGCCGACGCCGATCACCCCGGGGGCATCGTCGAGACCGCGTCCGTGACCAAGGCCGAAGGACATGGGCGGACTGTACCGGGCGTGCGCGGCGGGAAGGTCGCCGGTGCGCGGCCTGATCCGATGGAACCTTCCGGACGTATACCTGTCAGAAGGGACGGTGGTGGGGGTGGCGCGGGCCGCCGACGGAATCTTCCGCAAAGCCCGCCGCGCGTGTGGGACCCCCGGCCGGAAGGGCCGATATCGCTCCCGGCTCATGGCGCGTTCTGCCCTGCCGACGGTTCGCTGACGGCCCGAGACCCGACCTCTCCGGAGGAACGACCGATGAACGATTCGCGCTCGCCTGGTTCGGTCCCGATGGGTTCGATGAAGGACGCGAAGGGCCAGCCGGCCCGGGAAGCGGCCGCGCGGGACGCCGCGGGTCGGGACGTTCCGGCGGCGCCCGGCACGGGCAAGGACCTTGCGGGGGTGATCGACGCGCGGCTGGACCGCCGGGGCTTCCAGGACCAGCACTGGTCGGGGACGTTCTGGGAGTATCTGGACATCTGCGCCCAGAACCCGGCGGTGGTCCGGAACGCCTATCAGCGGCTGTACGACGCCATCCTGAGCCACGGCTCGGAGAAGTACAAGCTCTTCAAGAAGGAGTGCACGCGGTACCACTTCTTCTCCGACCCCTTTGACGGGGGCGCCGACGCGATCTTCGGGCTGGACTTCGCGCTCATGTCGCTGGTGGACTTCCTGCGGTCCGCGGCGGAGGGGTATGGGACGGACAAGCGGATCCTGCTGCTGCACGGCCCGGTTGGCTCGAGCAAGAGCACGATCGCGCGGCTGCTGAAGAAGGGGATCGAGGCGTACTCGAAGACCACGGAGGGGGCGATTTACTCGTTCTCGTGGATGCTCGACGAGAACTGTGAGGTTTCGCCGGCGGACGGGCCCGCCGTCGGGGCGGGGCCGGGGTCGAAGACGGCCGCGATGACGCACGAGTTCCGCTGCCCGATGCACGAGGAGCCGCTGGTGCTGATCCCCCGCCAGTCGCGGGAGGACGTGCTGGCGCGGCTGAACGAATCGTTCCGGGCGGTGAACCACGGGGGCCGGCTGCGGGTGCAGGGGGATCCGGACCCCTTCTGCCGGAAGGTGCTCGAGGACCTGATGGCCTTCTACGGCGGGGACTTCCGGGCGGTGATGGGGCACGTCAAGGTGCGCCGGATCGTGCTGAGCGAGAAGGACCGGGTGGGGATCGGGACGTTCCAGCCTAAGGACGAGAAGAACCAGGACTCGACGGAGCTGACGGGGGACATCAACTACCGCAAGATCGCGCAGTACGGCAGCGACAGCGACCCGCGGGCGTTCAACTTCGACGGCGAGCTGAACATCGCCAACCGGGGCATCTGCGAGTTCATCGAGGTGCTCAAGCTCGACGTGGCGTTCCTGTACGACCTCCTGGGGGCGAGCCAGGAGCACACGATCAAGCCCAAGAAGTTCGCCCAGACGCACATCGACGAGGTGATCCTGGGGCACACCAACGAGCCCGAGTACAAGCGGCTCCAGTCCAACGAGA
>Ga0105046_10017320_pt1 | contig 11029 bp, 8 predicted proteins | sample MAT03_FD_78385 | JGI IMG/M metagenome (GOLD analysis project Ga0105046, IMG submission 78385) | Freshwater microbial communities from Lake Fryxell liftoff mats and glacier meltwater in Antarctica - MAT-03 (megahit assembly) | ecosystem: Environmental > Aquatic > Freshwater > Ice > Liftoff...
ACGCAGCTCATAGCGCGGCAGGATGTGCTTCTCCGCGTGGGCCTTGATCTCGGGCGTCAGGTACGGCTCGGGCCGCCGAGCGATCTTCATCCCGCCGCTGTTCTTGCTGATCCACGCCATGGCGAATGGTCCCTTGGTTCTTTGCCGCCCGGCCCGCAAACTTGCACCGGGCCACACGCGCGCCATCCACAAGCCGTCCGCGCGCCCGAAGCGTAAGCCCGCGCGCTACGCCGCGTTGTCGTCCTTGGCCGCCTTCAGCACATGCTCCTCGACGTAGATCGGCACGCCCCCGCCCAGCCCGATGGCGATCGCGTCGCTGGGTCGGCTGTCGATCCGGACCGTCTTGCCGTCGCCGGTCTGCACGACCAGCTCGGCGAAGAACGTTCCCTCGGTCAGGTCTGTGATCGCGACGGCCTTGAGCGTCCCGCCCAGCCCCTTTATCACGCTGGCCAAGAGGTCGTGGGTTTGCGGCCGCCGCACGCTGGTGCCCTTGAGGGCCCGCTCAATCGCGTACGCCTCGGGCAGCCCGATGACGATCGGAAAGCTCCGTCCGCCCTCGACCTGCGAGACCCCGCCGTCGCCGCCCTCTTCGTCCGCGACCGTCTGCACCTCGCGCAGCTCGATCAGCGGCAGGTCGTTGACCTCCCGGATCAGGATCCGCGACAACTCCATCCGCACCGCCATGGCCGCTCCTGTGCCGGGGCCACCCGCCCGTGCTCTCAGCGTAGACCCGGCCCGCCCCCGGCGAGCAGAGGTTGCGCAAAGCGGGCCAGCAGCGCCCGGGGCAGGTCCAGCATGTTTACTTCAACCCGCCCGCACCACCGCGAAGCGCCCGGGGCCAGCATCCCCAGCTTGGGCCCCATGAACGTCAGCGTCACGTCCGCGATGATCGCGCCCAGTACCGCGCGCGAGGGCAACGTGCCTTTCGGTAACGCGCCCGTTCCCGTCGGCAGCAGCGCCCGAGGCTCGCCTGTTCTCGCGTCCAGCCCGCTGGGGATGTCGCACGCCAACACTCGCACACTTGCAACTCCGGCCTGCCCACTCTCAGCGCCCTCACTCGCTGTGCGAAGCTCATTGACCGCCGCGATCAGCCCCGCCAGCGCGCCCGTCACCGCGCGGCTCAGCCCCACGCCCAGCAGGCAATCAACAATCAGCACGCCAGACCACCCGCGCGGAATTTCCAGCGCGACCGGCCCATCGCCCACCAGCTCAGGCTCAAGCACAACCTCAAGCTCAGGCCCGCGCTGCGACTGCGGTGGCGGTGGCGGCTGAGTCTGTGGCGAGACCACCATCGTCGGCACCCCGCGCGCCAGCAGCAGGCCGGCCAGCGCGCGGCCGTCGGCCCCGTTGTTGCCCGGCCCGCACAGAACCAACACTCCTGGGCACACACCTCCAGCACTCGCCGTGCCCACCCCTGACGCCCCCCGATTGGCCATTTCGCCAAGCATCCGCAGGGCAACGCGCTCAAGTGCCGCGCCAGCACGCGCAATCAGAGCCGCCTCGCTCAGCCCCAGCTCAAGCTCGGCCGCGCGGTCGAGCGCTTTGACCCCCGCGGCGTCAAAGATCAGCGGCGCGGCGTTGGCGGCGGAGTTGCCCTCGTCGGCGGTGTTGATCGGGCCGGTCATACGCTGAACATCGTTGCCCGCGCGGCCCCACCGGGACGCGGCTTAAGGCCCGTCGAAGCTCTCTTCCCATCTTGCCGACATACGCCGACATCCCGCTGCTGCTGCTGGCGCTGGCGAGCGCCGGGCTTCTGGCGTACTGGTCGGTGGCGCTGCTGACCGTGCGGCGTCTTCGAAGCACATTGCTCACCCCCCGCCAGGCCCTTGCGCTGCCTGAGCTTCCAAGCTGGCCCAGCGTCTGCGTGGTCATCCCGGCCCACAACGAATCACGGGTCATCGCCGGGCTTGCCAAAAGCCTGCGGCAGCAAGACTACCCGCACCTTCGCGTCGTCTTCTCGCTTGACCGCTGCACCGATGACACAGAGGCGATCCTGGCCACAGAGCTCGCTGGCGACACGCGGTTCCGCGTGCATCAGGTTTCCGCGTGGCCCGAGGGCTGGGCGGGCAAGGTCAACGCTGTTTGGTCCGCCGTGCGCGCTTGCCCCGAGGCTTACGGGGCCGACCTACTGCTGTTTGCCGACGCCGACACGCTCTTTGACCCGCGCTGCGTGCGCGCAAGCGTGAAGCTGATGACGCACCGCCAGGTCGGGCTGCTGAGCCTGCTGAGTTCGCTGACGCACCGGGCTTGGTTCGAGCGTTTGGTGCAGCCCGCCGCCACCACGCAGCTCATGCGCACCTTCCCGCCGCTGCGCGTCAACCGCGACCGCACCACGCGCGGCATGGCCAACGGGCAGTTCATGCTCTTCACACGCGAGGCCTACTTCCGCGCCGGCGGGCACCCCAGCGTCCGCGAAGCGCTGCTCGAAGATCTGGCCTTGGCCCAGCGCGTCAAGCGGACCGGGCACATGGCCGAGGTCGCATTCGCTGACGCCATGCTCACCTGCCGCATGTACGAGAGCTACGACGCATTCTGCCGCGGCTGGAAGCGGATCTTTACCGAGTCCGCCCGACAGAGCCCCGCACGGCTTTACAAGGCCGCGATCACAACACTGCTCGAGACGGTCATCCTCCCCGCCGCGGGCGTGGTGTGCCTGGTGTGGTCGGGCCTGCGCATCGCTACCGATTGGCCCAACGCGCCGGCGTGGCTCTGGCCCGTCGCGGGTCTGGCGCTGCTGGGCCTGGTGTGCTATCAACTGACCATGATCCTTGGCTTCCGCCTTGGCCGCGCGCCGCTCAGCAGCGCGCTGATCTTCCCGCTCGGTAGCGTCGCGGTCAGCTGGCTGCTCGTTGCAGCCGGGCTTGATCTTCAGCGCGGCGTGCCGATCCGCTGGGCCGGGCGTCAGTATGTGCTCAAGCCGCGCAAACGCGGACAGTGGCACCCGGCTGAGTTCGCCGTCGTCCCCGCGCAAATCCCCTCGCGCGACGCGCCGCCACCCGATGAGCCCGTGCCCGCGAAGCTGTGAGTGTTCGCGGCATGCGGTCATTCAACCGCCGGCATTCTGCCTCGCGCGACTCAGGATTCCGTCCTGGCATCCGGCCTTGGCCGTTGCCTTGCTGAGGGCGGGTCTTCAACCAGCCATGCCTTTGCATTCTGAGGGGGGCCGGTTTCAAACCGGCCATCGAACTACCGGTCCGAAGCTCATCCCTCAATCGCCCGATCCCTCGCTCCTTCCGTCCCTCACCGCTCCCCCAGCCGCTCAGAAACCAGCCCCTCCTGATACGCCCGCACCAGGTCCTCCAAGTCCGTCAGCAGCCGGCGCGTCTCGCCCCCGGCGTGCGTGTCGCCGACGGTCCGCGCCTTGGGGTACGTCTTGATCGTCTCCAGCGCGGGCACGATGTCCGCCGCCCGCTCCAAGACCGCCTCAACCCCCGCAAAGGGCGCGTGCTGGGCCAGCTCAACGCGCTGCGGGGTGACTATCAGCGTGTAGCCGCGGTCGCCGTACGCCTCGCTAAAAGCCCCATCAATGGTCACGGCGTTCCCACCGCGCTTAAGTGGGTGCTCGCCCTTCTCGACCTTCACCGGCACATGCCCGTTGACAATCAGCACGTCATCGCCCGCCCCAAACAGCGCGCCGATAGTGCGCACAAAGCCCGCGTCGTGGATCAGCTCAAAGTACGGGTTCTTGTGCTCCTTGTGCGTGTCCTTATCGCCAACAAAGTGCGCCTCGAACGTCGCCAGCTTGTCCTTGCCAAACAGCGGGCTGCGCGGGCCGCCCCAAAGGTAATACAGCCAGTCGGCGTCCGGGTTGGGGCTGCCCGGGGCGATCGGCCCGTTGCGGAAGGCCCGCCGCGTGACCGACTGCAGCGCGTCCATAAGGGCCCGCCCGCTGTGCGACACACCGTCGATCTCAACCGCCAGCGGCGTGCCGTGCTCATCCACCGGCACGCACGCATGAAAGATCAGCACGTCGTCGCGCCGCGTCCACATGCCACCCTTGCGGACCAGCCACTGCATGTGGTCGCGCAGGCGCGAGCTGCCCACAAAGCTCTGTCGCAACAGGTCCATGCACGCGGCCTCTTGCGGGCTGTACGCGTACGGATCGCCACCGGGGCTCAGGTCCACCGTCGGCAAGAACGTGTCCAGCAGCGCGTGCTCAACCTCCACGCCGCCCGGCCCACTGAGCGTCACGCTCCGCTTGCCCGGGTTGATCCGGTGCAGCATCCGCCGGTGCTCTACGCCCCACGCAGGCCGCTGCGCAAACAGGCGTCCCTCGGCCTTGAACTGCATGACCGCGATCGCCTTCTGCATCCGCGCCACCATCAACTCGTCGCGCAGCCCGCTGCCCTTGGTCTTCCAAAGCGTCGCCGGGTCGTCTGCGTACACATCACGCACCAGCCGCTCCAGCGGGGTCGTCAAGATGCCGTAGCCCTCTTCAAGCTGCGCGGCCCTGCGGTACCGCGCGCTAAACCGCAGCGTCGTCAGAATGCACGCGTCGTGCCCCAGCGCGCTGCCCATCCAGATCGCGTCGTGGTTGCCCCACAAAACGCTCGTGTGCGGCTGCGCCTGCAGCAGCTCAATTACCTTGTCAATCCGCGGGCCACGGTCGCCCATGTCACCCGCCACGATCAGCTCTGCGCACGCCAGGCTGCGGATCAGCCGGCTCGCCGCTCGCACGGCACCAAGGTCGCGGTCGTACGGCGCCAGCGCCGCGAGCATCGCCTTGCAGTACTCAGGACGCGCGGCGCTGAGCATCTCAACTAGCAGCTCGCGAAACTCAGGGATCACCATTCCCGTCACGTGGTTGCGCCGGTAGTTCTGCCGCAGCGCACGCACGATCTCGCACTGCAGCGTTAGCAGCCCAAACACCCACTCGGTCCGCACCTGCGGGCCCTCACGCGCGGCACGCTCAACAATCGCCGGCGCAAACTTCCGGACCGCCTCCTTCGGATAGTACAAAACCGCCAGAAACTGCTCGCGCTGCTCGGCGCTCAGCTTGCCCGCCGTCACACGCTCAACCAGCGGGCGCAGCGCGCCCGAGGCGTTGTGGATCACGTGCCGCAGCTTCACGTCCTCGCCGTGCACATCGCTGATTACGTGGATCGTGCCCATCGGCAGCCCCAGCGAGGCCGACAGCCCGGCGATCTCGCGGAACGCCTCAAACCGCGTCGGGTAGCTGGCCGCCAGCGCCCGCAGGTATCGCAGGCGCTCGGGCGTGAACGGAACACTGACGCTCGCGGCTATGGACATGGCGTGAGGGTACCGCCGCGCGGCACACCCGTGGAACGCTCAGCCCTTCCCTCACCACCTACCCCGCCCGGGCCAGCCCGCGCTGCTCCAGCGTCACCGCCAAACGCACCAGCCCTGCCAGCGTCTGAGCTTCCATCTTTCGCATCACGCTTGAGCGGTGAATCTCCACCGTCTTCTCGCTCAGCCCCAGCTGCTGAGCCACCTGCTTGTTCGCCTGCCCCTGCACTACCAGCCCAAAGACCTCCACCTCGCGCGGCGAGAGTCGCTCAAACCGCACTCGCGCATCGCCCACCATCTCCCGCTGAGTGCTCGCCGCCGCGTCCGTCGCCAGCGCCCGCTGGATCGCATCCAGCAGCGTCTGGTCGTTTACCGGCTTTTCCAAAAAGTCCGCCGCGCCCGCCTTGAGTGCTCGCACCGCCAGCGGCACGTCGCCGTGCCCGGTCATGAAGATCACCGGCAGTGTCCAGCCCCCCGCGGTGAGCCGCTGCTGCAACTGCAGCCCGCTCAACCCAGGCATGCGAACGTCAGTCAGCACGCACCCCGTCGCCCCAATCCCAAGCGCTGCCAGCAGCGCCTCGCCGCCGTCATAGGGCTTTACTGCCAGACGCACCGACTCGAGCAGAAACCGTACGCTGTGAAGCACGCCCTGGTCGTCGTCAACCACATACACAACCTGAGCCTGCGGCGACCGGGTGCTCATTAATAAATTAGTTCTTGTCGGCATGTCCATCAAACTCCACGAGAGTGCCCGATGCGTGACCCTTTGGGTTGCCTCGTAGGTGATATCGGACAAGTACGCCCACAGTTCCACCCAGCCCACAATTGCGGGTGATTATCAACAATCGATAACCACCTCCCTAGAGGGGGTCAATCCACGCGCTCAAAGTCGTCCCGCTCGGCGTTGCACACCGGGCAGCGCTTCACATCGAGCTTGTCCAGCGTGAAGCCGCACGTCTTGGAGACAAAGTACGCCCGCTTGCCGCCTTTGAGAGACTCCATCCCGTCACCCGCGTCCTTGAAGTACCGCGAAAGCTCGATCTGACCCTCACGCGCCCAGCGCAACACCCGCACGGCCTCGCGGTTGCCCTCGCCGTCGGCCTCGCGCCGCCATGCCGGAAGCTCTGAGTCCTTCAGCGCCATCGCCGCCGCCAGCGCCGTCTTGAGGTTCTCGAGCGTCGTCTTCACTTCCAGAGACTCACCAGCCTTGCGCTCACCAGCCTTGCCATCACCAGCCTTGCCATCTGCGGCCTTGCCATCCGCGCCGGCGGGCACGTTGGCCTGCCCCAGCCGCGCGAGCTCGGCGCGCAGCAACCCCGCCTGCACGCTCTGGCTCCGCGACGCGGCACGGAACAAGCTACCCGCCCCCACAAACTTCTCACTGTCTGCACGCTCCGCCGCGGCGTTGGCAAACTTCACCAACCGCAGCAACCGATCGTGCGCCTGCGCGAGCGCCGCCACCGTCTTGACCTTGGGCCCACCCGGCGCATCGGGCACCGCCAAGGGCTTGGCGGTCGGCACGCTCGAAGGGGGCTTCCCCGCCCATCCCTCCGCCAAAGCTGACTGTGCCAAACCATCTGCGCCCAGCGCGATCAGGACCCCCAGCACGCCCGCGCGCACGGCTTTGGTTCGGGACCACTTCACTTCACTCGCAGGCTGGTCTTTGGGCATGGCGATCGCTCCGGATGGGCCTTAATTCGACGGGATTCCGCCCCGATGCGCGGCAGTGCCCCTGGTGATCCGCCCAATGGTCTTCGATCGGGCTGAATCGTTGGATTCTTTGGGTCGATCTTCTCAGTGCAAGCGCGATCGGGGCGCCCCATCGACCCGCCCAAAGGTTATCAGCTACACAGAAGCTCCGAAGTTTTGGGTCACCCGTCCACCGCACCAACCATGGCCCCGACCGTAGAACCCCTGCCCTAGCCAAGTCCCGGAACACCCCAGCCCTTCAATGAACAGATCTAGATCGACCCGCCCACCGCACTTAAAGCCCCTGTGCCGCTCCCACTTCGCACGATGACGCAAACAACGGCCCAACCTGAGCAGCCGTCGACTACGGCCCCGCTAGCGCCCGCTCCACTTGCGCCGGTGCCGCCTAGGTCTACTGCGCGCCTCGCGCGAGCGTTCCCGCGAGCGCTGCTGGCAGCGATTGCCGCGCTGGCACTCAGCCTGCTCCTGCTCGCACTTGGCTATCTGTCGGTCTTGCGCTACTCCATGCTCTACGGCGCCGGAGACCAACTGCTGGGGCTCTCCCAGACCGCGCAGGCCACGCTTGAACAAGCTGGCGAGATCGTTGCCACTACGCCGCGCGTGACGCGCGTGACCGACGACGCGATTGCCCCGGCCCTGCGTGACGCCGGCAAAGCCCTGGCCTTCGGCCGGCAAGTCGGCGACGCCTGGCCAACTTTCCTCGAGCGCGCCAGTCAAACGCAGAGCTCCATCGAGCAGCTCGTGCGCTATCAGCGCGACTGGAGCACCGCGGGCGAAGACCTGACCGGCGCGCAGCGTGACCTGGCCCGCATGCACCTTGGCAACATCGCCCAGCAGGTCCGATGGATGGCCGCCAACGCCGCCGGTGACGTGCGCGAAGGGCTCGCCGCCATGATGCTCGGGGTCATGGGCGTGGTTCTCGCCGGGACTATGGCGATGATCGCTGGCGGCGCCGTCGCGCTGCTGGCCTTCCGCACCGCAAGAACCCTCGCCCTTGTTCCAGACGCAGCGCCCGCACCGAACGGCGCCCCCGAAGCGCTCGCAGCCGGGCCGACCGCGCTCTTCGCACCAGCCTCCAGCACCGCCGCGACCGATCGCGCCCGCACTTTGCACGAGGGCGTCCGCGCCTTCGCCGCGCTCGCCGCGGGTCTTGGCCACGACGCCGGCAACACCGCCATGGTCCTCGATAGCGCCGCTGGCGGCGAGACCTCAGCATCAGGCACCACCCCCAGCCCCACACTTCGGGCCGCCATCAATCAGCACGCCGACTTTGCCCGCGGGCTGCTCGAGCTTGGCCAAGGGGCCGACGCCGCGCACGCCCTCCACCTCTCCCCCAGCGGCGGACCGCCGATCGACCTGGCCCAGTGGCTCGCCCGCGCCGGCCCGATCGCGGCCCGCGCGCTGCCACGCGAGATCCCACTTCGTACCGGCCCACTTGAACCGAACCTTGGGGTCAGCGCCAGCAGCGCACAACTCTCGCGTTTGCTCCTGACGCTCGTCACCGCGCTCCGCGCCGCCGGCGATGACGCAGCTCTCGCGCAGCAGAGCATCACGCCGCTCGGCACCGCCGCCAGCACCCTAAAGCTCGAGCTTCGCCTAAGCCTGACCAGCGCAGCACAGTCCGGCACCCAGACCGCGACCGTTGAGATCGCACCAGCCCAGCTCGCACCAGCCCAGCTCGCATCAGCCCAGGTCCACCAAAGCCAAAGCTCCGCCGCGCTCGGTCTCTTGAACGCGAAGTTCGACGTTTGGCTTGAGGCCGCCCGTGTAAGCCTCGCGCCGACGCTCACCGCCGTCCGCGCAAACCTTCAAACGCCGGGCCCTGCAGACCCGTGGCTCGTCCGGCTCGCGCTGCCCTGCCAGCGCCTTCAAGCCCCGCCTCAGGTCGAAGCCGCCGCCCCGCCCGCGCGTGAGCTGTCGCAGCCGCTCCTGCCACCCCTGCCGCCAATGGTGCCCCTGCCGCCACTACCGCCGCTGCCAAGGTTCACCGACTCAGGGGTGCCTGTGAGAGGTTCTCTGGAGGGGCTCACCGCATTGGTCATCTCAGATCAATCACTCGCCGCCGGTATCATCGCCGGTTGGCTCAGCAGCGCCGGAGTGCGGTCTTCAGTGGTCGCCAGCGGACCCGACGCGCTCAGATGGATCTCTACTGAAAGCGTTGCAAATCTGCTTGTGCTCTCTGAGATTGAGCTTCCAGGCCTCGACGGCGTCTCGCTGCTGCGCAAAGTAGCGCGTCTCGCCCCGCACGCACGCCTCATCGCGCTGAGCGCTGGGCCCGACGTCATACTCCCGCCGGATCTGCTCAGGCTGGGCGTACTGCTTCTGCCGCGCCCGCTGACCCGCGCGGGCCTCGTGCAGACTGCTCTCAATTCCCTGTAAAGTACGAACATTCGTCAAAACCGTGTGAGTACTTTGACCCAGCGCGGATCGTCGATACGCTCTATCCATGCGGCCGCAGAAGGTTGTGATTGCGGACGACCATGGGCTTTTGCGGGAACTTCTCCGCGAGCGACTTGTGCTCAGTGCCCAGTTTGAGGTTGTAGAGGCTGTCGCCAACGCCGACGAAGCGCTTTCCTCGTGCATACGCCACAACCCCGACGTGCTGGTACTTGACGTGGAGATGCCCGGGCGCGACGTCTTCGAAGTTGCGCGGGCCGTGCGCTCAACGCAGAGCCGTACGGCGGTCATGTTCCTCTCCTCGCACGCCAACGACCGGTTTATCGAGCTGGCGATCGCCTCCGGCGCCCGCGGCTACGTGCTCAAGACCGCTGGTGCCGCGGAGATCGCCAAGGCGATCCGAGACGTCGCGGCGGGCGGCGTCGCCTTCTCGCCTGAGATTCAGTCGCGCATGGTCATCGATCGCGCGGGGCCACGCCTGGGCCAAGTGCCAGAGACGAAGTTCTCGACGCTGACCGACCGCGAGGTTGAGGTGCTGCGGTACATTGCCAGCGGCCTGAGCAAGAAAGAGATCGCCTCGCTGATGGTCCTGTCGGTCAAAACCGTGCAGAACCACAGCGACCGGCTGATGCAGAAGCTGGAGATTCATGACCGGGTTGAGCTGACCCGCTTCGCGATCCGCGAGGGGCTCGTCAAGCCGTAAGCCTGCAAGCGGCCCGCGGCGTCAGCTTGCCGGGGGCCGGTCATTGCTGCCGCATACCTGAGAAGATGCCGGTGGCGACGGCGTGGTCGAACAACCTGGCTGTCTAGACTTGTAAAATTTCCCTAAGGATTTTTTTGAGGTATCAACCCCATTGAGCAAGGGGGCAAATTCGGCGATCCTTAGGGGTGACCCAAGCACCTCTCGATCAAGAGTCTTCAGGAACTCACGTGGGGCTATCGCCCGAGGCAGATGTCCGTCCCTGGGTCGGGCGGGCGGCGTCGCTGGTCGGGGCTGGCGGTTCGGCGGCCGCGGCCGTTGGAGGTCGGGCCGCCATCGGGCTTGAGCGCGGGCAGCGGGCGACGTTGGGCCTTTGCATTGAGGCGGCAGTGGCGATTGGCCTCAGCGGGCAGGACGGCGTCGAGGCGTGGTGCGCGTCGGCGGCGCGCGAGCTGCGAACACTGTTCATCAAGCTGCGGGCCGAACAGCCCGGCGCGCGGGGCGGCCCCGTGGGAGCTTGGGCGGCAGTTGTTGGAGGGCTTGCTGGGCCAAGCCATGCTGGATCAGGCGCGGGGACGCCGAGCGCTGCGGCACCCGGTGGGCCCGAGGTGCTGGCGCTGAGTGTTGATGGGTACGCGGGCTTCTCGCCCGAGCAAATGTATGACTTGGCGTCGAGCGTTGCGAGCAGCGCGGGGCTTTGGGCGGCGAGCCGCGCTGCACAGGTGCGTGGGCCGGGCATTAGTGGCGAGCCACGTGGGATGCTGATGGTGACTGAGCCGACGGGTTCCGACGAGGCGGCGCGGGTGACGACGCCACTGGGGCGGTTCGTGCGCGCAGCGCAGGGGCTGCCGTGGGGAAGCCCGGCGGGTGCCAAGACCTTTGGCGGGCGCGGCTTGGTGTGGCAGGTTGACGGCCGCGCGGGCGTGTGGGTGCCCGGCGCGGCAGAAGTGGACGCCGCAGAGCTGATGAACGCGG
>Ga0105046_10017321_pt1 | contig 11029 bp, 6 predicted proteins | sample MAT03_FD_78385 | JGI IMG/M metagenome (GOLD analysis project Ga0105046, IMG submission 78385) | Freshwater microbial communities from Lake Fryxell liftoff mats and glacier meltwater in Antarctica - MAT-03 (megahit assembly) | ecosystem: Environmental > Aquatic > Freshwater > Ice > Liftoff...
ATGCCGTACCCAGATTGCTGCGCACGCTATAGCTCCCCTGCGCGCTCCGAATCGTTCTTACCCCGTACGCCGTGTAATCGTAGTACTCCGCCGCCTTTCCAGCCTCGTCCGAAACCATGTACACATTGTTCAAGCGATCCTGGTGGAAGTACGTGAACGCCGCATCTATCGTTCCATCAGTCAATATCGATTTCACGCCTGCATTCGGCGTTTTTGAGAAAAACCGATCAAACGGCGACCCAAGGGAATCAACAACTTGGAATGCACCGTCTTCCCCACCGACGCGAGGAAACCGACGGATGGTTGGATTCGCCTTGGTGAAATCGGTCCGGATCACGAAGGACGGCTACCATGTTTGGGTTACGGAGGCAACCACGCCGATTGTTAACGATATCAGGTGGCCTTAGCCCCAGGGCATCACCTCGACCCATGAGCCTTCCGCCAACGACGCGACCTCCGGTGCAACGACCACCAGGCCGTCCGCCCACAGGGTGTTCGATATGGCGGCGGGTCCTCCGCGCACGAGCCTTACGTGTGGTTCCGTACCACGGTCCGTGAAGTGGACGCGCAAGTAGTCTTCGCGACCCACCGCCGATTCGTAGGACTCGTCGAGAATCGCACGAGACTTCCATACCGGCATCGGTGCGGCGCCGGCGATGCGATGCAGGGCCGGTGCAAGCAGCATCGCAAACACAACCGCTGTCGACGTCGGAAACCCAGGCACGCCGACGATCAACCGATCGCGTCCACCCACCATCGCATGCGCCACCAGGGTTGGTTTACCCGGTCGAATGTCGATTCCGTGAAACAGCTGCCCGCGACCGGGATATCGTTGCAGCAACTCGGTCACAACATCGCCGGCGAAATCCTTGCCGCCAATAGATGTGCCCGCAGACACGAATACGAAATCATGATCCAGCAATGCGGCGCCCAGGCGCTCGGAAAGCACCATCGGATCGTCGGGAATGATTCCGCCCGAAACTGCTTCACAGCCCACCCGTCGCAACAACGCACAAAGCAGCGTCGAATTCGAATCGCGCACCTCGGCCGGACCGATGGCGGTTTGCGGCGCACGCACCTCGTTGCCGCTCGAAAAGACCATGGCTCGCGGCCGAACAAACACCGGCACATCCACACAGCCGATTCCCGCCAACATCGAAAGCGAAGCCGGTCCGAGCACTGTGCCGACCGGGACAACCACTGCGCCTTCGGCAACATCCGAGCCAATCGCCGCGACGTTGCGTCCTTCATTGACCGGTGTGGTTACGATGATGCGCTCACCTTCTCCGCGTCGCGTCCACTCGACTGCGACCACCGAATCCGCGCCCAATGGCAAACAACCTCCGGTTGGGATCTGCAGCGCCTCGCCGGGACCGATTGTTGCGGTCGACACGATACCGATGTCGATCCGACCTGTGCAAACGAGACCCGTAGCGTGGGCACCGGGTTCCGTATCACAGGCTCGCAGGGCATACCCATCCATCAGCGCGCGGGGCGCACCCGGAATCGGCTCTTTGGCAACGACCGCTTCGGCCAGAATGCGCCCATCGGCCTCTGCGAGAGGCACGGTTTCTTTGGCCATCACCATCGGCAGGGCCGCAAGCCGCTGCCGAGCCTCGGCTGCTGTTACAAGCGATAATGAGGGTCGCATCGCTACACAGGCAACACGGGCCGCCGTCGCCGCACCGAATCGCTTTGCTTGGTCGCCGTATCGGCGAAACGCGCGATCAACGTCGCGCGAAGCTCGTCACCCGGCACAACCGCATCGATATGCAGTTCAGCCGCAAGCTTCATGATGTCGATGTCCTGGCGATACTGTTCCCGCAATGTTTCGACGTAGGCGGCACGCTCCGTCTCGGGTTTCTCGGCGATTTTGTTGGCGTAAACCGCGTTGACCGCAGCCTCTGCGCCCATGACCGCGATCATCGCCTGCGGCAACGCGATCGTCGCATCGGCCCCGAAGGCCGGGCCACACATCGCATACAAGCCCGCGCCATAGGCCTTGCGGACAATGACGCTGATCTTCGGAACCGTCGCATCGGCCATCGCCGAGATCATCTTGGCACCGTGACGAATGATCCCCTGACTCTCGACCGCCTTGCCTATCATGAAGCCGGGAACATCTGCCAGAAACAAGAGCGGGATATTGAAAGCGTCACACAACCACACAAAGCGTGCGGCCTTGTCGGCGGAATCCACGAACAAGACGCCGCCCTTCCACTTCGGCTGATTCGCAACCACGCCAACCGTACGGCCATCGATGCGCGCAAAGCCTGTGATGATTTCGCGCGCGAAACGCTTTTTGATCTCGAAGAACGAACCACCGTCGACCACTGCGTCGATGAACGCAATCATGTCGAAGGATTGATTCTCTTTCTCCGGCAAGATCGCATCAATCGCCCTGGTCGAATTTGGCGGACTCGCGGCCACCGAGGCCACACGATCATCGCTGTTCTGGGGGAGGTACGCGAGATACGACCGGGCCGAAGCGATGCACTCGTCTTCGTTCTTGGCAAGCAGATCGCCGCAGCCAGAAACCTCGCAGTGCATCTTGGCACCGCCCATTTCTTCGAGCGTCACCTTCTCGCCGATGACCATCTCGGCCATGCGCGGCGAACCAAGGTACATGGACGCGTTGCCGTCGACCATGAACACCACGTCGCAGAACGCCGGAATGTACGCGCCGCCCGCTGCCGACGGTCCAAAGAGCAAACAAATCTGTGGGACCGCGCCGGACATGCGCACCTGGTTGAAAAAGATGCGCCCGGCGTGTCGGCGTCCCGGAAACATGTCCACCTGATCCGTGATGCGTGCACCGGCCGAATCGACCAGGTAGAACAACGGAACGCGCAAACGTGTTGCGGTTTCCTGAATGCGCAAGATCTTCTCGACCGTGCGCGCGCCCCACGAGCCCGCCTTGACGGTTGAATCGTTGGCCATGATGGCCACCGCGCGACCGTGAACGCGACCGATACCGGTGACGACACCATCCGACGGCAAATCATCCACGAGGGCATTGGCAAGGGCGCCGTCCTCGGTGAACACCGTTCCCGGATCACAAAGGCGCGCGATGCGTTCTCGGCAAAACAGCTTGCCCTTTTCACGGTTGGCCTCGTGATACTTGGGAGCGCCGCCCTTGTGTACGGCAGCGAGTTTGGACTTGATCCGTTCTGTCTTCGACATCGTTGGTTCTACTTGCCCTGATACGTTGGTTTTCGTTTTTCAGCGAATGCCGCCAAACCCTCGTTGCGATCGGCGCTGTGAAGCACAACCCGATAAGCCGCCCTTGCGATGCGAAAACCCTCGGCGAGATCGACCGAAAGACCCGCATCGATCGCAAATTTTGCCTGCGATACCGCGAGGGGCGCCGCGTCCACGATGGATTGGGTCCAGCGCGATAGCTCGGCGGCCAACTGTTGTGGCGCCGAAACCGCGTGAATCACCCCAAGGCGCATCGCCTCGTCGGCATCGATGCGGCGGCCGGTCAGAATCAGACCCTTGGCGACGCCAACGCCGCAGATGCGCGCGAGCCGTTGCGTGCCACCGGCACCCGGGAAAATACCCAGCGTCACCTCGGGCAGGCCCATCTGCGCCCCGGAAACCGCAATACGAATATCGCAGGCCAATGCCAGCTCGAGCCCACCGCCAAACGCAGCGCCGTTGATGGCGGCGATGACCGGCTTCGGAAACGCCGCAAAGCCATCACACAACATACAGAGCCGATCGAGAAAGGCCTCGGTCGCTGCCGAATCCATGCCCCTGCGTTCTTTCAGATCGGCGCCGGCACAAAAAGCAGCGTCTCCGGCACCGGTAACCACCAAACAACGCACGTCGGGGTTTCCGGTCAGTTGCTCGAGGGCTGAAAGTGAGCCCTCCACAAGGCCACGGGAAAGCGCATTGCGCGCCGCCGGACGATTGAACGTCAGGGTCGCCACATGGTCGACAACGGATACGATGACGGGCAGTTCTTCTCTTGCTTCCATGTCTTATCCAATGCTGCGCGTGCGTGTCCGCTGTCGCTGTCCAATCGTGGCACGGTACACCTTGGATGGCATTTCATGGCCCACCAGGGCGGTCGCCATCTGTGAACACTCGACCAACTTGTCGAGGTCCACCCCTGTCTTGATGCCCATGCCTTCGAGCATGTAGACAACGTCCTCCGTGGCGACGTTGCCCGAAGCCCCCGGCGCATAGGGACATCCACCAAGCCCGCCAAGAGCCGAATCGACCACCGTGATGCCCATGTCGACCGAGACCAGAATATTCGCGAGAGCCGTGCCGCGCGTGTCGTGAAAATGGACCGCGATGGCCTCATTCGGAATCACGGCTTGGACGCGGGTCAAGACGTCGCGAACTTGCCGTGGATTGGCAACACCAATCGTATCACCAAGCGACACCTGATAACAACCCATGTCATACAGTTGACGGGATAGCGCAACCGAGACCTCCGGATCGACTGCACCCTCGTAAGGGCAACCGTAGACGGTCGAAACGTAGGCTCGTACCTTTACACCTTGCGCCAGCGCGGGCGGCACCGTCTCTGCAAAGGCTTCCAGCGCTTCGGCAATGCTCTTGTTGATGTTGCGCTTGCTGTGCGTCTCGGACGCCGAAAGAAAGACCGCGATCTCCTTCATGCCACCCGCCATCGCGGTTTCCAGCCCTCGGGCATTGGGCACAAGGGCCGAATATCGAACCCCGGGCTTGCGGGTGATCGTCTGCGCGACCTCAAGGGCATCGGCGAGTTGCGGGATCCACTTTGGATTCACAAAGCTCGTGATCTCGATCGTGTGCAGGCCGGTGTCGGAAAGCGCGTTGATGAGATCAATTTTGCGAGCCGTCGGAATGAGCCTGGACTCATTCTGTAGCCCGTCGCGGGGGCCGACCTCATAGATCGTAACGTCGGATGGCAGATGTTCGAGCAACACCGGAATGTTAGCGCGACTTTGCCGGTTCCCGCTAAACCTTGGGTGGCGGTTTCGGCGGGCGGGTCTGAATGCGGCCGGTTTCGATCTCGGCGGGGGTGGCGTCCCGGATCGAAATGATCTTGACGCTCATGCTGACCTTTTGACCACAGAGGGGGTGCAACATGCGCACCGTCACGGCATCGTTTTGAATGGACGCGACCTGCAGGCGAATCCGCTGGCCACCGGGAATTCCGGCCTCGAATTCGACACCCACCTTCAAATCGATCCCCGGGGGAAACTCGTTGCGATTGACCTGTTTCGTCGGAGCTTTTTCAGGCACTCCGAAGGCTTCTTCTGGGGGAAATGAGAAGTCCGCCTCGTCTCCGACCTTCATGCCATTGAGTTTTCCGTCAAGTCCCGGGATAACCGCGCCCCGACCATGAACGAAGGCAATCGGCCCGCTGATGTCGGAGGCCTCGATGATCTCGCCGCCCTGATCGCAGAGATCGAAAGCGATGGTGACGACTTTGCCGGGTTCGATCTTCATCGGAGGTGATCTTATTGCCCCAACCCGGTCGGAATACAAAACCTAAATTTTCTGTACTCGCCCTGACAGGGTCAGGGGGGCTAGAGGCATTCGACGCTACCGATAGCGGCGGGGAGCGCCGCAAGTCGTCGATCGAAGGTCAGCAACGGTGATGCGATGGTGCGTACAAACACCTTTCGCATCACCGTTGCGGGTCGATTACAGCGCGCAGACCGGGTTGACTTGACCCGGTGTTCCAAAACCGCCGGTGGCAATGGCGGGCTCGGCGGGGCACTCGGGAGCACCAGCCGCGTCGAACTGCACGGCGTGACCGTCGAAGCGGGTTCCGAGGTTGCCCCAGGTTGCCCGGGTGAGCACCGTTCCAGTAGCACATGGTCCAACACAAAGCGAAAGGCTGTCGCCATCGTTATTGAAGGAAACACCCGTTCCGTAGGCGACGTTTGCCACAACGCCCTCGCCTGCGGCAAGCAGTCGCTGGCCGAACACCAGCGATTCGCCGGGCGAAATAACCGCGACGGCAACTGCGCTTTCGCGGGCATTGTCTGCGATCACCAGACTCGTCAGGTCAAGGATTTGCTCGGTGGTATTCAGGATCTCGAACCACTCGAAGCCAGCATCCTGACCCGCAGGGTTAACCATGATTTCGGTGATGCGAAGGTCGCCTGGCATGGGTGCGATCGGCATCGGCGCGACGGGCTGGGTTGTTGGCACAACGATGGGTTGGGACGCCGGGGTTGTGTCGGGTTGCGAAACACCGGCATCGGCAATGGCGGGTTGGGGTGACGGTGTTGCCGCGGCGTTGTTCCCGCCGGAGCAAGTGGAGCCGGCATCGGGAACGGCATGAACGCTGACCTTGGGTCCGCTGGTGCCTCCGGTATTGCCTGCGTTGCTCGTTCCATTTTGCATCGACGGCATCGGCGATCCGAGGTCCGCTCGAGGTCCCGTGGTGGGTGGTTCGATACCGAGCGCATCAAGGTCGTCTAGTGAGGGTCCGCAACCAGTGGCTGCGAACGCAAAAACGAGACTCAATGAAAGGATGTCGAGGGAGTACTTGTTGCTGGTTTTGGGGTTCATGCCCGGTGTTCGGCAGCACGATTTGCGGGTTGCGTACGAAAGTTCGCAAAGCGTCAACTTTTAGACGGACGATTCAAGATTCCGTTTACATGAGATGGGCCACGGGTCTATTCTGCCCCCGGGGAACGTGGGTTCAGGTATTCCCCTGCAAGTCCGCATGAATATGCGGTTTTGTAGGTGTTCCTGACACCTTGCGCCTGGGGCAACAGATGAAACTAGACATGAAAAAACTTATCGGTTCGGGACTGTTTGTTGGGGTTGTACTACTTACTTCGACTGCGCTGGCACAAGCCATCAAGCCGCGGTTCTTGATGATCGTGGACACGTCGGGCTCGATGAGTTTGACCGACCGTACGATCAGCGGCAATCGGGTGGAGATTGAAACGCACGGCGATGGCAGCGCACGCCATCCTGGTTGCGATATCGACAATAACAGCCTTTACGACGACAGCCGTTTGTTTCAGGCCAAGGGAGCGCTTCTGGATACATTCGCAGCCTTCGGCCAGGCCGAATTCGCGCTTGCGAGATACGCGATGACCGACGTAAGTCAAACGTGTACCGCTGATGCTCAATGCCCACCCGGTAACTATTCCGGAAATGGTGATCCCCGAAATTGGACCTGCATCGATCCGTCACACGTTGCAGGAAACACTCAATACTGCGCCGTGAACCATCGGGTTGGTTGCAATAACAACGGAACGTGTTACGACGAATGCACCGGCGCAAACAACGATGGCACCGCCAATGGCGCCGGAACGAATGGTTGTATCCGATGTGCAGCGCCCGCGACCGATCCCTTTGATGTTTACGCCAAGGGACTCGAGTGCGGCCAGACCCCCTGCACCTATCCGAACTGTATGGGGGCAAATGTACTCGTACCGTTTCCGACCGGATCAAGCAATTTCAGCAGCCTTGTTTCGTGGCTCGATGGTCAAGAGACCTACCCAGGTGGAAGCAACAACGAAATTCGCGCCAACGGATCAACGCCAATCGCCGCAAGCCTCGGCGCTGGCCTCAACTGGCTGACAAACGCTGGAAGCATCGTTGGTCCTGGTGCAGGCGTCCGCGCCTCCGATCCACAGGCTTCATGCCGTGCTTACAGCGTCATCCTCATTACAGACGGACGAGAGAGCTGCGACGTGCGGGACGGCGATGGGGTAACGAGTGGCACGCAAACTGATCGAGCGGCCGGTGGTATCGCGGCCGCACAGGCACTGAACGCCGCCGGAATTCGAACGTACGTTATCGGATTCAACGTGGCCACATCCGATTTGTCAGCGCTCAACGCAATGGCCTCGACCGGAAATGGCGAAACATGTGGGACACGCGTCTTCTGTTGTTCTGGAGCTGGGTGTCCGGCGGGCAGTAGTACGAGTGGCATCTGCGCTGGTATTTCGGCTGGCGTTGGAAACGGCGAGTACCGCTACTCAGGCTGCCCAACCTCCGCGATCGTCGCAGCCAACCGCGCTGAACTCACCGCACGCCTTGGCGACATCATCGCAGGTTCAATCCCGACCCCCAGATGCGACTGCAACTCCATCTGCGATGACGAAGCGGCTTCCTTCCCCGCGAAGAGCACGTCCTGCAACATTGGCAAAGGTCGCTGCAAACGCGTCGGGACCTACCACTGCAATGGCACCGGCAACGGCGTCGAGTGCATGGTCACCGGTAGCGGGGACTCCATGGGCCTCTGTGGTGGCGCCCCACTCGCCGCCGGCACGCCCGGTACCGAGCAATGCGGCACTGCACCCGGTTGCCCCGCAGGTCTCACCGCCGAAGAATGTGCCGACGAAGATTGCGACGGCGAAGTCGACGAAGCGCCACTGCAATGTTCCTGCGCTTCCAAACCCGAGCTTTGCAACGGACTTGATGACAACTGCGACAACATGGTCGACAACATCACGTCGATCCCCTGCGGACTCGACACAGGAGAATGCACCGCAGGGATGACCGTTTGTGCAAACCGCGGAAGCGGATTCCAAACGTACTGCGATAACCTCGTCGGACCCAGCACCGAATTGTGCGACGCCAGGGACAACAACTGTGACGGCGTGACCGACGGCTTTGGACGCTCCTGCTACCCCGCCGCCACCATGGGTTGCACCTTTTCCAACAACGCGTGGACCTGTGCAGGCGCATGTCAGATCGGCAACCAGCTGTGCCCCGCCAACCCCGCCGGCATGACCAACCAATTCGGCGCCTGCATTGGCTCCGTAACGCCTCGGCCCGAGGTTCCCTGCGACGGCATCGACAACGACTGCGACGGTCAGGTCGACGAAGGATTTAACATCGGCAATCCGTGTTACCTCGGCGGCACACCCGGCTGTAACCTCGGCAACGGCGCCTGCATGGGCCAGTGCCGTATCGGCGCATACCAGTGCGACGGCGGCGTCGTGTCATGCCGCAATGCAGTCGGACCCAGCGTTGAACTCTGCGGAGACAACATCGACAACGACTGTGACGGAAACACCGACACCGGACTTGGCGCGTGTGGACCTGCCCTCGGCGAATGTACCGCCGGAGCTTACCAGTGCCAGGGGAACCAAAGGATCTGTGTTCAGCCCGATGGCCCGATGCCCGAAATTTGCGACGGACTCGACAACGACTGTGACGGTATTCCGGATAACAACCTCACCGAAGCTCAGTTCCAGGGCAATGTTGCATGCAGTACGAATGATGGCGTCTGCCAGCAAGGCGTTTGGCGCTGTGTTCAGGGTGCCCCCTTCTGTCTTGGTGGCATCCAGCCCCAGATCGAAGTTTGTAACAACCTCGACGACGACTGCGACGGCTGTGTCGACTGCGACATGCCCTGCTTGATTTCCAAGGGCAAGAGCATGTGTCCGATCCCGGGTTCGGGTCAGATGTGCGGCTTTGCGGTCGGCGAATGTCGCCCGGGATCGCTGTTGTGCGTTGCTGGCAACACGATGTGCGTGGGTGCCACCGATCCGGTCGCCGAAATGTGTGACACCAAGGACAACGACTGCAACGGTTTCACCGACGAAGCCGATCCGATGCTCGGCAGCGGCTGCTACCCCGTCAATGCTGTTGGCTGCATGGGCAATGCTTGCGTTGGCGAATGTAAACTTGGCACCAACATCTGCAGCGCACAGCTCATGAGTGCAATGTTGACCTGTGCCAACGCCGTCACGCCGTCCGCGGAAGTCTGCGATGGCAAGGACAACGACTGTGATGGTCAGACCGACGAGACCTTCGACGTTGGCACAGTCTGCAACAACGGCGGCAAAGGACTTTGTTACGCCGAAGGCATGAAGATCTGCAACGGTCGCGGCGATGCGACGACCTGTTCCGTGACGCTGCCCGATCTGTCTGACGAGATCTGCGACGGACTCGACAACGACTGCGACGGCAAGATCGACAACGATGATACCGACAAGGCGCTCCCCGGCGTTGGATCGCCCTGTGGAAGCATCGTCGGTGAATGCAAGGTGGGATCGACCGTCTGCACCGACGGCAAGATCTCTTGCACCGCGCCGGATCCCGGCCTTGAAATTTGTGACGGCAAAGACAACGACTGCGATGGCAGCGTGGACGAAGGCTTGAACCCACCCGCATCACAGTGTGTTCCGGGTGATCTGCCTTCTGGCGCACCGATCGTCGGCGAATGCGTCGCCGGTCGATTCGTTTGCGGTCGCGACACAGATAACAACTGGGGTTGGATTTGCCGCGAGGGACGCGGACCGCAAATCGAACTTTGCGACGGCAAGGACAACGACTGCGACGGCATCGCGGACGATATGGCTGAATGCCCGACCAACTTCTCCTGCATTCAGGGCGAATGCGTACCGAAGTGCCAGGACGCCGAGTTCCCCTGTCCCGCAGATCGCGTCTGCAATAAGGACAACTTCTGTATTCGCAGCCCCTGCGTTGGCGTCAACTGCGCCGGGGGTGAGTACTGCAACGACACCGGCGTTTGTGTGAATCGCTGTGCAGGTGTTGTTTGCGCAACCGGAGCGACCTGCAACAACGGGTTGTGCCTCGACTGTCACACCACGGGCTGTCCGCAAGGTCAGCAGTGCGGTGTCAGCGCTTGCGAACCGGATCCTTGCTTCGGGAAGACCTGTGAATCGGGCACCTACTGTCGCGTCAAAAATGGCACCGCCGGCTGCGTGAAAGATTGCTTCGGTATGAGCTGTCCGACGGGCCAATCGTGTCGGGATGGGGAATGCTCCGCCAACGTTTGCGCAACCAAACCCTGTAGTACGGGACAATATTGCGATCCCGTTACGGCTGAATGCAAGGTCGCCGCCTGTGTTACGATTTCGGGACGCTGCCCGGCCGGCACCGCGTGCGTCGAGGTCACGCAGACCTGTGAACGAGATGCTTGCCTAGACGTGCGCTGCCCAGCCGGCGCGCTCTGCCGTGTTGCACCCGACGGTGCGCCCGAATGTATCCGTCCCGGACAAAACGCGACTCCGGCAAAAACCGAGGTTCGCATCGCCACTTCCGGAGGTGGCGGAACGACCTGCGAATGTCGAATCGGCCG
>Ga0105046_10017322_pt1 | contig 11029 bp, 13 predicted proteins | sample MAT03_FD_78385 | JGI IMG/M metagenome (GOLD analysis project Ga0105046, IMG submission 78385) | Freshwater microbial communities from Lake Fryxell liftoff mats and glacier meltwater in Antarctica - MAT-03 (megahit assembly) | ecosystem: Environmental > Aquatic > Freshwater > Ice > Liftoff...
AGTAGCGGTAGTAAAAGTTGAGCAGGGGCTCCAGCGCCGAGACCATCGTCTCCGACCGGCCCCAGTCGTCGAGCGCACGGTCGTCCTCTGATGCGGGCAGCAGGTCGCGCAAGTCTTCGACCGCTTTTACGACCTCCTCGGGTGCCGGGGCTTCCGGAAGGCTCGAGGCCGCATATGCGTCGGCCCGTGGATCCCAGGGCGGGAAGGTCTCGGGCACGGTGGCGACGGGTGCTTCCTCTTCCGGGATCGTTTTCTCAGGTTCGAGCGTGCCGCCGAAGAGCGGGCTGTCCGAACCCAGCGGGGTCCCTCCAAGTCCCTGGTGTCTGGAGGTCACGAAAGGAGGTCCTCGAGGAATGGCAGTTCGACCACTTCGGCTTCGACCGGGTCGCCGGAAGTAGTTACGGTCACAGTCGCCCCGGGCTCTGCTTCCTTGCGCAGGATCGCCATGCCGATCGATCCGGTCGCGGGCGAAATCACCGCAGTGCCGACCGCACCAAGCTCGCGGTCACCAAGGTGCACGCTGGAACCGGCCTCGACCGGACCTTTGAACCGCAACCCGCGCAGGTGACGGTTCGGCTTGCCCCGGTGATGGAGGCGGGCGACGGGCTCCTGCCCGATGTAACAGCCCTTGGTGAAGTTGACGGCCCGCTCGACGATCCCGGCTTCGGCCGGCATCGAGGCTTCGGTCATGTCCTGACCGAAACGTGGCCTCCCTGACTCGACCCGCAGGATCTCGACCGCGGCCTCCGAAACCGGGACCGCGCGCCTCGACACGAGCTCATCGGTGACCGCTTCAGCGGAATCGCCCGGGGCGATCACATCGAGTCCGAGGTTGGTGGCGACAACCAGGCATTCGGCGCCGGCGATGGTCGCCGCGGTCGATTCGTATTCGTCGCCGGGCGCCAGTCCGGCGACCTCCAGGGAGCCGGGACCGATCAGCGAGAAGATCCGGCGGTCGGCCGCGTCAACCGTGACGTCGCGGCCGATCTTGTACATCGAGAGGTGCTTCAGCACACGCTTTCCGGCGGCGGCTTCGGTATCGATCCAGAACTGGTCGTCGGCGACCCTGAGGATTCGCATGTCGGCCTGAAGGTGGCCCTTGCGGTCGAGCAGCGCCGCATAACAGCCGCTGCCGCTCGCGAGGTTCTCGACATCATTGGTCACCTGACCCTGCAGGTACTCGCCGGCTTCCGGGCCACCGACGGTCAGGCTGATCCGGCCGGATCGGTCGAGCAGACCGCATTCCTCGCGGATCTGTCGGTACTCGGCATCGAGATCCGGGGCGGCTTGCTGGTCGGGAGCTACGGACATGGAACGATTCTACGGAGGCCGACCGGTAGGCTTGCCCCCATGGCACTGGCCGACGATTTCCAGGAAGTACTCGATTCACTGCCGAGCGACTGGACCGACCTCGAGTTCGACCTGCGGATCGACGACGAGAGCCGGTACATCGATGCTGCGGTCCACATGAGTTCGATCAACGGCCAGCCCTACTCGAGGGCCGACTGGCACTGGCGTGTTCTGGTCGCCCACAGCTTCGGTCGCGCAGCAGCTCCAGAAACGGTGCTCGGCATTCTCCGGCGGATGGACGGCGAAGGTTTCGCCGGGACGATCCAGCTTCGTGAAGTGCGTGAAGGCCGTTCCGAGGTGGTCCAGATGTGGGGCCGTCCCGAGAGCGTTCGCGAAGAATTCCGCCAGCGCCGCGCCATCTAGGTACCCCGTGGCCCGGATCTACGCCTGCGTCGCCGACCTGATGCTCGCCAGCCGGGTCACTGAAAGTCTGAAGAGCGCGGGGCACGAAGTCACGACCGGCGCCCGGCTGCCTGCCGGACAGGGCCGGGAATTCGAACTGATCGTCTGCGACCTCGACGGTGTCGATGCCGATGAGCTGTCCGCCCTGGAACCACCGGCAATCGGTTTCTACTCCCATGTCGACGTCGAGACACGCCAGTCTGCACTCGATGCCGGGGTCGAACTGGTGGTGCCCCGGTCACGCATGGCGCGGGAATTACCGGACCTCGTCGCCGGCATGGTCTGACCCGCGATTCGATGGCGGCATCCCGCTTCGGCGCAGTGCATATAGACTCGCGTCCGGAATGGAACCCACAGTCAGTGGGTAGTTACTGACAAAAGCCACGGGAGGTTTGATTTTCATGCAAGATCGCGGTCTCGCCGCATACATCGCCGAACTGGTCGGGACCTTGTTCTTGGTCTTCTTCATCACCAGTGTCGGCGTCCTGTTCATCTCAGTCGGGGATTCCGCCCAGTTCGGATCCGACTTCGCGGTGGTCGGCCTCACCTATGGCTTCATCCTGTGTGTTCTCATCATCGGGATCGGTATTGCCAGCGGCGGCCATTTCAACCCTGCGATCACCTTCGGTGCCGCCCTGATGAAGAAAATCGCGCCGGTTGATGCGGTCATCTACATCCTGGCCCAGCTTTCCGGTGGTGTCCTCGGAGCCCTGCTGACCAAGGCCCTGCTCGAGGACGAAGGTCGTGCCTCCAACTACGGCCTCGCGTCAATCAGCCCGCTACTCGGCGGAGCCGCACAGGGATTCCTCGTAGAGGCTCTCGGTGCTTTCCTGCTGGTCCTGACTGTCCTGGCTGTTGCGCTGGGAATCAAGGCCAAGAAGGAATGGGCCCCGCTTGCGATCGGCCTCACCTTTGCTGCGATCGGCATGGTCTTCGGACCGCTGACCGGCGCGTCGGTCAACCCGGCCCGCTGGTTCGGCCCGGCCCTGGTCTCCGGCGAGTTCGCCGATGCCTGGGTCTACGTGCTCGCTCCGCTGGTCGGTGGCGCACTCGCTTTCCTGTTCTACAGGTTCGTCATCGAGAAGTCACAGCTCGAGGACGATGGCGTTCTGACCACCCGAGACCGTGCCGGCAGGACCGACAAGTCGGTCGCCCCGGGCAAGCAGGCCTGATCCGGTAGGAGCAAACAAAGCTGCAAGAAGAAGGGCCGCCATCTGGCGGCCCTTCTTCGTTGATGCGCTTGGGTCGGTGCTACTTGACCGTCAGCGTGCCTTTCATGCCTGCTGCTTCGTGCCCCGGCAGCGAGCAGTAGAAGGTGTACTCGCCGGGTTCGGCGTCAAACGAGACCGTCTCGTTGCCGCCGGTGATGATCTCGCTCCTCGCGACCTCGGAACCATCCTTCTCGAAAACCACATCGTGCGCGATTGGCGCATCATTGGTGAATTCGACGTTGACGGCTCCGGGCTTCGCTTCGAGCGAGTCGGTGTCGTAGGCGAGTGCTCCACTCGGGTCTGCGGCCAGGGCGAGCGTCTGTGCCGAGCCGTTGTTGGCGCTGTTTCCGTCGGCGCTGGCAGTTGCGCCGGTATCGGCCGGCTTCTCGGTCTGGGTGGTCGTGTCCGTGGTGTCGCCGGAGTCGTCGTCACCACCGCCGCATCCTGCGAACAGGACAAGTGAAGCCAGTGGCAAAGCCAGCAATGCTGCGTATCGTTTCATCGGGTTTCTCCTTGAGCGGGGTGGGAAGGTTCAAGCTCTCTCAGGATACGCCCTACGGGCCTCTGCGGATGCAGGCTGGCCACCAACGCTCCAACGGTGCGGGGCCGGACCGTGGCGGGCACTGCGGTAGGTTCTGTAGCCAGATGCGCAGGGTCACCTTTTCCCGTAACTACACGATCTCCCTCTCGAGAACATGCCAGTGCTACTGCAAGTACTGCGCCTTTGCGACGCATCAGGCCCATATTCATCCACCGGAAGAGGTCGAGAAAAGACTCGACGAGGCGGTGAGGCGAAATGCCAAGGAACTGCTCTTCCTTACCGGCGAAAAGCCCGAGGTCAATCCGATCGTGGCCGCGAAGCTGGAGCAGTGGGGTCACAGCGATTTCACCGACTACGTGGTCTGGGCCTGTGAGCGGGCCCTGGAGCGTGGCATCCTGCCCCACACGAACATCGGTGCCATCTCTGAAACCGACCTCGCCCGCCTGCGTGAGGTCACCGCATCACAGGGTCTGATGCTCGAATCGGCTTCCGAGCGCCTGATGCAGACCGTTCACGCCGGCTCACCGACCAAGCATCCGAGCGTGCGCCTGGAAACGATCGAGGCGGCCGGCAGGCTGAAGATCCCGTTCACCACGGGCATCCTCGTCGGCATCGGCGAGACACCGGAGGAGCGGATCCAGTCCCTGGAGGCTCTCGCCGCGCTGCACGCGCAGTACGGCCACATCCAGGAAGTGATCATCCAGAACTTCGTGCCGCACCCCCGTTACTACGGCCAGGAGCCGGCGGACATCGCCAATGATGCTTCGGCCGAGCGCTGGGCCGGCAAAGGACGCTGGTCGGCCGACTCCGGGCTCTGGGAATCAACCGAAGGGATCGAAGGTGAAGCCGCCGGGCAGGATGCCTCGGTGACGATCCCCGACTGGGCCTGCCCGATCACGATCGAAGACCTCAAGTTCCTGATTGCCGAAACTGAACGCCTTATGCCGGGTGTCGGGGTCCAGGTACCGCCCAACCTCTCCGACTGGTGGTCGGAACTGGTCGAAGGCGGCGCGACCGACCTCGGTGGCCTCTCGGCCAACGGCGACCACATTTCGCCCGAGCATCCTTTCCCGAGCCCCCATCAGGTCCGCAAGGAACTGGCGCCCCAGGGCTACGCGCTGACCGAGCGACTCTGTGTCTATCCGCAGTACATGAACGCGGAGTGGATGGAACAGGGTGTGCTCGACGTGATCAAGCTCAAGTACTGGAGCTTCATCCCGCGAGGCAGCTCCGGGCGCCGTTCAGGGGAGACGATTGACCCGGGCCTCGCCCCGGAGGCGATCGCCAAGGGCCGTGAAGGCGTGTGGCTCACCGAAGACGAACTGACCGCCCTTTTCTCCGAAAACCGCCCGGGCGTGATCGAAGACATGCGTATCGCCGCCGACGAACTGCGTTACGAACTGGCTGGTGACACCGCGACCTTCGTTGTCAACCGCAACATCAACTTCACCAACATCTGCGTGGTCGGCTGTGCCTTCTGCGGTTTCGGCCAGGGCAAACGTTCACCGGATGCGTACGAGTCGAGCGAAGAAGAATTCGTCGGCAGGGTGGAAGAAGCAATCGCTTTCGGCGCGACCGAACTCTGCATGCAGGGTGGCATCCACCCGGACCTCACCCTCGAGACCTATGGACGCTGGCTGCGCCTGGCCAAAGAGACGGCGCCCGAGATCCACCTCCACGCTTATTCGCCGATGGAGATCAACCACATGTGTGAGCAGTCGGACAAGTCGCCGCGTGAGGTGTTCGAATACCTGATCGAATGCGGGCTGGGCTCGACTCCGGGCACCGCCGCCGAGGTCCTGGATGACGGTGTACGCCAGCGCATCTCGCCGAACAAGCTGCCGGCCGCCCGCTGGGTTGAGATCATCGAGGCTTCACACGCCGCTGGTCTGCGGTCGACCTCGACCGTGATGTTCGGCCACATCGAGGAGCCACGCGAACTGGCCCGCCACATGGAAGTAATCCGGTCACTCCAGGACCGCACCGGCGGCATCACCGAGTTCGTGCCGCTCAGTTTCATCCCTTTCAACACGCTGCTCGGCCGCACCCACGGAGTGGAGGAGATCTCGATCGAAGAGAACCTCAAGCACACCGCGGCTTTCCGTCTGGCTCTCGGGCATTCGGTCACCAATCTCCAGGCGAGCTGGGTGAAGATGGGCCTCGAAGGCGCAACTGAAGCCCTGCGCTGGGGGGTAAACGACCTCGGCGGAACCCTCATGGAGGAGAGCATCTCGCGCATGGCCGGCTCGCAGCACGGGGTTCGGCTCGAGGTTGAGGAGCTGATCGAATCGGCCCATCGTGCCGGCCGCCAGGCCGCCCAGCGTGACACCGGCTACGGGATCATCCAGCGTTTCCCCGATCCGACAGCACCTCTGCTCGAGCTCGCCGGCTCACTGGTCAAGCCTTTCTGAGCACCCACCGTCCTAGCGGAAGAGGTCGTCTTCCTGGGTTCTGAGCTGGGTCTGGCAGCCGGAACCGTCCTCGGCCCGGACGAAGCGCTCGAGGCCGCGCAGCCGGACTGCCGGGGTGCCACTCGTCTTGCTGCGCACGAGGTCGGCCGCCGCGGCGATCTCGTCGACGACCGCGATGTTGGTGGCGGCGAGAGTGTTTCCGTGGCGGTCCGGCAGGCCACGCCAGTCGTCAAGCGGTTCGATTCCGGCGCAACCGAGCGCGACCTCCGACTGGCCATGACGCCAGGCACGCCCGAAACTGTCCGAGATGATCACGGCCGGCCTGGCGCCGGTGACCGCCTCGATCTCGCCCCGGATCCGCCTTGCGGAACGGTCACTGTCCTTGGGTAGCAGCACGACGGTTCCTTCTTCGGTCAGGTTCGAGGTGTCGATGCCGGCGTTCGCACAAACGAAACCGTGGACTGTCTCGGTGATCAGGATGCTGCGCGGCAGGTCCTTGCGCACGATCGCCACGCTTTCAGCTTTGATCAGTTCGATCACCCGGGGGTCGCGATCCAGTTCCATGGCGATCTCCTCCGCATAGGCGCTGGGTACCACGTCATCGAGCCGAACGACCCGCCCCTCCGCCTTGGAAACGACCTTCTGGGAGACGGTGACGATGTCTCCGTCGGTGAGATCAATGCCGTCGCTGATCGCGGCACCGAGGTTGAAGCCTTCGGCCACTTCCGGCAGGCCCGGAACGGGGCTGATCGTGACGTCGGACAGAAATTCCATGCTTCAGATTCCCAGAACTCTGGCGGTTCGTGTAGCTCGGCCCCGGTCCATGTCGAGCCTGGTCGTCAAAGCGACGAAGTCGGCGGGAGTGTCGAGGTCCAGCGCGAGGGTCGGCAGGTCCTCGGTCGTATGCGGGATCCCAGCGTCCCGGGCGAGGTTCAAGTGACGCTGGCAGCTGTCCTCACCGAAGGCCGGATCGATCACCGCGGGTGGTGAAAGGGCAAGCGCGTTGGTGCCGGTGCCGTGGCGGTCGGGCACGACGGTCACGAACGGAGTCGGCAGTCCGGTCAAAAGACGATCCAGTTCTCTCGGGTCGAGCAACGGGCAGTCTCCCGGCAGCAGGGCGACGCAGTCTGCGCCGAGCTCCTCTGCCCGGCGGACACCCATCATCGCCGCTCCGGAGTGGCTGGCGTCATCCGGGTCATGGATGACTTCGGCCCCGGACTCCGCCGCCAGCTCCGCCGCAGCACCTTCGCCGGTGACAACGATCGTGCCGGCCACGGTGCGGGCCCTGCCCACGGCTTCGAGCACGTCGCCGAGCATGGCTTCGACCAGGCGCAACCTGAGGTCTTCGTCGATCGATCCGGCGAGCCGCTGCTTGGCCGCTGTGAAGCGTTTCGCGGTGACGATCGCGATCGCTTTCACGAGTCGCGCAACTGTTCGCCGACCTTGAGCACGGCACGGGCCACCGTGGCCCGGCTCTCGGCGCTGTGCATGAGGGTTCCGGTGGAAAAGGAACGCACGTCTTCGGGGGCGGGATCGGGATCGTCCTTGTCGCAGATCATCGCGTCAATAAGGCCTTTGTAGAGGGAAGCGACGCCGGCGGCGGTGGTCGGTCGCTCGATCGCCCTCATGAAGTGGTCGGTCGGTCCCTTGATGACTTTGCCGGCGACGTAGGGGCTGACCGCGACGACCGGGGCGGGGGAGGCAGTGATCATTTCCCGCAGGCCGGGCACGGCGAGGATCGGCCCGATGCTGATCACCGGGTTCGAGGGGCCGAGCACGATCAGGTCGGCGTTCTCCAGCGCTGCGGCGACCTCGGGGGTGGGTGCGGCTTCGGCGATCCCCCGCAGCTCAACCCCTTCGATTTCCGTCTGGCCGCCTTCGAGGATCAGGTACCCCTGGAGTCCGCGCCATTCGCCACTGCTCCGGATCTGGGTCCGCACCGGTTCGTCGGACATCGGCAGCACCGTCGCTTCGACGCCCATCGCCCGGGCTAGCTGGGCCTGCGCGTCGGTGTGGCGGCCACCTTCGTCGATGAAATTCTTGCGGTAGAGGCAGGCGGCGAGGTCGAGGTCGGAGAGCGAGAACCAGTCGGGAGCGCCGAGGCGGGCGAGCCGTTCGAACACCTTGAACGAGTCGTCCTTTATGCCCCAGCCGCGCACCTGGTCGACCTGGTCGGCAAGCCAGTAGGTGACCAGGTCAGGGTCGGGGGAAACGTGGACCCCGAGGGTCTCGATGTCGTCACCCGTGTTGGCGATTACCGTGAGGTCGGAGCCGATCACGGCCTGCATCCCGGCCGCCAGTTTGGCACCGCCCGTTCCTCCGGCCAGGAGGACTACTTTCACGAGAAAGGATCGCCGTCCGGCAGGCCAGTGAACTGGATGCCGGCGTGCGTTTTGTAACGGATGTTGATCGAGATCAGGAGCGGGGTGAGCTGCTCGACGATGCGTGAAGTCTCGAGCGAACCGGCGTTTACGGGGCGCAGGCCCTCGATCCGGCTGATCAGCTCGGCGACCCGGGCCTTGTCGGCTTTGCGGTCACCGCAGATCGGCACGTCTTCGCCCAGCTTGGTCTCCAGGTTCGCCAGTCCGGGGGCGCTGACGGTGTGCAGAGCGGAAATGACGGTGACGCCTTTCGGCGCCATCTCCTGGGCCTGCTGTGCTGCCGAGCCCTGCCAGACTCCGATCGTGCGGGTTGCCTTGCCACTGATCGCGGCGGCCAGCGGGACCGAGCAGTCGACCAGGATCTGCCCTTCGGCAAGGACCTCTTTCAGGTTCGTCATGTACTCGGACTGGTTGCGGAACGGAACGGTGAGGAAGACGATCTCGGCGGCACGGGCCGCGTCTTCGTTGCTCATGCCGGTCACATCGCCACCGGTTTCGGCGGCCACTTTGCCGGCGGCTTCTTCGGCGCGGCCGGCGTCGCGGGAGCCGATCACCACCTTTGCTCCGCTCTTCGCCCAGCGCTTCGCCAGCCCGGAACCGAGGGCTCCGGTGCCACCGATGACCGGGATCGTGGGGACTGATGAATTGGGGGTGTTCTCGTTCTCGCTCACGGCTCCGGAGTCTAACCTCGCACCCGTCCGGACCCTTCCGGGGCCGGGCTTTATCCTTGTCGAATGCCATTGGAAGATCAGATAGGAACCGAGCGCGAAGAGCCCTTCAAGGTTGAAGGGCCGTTGACCACGAATGTCGGCGGCACGATCGAAGCGACGGTGCTCTCGACCCCCGGAATGATCGGCATGATGGAAAAGAACTGCGCCCTGCTGGCGGCGCCTCACCTGCCGGAGGGCAAAGCGACGGTCGGTTTCGAGGTCTCGATCAAGCACGTCGGTGGCACGCTCGAAGGCGCCGACTGCATCTCCTGGGCGAGGCTCGACGACGTGATCGACGGGCGCAAGCTGCGTTTCTCGGTCGAGGTGCGTGATGGCGATCGCATCCTGGGCATCGGTTTGCACGAGCGGCGGGTCATCAGGGTTGACGGAGCTGGTGGGCAGTAGCGGTGGCCGATTTGCCGAAGAGCGTGAGAATCCGCGAAGTCGGGCCCCGAGACGGTTTTCAGAACGAGCCGGAGATCATCGCCACGGAAGACAAGATCCGGCTGATCGACATGCTTTCGGAGACCGGTCTGAAGCGCATGGAAGTGACATCGTTCGTGCGTCCGGACGTAATCCCGCAGCTGGCCGACGGGCCCGAGGTGCTGGCCGGCATCGAACGCCGTGACGGCGTTTCTTTCTCGGTACTGATCCCCAACATGAAGGGGCTGGAGAAAGCCCTCGAGCACCGCGACCGCTTCGACGAAGTGAGTGTTTTCCTTTCCGCCTCGGAGACCCACAACATGAAGAACGTGAACCGCACGGTCGAAGAGTCGATCAGCGGTCTGGAAGAGACGATCCCGGTCGCGCTCGAAGCCGGGTTGCGTTGCGAAGGTGTGATCGCGACCGCTTTCGGGTGCCCCTACGAAGGTGAAGTGCCGGTCGAGAACGTGCTCACGCTCGCCGGACGGTTGCGTGACGCCGGTTGCCACGAGGTCGGTTTCGGCGATACGACCGGCATGGCCAACCCGGTTCAGGTCCGCAGGTTCTTCCGGGAGGCCCGTGGGCGGCTCGACGACGTTGAACTGACCGCTCACTTCCATGACACCCGCGGCCAGGGCCTCGCCAACGTGCTGGCCGCTCTCGATGAAGGCATCGATTCGTTCGAGTCGAGCTTCGGCGAACTGGGCGGATGCCCGGTGCCGGCCGGCGCGACCGGCAATGTGGCTTCCGAGGACGTGATCTCGATGATCGGGGAGATGGGGATCGAGACCGGGGTCGACCTGCGCAAGCTCCTGGAGGCCTCCGCGGAAGCCCAGCGGATCCTGGGGCGCCCGCTCGGATCGCATGTGCTGAAGGCCGGTCCGGTCGATTGGCAGCGATAGGACAAATTCCGAATATGCACCATGGTGGGCCGGTGCGGGGTATGGTTGCGCCATGAAGAGCGACGGATTCAGAGCAGCGGCCGAGGCAAAAGACTTCGAAGCGGGCAAGCACCTCTTCACCGAGGACGTCACCTTCCGCAGTCCTTTCGTACACAAGCCGTATGAAGGCATCGACGCGCTCAGTTTCCTGCTGGGAAACGTCGTCCAGGTCTTCGAGAACTTCCGCTACATCTCCCACATCGAGACCGGTGACACGGCCGTGCTGGTGTTCGAAGCCGAAGTCAACGGTCGCCAGCTTCAGGGCGTGGACATCCTCAAGTTCGACGAGAACGGGAAGATAAGTGAGATGAGCGTGATGGTCCGCCCGATGACCGGTCTCGCCGCCGTCGGCGAAGAGATGGGCCGCCGCATCGAAGCTTCCGGTGTCGAAGCCTGAGCTGCAGCCGCGGCAGACTTCAGCCTCGGCTGACCCGGATTCGCAATCCGCGTTAGGCTCCCAAGCTGGTCGCCCGGGCGTTCCGGGCGCGCAAAATTCTTACAGGAGGATCGCCTCGATGGAGATCAAGAAGGTTGGGGTCGCCGGTTGCGGCCTGATGGGTCACGGAATCACTCAGGTCAGCGCTCAGGCCGGTTACGACGTCGTTGTCATGGAGGCTTCGCAGGAGAAGCTCGACGCGGGCATGGCCAAGATCACCAAG
>Ga0105046_10017323_pt1 | contig 11028 bp, 9 predicted proteins | sample MAT03_FD_78385 | JGI IMG/M metagenome (GOLD analysis project Ga0105046, IMG submission 78385) | Freshwater microbial communities from Lake Fryxell liftoff mats and glacier meltwater in Antarctica - MAT-03 (megahit assembly) | ecosystem: Environmental > Aquatic > Freshwater > Ice > Liftoff...
CTGAGCAAACGGACGAACGAGTGCTGTTGCTTATTAAGCTCGCCGAGACTCAGTTGGATGAGCTCTTCGCGCCCGAAGGGGTCGCAGCAGCCCAGATCGTCGCCGAACGTTAAGTGCGATTTTACGTAGCTTAGGCTTCCAGCCTGAGTAGCTGGTTTCGTAAGAAACCGGACGCACCTGCGAAGCATCGCAAACGTACTCCATCCGGATTCTCACGAATCAAGCTGCCTGACGATAACTGTAGACGACTCCAATCACGCCCTTCGGGTACTCAGGGACGTGCCACCCCCAGGCGCTGTTGCTTGGCCGACTCAGGGGCGTGCCACCCATCCCCAAAATCTAATATGGACAAAAAACTAGTGGTAGTTGATCCAACCCCAATGTTCCCATAGTTGCATGATCCACGGAGCGGTCCAAGGATTCGACCACGGGTAGTTGGCTGAGAAAATGCTAACCAGGAGAGTGCCCTCAATTGTCCGGCGAAAGACAAAGTGCTTCACCGATTTCAAGCCTTCACAGGCTAACCAAAACCACAGTGGTGTCATCCAAAACACCCAGCGCAATCCGCTACAAACACCGCCATAGTTGCGATCTTCAAGTGGCCTAGCTAGATAGAATCCGGTGCAAACGAGACCGGTGATTACAATCGCGCCAACGAGGAGCAGTTGCGGGTTCGACAGCCACGGCCTTTCAATTCGTCGACAACTTACAACGGCACCGTAGATCGAGAGCAACCAGAAAGGCGTCAAACTGAAGATGCCGTGGTGGCCAATCAAACAGTGAAACGCATAAGTGATTTTGCTCGGCTCGCCAAGATCAACTCCTTTTTTGCTACCGCCAACCCAGTAACTTCCGGGATAGTCGTACCAGTCGTCCCATTCATAGACGCCGATCTTGTCGGGTTGGTCAAGACGAAGCCCTAATCGGTGTTGCCCGGCCTCGTCCCAAAGTTCGTACACGTCGCTGCGTCGCGCGGGCCGAATGACTGAATTCGGGCTAAAGTTCAAACTGTTTTCCCTACATGCAGCAACTACAGACTCGACTGAAAGCCTGCTCAGCGAAGTGCCAGTTTCGACCGGCATTTCAAACACTTTGGCACCCAAGTCGCGGTGCGTATAAGCCGGCCGCCAGACTCCGTGGGCGATGTAATTGGTAACAAAGAATGCGATTGCAACTGGCAATAGAGCCGGCACGTAGGCCGATAAAGTGCGTCGCACGTCGATCAATAGAAGTAATGCGCCGACGATCGCTAACCAACTGAGCGCGGGCATTTCGTTTGCCGCAGTAAAGCTCGTGCAGAGACCACAGAGCGCAAACCAATACCATTGTCGCTGACTTCGTTGAATGATGCGTTCCAAGCACCAAAGTGATATCCCGGCAGCGACGGCGGCGGGCAAATGATTGTTCAGAGTATTGTTGAAAGTCGAAAGAAAAGTTCCGAAAGCGATAAAGGTGGCTAGAACGCACACTGCCCAAACATTGGATTCATGTTCGCGAATTGCTTTGCGTGTCATGATCAGCCACAACACGACCAGCGGAATCAAATTGACCAGGATCAATAGGATGCGCGCGATGAAAAAAGTCTGTTTCATCAGCGTCGCGCCGGTTGCGGCTCGAACCGCCATGTACACGCCGGCATATAGTGTCGGGAGCAACGGCGGCTTGCTGCTGTAATAATGCAGTTCACCATCGTCGCCGCGATGACGCACCAAGTCGATGGTGTACCAAGTTCGACGATTTTTGGGGGGCTCTCGAATTTCTAAGAGTTTGTCGATCTCGTACGTGCCCTCAATGGCCAGAGCAGCGATCGTACACCAGCGGCTTTTATCGTTGGCGCTAAAGAATGGAGTCTCCCCAGTTGATGATCGCACTTGAGCAATACGAACCACCTGTGCAGCGATTCCAAGGAAAACGATCGCGATAGCCAAATAGACTGCGGGATTTCGTGAAGGCGTCGAATTCATGCAAGTTGCTCCTGCTCCCGGTTATCGGCGAGTGTGTTATCGGCGATTGCGGTATCGGCAACGATGCTAAATGGCTTTCGCGTTGGTCGATTCTGTGCCGTGATTAATTCGGCTAGAAAACCCATCGAAATCAATTGAACACCCAGGAGCAAGGCAACGATGCAGTAGTAAAAGATGGCTTTCTCGTGTAAGTGAACATCCGCCATAGGCGTCAGTCGGCTGATCACCCACATACAACTGAGGACGAGTAGACCGAAACCGCCTGCGAGGAATGATGCCATACCAGTCGTTCCAAGCAGGTGTTGGGGGCGATTGCCATAGCCGGTTAGAAAATAGACGGTCATCAAATCGAGAAAGCCCTTAATAAATCGTTCGAAGCCGTACTTGGACTTGCCGTGTTTACGAGCATGATGTTCGATGACGATTTCTGAAACGCGAAAACCGCGAGATGCCGCGAGCACAGGTATGAAGCGATGCATCTCACCGTACAGCAAGACTTCGCTGAGCACTTCGCGGCGATAGGCTTTCAGACCGCAGTTGTGGTCATGGAGTTGCACGCCTGTCAGCCAACTGATCATCGAATTGAAGACGCGGCTCGGAAAAACTTTATGCCAAGGGTCATGGCGTACTTTTTTCCAGCCCGAAACGACATCGTAGCCAGCTTCCAATTCGGCAAGCAAGTTTGGAATCTCACGCGGGTCATCTTGCAAGTCGGCATCCATCGTGATGACGCGTTGACCTTTTGCGCGTTCAAAAGCCGCCGCCAGCGCGGCAGCTTTGCCAAAGTTCCTGCGAAGCCGAATGCCACGTGCCCAGGCAAACCGTTTACTCAGATCCTTGATCTTGGACCATGAGTTGTCGGACGAACCGTCATCGATTAGTAGGACATCAAGTTCATAGTTGTACTGTGTGGCGATTGTCTCGATCCGAACCAGCAGCTCTTCGAGGCTATCTTGTTCGTTAAAGACTGGTATGACGATCGATAACATGATTTAACTATAGGTATAGGACTACTTCGCGGGATGGCTACGAAGGAGGAAACGTATGACGGCTAGGGTTGCAACGACAGCCAACTCCGTTGCTAACCAAGTGATGCGCAACCAAATCGCTGCGCACAAAGCGGCAGCAGGACCCACTATCGGAGCGAGAATTGTCGACAAGACGACTTCGCGAACTCCCGCTCCGCCTGGCAGCAACGATACAAATCCTAGCACAACTGCCAACGCGCAGGCACCGAGTGAACTCAACATCAGTCTTGACCAATCGGTTTCGAGTGACTCGGCGATAGGCAAGCCTCGCAGGATGCACAATAAACTCAGGCCAAACAAGAGCCAAGTGAAGACCATCGCCACCCAACCCTTAATCACAAGTCCGAAATGGATACGATTTGTCCATTCTCGTAAAGTCTCCGCAGATACACCGCGTTGCAGTCTAGCGATGATGGTGCGAAGGACGGGAGGCAGAGTTGGAAGGAACATTGCCAACAGTAAACCAATGGCCAGCAAGGTGAGTCTCCAGTCCAGGTTCAGCAGAATCAAACACACTGCCGCGAGCGCGCCGCCGACCGCCATCATGGTCAGTGTCTCCATAAAGATCGTGATCGCAGTTGCCATTTTCTTGAAGTCGTAGTCTTTTAATGCGCTCAATCGCAGAACAATGACCATAGCTTTGCCAGGAAAATACTTGCCCAGTCCGCCGTAAAAATACGCCCAGCTAGTGGCGAGGAATGGGGCGCGTTGATCCATAGCCAGCAGGCATTGTCTCCAATACCAATTCGCGGGGAGTGTGCCGATTGCATAACACAAGGCTGAAGCGACTAGCAGCAATGGTGAAACTTGCCAAAATCGGTCAACGGCATTTCGGAGTCGGACCGCTTCGCTTTGGAGCTGTTCGCGTTCAATTGGGTCGATGGCGCTAAGTGACGCGGCTTCGGTAAGTGTCGCTTTTTCGGCAAGTTCAGTTCGCTGCGATGCCAACTGCAAGGCTGCTTTGCGACCGCTGTGGACGATCCCAAACACAACGATCATCAGCACGAGTGCCTGTGCAGTTAGCCGGAGTATCCTCTTTGGCGACATTTATTTGTTTTGCTTCCGAGCGACGGTTGGTTTGATCACCAAAGCAGACTACCCTTTTGTCCATTTTGAAAATTGTGGTTGATGATTTAGGGTGGCACGCCCCTGAGTCTTCGAAGGGCGTGGTGAATCATACTCCAATCACGCCCTTCGAAGACTCAGGGGCGTGCCACCCAACCCTAAAATCTAGTATGGACAAAGCACTACCGAGATTCCGCCATTGCGAGTATGGGGTAGCTGGTTTCGTGAGAAACCGGACGCCCTGGATGGGGTTGCGGATTCATCCGGTTTCTCACGAAACCAGCTACGAACGCGTTCCTGCGGATGTAAAACTGGCGCTGTCGAGCCCACGTTGCTTGGATCGACTTTGAATTAGAAACAACCACGATTGCAATACAAAAGGTGTCCGTAGAACAATGTGCACCAACACCAACATAAGCATCAGCACATTGCGAAACACTTGCATCAGCGGATTCGATGGTAGAGCAGGCGCAAAATGGAGATCATCGACACCATGCGGCCAATGCGAAAGCCGCTCTGCCATTTCAGCGATCCAAGCGGCATCGTGTGGAGCGACCTTAATTCGGGCGACCAAATCACTTGGCAGATTATCGTAACCAATATGCGCACCCACCAAACCGCCAACGATTGCAGCGACTGAATCGGTATCGCCGCCAAGTCTGATTGCCGACAGGACCGCACGGTCGAAGTTGGACGGATAGCGAAGGAAGCAATAAGCGGCCATCACGGTGGTAGGCACAATGAAACCGCTGATACCGCTTTCCCAACGAAAATGCCTCGCTACCGCGCTGGGGCTGCGCGATTGTTCGAGAAACGGTCTAAGTTCGGATAGCTTGTCGCGCATCGCAGCTTCTTTGCTGACGGCAATCGCTTGTTGCAACGAATCAAGTTGATCGATCGGTCTTGCTCGGGTGGTCCCTGCAACTTGAGTGAGTCGCGATAGTACAAGGCATCCATCAACTGCTAGAGGATCGGTATGTGTCAAACGAGTTGAATCTTCAACCCACTTTGCAATGCGATGATCGGTACCATGTAGTGCCAAAGTAAGAAACATCGCGCGAGTGGCGGGGCCGTTGCCGGCGGAGTTGCAACCCGATGCTAGGCCGGTGGCGCGGAACCAACTTTTGAGAGCTGCTAGAATAGTTGCTCGACCCGCACCGACAGGCACGCTGAGCGGGTACCAAGCCAAGCGACTGAGATACGAACGACGAAAAGGGCGCCATTCACTGTACGATCGCAATATGGCTTGAGCAGCCATTAACATCAACTGAGTGTCGTCGCTATAGATTCCAAATCCCGGGAGCAAGCGATAGGCGAGGATAGGACGCCCAAACATTTTTAGGGCGACGCGACGTCTCAGTCCTTCGCGCGACAATCCGACAGCGTCGCCGATAGCGACACCCATCATCAGGCCGTGTATTGAGTCTTTGCGAAGATGAGTGCTATGCATCTGCAGATCGAGTTGGCAGTGGGGAAATATCCAGTTGTTTCTCTGCCAACACCACCTAGCGTACAAGGGCACCTAGCGTACAAGGGCACGGAAGTGTAACACTCCGCCTTCACCTGGCTTAAGCGAGGACTTGAATTCCCATTTGAGAACGGTCGAACCGACTTCGTTTGGTTCTGATGTGAATTCAGGTGCTGGGGCAATGCTGCTCTGTTGACTTTCTTGAATATACTCCAGCCGGGGAGAAAGACTATCAAGTATGACGACCTTTTCGACGGGTTGTGTACCGATGTTGTCGAATCTAATGGTAAAACTGATTTGATCACCAGAATTAGCGATCATATGCGATGCAGCCTTGCAGATTCGCAGTGAGCACTTTCCCGGTGGCAATTCGTAGACGTGAACATCCTGAGCTTGTTTGACGTCAAGTGCAATTGCGGTTTCCTGTCCATCGACGAGAACCTCAAGAGATTCTGGAGTTTCCCAGGCCTTTGCATTCTGAAGGAATTGGCCTAGGACTGGGATATCTTCATGTTTGAGAATTCCCGTCCTAAGGAATTCGATCGCCTCGAACGGTACAATCGCGACGCTCATCCGCTGAGGCGGGATCACTTGCGCGAGCGGCACACCACCGTTTCGATCGCGGAGTGCATCGATCAAGCTGACTTTTTCTTCACCCTGAGGCGCGACTGGCTGCACCATCGATGAAGCCAAATTTTTATCCTCAAACCGGCTGGCAGAAACAGGTGCAAGAATACGTTCAGTTGCGAGCGCATGTTCGGACAATACTACGCCGGTAACTTGGCGAATGGCACCGAATCGCGGGGCATAGATTGGCACTCTGTTTGTGGGCGTTACACATAATTTTCCATCATAGGTTTCGTAATATGCGACCGTATCGGTGGGGTTAAGTCCTGCCACGGATGAGTCTTTCCGCACCACGAGAGCTGGATCAAGGTCGCCACCATCAAACAAATATTCCTGTACATTCACAATATCCTGTCCAGCGGTTGGAGCGCAAGCAGATTCGCTTCCTGCGTTACACCCACAGTTTGGTCCACAAGTGGGCGAGCAACCACCAGCCACTTGATAGGGGGCTTGGGTTGCATGCGGACTTAGTAGCGAGGCAACTTGGACGGCAGATTCAGGGCGCTTTACCGGTTCTTGGTAACTGACTGGCGCAATCTCGCGGCGAGCCTGGCCTGCAGCAACGGGCTTATTGTCATCTTTTATCGACATACTGGTTGGATCAGCCGCGCCTATGGTGCGTGACTGACGCAATGACTTGTTTAATAGATTTGGAACGCCGACTGAGTGGCAGCCGACGGTGGCGCAAATGGCAAGAGCCGTTGTTTGCAAACCGAGCGCGAGTTGAAGCCATTTATTGCCCCGTTGACTTAGTCGACTCATGCGTGCTTCCTTCGCTTTTGGATCATAGACCGGACGTAGACTCGACTGGCTACCATTTTCAAGGTGTGCGAGGTTCATCGTTTTCCGGTGGCTCATTGCGTAGTTTGCTGGGTTCGACTGGGATCGTCTCAGGCCAGAGTCCTTTTTCGACCATCGATTTTCGTGATGGAGCGGTTGCGACAGGAACCCAAGGGGGGCAACCGTAAAGGAATTCAGTTAAATCGCCTTGTAGGTTTGCTGGAACGCGCGAACCGATACGAAGTATCGCAACAGGGCGGCCCAACTGATCTGCGGCTTTGAGAGCGTTGTCAATCGGTCCGACGTCAAGCACCGTTTGTGTACCTGGCTTTAGGGCAACGGGCTCGGCCAATTCGTTGTCTTCGAGGTAGATTACTCGTGTTACGAGTGCTCCGTCGAGAGCAGCACGAAGGTCACCCTCTTCGAGGACCACTGGAATCGGGAAACGATGCTCACGTCCACTGGGTGCATGCACTCGGTCAATCACTTCAATCGTAGGATACAGTTCTTCGCCCGGACGAAAAGGAATTCCCGTCACTCGCACGCGATAGACTGCGCCGACGATCATGCCCACTTTTACTGGTGCATCGAGCGTATGTAGGAATTGACCTTCTCGCGCTAAAGCAACCTGCACACCCTTCGGACCGGAGACTTCTACGGCTTGATAAGAGCCAACTCCGGGGACACGGCGGGCGATTGCCGCTCCAGCAACTACGCCGGGTTCGCCTTTTGCGTCCAAGAAGTAGTGAACGTTTGGCAGTTGTTTAGTTTGCGCGAGCAGGGCAGGGCAGGGGAGTGCGAAAGCGATCGCTACTACGGCGATGCCGCTTCGACACCACCAACCAGCAATACCAGCGTTTGCCTTTTCGTTACATGTTATCGCGTTGGTCATTGGCCACCATGCACTCTAGTCGCGGGATGGGAAAAAGCGGTCGGGTACAACCTGCACCCAACCGCCTCACTCATTCACGTTTATCATTCTCCGGTGCAGTTGGTTGTTCAACCGAGCGGAGGATTGGTTTCTTACTCTCGGCTGCGTTGGCCAGCCAAGAGAGTTTTAGATTAGCTTGTTACAGTTCGGATTACTGCGGTGGGCAGTAACCAGCCTCTTGTGCAGTGACTGACTGGCTATGACGCATATAAGCTGGCTTACCGGTTGGAACTCCTGGATGGAGGTTCTGCTCGTGGATGTACGCGCGGCTTGCAGGTTGCGGATAGCTTTGTCCAGGTGTTTGACGAACATGAACTTTCATGTGGTTAACTGGATCTGGAATGTGCATCTTGGTGTGATTACTGATAGTGTGCCTCTTCAGACCTGCTGGAGAGCCAAGTGGAATATGGGGTGGTCCAGGCAATCCAATCGGCGTGCCGGTGTAGGTCATGCCGTATTGAGGTGCCGAAACACCGGCAACATATCCTGGCAATGAAGCTGGTACACCATCTGGCATCATGCTGCCATCTGGGCCCATCATCATGGCCATTCCGCCACCCATTCCTACTCCAGCACCAGCCAATTCGATATCCTTGTTACCCAAGCGTACGATTGCAAGAATAGCTCCACGACGGTCAGCTTCGATGATTGGGTCTAGACCCGGATCAATACGGTTGCTGACGAGCACGTCGACACCGACGAGCGCATCGCCTTGGAATTCTGGATCTGGCAAGTAGATGACTTTGGTCACAAAGTTGCCCGAGAGCACTTGTTCGAAGTCATCGGTTGTGAACTGGACGGGAATCGCGTTGTGTGCGAGGTAAGCGCCAGTGCGTGGGCTGCCGTTGGCAACTTCGACTGTCGGATACAACTCGACGCCTTCTTTGCTTTGAATATTTGTCAGTTTCAAGCGATAGATTCCACCTTGTGGAAACTCAAGTCGGCCTGGAACGTAGAGTGGTTCACTGGTGAACGTGCCGTCACCAATGACGTCATAGAGAACTTGCATTCCCTCGGGACGGTTGAAGAGGATCTGCACGGCGGGTCCTGGGCTCATGCCCATTCCCATCATGCTTGCATCGCCTCCGCCTCCTGCACCGCCGGAGCAAGCGACGCATCCGTCACCGCCAGCCACGCGGCCCATTCCTCCCATACCACCACCCATTCCCATGGCTGCCGCCGGCATTACATCGGCTCCACCGAGAACTCCTGGACCCGGTCCACCCACACCTGGGCCTGGCTCAAGCAATTGCTGAGCGGGCGGCAGGTTGTGTCGCACCGGGGTGCATCCAGTCAGGTAGCCTGCGGCAACCACGACTAGTGTTGCTAGGAAAACACGCATTTTCATGCTTTACCCCCTTATTTGGCAGCTCGCGGAATTCTGTCCGTTTGCTACCGCCTTCGAAACGATCCTGAGTGAGTCTTTAACATTCGCCACCCGCCTAGCTACGCTCGACCGATGGATTGGCTACCTGGTGATTGGGCTGCTTTCGCCGATGGGGCTTACTGCAGTCGATTCACCTGGACGGGGTAGACGCTGGTTGACTAGAATCCGCCGCCCAGGTTTGTTCCCGCTCATTGGTTCGATGCAACGCCAACTGAGCGCGACATCAAGCCTCCGTGGCTTTATGTTCGGCCTAACTTCATCCGTTTCTTTGACAAATTCGGCATAACCGAACTATGTGGACCATCTTGCCCATCGCGCACGACGAGAACTCCTCAAAACGGGGGTTTAAAGCGGGGTGTTTAATAGTAGTCAAGTTAGTTGTTTGGGTTTTTTGCGCAGTTTGCGCAGGATCGCTTAAAGGGCAGGCGCCGACGCCGTCGACGTTAGCCTCGCCCGATCGGCAAATGCTCACTCCTATTCCAGCAACACCATCCGCACAAGAAACGGCGACGCTACTATTGCACAACGCTCTCAGGCAGGCTGTTTGGGGACCGTCGGTCACCTGCAAGATTCGCCAACGACAAACCCTGCTGGACAAGCAATTGATCAGCATTGGTACCTATGCGCATGCAGGGCAGGGGAGTGGCCAGTTGAAAATGCACGTGCGTTTAGCAGCAGATGAACGAATCAATACGCTAGTTCAAGTAAGTGACGGTCGCGTTTTGTACTCGACGCTGCATATTGGCGGTGTTTCGAATCGTAGTCGCGTTGACTTGTACCGCATTCGCGAATACCTCGGCCCTATCACAACTGCTTCGCTCGAAGACCCTGTTATTGCCATGTATTTAGCCGTCGGTGGCCAAGCGGAATTGCTGCGAAAGCTAGTTCAGCAATACAAATGGACGCATGTTCAAACTGGTCGATTGGAGGATGTTGACGTTTGGTGGCTCAGCGGCGAACTTGCGACCGAACCGCCGGCAGTACGAGCCCTATCCGAAATCGATCAATTGCTATTCTCCCATAACAATTCGGGGTTACTGCCAACCAAGGTTCGAATTGCACTCGGCAAGGGTGAGCCTTTTCCTTTGTGGCTTTATCAGGTCGAACAAGCTCGCGAGGAAAGCCTCGCGGGCATCAAGAGTAGTACGCGACTGAGCGTCCTGATGGAATTCACGGAGCCCAAGATCATAAAGGAACTGCCACCAGAGACTTTTCAATCGCTAGCTAGCAATGACACAATTATTGAAGAAACCCGCCGTTATTTGCCGCCCGCTCCGGCCGTAGCAAAACTTCCAACTGAAAGTCCGATTAGGTAGCCCGTTCAGTTGCGGACTAGCCGTAAGTACTCTCCTTAACTAAACTTGCGTGACTCGATTAACAGGTTTTGTTGGCGAGCAAGTTTTTTGACACTTTTCAAATTGGGAAGGTATTTTCGTGATCAAGACGTTGGCGGTCGTGGGGGCTACTGGCGCGGTTGGGCAAATCGTGCTTGAGGAAATTCAACAGCAAAAATTGCAATACGGTCGACTGCGATTGTTGGCATCGAAAAGATCGGCTGGCAAACAAATGAACGTAGCTGGTAAATCGATCACAGTTGAAGCCCTTGAACCCAATGCGTTCGAAGGAGTTGATGTTGTTATCGCCAGTACACCGGACGAAGTCGCAGCTGAGTTTGTACCCTGGGCCGTCGCGAGCGGTGCGATCGTCGTCGACGAAAGCGCTTTCTACCGCATGGACCCCAAGGTGCCGCTGGTCATCCCTGAAGTCAACCCAAAGGC
>Ga0105046_10017324_pt1 | contig 11028 bp, 8 predicted proteins | sample MAT03_FD_78385 | JGI IMG/M metagenome (GOLD analysis project Ga0105046, IMG submission 78385) | Freshwater microbial communities from Lake Fryxell liftoff mats and glacier meltwater in Antarctica - MAT-03 (megahit assembly) | ecosystem: Environmental > Aquatic > Freshwater > Ice > Liftoff...
CCGTGGCCTTGAAGAACTTAAATCCCAGCACAAGCAGGATGGTGATCTATCAACTTTTGTTTTTGCTTCTATCCGAACTGGTGATTGTTTAACCCCACGCGCCATTGGCTTCATTGTCAAGAAGTATGCTCGACAAGCGGGACTTATGCTGCTTATACGACTTAAAAATAAAGACAGAGTTGCTCTATCTTTTTGTCTTTATTCTTTCTTGCTCAGGTGGCCGCTGGTGACACGTACCCTACCTTTGGGCCAACCTGCTGTTCGACGAAAAGACGGCCCGAATCCGGTTCTCAATGCGACTTGGGGACTGCCAAAATGAAAAGCTCTGCCCTGGAAACGAGCTTCTTTTTCGAGCTTGATAATAGGTTCGAATCCTTAACTTGTGACCAATGGGCTTACCCCCAAGACGCTGCCAAAAATCAGCATTCTCTTGATAGCCATGCTCGAAATAATCTCAGGGCTTTCGCTTGGTTTATTCAAGACGGTTGTCAACGGTTCAAATTCTTAAATTCTGATCTGTCATGACCCATTCTGATTTATCCAAGCGAAAGTCCTAAATCTATATCTTCCTGCGAAAATGTTTGTTCCATGTCGTTACTCCACTATTTTCCTAATCCTTAAACACACTGTCGTACATCTATTCTTCAGCAGGTGGCAGAAGCGTTTTCTTGTCTCGCACATCGCCAACGATTCGGGCAGGCACGCCCATGACAATGGCGTAATCCGGCACATCTTTCGTGACAACAGCGCCCGCCCCAATCAACGCATTGGCTCCGACAACAACGCCTCCCATAATGGTTGCATGCGTCCCGATTGAGGCCCGTGTTTTAATCAGGGTTTTTTCGAGCGGCCAATCGTCGGTCGTCTGTAAGGTTCCTTCGTCCGTTGTCGCACGCGGATAACGATCATTGACAAACATCACGCCATGTCCGACAAACACTTCGTCTTCGATATCGACGCCTTCACAAATAAATGTGTGGGATTGGATTTTGCAGGATTTCCCAATCGTGACCCCTCCCTGAATCTCAATGAAGGGGCCGATTTGCGTGCGATCCCCAATTTTGCATTTATAGATATTGACCATCGTTGGGTGAAAAATGCGCACGCCCTCACCCAGGATGACATTGTCTGCAACAGGCATGACTTACCCCTTCTGGAACAGTGTGTCATAGACTCGTCTGAGAGCCTGAGCCTGATGCTCCCAGGCGAGAGTTGTTTCAACGCGCTGACGGCCTAACGCGCCCATTGTCAGACGCATGTCAGGATCAGAGATGAGCAAGGCCAGCTTCTGCGCAAAATCTTCGTGTGACGAGGCATAAACAGCGCTCCCCTCAGCTGTCCGTCGATGCTCAACCAGATCAAAGGCCACGATGGGCTTTGCGAACGCCATATATTCCATCAACTTAATCATCGTACAGCGATGGTTATACGGATTGGGCTGTTCGGGCGCAGCACACAGATCAAAGCGGCTGACATAGTCAGGAACCTGCTTATAATCGACCCAACCTGTAAATGTGATGTAGGGCTCTAATTGCAGCTCTCTGCTCAACTGCTGAATATGTTCGAGTTCTGAGCCACTGCCGACAATGAGGCATGTAAAGTCGGTACATTTGAGCACCGTCACAAGATGATGAATGGCCCTGATGAGATGATCAACGCCATCCTGAAAGCCAATCACGCCTAAATAACCAATCATCACACGATCATTGGGCTGTGAAGGAGAGACCGCTGCATCAAACTGCCGCAGATCCGGGCCATTGCGCACAATCGTCACACGATCCAAAGGAAGATGCGCCCGTTCCATATCCAGTTCTCGATAGGACTCGTTGGTGACAATCACATGGTTCGCCATGCGGCACGAGAGCGTTTCCAACCAGATAAGAAGCTGATAGACCCGCTGATTGCCCCTCTTTTCATAACGCGAGTAGTAGTACAACTCTGGGGAAAGATCGTGATGATCAAATACAAAAGGCTTTCCCAGCAGCTTATAAAACATCGCAATGAAGACAAGAGTATCCGGCGGATTGTGCAGGTGCATCGCGTCAAAGCCGTGTCTCAGCCAGACATAAAACGACATAAAAGACATCATGATCATGGCATAGCCATACTCAACGGCATATCCCATCAGCCCCTCGCCTGACGGCGGCGCAGGAAAGCTGTAGAGCACCACCCCATCAACCGTATCATAAAATTTTCCACCCGGCGCACGCGGCCCAATCACCGTCACGTGATACCCATACTCGGTGAGCGATTGAGCCTCTTGCCTGACACGCACATCGCGTCGATAAGCATTGTTTTCGAGCAGCATCAGGATGCGTTTTGTCTTAGCCATGCTGCACGTCCAGCACGCGCTGTGATGTTTTATCTATAAACTGCTGCTGCCATAGTTCGAGGCTGAGTAAGCCGTAAATGGTCGTGGCGTGGTCAGCCTCTCCCTGCTCATGCTCAACCAAAAGACGTTCAACAAAGTCCGGATTAAACAGACCGCGCTGACGGATTTTTGATGGTGTGAGCAGATCCCGCATAAACGGGCGTGCTGATCCTCGCAGCCATTCGGGAACCGGGACCGGGAAGCCCTTCTTTTTACGATTGATGTTCTCAGGCGGCAGCCACTTGGAACTGACCTGCTTAAGCAGATACTTGCGTACCAGACCTTTAAGTTTAAGCTGCGGCGGTAGCTGTGCGGCAAACTCAACGAGCTTATGATCGAGCAACGGTACGCGCCCTTCTAAAGACGCCGCCATCGTGAGTTTATCGCCGCGCAGCAGCAGGTAATCCGGCAACCAGAGTTTTGTATCCACGTACAGCATGCGATTGGTCCCATTTCGGGCTGATGTCCTCGCGAGATACTGAGCGACAGCATCGCGCGAGTGGTGAGAGGCGACAGTGGAGGCGACAGCATCATTGAGAAGCTCTGCCTTGCTGTGGCTGTTAAACATTGGAATCCAATTTGCGAGGCGGCTTGCTTCGTCCGACTGGCTCAGGGCATAGAGGGCCGCCCGCGAACGCCGAAAGCCTTTGACCCATGTTGTTGATTGCAGCGCCATTGACTTTATAAAATCGGGGATATGGCGGAAAACAGGCGCATAGCGCTCACCGGCATAACGGCCATAGCCGGCAAACAATTCATCGCCGCCTTCGCCTGTGAGCACCATTTTGACGTGCTGCGCGGCTAATTGAGACACTTTGTAATACGCCACCTGCGCATAATCAGCAATAGGTTGATCCAGATGCCAGATCACTTTAGGCAGATCATTCACAAAGTCCTCGGCGCTTACAAGAACCTCATGGTGATCCGTCTGATATTTCTGAGCGACCAGACGGGCATAAGGCAGTTCGCTGTGCTCTTCGCCAACCCCTGCAAACCCCACTGAGAAGGTTTTAACCGGCTGTTTAAGCACCTGGCTCATGAGAGCCACAATGCTGCTCGAATCGATGCCGCCGCTGAGAAAGGCCCCGAAAGGCACATCGCTGACAAGCTGTCTCTCCACACAATCGGCAATCAAGGCTTCCAGTTCTGCGGCATACTGCGGGGTACGGCTGGGATCATAGGGGGTATCGGTGAATTCAACATCCCAATACTGCTGTGTTTTCACGCCTTGAGGATCGGATTTGAGCCAGTAGCCCGATGGCAGCAGGTGAATATTTTTGAAGAGCGTATGAGGGGCGGGAACATAACGAAACGAGAGATAATCGCTCAAGGCATTGAGATCAAGCTCAACAGAGACATCAGGATGCTGCAAAATTGCCTTAATCTCTGAGCCAAAAATAAGCCGATCCCCCATTTGCGTATAATAGAGAGGCTTCACCCCCAGATGATCACGGGCGATAAATAGACTGCGCTCCTGCGTATCCCATAACGCAAAGGCAAACATACCCCGCAAATGATGAACACAGTCAACCCCATAATCCTCAAACAAATGCACGATTACTTCGGTGTCGGAATGGGTTCTAAGCGTATGGCCGCGCTGTTGAAGATGCGTTCGCAGTTCCTTATAGTTATAGATCTCGCCATTAAAGATAACGACAAAGCGGCCATCCTCATTCTTGATGGGCTGCTGCCCCTGCGAGAGGTCAATAATGCTTAAACGTCGCATCCCCATCGTGAGTTCGCCATCGCTGTAACGCCCCTCTTCATCCGGGCCGCGATGGTGAATGCTGTGGAGCATGCTGCCTAAAATACCCTCGGTTGTCGGAACACGACGCGCATACTCGTGAATGCCACAAATTCCACACATGATTGCTTGCCTTTGCCCTCACGGGTCATTAAACGGGCATTTTCAAGGTACGGTTGTAAACCTGCATGATCCGATGGGCCGCCCACTGCACATCCTTCTCAACAATGGAGGGGGCTGTAATGCGTGCGTTTCGACGAAAGACCTGCGAGAGCTTTTCAGCGGCATCTTGCGGCGTCCATGTGCACAGAAAACATCCCTCAACCTCTTGAATAAATGGGGCTACATCTCCCACATCGACGGTGACAATAGGCAGGCCGCAGCCCATCGCCTCACGAACAGCCACAGGCGAACCCTCATGATCGGACACCATAATCAGCACATCGCACGCATTCATATAGAGAGCCACTTCTTCACGCGGTTTGGCAAACACCGGAACAAGTTGGGCGTTCACACCCTGTGCGCATAAAATGGACACGGCCTCTTCTGCGATATAATAATTCTTTTCAACCCGTGCGGGGTCCCAGGGGAAGAGAACGAGCTTGCTATCGAGCGGCAGATTGAGCATCTCACGGGCTTGCGGCTGAGGACAGGGATGAAAAATCTTTGTTTCGATGCCAAACGGGATGACAAAGGCATCCTCTCGCTTCGAGATACGCTTCATTTGCTCCGTCATGACAATGATCGAATCAACGATTCTGGCGACAAAGCGGCCGATCATGCCATCTTTTGCGTGCATGGTCTGGTCAACTCCGCCGAGCAAATCTGAGCCTTGAAAGGTCACAATCACAGGAGAGCGAAATTGACAACGGGCGATCATGCCGCAGTGACCGTAGAACGCATGAATGATGTCATAGCGTTTCGCTTGAAACATCGTGCGGAAGACAGTCCACAGCGCTCGTAAATAACCCCGCTTGTCCCCCTTATCAATATAAAGCATATCGAAGGTGACGTTATGCGCTCTTAACGCCTCAAGGTGATCCTCAATCGCAGGCGACGGACTGTTTTTAGCCAGAGTCGTAATGGCGAGTATGTGCATATCTATCCTTTCGAGGCCCGCATCTCAATTCCAAATTCAAGCGCTGTCTTGAGTTTTTTGGCCGCTTCTTGCCATGTCCATGCTCCAGAGGCATCGACAGCCCCCAGACCCATCGATTGAAGCTGATCTCTGGCCTGCCACACCTGAACTAAACTTTCAGCCAGGGCTGCCCGATCTGATCCCTCGGCCCAGAAAGCGTAAGAACCGCTGCCGATCACATCGGTATGACACACAACGCGGGTTGCCAGAATAGCCAGCCCTGACGCCATATATTCAAAGAGTTTAATGGGGCTGCTCACGCGGAATCGTTCTTCATCCGGAAAGGGCAGAACCCCGATATGAGCCTGCACAAGATAGTCTGGGATTTCGACATGCGGGACGGGCGGCAGCACTTGAATTCGCGCGTCTGTTTTAGATGCGAAGACTTCTAATTCAGCACGCTGTGACCCCTCGCCAATGAGCAGCAGGTGAAACGACATGCCTTGCGTGTTCGCATCCTCAACAGCCTCACACAGCGCCAGCAGATTGCGCTCCGTATACAGGCTGCCCGTGTAAATCAAGCGAATCGGCGTGTCATGGTGGGGCCATACGCGCGTTGTGACAGCACTTGCAAATCGCTCCGCTGTGACCCCGGAAGGCCACACTCCCCACAGTTTCTTCGGGGCAATGTGAACAGCCTCCGCCAGTCGGCGTGTAATGGCAAGCTGTCCATCCGTCCAGTACACCAGCGATTTATTGACAAGACTGTAATAGAGCCGCCGCAGTTGATCGCGCAACGAGGAATTCTGGGTCGCTGTCATATGCAGGGTGCGATTGTCCATCACAATCAAGGGCTTATGGCGGCGCTGGAACAGGCGGCGTAGCCGCAGAAAAAAGATCCAGGGCGCAGACATCTGATGAAACAAAATGACATCAATTGTCTGCCATTGGGCAAGCGCCAGCCGCAAAAATTCCATATGAAAACGATGCAGACCGAGCAAATAGACCTGTGGCCGTTCAATCGAGTAGACACGAATGCCTTGAATATCCTCCCAGCCCGTCGTATCGCCAACGACCACCAGCGTCACCTGCCAACCAAGAGCTTTTAATTCGCGTGTTGTTTCTAACCAGGTCGCTGCATCCAGGGTTTTACGGGGCGACTCGGTGTAAAGCCATAAGAGATGCATCACACTACCATTGCCTCTCTGTTTTATGAGACAGATTGTCTGTCGATTTTGGGAACGATGTGATGTTGAGAGGCATGCTCGTATACCTTGTCGTGGCACGAGAGGGGTTGTTTCTCACCATGATAACGGGTAGCAGCATGCTGCGCCCGCACTGGACAATCCCATTTGTGGGCACGATGCATACCTTACCTTCGGTGGCCTACGGCTCGGTGATTTCGTTTGTGCCCCTACACCCGACCACACTATTGTGTCCTGCGCCCTGCAATTTAAGGTGGTAGTCGTACTAGTGGGTCACTTGCTGTGCATAACCGCATTCTTTTGTACTGAGTTAAGCTCAAAAAAGAAAACCGTTGGACATGCCACATGACCCACTAGTGGGTCATTTTCTGTGTATAACGGCTTTCTTTGACCTCAATTTGAACTCAAAAGCGCGAAAAAGAATGCTGCATCTCATGCCACATGACTCACTAGTGCGCCAACAAGATTAAGTTGCAGGGTGGTTGAATGGAGGGACAGGGCCTGCCCTGTCCACACACGGGCATTGCGAGCAAGGGCAAACCAGCGGGTCGCCCCTACACACCTCGTCTTTGACGAGTCGCAAAGGCACGCTACCCGTCATTCTCATCTTGTTGGCGTACTAGGCCGTTGGCAGCCGTTTCGAGGTTTGGAAAACCTCGATGCCTTTAACAACAGCCTCCACCATTTCCTCTGTCATCTCAGCAAACATCGGCAGAGAAACAATTTGTTCCGCCTGACGTTCTGCCACTGGAAAATCACCCTTTTGATAGCCGAGTGACTCATAATACGGTTGTAAATGGAGAGGAATGGGGTAATGAATGCCCGTTGAGATGCCCTGTTCCTCCAGGCAAGCGCGAAAAGTGTCACGGTTCTCTGTGCGAACAACGTATAAATGCCACACCTGCTCCATATCCTGGAGAATGGCAGGCCGAACCACATCAAAGCCTGCCAGCAAGCTGTCGTAGAGGTGGGCATACTGGCGACGGGCTGCATTCCAGGTATCGATATGACGCAGTTTAATCTTCAAAACGGCGGCGTGAACGGTATCTAAACGATGATTGTTCGGGGACAGGGAATGAATATTTTTCTCCACCTGTCCAACGTTACGCATCCCGCGAATGCGCTCGGCGGCGGCATGATCGCTTGTGACAACAATGCCACCATCGCCCAGGGCTCCGAGGTTCTTGGCCGGGTAAAAGCTGAAGGCCGCCGCATGACCCAGGGAGCCAATCCGCCGACCTTTATAATAGGCCCCGTGTGCCTGTGCCGCATCCTCAATCACAACCAGATTGTGTTTGCTGGCGATGTCGAGAATCGGGTCCATATCCGCAGGCGTGCCATACAGATGAACCGCAATAATGGCTCGCGTTTGGGGGGTAATGGCGGCTTCAATCTGTTCAACATCGATGTTGTAGGTGAGGGCGTTGCAATCCACAAATACAGGTTTTGCCCCTGTGAATGTCACGGCGGCGGCGGTGGCGATAAACGTATTGACAGGAACAATCACCTCATCGCCCTCCCCAATGCCAAAGGCCAGCAGCGCCAGTTTCAAGGCTGATAAACCGTTATCAACCCCGATTGCATATTTCGCATCACAGTAGGCCGCATACGCCTCTTCAAATTCTGCGACATCGCGGCCCAGGATAAAGCTGGCATCTTTTACAACGCGATGGAGGGCTTCCATTGTTTCGTCAAGAATGGAAGCATGTTGTGCTTTCAGATCCACAAAAGGTACGTTCATGGGATAGACTCGATGATATATGATTAAGCTTGATTCACGGGGTAGTCGGCTAGGTCAATCAATGTTTGATTGCCATGATTTTCCAGAGATTTTTTCGCGGCTTCAAGAATTTTTACGACCCGTAACCCGTTTTCACCGTCAGTCTGAGGCCGCTTGTCTGTCAAAATGCAGTGAGCAAACTCTTCGCATTCAGCACGCAGGGGCTCTTTTGTTGAGATATGAGGCGTCACAATATCCCCATAACGATAACTGAGCTGAAATTCCCCGAAGGTATCGGTGTAGGGAGGCGCATCAACGCCTTTGTCGTAAATTTTGATCTTCTCTAGAGTTTCAACATCGTCGTACACAACCATTTTTTTGCTGCCCACGACGGTAAGACGGCGCACTTTCTGAGGATCGAGCCAACTGTTGCGGATATGAGCCTGCACACCGTTGGCAAATCCAAGACATATGTAGGCCACATCACATGTCTTCTGCCAGATATAATTGGCTCCATTGGCATTCACTGTTGTGGGCGTCTCGCCAAGCAGGTAGAGAATGATCGATATATCGTGAGGCGCTAAATCCCACATCACATTCGCGCTGGATTGATAGAGCCCCAGGTTTGTACGAACCGCATCGATATAATAGATGTCGCCAATCTGTCCCGAATCAATAAGATGCTTGAGAGTCTGGACAGCCGAGTTGTATTCAAACGTATGCCCGACCATAAGTTTAAGATTGCGTTCTTGCGCCAGTGTGATCAACGCCTGGGCATCAGCACTAGTCAGAGTCAGCGGTTTCTCAACCAGAATATGAAGGCCATGTTCCAGGCATTCCTTCGCCACTTGATAATGAGTGGCGGGCGGTGTGGCGATCACGACAGCATCCAAATTCATTTGGAAGAGGTCTGTGTAGTTTTGGGTCGTCTGGATCGATGGGTAAAGTCTTTTTAAGTGATCCAGACGCTCTGTCTTTAAGTCCGCCACAGCGATCAAATCAGTGGTGGGAAGTTCGACAAAATTACGGATAAGATTCGGCCCCCAGTATCCGGCCCCAATTGCACCGATGCGTAGTCTCTCCATTTAGGTCCCCTTCTGTTTCACGATGACCGAGAGTGTCAAAAGCAGCAGCTTAATATCCAACCACAGGGACTGCTTTTCGATGTACTCAACATCCAGTTTCACCATCTCTTCAAACGAGACAGAACTACGGGCCATCACCTGCCACAGGCCCGTAACGCCGGGCTGCGCATTCAGACGTTTGCGATGGGCGTCTGTGTAGATGTCGACTTCATAGAGAATGGCAGGTCTAGGACCAACCAGGCTCATCTCGCCCCTGACTACATTGATGAGCTGAGGCAGTTCATCAAGGCTGGTCTTACGAAGAAAGCTGCCAACGGTTGTCACACGCGGGTCATTCTGGAGCTTGTATTTTTTCTTGGGGTCTGTGTCTGTCCCCTGGAGCTTTTCGATGGTTGTCACATCATCACGAATGAGTGCCTGCACAAACTGGCGATGAATGGCGCTGTCGTTGTTCTGATACATGGTCCGGAACTTGTAAAAGCGGAATGTCTTCTGTTCCCAGACAACACGACCATTTTTGAAGCTCCGCTTTGCGCCAACACGCTCCTGCACAAAGATGGGGGATCCTTTGGAATTCATCAAAATAGCCAGTGTGACAAAGCCCCAGACGGGCAGAGTGATCAAGAGCAAAACAGACGCCACCGTAAAATCAAAGGCCCGTTTCGCCATAAAGTAAGTGAATCTCTCGCGAGCGTGAGTTTTACGTCTTTTTGAAGGAACTGAATGTGCTCCGATATGGGGTATATGTAACATCTGCTCTCCGTCTTCCATTCACCGAGCATTCATTTGTGTTAAAATCGTTTGTTTTGTGTAACAATGATGGCTGATTTTTGAATTTTGGTGCCAAAATAGACACCTATTCATCAATGAGTTACCCTATTCTTTTGCAGATTATCATGTGTTACATAGCATGTCAAACGGCCTGGGGAAATATTGGGGAGCTTTTACATTACAATTTGGTTTAATTTATTAATATCTTTACGTCAAATATTTATGGCTTAATTCAAGCATAAAATCCTCCAACACAACACTCCATTCCTATATATGAATAAGTTGGGGTATAGGACGTTAGTCCTTTTTTGGCTTACAATGTTAAGGGTATGTTAAATCATTTTCCGCTGAAGAATTGTGAATTAAGGCGCTCATGTAAAACTCATAAAAATCAGTATGTTAATTAATAATCTACATGTTTACTTTAAACCATAATACCTAGAAAATATGGAAATAATCGTTGACATATAGTCGTATTTACGACATGCCATTTGCGTTTGTTATTGTGTTATATTAAAATCTTTTTAAGAATATATGACCGTAAACAAAATTTTGAGGGGAAACGTGTATACCCTCCAAAAAGAAAGCTTGTTTATTAAATTTTGCGGAATTCTATTGCGATATTATATTTACGCCATTATCGCTGTGGATCAATCATCAGAGCATTTTTATAAATACATGTGACGGGTTAGCCTTGTCGATCAAGCAACAGACTACTCTTCTCATGAAGTTGATTGAGAGCAGGCAATCACCTGCTAAATCAGATGTGGGACACCCTCTCAACTGGACTTTGCACATAACAGGTTTCGCTTAATGCGCTTCGGTTAGTACAGACTCTCAAAACCTATCAGAGTTTTCACATATCGAGGCGATCTCAAGATATGCAAAAAATATACTCCATGTTTTGAACTGAATACGGCGCATCCTGAGTTCCTTGTGTGCCACAATGGGGGAGACAACTTCGCTCAAAAAATGAGAAGAGAAGTGCAGGGCGGAGAATAGGGACATCAAACGATGGTTCACAAGATAAGCGGTAGCCTCGAAGTCCAACCCA
>Ga0105046_10017325_pt1 | contig 11028 bp, 6 predicted proteins | sample MAT03_FD_78385 | JGI IMG/M metagenome (GOLD analysis project Ga0105046, IMG submission 78385) | Freshwater microbial communities from Lake Fryxell liftoff mats and glacier meltwater in Antarctica - MAT-03 (megahit assembly) | ecosystem: Environmental > Aquatic > Freshwater > Ice > Liftoff...
CGCTGGTCAACTCGCCGCCGTGCTGTCTCTTGAGCGGCCGTTCGTAGAAGGTGATCGTGAGCAGGAGGAAGAAGAGGAGGTACACGCTGTCCTCGATGGGGATGGTGTTCAGGCGGATGCCGAGGTTCTCCGCGTTGTTGTATAGCACGATCGGTTCAGGCAACAGCCATCCCGTTAGGATGCCGTTGATCAGGAAGAACGGAACCAGGCTGATCGCGTAGCCCACGTAGAAGCGCCCGAGGTAGGCGCTCTTCAGAACGAACACATGCAAGGCGAGAAAAGACGCAGTGCTGAAGAACGTGACGGTGGTGTACCATTTGTCGAGGTTCAACAGACCGACCACGGTGAGCACCCCAATGATCGCGATGCTGATGGCTCCTGCTGCCCGACCGAGCACATCGTTCCGCACAAAGTGGCGCATGACCTCATAGAGGAACGTACAGGAATAGGGGATGGCGATGAAGAACAACCATTCCTCAACGGGCAGCCCGAAGAGGTACACGCCGATGATGTAGCGTGGGTTGAAACTCCAGACTCCGTGCGCGGTGAAGATGGCGTCCCACACCAGGAATACCAGCGCCATCACCGCGATACCGGTGAAGAGCCCCGGCCAATTCTTCCAGAATCGCAGGCGCGGCTCGAAGCTGGCGATCAACGGGAACGCAATGCTCAGCACGTCCAGTCCGAGGTAGTAGAAGCGTTCCATGCGATGCGGCAAAGGAACGCCGTTCGAAGAGAAAGGTTCGATCACCGCGCTCCTCCAAAAAGGAACGCGGACCGATCAGATCCGCGTTCCGCCTGGGTTCCAGTCTCCTCCTACTCCTTCACGAACCGTGCTGTGGTAACAGCATCGCCAATCGCGGCCTCGATGACATAAGATCCGGCGGAAAGTGTTTTGATGTCCACTTGCACACTTGCACCAGCGCGCACGGCGTTCGCCGCGATCGATCGCCCGCTCGCGTCGATGATGCGGAACGTGGTGTTCGCACCGAACTGCTCGGGCAACTGCGCGGTCAGCACATCGGTGGACGGGTTCGGACCGACCCTGAACGTCGTTCGCGCGTTCGAGCCATCATTGATGCCCGTGTTCACATCGAGTGAAGCCAGGTGCGGATAGAGGGCCTCGAATGCCCCGCCGATGATCAGCACATTGCCCTGCATGGTCACATCGTTCACTTCAGCCTCAAGGACGATCATGGCGGTCACCTCGTCCGGGTTGCCATGAAAACGACCGAGGTTGCTGCCGTAGGTCCCGATCAAAGGGGAGATGTAGAAGTTGCCACCGAAATAGATGGAACCTGCATGTTCGACCAGTGATGAGATCCATGTAGGGCCAACACCAGCATACATGTAATTCGCGTGGTTCGGAAGGAGATCCTCCCAATCGGAAGAGTCCGCAGCGATGCGCGCCATGCCGAAGGTCACCGCGATGTTCTCAAAGAGATCACCTCCGGCGTAGAGGGTGCCGTTCACGTCGAGCAGGTCACGTACGGGAGCGTTCAATCCTTCGCCTAATTGCTGCCAATCCGTTCCGTTGAAGTAGCCGACATGCGATACGGCCGGCGTTGTCGGTCCCGTGGTCGTGGTGAAGGCACCACCTGCCACGAGCATGCCATCGTGTGTGGCAAGTGTGAGTACCGATCCATCGAAATAACTGCCGACCGGCGTCCAGTAAGCGCCGTCCATGCGTTGCACAAGGGGATCGACCCCGGCGAAACCGACGATGTCACCGGCGGCGTAAAGCGTTCCATCATGCACATGCAGCGCGTTCATGTTCGGAGACTTGCCCATGAACACCGTGTTGAAACTCCAGATCGAGCCGTTCCATTTCGCCAAGTCGTTCGGTCCGTTGAGGAAGGATCCGCCGACGTACAACTCGCCGTCATACTCTACGGCGCACCGGATCGCGCCTGTCATTCCTGCGCCCAGTGCTTCATATCCGCTGCCGTTCCAGATGGCCACGTTGTTCGCGGCAACGCCTCCTGCTTCCGTGAACTCACCGCAGATCAGCACATCACCATTGTTCAAGGTCTTCGTCACGGTCACCGTGCCGTTCGTACCGCCGCCCAGCGAGGTCCATGGCAGGTTCGGAGGATAACCGGGCTGGATCCAGGCGAGTTCCTCCGGTGTGAAACCATGTTCACGGCCCCACGCGGCGATCGCTGGCCACGGCATGTCCAGCACGTAGCCCAGGTTCATCTCCGCGCTGATCCGGTCGGCGAGCGCATGGTGCCCGCTCTCGATCATCAACTGGCCCACCGCGCAGGCCGTTCCGTGCGGATCGATGAAGACGGGATTGCGATAGGGCAGCACGTAGTTCTGTGGGAAGCGGCCGCGATCGGCGTAATTGCCCAGTTTGCAAAGGAGGAAGGACCGGCGATCGAGCTGCCGGGCGGAAAGTCCTTGCGGTACGTGCGTCGTCAGCCGTTGCTGAACCAGATGGAGGTGCATTGCGATGCGCTCCGCTTCGTTCACGAAGGAGACCTGCGTGCTGCCGACCATGCTGGCGGGGTCCTGCACGTGCCATTGGGCGTTCACTTCCAGCATGTGCGCGGAGAGGGAGCTTCGCTCAACGGGCGTTATTGTGGCCTGGGCCACGGCAGCCAGTGAGAGCAGTACAGTGAGAAGTAGGGGACGTTCCATGGGATCAAGGTTATGTTCGCGGAAAGTGTCTCGTTCGCGTACAGGACGGCCGTGAGGGTCGTGAACGCTGCCCGCTTGGTGATGGAAAGTTATAGCAGACGCATGCGGAGGATCGTTATCACCGGACCGGAGAGCAGCGGTAAGACCACCCTGGCGCTCGGACTCGCGCGCCGTTCTGGCGGCGCCTATGTTCCTGAGGTCGCTCGCGAATACCTGGAGAAACTGGGGCGTCCTTACACGGAGCAAGACCTGCTTGCGATCGCGCAGGCGCAGATCCAGAAGGAGAACGAGATCGTTCATGAAGCTGGCGGGAACGGCCTGCTGATCTGCGACACCGACCTGATCACGATCCGGATCTGGAGCGAAGAGAAGTACGGGCACTGTGATCCCTGGATCATTGAACAGACCGAACGGCGACCTTACGACCTGTGGCTCCTCTGCACACCGGATATGCCGTGGGAGCCGGATCCACTGCGCGAGAACGCGCACGATCGCGACCGGCTCTTCGATGTGTATGAACGAATGCTGTGCGCATTGGGCAAGGGCTACGGTGTGATGTCAGGAGACCGTGATACTCGGATACACCAGAGCGCGAACGCGATCAGTGATCTGACCATCTGAGGAGCGGCCTACATTTGTGCCGTCTTGCATCGGGGTGTTCCGGCGAAAGCCGGGGCTGAGATCATACCCTTTGAACCTGCGCAGGTAATGCTGCGAAGGGATCCGCTCCCGTCACCGGGGCTCCTCCGTGCAAGGACAGTAACACGGAGGAACATGATGAACAGGTTATTGACGGTCATCGCTACGGCGCTTGTATCAGCCAGTGGTTTCGGGCAGTCTCGTTTCACAGGAACGGTGACGGGTGAAGACGGCGCACCACTCGGGGGTGTGAACATCGTGCTCGGAGACGACCAGGCGTTCGGTGGCTCAACGGATGCCGATGGCCGGTTCGCGATCGGTGGGATCCGGACGGGTACGCACCGCGTGCGGTTGACCCATATCGAACATGTGCCGATCGATACGCTGGTAGTGATCAAGGCGGAAATGGGGGAGAGGATCTTTCGCATGCGCGCGGATGTGATCGTGATGCGCGCCGCGGAAGTGTCGGCACTGCGTGTTGGTGATCGCGCACCCTTCGCGAAGAGCACCCTTACACGCGAGACCATCGAACGCATCAACACCGGCGTCGACCTTCCTTACTTGCTCGATCTTCAACCGAGCGTCGTATCCACCAGCGATGCCGGAACAGGGATCGGCTACACCTCCATGCGCATCCGTGGCACGGACGCCACACGCACCAACATCACGGTGAACGGTGTTCCCTTCAACGATCCGGAAAGCCAGGGCGCCTTTCTGGTGAACATGCCCGACCTGGTCAGCAGCGCCGAGGACATCGAGATGCAACGCGGAGTGGGTACGAGCACCAACGGACCAGCGGCCTTCGGCGCGAGCGTCAACGTGCGCACCACGTCGGTGAAGCGCGACGCTTGGGGACTTCTAAGCGCGAGCGGCGGGTCGTACAACACACAGCGCTACTCGGTCAGCGCGGGCACTGGGTTGATCCAGGATCGTTTCAGCTTCGATGTGCGTCTCTCCTCGATCACCAGCGACGGCTACATCGATCGCGCTACCGCGGATCTCAAGAGCTACTTCCTGCAAGCCGCGTGGCTCGGCAAGAACCGCTCGCTGCGTTCCATCACGTTCAGGGGAAAGGAGGTGACCTACCAGGCCTGGGGCGGTGTGCCCCGTGACACGCTTCCGATCAACCGCACTTACAATGGCTACACGTATGACAATGAAGTGGACAACTACGACCAGACGCACTACCAGCTGATCTTCGACCAAAAGCTCGGCGCGAACGCGACACTGAACGTCACGCTCTTCCGTGTGTTGGGCGCGGGTTACTTCGAACAATATCAAAGCGTGGACGATCCATACGCGGATGTCGATCTCGCGTTCTACGGGATCGCCCCGGCGGTGATAAATGGCGACACGGTCACATCGAGCGACATCGTCCGCCAGCGCTGGTTGAACAACACCCTGACCGGTGCGAACGTGAGCATCGACGTGCGCTTGGGCGCACATCGCCTGGTGATCGGTGGCAGCTACAGCGAATACACCGGCGCGCATTTCGGTGAGGTGATCTGGGCGCGCTGGGCAGGTGATACGGAGATCCGGCACCGCTACTACGATGACGACGCAACGAAGACCGATGCGAACGCCTTCGCGAAACTCACCTATGCACTGAGCGGACGGATCGATCTCTATGGTGATGCACAAGTGCGTCGCGTGGAACACACCTTGCTAGGGTACGATACCGCCCTCGAGAGCATTACGCAGCAAGCGAGCTATTCGTTCTTCAACCCCAAGGCAGGTCTGCTCTGGCGTGTGCATGAGGGCGGCAGGGCCTATGCCTCGTTCGCTGTTGGCAACCGCGAACCGAACCGCGAGGACCTGCAGGAGACCACCCCGGACAGCCGTCCCCGTAGTGAGCGCTTGTTAGACTACGAACTGGGTTACGAGCGCAGGACCGGTCGGCTGAGCGCAGGGGTGAACCTGTACTACATGGACTACATCGATCAACTCGTGCTCACCGGTGAACTGAACGATGTGGGTGCCGCACTGCGCACCAACGTGACGAGCAGTTATCGTGCGGGTGTGGAACTGATGCTTGCCACGCAGTTCAACAAGCACTTGCTCTGGCGCGCCAACGCCACCTTCAGCCAGAACAAGGTGCGCGACTTCGACGAGTTCGTCGATGATCGGGACAACGGAGGTCAGGTCGCGACGACTTACGCGAAAAGCGACCTCTCTTTCTCACCGGGCGTGATCGCCAGCAGCGAGTTGAGTTTCCGGTTCTGGGACAAAGAAGAGGTAGGTCATGCCGATCTCACGCTTGTGACGAAGTATGTCGGTGAGCAGTATCTGGACAATACCGCGAGTGCCGATCGCATGCTCGATGCTTACCTGGTGAACGATGCGCGGGTGAACGTCACGCTGCTCAAATTGAAGGGAACGAAGAGCATCGACCTCAACCTGACGGTGCGGAACATCTTCAGCGAGCTGTATGAGAGCAACGGCTGGGTATACAGCTACGTGTACAATGGTGAGCGCGCACAGGACGTTGGCCTCTACCCGCAGGCGCCGATCAATGTGCTCGGCGGGGTGATGGTGCGGTTTTGATCAGCCGTGCACTATAACTAATGTTATGTGGTTGGCGATGCGCTCGCCCGGTACATTTGGGCGAATACCCTGATCATTACCCCCCATGCCGCGCAATACGCTCCTTCTACTCTCCCTTCTCGCGATCGGTCCTGTGTGCCTTGCGCAAACGACCTACGATGCGCGCATTTTAGAATACGTAGGCCTGAAGTACCCCTGTGACGATGGGGCCACGCCGATCCTGAAGATCCGTAACGAAGGCAGCGCCACGATGAGCGGTTGCGTGGTGGAGACCTGGAAGAACGGGTTGATCGTGAACACGTTCGACTGGCAATTGGCGGTGCCCGCCCTGCAAGGCCAGACCCGCCAGCCGTTGTTCCCGCCGGTGCCCGATGTGGACCCCGGCGATGAGTTGGAGTTCCGCATCATCAGTGTGAACACGATCCCGGACGAGGATCCCAGCGGGAACATCCTTCAGGTGGATCTGGACCAGGTACCGGCCGCATCGCCCAACACCACGGTCACCGTCGAGGTGGAGACCGGCATGAACCCGGGCGCGCTCACCTGGGAGATCCGTAATAGTCTCGCGCAAGTGGTGGCCACCGGTGGTCCGTACGAGGATGCGAACACGGTGATCAACGAGAACGTCGTGCTCGACGCCGACGCGTGCTTCTCCTTCAAGGCGTTGGATGCCGCTCGTGGCGGTGGGGCCCCTGCGCGGGTGCGCGTGAAGGGTGGTGGCAATACGTTGATCGCTTTGGAAGGTGCCGCATTGCAGGATGGGATCGACAAGGGCCTTACCATTGGGAACAACGAGGGTTGCACGCAGAACGTGGTGGTGGAGCTGGCAACGGACGCGCTGCCGGAGGAGACGAGCTGGGAGCTCCTCGACCAGGTAACGAACGCGGTGGTGTGCGCCAGCGGCGGTGCGTATGCGCCGACGTCGATCATTACGGAGGCCTGCTGCCTGCCTGCGGGCTGCTACAGGCTCCGCGTGATGGATCTCGGCGGCGATGGCATCACCGCCGGCGGTTACCTTTTGCGCACGGCCGGCGGTCCGGGATCACGCATCATCGACAACGGCGCCAACTTTAGCAGCGGGGCGTTCAGCGCGATCACCGCGCAACAGGGCTTTTGTCTTCCATTGAGCGGCGATAAGCTGGTCCATACCAGTTGCGACAAGCTGGATTGGACGAGTGGCCAATACATCGTGGCCTCACCGAACCCGAACGTGAGCGCCGAGTTCGGCGGTGCGAACGTGGCCACCAGTGGTTACGAGTTCTGGTTCTTCGACCCCAACGGCACTTACAGCTTCCGCAAGTTCCGCAGCCATGCTGTGAGCGACGGCTTCGCACCGAACAATGCCACGCGCGCCTGTCACCTGAAGATCAACAATTGGAACGTCGCGAACCAGGTCCCTGCGAACGTGCTGATGAACGTCGCCGTGCGCGCTCGTGTGAACGGCGTCAACGGCGCGTACGGTCCGGTTTGCCGGTTCATGATCGATCCCGTGCGTGCGGCATGTCCGTTCGCCAAGCTCATGGACATTCCCGGCAATCAATACCTGAGTTGCGGCAGCACCCGTGCATGGGGGCCAGGGAACTACGTGCATGCACGTCCGGTTACCGGCGCCAACAAGTACCAGTTCAGGTTCCGCATTTCCGGTGAACCGTTCGAGGTGGTGCGTACAAGCAACACGTACTTCGTGCAGCTGAACTGGATCACCAGCCCCCTGCAGGACGGCGTGACGTATGACGTGGATGTGCGCGTGAGCAAGAACAACGGTGCGAGCTGGTGTACCGATCCAGTACCGGTGGCACTTCCTTGGGGCGATGTCTGCGTGTTGACGATCGACAACACCCCGGCCAACGGTGGTAACCAGAACATGTTCGGAGACGGTCGGTCCGAGAGCAGTGAAGGACTCCGCATGTACCCCAATCCCAACCGTGGTGACCAGATCCATCTCAGCCTTGAAGAAGTGGAGTACGGCTCTGGGACCATGAGCCTTGACATCTTCAACCTGACCGGCAAGCGTATGGTCTCCCGGACGATCGCCGTGAGCGATGGTCCGGTCAACAGCGTGATCGATCTCAACGGAGCTCTCGCGAGCGGGCTGTACATCGTGAACATAACTGCGGGCGGACAGCGTTACACCGGGCGGTTGGTCATCCAGCCGTAGGAGCGACCTGGGCCGAGGGTTCGCAAGCCCTTGCGCGGACAGGCGTCGCGGTTGACGAGGACGCACTATCCGCGTTCAACGAAGTACATCTCCAGCTCGCCCTTTCCCTTCGCGTGTACTTTGCCGCGTTGGGTGAAGCGCAGGCCGGGGATCTCCTTCAAGAAGGTGTAGGTGCTCTCGCTGATGTTCACCCGACCCACTTCACCGCTGCTTTCCATTCGGCTGGCGATGTTCACCGTATCGCCCCAGATGTCGTACTGGAATTTCTTCACGCCCACGATCCCCGCGACCACGGGGCCGGTGTGGATGCCGATGCGGATCTCGAAGTACGGCAGTCCGGCTGCGACTTTCCGCGCCTTGCCTTCGGCGATGAAGTCGCGCATCTCGAAGGCGGCGTGGATCATATCGGTGGCGTGCGTGGTGTTGGGCGTGGGCAATCCACCGGCGGCCATGTACGCATCGCCGATGGTCTTGATCTTCTCGATGCCGTATTTCCCGGTGATGTGATCGAATGCGCTGAAGCACTCGTTCAGGTCGCGCACCAGGTCACGGGGGCTGAGCACTTCGCTCATCGCCGTGAAGCCCTTGAAGTCGGTGAAGAGTACGGTGACCTGATCGATGTGAACGGCTTCGGCTTCGCCTTTCGCTTTCAGTTCCTCCGCGACTTCCGCAGGCAGGATGTTCAGCAGCAGTTCATCGCTGCGTTCCTTCTCCTTGGTGATCGCGGCCCGCGAACGGCGCATATAACGCAATCGGCCCAGCAGCCCCCCGGCCAGCATGAGCACGCCGAGCCCGGAGAAGAGGAAAATGTTCCGTTGTTCGCGCTCGCTCCCCAGTTGCCGCTGGTAGGCCAGTTGGTCCTCGTAGCGCTCGCGCACGGTGTTGAGGCTATCGGCTATCTGGCGTTCCTGGAACTGGCGTTGCAGGTCCAGTCGCATCACCTCCTTGCTGTTGTTGAGTTCGTCCAGTGAGTCGCCTACCTGCATGAACTCCTTTTGCGCGTGGAAGGCGTTGGCCAGGTCCCCGATCCTTTCGTACGCCAGCATGAGGCATTCGCTGCATTCCTTCCGCTGTTGCGCCAGCCCGTTCGCCCGGGCAGTGACAAGACCTGCCCGGCACTGGGCGATCGCTTCGTGGACATTCCCTTCCTGGAGCAACAGGTCGCCGGTGTAATATTGGTTGCGCGCCAATTGCCGCTTGCTGCCCAGTTCTATGAAGAGTACGCGAGCAGAATCCAGACAGTTCCGGGCTTCGGCCACGCGTCCCATCCTGCCGTAGGTACGCCCCAGATTATTGAAGGCCATGCCCATCTCCATTTTCCGGCCCATTGACCGGTACAGTGAAAGGCTTTGCAGGAATTCCTGAAGAGCCTGATCACGCTGCCCCATTTCCAGGTGGGTCACGCCCAAGTTCAACAGCGCTTGTGCGCGGCCTTTGTCATTATCCAACTCTTCGTAGAGGCCTGCGCTGTGCTGATAATGTTCCAGCGCTTTCGGCAGCTCTCCCAACTCGGTGTGGATGTTCCCCATGTTGTTGAAGGTCCCCGCCAGCCCTTCCGTGTTCTTCAACTCCGTGTCGATCCGAAGGCTCTTCTGCAGGTGTTCCAGCGCGAGGGGCAGGTCACCGAGGTTTTTGTACACGTTGCTCATGTTGCTGTACGTGTTCGCCTCGCGTTTCCGATCCACCATCGCGCGTGCGGTCAGCAGGCATTGCTCCAAATAGTCCAACGAGGCCGTGTAATCGCTCTTCATGCTACTGCCCACCGCTAACGTGGTGTAGGCTTCGAAGCGGGCTTTGGCGTCCCGCGTCTTCTGCGCGAGTTTCAACTGGTGTCTGGCGAGGGCCATGCCGCTGTCGGGCTGCTCGAACACCGTCTTCCATGCCAGCACTTGCATGGCTTTCAAGCGGGCGCTGTCAGGAGCGGCGGTGTTGTTCCACACCGACCAGAGGGAATCGACCTGCCCGAAGCACGCGTTCGGCCACAGGACCAACAGGGCTAGGCCAATGAACAGGACGGTCGCTTTCAGTGTGGACATCAGCGAGAACGGGATCGGGTGAAGATAGGAGCGGGGTCGACGGCGTCTCACGAATGCACCGCTTCGCTCATGGCGAATATGAACTCGGGATCCTGCTCAAAGGCGGTGCCCATGACCAGCACATCAGCTCCCGCATCGCAAAGGACCCGTGCGGTCTTCGCATCGCGAACGCCACCACCGATGATGATCGGTACATCAACTGCGGCGCGCACAGCGGCGATCATCTCCGGGCTCACCGTGCGCAAGGCGCCGCTACCGGTATCCATATAGATGGTGCGGAGACCGAGCAGCTCCCCCGCGATCGCGGTGGCGGCCGCTATGCCCGGTTTGTCGTGCGGGATGGGAATGGTCTGGCTCACATAGCTCACCGTGGTCGGTTTGCCACCGTCGACGAGCATATACCCGGTGGGGATCGCTTCCAGGCCGAACGCGCGTACAGTGGGTGCTGCCGTAACATGGTGCCCGATGAGCAATTCAGGATTACGGCCGCTGATCAGGGAAAGAAAGAGCACCGCATCGGCATGCCGGCTCAATTGCGCGGGGCTTCCTGGAAAGAGCACCACCGGAAGGTCGCTCCATTGCTTCACCAGCTTCACGCAGCGATCGAACGCGGCGGAGGTCAACAGACTGCCGCCAACGAAGATCAGGTCGGCCTTGGCCATGCAGGCGTTCTGCACCGTACGCTCCAGGCGGTCCTCATCCTGCCCGAAGTCCGGATCGATGAGCACAGCCAGCAGCTTTTTGCCCGAACTCTTCGCCTCGATGAATTCTCGGAGGACAACACCCATCGCCGCTAACATATAATTTTCAGAAGGACGCAGAGTAGAGTGAAGGCGGCCTGAGTTGCGTAAAGTACATACAACTATTTGCAAATGCACGGTTGTATGAGCTGGTCGGAGAAATCAGGACAGGTGAAGGTCGGAACTTCGCCAACCCATGACCACGAAAAAGAACTACCGCAAACACACAGCAGGCTTCAAGACCAGAGTAGTGCTTGAAGCGCTCAAA
>Ga0105046_10017326_pt1 | contig 11027 bp, 11 predicted proteins | sample MAT03_FD_78385 | JGI IMG/M metagenome (GOLD analysis project Ga0105046, IMG submission 78385) | Freshwater microbial communities from Lake Fryxell liftoff mats and glacier meltwater in Antarctica - MAT-03 (megahit assembly) | ecosystem: Environmental > Aquatic > Freshwater > Ice > Liftoff...
CCCGATCTTGCCGATCCCGCAGACCAACCACCCTTACAAATCCCCGTTCTCTGGCAGGGAAGTGTAATTGTCGTCAGCAGGGAGCGTTAATTGTCGCTGGGGGGAGATGTCATCACCTAATCGCCTGGAGACGCGCTATGCGCAGTTGCGCGCCGAACTTGCAACGCTCGGCCATATCAGCCAAGGCTCAGTCTACCGAAGACCGCCGGGCCAACCCGGCAACCGCTTCACCTGGTCCACCAAAGTAAAAGCGAAAACCGTCAGTCTCGCATTGTCCGAAGATCAGGCGGACTGGTTCGAACAAGCCATCGCCGAGCACCGCCGCTTGAAGAAGATCCTAGCGGAAATGTATAAACTCTCGCGTCAAATCATGCGGCACCGCTTCCCGGATCCGCAACGACGCAAACCCCTCAATAAAGAAGTTTTACGCCTTATCTAAGCGCTTCTCAGGTTTGACCCTTTCCAAGGGTCCGCACGCTTCTATCATTTCAAGTCAATAAGTAAGGACTGACCCCTGAAATCTCCGCGCCAAGGGAAGTCGAGGGCTCGCTGGAGTTCCTCTACATTCGCCACCACCCGAAAACGACGCTGCGCATCGGGATGGTTGAATGGGTCGGCCACCGGAACGACCAGTTGAGCGAGGCGCGGCTTGCCTCCAGCCGCAATTTCGAGAAGCGCCTCCGCCGCTTCACCGGGCAAACGATCTGCCAGCATCAGGAGCGTTTCCTCGGATGCTCCGCGCACATCCTTGATCCACTCGGCTGGGACTCCGAACCCAAGCAAATCCTCATCGGGCAGTTCCGCGAACGGGTATCGCGTCGGCGATCTGCTGGGGAGCGACAACTCCGCCTGAACGTAAACCGGGACAAAAATCTCCTTCACCGTTTCCCGAATCTCCACCATCTGCGCTGCCCCAGTCTTCGGATGAGTCTCCAGCTTCCGACGTTCCGCCCAGTCGTAGGCCTTGTCGTGGTGGTTTACGTAGCAGAGCAAAAGACTTCCGGGTGTCTTGTGAACGATGAGCCGGATGTCGGCTGTCACGCGTACCGACCAAAAATTCTTGTCTTTCGCTTTGTCGAGCTTGTGCAGGCTCATGCCTGAGTTGACCGGGTTCATCTGCAAGTCGAACGCAGTCGTCTTAACGGCCTTCTGCTCATCGCTCGTCAGCCGAGCGAGACTGTCGGTGAATGTATCGGCGATCCTAAATTCCATCCGAAAAATCCTCTCGATGTCTACCGCATCACCAGCGTCGCTTGGGACGCTAGAAGCAGGGCCAACTCCTTTTGGCGGGCTTTCTGATCATCAGGATCAGACGGAAACCAAGGCCAACCCGTTATCACGGCGTGCCGAGGTGGCGGTTCCGCGGAATTGACCGCGAGTTTCACTTCTCTGACTTGGGCCGCTGTAAGGATGCCCGCGCCATATATCGTGCGTTCGCGGGCGACCTCAGTTGCCGCAATCGCCCAAAGACCCTCCCGGGGTTCGCTACCATGCCGAAAGACCGAGGATTCCTGATCCTTTGGATTTGGAATAAACGCAGATGCCTTTACCGCACCACTGTTGAACTGACTGGAGGAGAGGAGAAACCTTGCGAGCGGCTCGCCATCGGCGACCGTTTCGTCAAGCAGCGAGGGTAGCGTCGCCATGACCAACGATCGACCGAATCCCCTCCAATACTCGTGGAGGAATCTGACCACCTGCAAATCTGGCCACGCCATGCCCGCGATCCGAACCATCGAGCCATGCGAAGGAGAGGCGACCGGACGGACTCACACTCACAGAAAACACGCGAATCTTGGACTCCATCCAATCCAGAGATATGGCTCCATCCGGGTCACACGTGACCTCAGGAAGTGGCAACGAACTAGGAATTAGTTTGATAAAGTCAGCCGCAAAGCTCAACGAGGCTAGATCGACCGGAAGGGCCCCAGCGCCATCCCAGTCTGGCTGGCTGCATTGCGCCGCGATCGAATAGAGTTCCGACAACGCAGCTGCCGTTTTCCCAAACAAGACCTCTGAGCGCTGCGCGTTCACAACGACTCCGGCGACAGCCTCACGCAGGGCATTGGCTTCGCTCGACACCGCGCTGTCTCTGCGAGCGTACGCACTGGCCGTTGCGTAGCCGAACCAAAGAATTCCTAGGGAGCTCGATACAGGTTCAAACATTTCGCGGTAAGCGTGTTCTCAAATATTCCGTTCTTCAAGTCTCTTAGTGATTGAAGAGCAACCATGATGTTTTCCCACGACTCGACACTCCGTGGAAACGTCGCCGTCGCAACGATATCGAAAATAACCGGGATAACTCCCGCGACCACCGGTTGGCTCGCGAGTACAATGGTCGCATGATGCCCAGTGGATTTTTCCCGCGCTTCATGTTGATGCAAAAACCCAACGAGAACGAGTCGATCCTCATCGGGTAGCCTTGGGCTGACGTTGAAATACTCATCCAGATCAGCCTTCCCTGCATCAAGTGGAATCATCAGCCGATTGATGTAGCGAAGGCGCACGGCGCGAATTTGCACAGGGTGGGCGAATCCAACAAAAATCTCCCACGTGCGTCGGATTTCTTCCAGGTAGTCGTCGAGTTTGGTGTAGGGAGCCAGACGGTTAAACGAGAATCCTTGGGTCCTTATCTGGACCAATTGCTTTTCATCGTCTTGAAGACATCGCAACGACTGCAGCGCTCGTCGAAACTGAGTCCTAGGTGGTTCGGCCTCTTTGTGCTCAATGATATGCTCGTCGAGGAACTGTGGTCGAAACTTAGGGTACCTCGACTCGAAGGCCTGCTTCACTTGACTTTCGATTGCCGAAAGATCGAACGTCGGAGGCATGTCACAGTCGATATCCAAGACAGCTTCGACGATCGGTGGCCGAGAGAGAGTTTCAACGGACAGGCTCATGGGGCGACGTCAGCAGAATCTGCCTAGACCTTAAACACTTTCATCACCTCATCACCAAGATGATTGATCACCTTGACTGCGATGCGCCCCGACTTCGGCTTTTCGAAGGGTCGGGAGGTATCGCTGTTCAGGGTCTCCCAGGCCTCAGCGTTGACCTCGGCCTTGAGGGTGGTTTTGAGCGCGCTGTAGGGGTCGTTGGCGCCGAGGAAGCAGGCGCAGCGGACGAAGAAACTTTCCTCGTTGTAGTCGGAGTCGATGAACCAGCACGCGATCCCATCGGCGCCGTCGCTGACGACTTCACCGGTTTGGGGTTTGAAAACGTCCACGCCATTCACCTTCACCCGCAGCTTTCCGTCCTTCTCCTTGATGAGGGTGATGTCAGGTTCGCCGAAAATGACGAAGAGGTTGCCCTTGCCCGTGTTCTTAAGATCCTCGGCCATGTGCAGGTCGGCGTTCATGCGCGCCTTCAGCACAGGGATCCGGCCGAGTTTGTTAAACTCGGTTGAGTGGGCGTCGTAGTTGAATGCACAGGCGATGAGCACATCAAATCCGGAGTCTCCGGCCTCGCGGGCGGCCGCCACCAGGTCGGCGCGTTGCACCGTTCCGAATTCCGGGCCGATGAAGATGGCGGCACGTTTCTCGGTCTCGCCCTCCAAGTATCGACCCTCACCACATACGAGTTCGCCCGGCCACGGAATCAGTGAAATGAACGTGATCCGGTTCTCTTTGTGCGCCTGCTGAACGCCGGCCGTCTTGAGATTCTCCAGAATCATCTGGGGAAAGGTCTGCTTGGCGCCGTACTCGTCCGCACCCTCGATCACCGCGGGATCGATTAACTCGTCATCCTCATCCACTCCAAGCACCCGATGAGGACTGAGGCTCTCCACTGTGAAAGGACCCGCCACACGGACCTTCTTCTTGTCGTCGTAAGGCTTGTCGTAGAGGAATTCATACTCGGCCTTCGCGGCAATCGACTTGTCGATCTCCTGCTGCCGCGCGATGCGCCCTTTCCAGAATTCAGAGAGTAGAGCCTCAATGGTCGGAGGCCACTCCTTCGGACGCTCGCGTGGAATCTCCCATTCTTCGAGTGTCTTCTTCTGGCCTTTGACTTCTGATACCTGACCTCTCAGCGGCGCGAGCCGCTGCTCCCACTTGTCCCAAATGACATCGATCTCCGCGTTGTTGGCGATGGACTTGAGTGTGATGTGCGGCACGCGCTCATAGACGAAGCCGTGGCGAATGTTACCCTGCACAGGTTGCGAACTTGGCGCGGTGCGGGTGGCTTCGGCTTCTTTGAGCTGGCCGTCACGGGAATCGGCCAGCAGATAAAACGGATATCTCGCGCCCATAATGCGAGCGCGCGCTAGAGCCAAGGCGACGCGGGAGGTGTCAATCGTGATCCAGCGGCGGCCCCATTGCTCGGCGACAGTAGCAGTGGTGCCGGAACCACAGGTCGGGTCGAGCACAAGGTCGCCGGGGTCAGTGGCCATGAGGATGCAACGTTCTATCACACGCTCCGAAGTCTGGACTACGTAACTTTTCTCCTCAGACCGGCTGGAGAACTTAGTATCACCCCAGTAATTGCTCCGCCTCGCAACAGGAAAGTCGTCAAAAAATCGGACGTAGCTAAGCATCTTGCCTCGCAATTCAATTCGTCCACCTCGAATGAGCCGCTCCATTCCCTTTTGGCCGGTCTTCCAGTATCCGGTTATGGGCCTTAGCTCGCGCCCTTCGAAGGGCACCGGAAAGTCTCCTGGTGGACGCTGAGAGACGATGTTGTCCTGACGGTATAGCCGTACTTGCGTGCTCATCTTCTCCCAGTTCGCGTGGTCCCCAGAATCAATTAAATGAAGCTCGCCGCATTCATCCCTATAACGGCGGTATTCACGCTGAATACTCTCGTCTCCGCCCTTGCTCCTAAGGAGCTCTCGATACTTGAGAGTGGATTTGCTCTTCGCGTAGAGAAGGACGAAGTCGCACGTGCTCGAAACGTAGTCCGTCGTTTGGGCGCTTGTCTTATCGACTACGATCTCGGAGACAAAGTTTCCGTCCCCAAAAACCTCATCCAGCACCGCCCGGACCCGGTGAACATTTTCATCACCGATTTGAACAAAAATGGAACCCGAATCGGTGAGCAGATCGCGGGCGACGGTGAGGCGGTCGCGCAGATAAGTGAGGTAGCTGTGGATGCCGTCGCGCCAGGTGTCTCGGAAGGCTTTGACCTGCTCCGGCTCGCGGGTGATGTGGTCAGCCTTGCCGTCCTTCACGTCGCGGCTGGTGGTGGACCACTGGAAGTTACTGTTGAATTTAATCCCATAGGGGGGATCGAAGTAGATGCACTGCACCTTGCCTCGCAGCCCCTCACGCTCCGCCAGACTGGCCATAACTTGGAGAGAATCGCCGAGAATCATGCGGTTGGACCAGTTCTGGTCATGGGCATAAAACTCGGTCTTGTCCGCACCCTTGGGGATGCCGTTGAAGTCGGCAAAGAGGTCCGTTTGGAACCCGGGTGTATCGGCCTTGGTTTCCTTCGTCTGACGGAGCAGATCGTCAATCAGCACCTTGGGATGCACCTTCTCCTGGATGTAGAGCGGTGGCGCGTGGACCACGAGATCGCTCCAGTCCTGCTGATCTTTTCCTCGCCACACGAGTTGCGGATCGAGGTCGGTATTCCTTGGATACTTCACGACCTTGGGACTGGCATCGTCCTCCCGCACCACCGACTGGTGTTCGGCGGTGGGGATGTTCTTCCGCGTGGCGTCCTCGTGCTTGAGGGTGACGACGGACTTGGGTGTGGGAGCTTTCTTGGCCATGAGTGGAGCGGGAAACTAAGCGCAGAGCTAGGCGGAAAGACGCGGAGGGGAATGCGGAGAGAGACGGGATGGGTGGGTGGCGCTGCCCGGTTTGTCTGGTCTATGTGGTGTTTGAATGAGCCCTTGATGAGCCGATTGTCTGGCCCGTTGGTGGCCTCATTCCGGGAAGTTCATCTCCATGAGCTGAGTCATTTGAGTCATTCCTGAGTCGTTTTCTGGGTTAAGCGTGCGAGTCATTTGATTCATTTTCGAGTCAATCCCCGCCCGAGAACGTAATGGGAGCCGCGTCCCTCCCCAAGTCGCTCGAAAACACCCGATCGAACCAACACGTCCAGATCACGGATGGCGGTTGGGCGGCTCGCGCCGGTTAGTTCCTGATAAGCCGCGTTGGTGACCTGACCTTTGGACTTGATTGCACGCACGGCCAGCAACTGCCGTTCGTTCAGATTCAAACCAGCCATCACTTCATCCGTGAGCCAATCGCGCCAAAGCGTGAGGACAAAGGAACCGCCGCGTAGCTCGAACTCGGGGGCCGGCAAGCCAGCGTCTCGGCAGAGTTCAATCATGCGCTGAGTACCGGAACCGGCTTTCTCGATGTAACGGGTGAGGTAGAGCGACTCGGCGATGAGCGGATTGTTGGGTACCGATGGGTGGTCGTGCTGGAGGTCATCAAGCGTCAGGGTGCCGGGCAGCGTGCCGGGGTTCCAGATTTCCAGCCGGTCGGCAAAGAGGCGGATCTCGATGGAGGCGTGGCTGTAGTAGTCGCGATGCGCGATGGCGTTGACGATCGCTTCGCCCACCGCATCGGGCGGCAATTCGTAGGTGGCGGGAGCCGTGATGGTCCGGGCCCGCGTTCCAACGATGCGGTTGATTTTGGCCAGAACAAAATCCCGCGCCTGGTCCGCCTGCTCGAAGAGATCGCCAGCGTAAATCTGCTGGGAGGCGAAGGGACGGCGGTACTCCGTGCCGTGACAAAAGACGCACTTGGTTTCTGCCGTGCGATGAAAGCGCTGCGGGGCGGAACCAAAGAGGAGAAGCGCGGCGTTGGTCGGACGGTGGCCATCGAGCAGGTTGAGGTGCTTGAGCAAAGCCTCTGGAGCGGTGCGAGGCTTGAGGGGAAATCCGCGTTCGCGGCGGGCGGTATCAAGAAACCACTCCAAGCGTTTCGAGGAGAGATCGGCGAGCGTGGCTCCCTCCGTCGCGGTGGTGTCAAACGGCGGCACCCGCAGCGCGCCCTTGCGATCGAGATAGTCCACAAGGCTAGCATAGACTTCGGAGTTGAGCGCGTTGGTATCTTCGACCCGACGGCGGACCAATTCCGTACTGGCGCGCCGGACCAATGTCTTCATCTTCGGTGCGCGTCGGGCTTCATCGGCACCCCAGACATAAATCAGCCGGGTTTTCCGCTGCTTCGTGGCATGAAGGAATTCGTACTCGGTAGGGGAAACGCCTTTCGAATCCACGCTGCCATACTCAGAACCAAGGATCGCTAGGTAGATGTCGCAGCGCTCCACCTCAGCCAGGTAGACCTCGTCGGCTCGTCGATCACTGGCGGGCAGCTCCTCAAAGAGAAAAACCTCGGATACAAAGCGGCGGAGGAAGGCGTCGCCGAGCAGAAACGCCTTCAGGTCGCGCCGAAGCGTTTTGAACTCCTGCTGGACACTGCTAACGAAGATTCTGAGGTGGGTGGCAGCCACGAAGGTCAGGAAACCGGCAACGTCACCATGGTGATCATCCTGTCGAACTCGGAGGCAACCTTCGCCGCAAAGTCCGCCTCGATCTGGTACATCTCGGTGAACTCGGCAAAAGCCCAGCGGCCATGCTGACCGAGGTGGTTCACGCCCGGCACCCAGTAGGTGTCCATGGTCGACTTCTTCTCTTTCGCATCCTCGCGACGGTATCCTTTGATCTCAACGATCAGGTGCAAGAGATCGGACGAACCATCGGCCCGGGGTGGACGACCGTCGTCGACAAGGACGATAAAATCGGGGAGATACCGGCGATTCTCGGAGCCGTAGCGGTACGGAACCTCCAACCCGAGGTTGTGGTTCTTCACGTAAGCCCGGACTTTGGGATGGGACTCGGCGACGCGGCAGAATTCCGCTTCCCAATCGCTGTCGAGGATGACCCAATTGACGTGACACCGGGCGGAACTCGTTTCCCAACGGTCCGGACGCGAGGTGTTGAACCGGACATGAGCCGAGGAGCCAACGGGATTGTACGGATCGAGCAAGGCCTTGATCGGGCGTTCACCGAGGAACTTCCGGGTGATGCCCGCGGCGATCTTCTGGCACGCCATGTCGGCGAGTTGTTGGTACATCAGCTGCGCCGGATGTGTACCTCCCTTGCGGACGAGGTAGTGATCGAGCCACTCCTTGGTCACACGCTTGAGCTGACCGAAGAGGTGAAGTTGGGGATCTTCACCCGCATCGCGAAACTTGGTCGTGAGCAATTGCTTGGTCAGGTGGAACAGCAGCGAGGAGTGCCGCATGTCCCGCAGGTGCTCCAGGCTCATATCCACCCCTTCGCCGATGATACCGGAATTGCGCGTGATCGATGGGCCGACCAGGTCGGGATTGAGCTCCAAGACCGACTCGTCGTTGAACTCGGCCGCGAGGCGCTCCTCGGGCAATTCCACACGATATCCGACGACCCGAGGAAACCGAATTTCGAGAGCATCCCGGTCTGGCCGGATGGCTTTCACGGCAACTGTCTCCCGCGGGGGTTGAGGCGGAGCGATGACGGGTTTGGCCGTGAAATCAAAGGGGATGCCGAAGATATCGGCATACTCGACATTGAACAGGCCCTCGTCGTTGAGATCGTACGACTGACGCCGAAGTGCGCGGCCGATGACCTGCTCGCACAAGAGTTGGGTGCCGAAGGCGCGAATGCCGAGAACGTGGGTGACGGTGTTGGCGTCCCATCCCTCCGTCAGCATCGAGACCGAGACCACGCAGCGGGTGGCGCCGCCCAGCGTACCGGGTTTGCCGACCGTGTTCATCACTTCGCGTAGAAGTTCCTGATCGGTGAGATTGTCGGCTGCGTGTGAGTCGCCCGTGCGCTCAACGATTTCACGGCGGAAGCGTTCGATTTCATCCGATGCCATGGCCCTGAAACCGTCGTCGAGGGCGTCACCGGCCTCGAGTTGCTCGCTGTCGATGAGAAGGGTATTCGGGCGCGGCAGCGGATTGCCCGTCGATTCGTCGAAGTTTCGAAACAGCGCGAGGCGACCGTTCACCAGGTGGGAGGTGCCATCTGCGCTCTTGCGCTGAAATCCGGCAATGAAATCGTAGACCAGTTTTGAGATCGCTGTGTTCTGGCAGACGATGATGAAGCAAGGCGGTACTTTGATGCCCTTGTCCTTCCAGAGGAAAAAAGTTTTTTCGTAATGTCCGTAAAGAGCCTCGATTGCCGTCTGGAGCTTCGTTGGCAGACTGAGTGGATCGAGCTCCAGGTCGCTGCCCCTCCCCTTCTTCGGCATATCCTTGCGGATGTTCTCCCAGAGGTCCCGGAACATGGGCATTTCGCCACCCGGGATATTCTCGGCGACTGGCACACGAGGGAGCTTGACGATTCCACACTCGATGGCGTCCATCAGCGAGAAATCGCTCATGGTCCATGGGAACAAAGTCCCCTCGGCGTACCCAGATCCGCTCAGGAAGAACGGCGTGGCCGAGAGATCGAGCACCCGGGCGACTCCCAACTTGCGATTGATCGCCTCAAGGCCGGAGATCCACAATCGGGCAGCCTCGCTATTCTTCTCAGCCTCCTTCCTTTCGTCGCCCTTCAAGGCATCGTCGTCGTCCAATCGAGCATCACCGTCAACATTTCGCTGATGCGATCGACCCCGTATTCTACCTTTCTCTCATCCCGGGTTTTTCTCCGGAGCGCCCGGACAAAGCCGTGATTCCGGTAGGTTACGAACCGGTTACCGAAGAGCAGAACAGATTCGCAGACGCATTCTTGGAGTCGCTCGATGCTGAAATGTCGCTGGCGCTTGGAAATACCGTCAAGCAAGAGAGCACTTCGGGGCATACGTTCCACCCCGTCCGGCTTCCGCTGATCCTTCCCCTGGCAAAGGGTGGCTCGATCCGTATCCACTGAACTTGATGCGGTCGGGCCCGCGCCCACGCAAGAGAGAGCATCTGCAGGCTCCAGACCAATCGTTGCGTCGACGAGCTTGCGAAAATGCGAATCAATCGGGCTCGTTGCTATTTGCAGCGCAATTGAGTGGTCGAATATGCGCAACTTCTCTCCCACCAATAGCCGGTAAGGATCGACTATTTGTCGCGCTCCAAAAATAGTTCCTGAAAAATTTGCCCCGATTTTTTCGGCCAAATTCCTCTTTTGGATCCCCCTATTCACTTCAGGGAAGGCGGAAGAGACAGCACTACAAGCTTACCGGTCTTCGCGCCGCACCTTCCGCCGATACGGGGGCTCGAAACAAGGGGTACCAGGGGGTGCAGAAAGGAAGGTTGAGGAAAGTGGAACGCCCACGCCCCTCGATGAAAAGATCGAGAGTTCGGCGTGAATGAAAGCAGCGGTCGTCCGTCCAGCTCCTTTCGAATCTCGAGGCTGACTGAATTCCGGACGCCTAGAGGTTCCCATCGATCTCGTTTAAAACGGCAACGGGTAACAACTGAGCTGGCGAAGGATCGCTCGATAATCATCAGCGTTATCCTTGTTTATTGGCGTCATGTTAGGACTTTTACGTGTTTCCGTTAGGACTTCTCCTCGATCATAAAACACTAAACCCCGGCAACCGCTTGGGCGACCGGGGCTTAGTGTGAAATGGAGCGGGCGAAGAGACTCGAACTGCTGCGCTCACTTTTGCAGTCATGCATCGGGGAAGAAACTTACAAATGCGTCATGAAGGCCGGTGCACAAGGAGGCGCACACGCCGAAAATGCGCCGGAAATCGACCCCAACTTGGAGTCGTGGCTGGCGGAGATGGAAGAGGTCATCGCAGCCTGGCCCAAGATCGAGCCGACCGTGCGGACAGGCCTGTTGGCCATCGTCCGCTCGCACCACGGATCTTCAGTGCGCACCTCCGCGAATCGAATGGCATAGGTCCAAAAATCTATATCGTCGGATTTCAGAATCGCCACTACGCGCGAGCGCAGAATCGGGTGATTGAAAATCGCCCGGGCGATCCAAGAAAAATTCGTCCCGCCCCACAAGGGCGACACACCGTCCACCGACCGAGTCCTATTTCAGCGCGGCGATTTCTTGCAGCTTTCGGCGCAGGCCCGGGCCCCACACCAGCAACGCCGCCACCCGACCCCGCACCTTCACCACTTGCCGCAGGTAGTCG
>Ga0105046_10017328_pt1 | contig 11027 bp, 13 predicted proteins | sample MAT03_FD_78385 | JGI IMG/M metagenome (GOLD analysis project Ga0105046, IMG submission 78385) | Freshwater microbial communities from Lake Fryxell liftoff mats and glacier meltwater in Antarctica - MAT-03 (megahit assembly) | ecosystem: Environmental > Aquatic > Freshwater > Ice > Liftoff...
AAACTTTGCGGTGCCGGGTGAGAGCACCTCGCAGATCCAATCGGGCGCGACGGAAATGTGCGCTTTTTCAGGCAGCACTGGCAGACGTTCGCGGCGCCAGCCCGCAACGTCGGGGACCAGCACATCAGCGTCCAAATGTAGTTCAGGCTCAATCAAAATCACCCAACCGCCCGGACCACCGCGACCTCGGCCGAACGGAAAGCGCAGATTATCAGTGACGCTGGCCGCAGCATTAGAGTGCTTTGGTGCCGGACGCGGCATCGTGTGCAGCACGCCGTGGATCAGCTCAGCAATCAGATGCGCCGGCGCATTCAACACATCGTCGTAGGTCGCCAGTTTGCGGGCTGCTTGCATGGCGCAAGCCTAGCGCGCTTTTGCGCGAAGTGCCAAGCGTGTCATTCGCGAGCAACGACGGACTTTCGCTCAAAGCCGCTCGATCAAGCCGACGAGATTGCACGGGCGCGTGCGGGCGTCCAGTTGGGCTTTGATGAGCTGCTCCCACGCGGTTTTGCACGCACCGGTCGAACCGGGCAGTGCAAACACAAAAGTGCCGTTGGAGATGCCCGCAAATGCTCGCGATTGCAGGCTGGAGGTGGCTATTTCAGTAAACGAAACGGCGCGGAAAATCTCGCCGAAACCGGGCATTTGCTTGTCGAGCAGCGGCAAGATCGCCTCAGGCGTGGAATCGCGGCCGGTAAAACCGGTGCCGCCGGTAGAAATCACCACGCGCACCCGCGGATCGGCAATCCAGACGGCCACTTGCGCACGGATCCGATAGCGATCATCCGGCAGCAGCGCGCGTTCGATCAACGTGTGTCCGGCTTGTAAGACCGCCTGTTCGAGATAGTCACCCGAACTATCGGTTGCAACACTTCGGCTGTCTGACACGGTCAGCAGCGCGATCGGCAGCGCAACAAAACTACTTTGGGCATTGCTCATCAAACGTCTCCGCGTACCGCGCGCCAGCTTTTTGGATAGGCGCGGCCGCTAATACACAGCACAAACAGCGTAAATAGAGAAAGCGAGGCGACCGCGCGCAGCGTCATTGAGGCCTGCTCGTTGGGCGACACATAGCCCTCAACAATGCCGCACAACACCAAAAACAGCGCGCCCATCAGCACCACTTTGCTGGTCCGTTTGAAGGCGTCGCGGAACGCAGCCGTGCGCGTGCGCTCGCCGGGATGAGCCAACGCATCGCCGACTGCCAGCCCGCAGGCGGCGGCAAGCACAATGATTGATAGCTCCGTTACCCCGTGCGCGAGCACAAACTGCAACAGCTTGTGGCCAATGCCGTTGACTACGCACAGCGCGCTGATGGTGCCAAGCATCAAGCCGTTATTGAGCAGAATGTAGAACGTGCCCACGCCGTAAAACACGCCAAGCGCGTAGGCAACGAGGCACACCATGATGTTATTGGTCATGATTTGTAGCGATAGCACCGACGACGGCACCACGTTGAGGATGCCCTCGGTCCACAGCTCGCCGCGCTCGACGCCGCTGATCATCTTCTCTGATGCAAACAGCTGCGCCAGCTCCGGGTTGGCGCGCACCAGTAAAAAGCTCAACAGCGAAGTGGCGACAAACACCGCCGCGCTGATCCACAAAGCGCCTTGGATGGAAGCAAGCGACTCAGGCACCTCACTGGCGAAGAAGCGCTTCAGCGCATCCATTCTGCGCGCGAGAGGTTTTACGCTGAGGCGGTGGCCGCGCAGCGCGAGCGCATCGAGCGATTGGCTCAACGGCGTGCGTGCGGCGAGCATGCGCGCGAGCTGCGCGTCTTCAGTGAGTGCGTTTAATTCTTCATTGAGTTCGGTAGTTTCGCGCAGGCTCAAACCTTGCGCACGCTCGCCGCGCGCCAGCAGGCCATCAAGCAGCACCCAGCGTGTGCTGCGCGCTTTTAGCCAGCGCATTTGCGCTTCAACCGCGAGCATGTCGCTCCAGGCGCTGCTTGAGTGCGGCAACTGCCGTTGGCACCTCTGGGTCGCCGATGGTGCTGAGCCACGTTGCAGCCGCGCGTATGCGCACCGCGTCGCTAAGCTGCGGCCAGCGTTCCAGGAGTTCTTGTAGCAACGCTCGGTGCTGCAACGACAGCGTTTGCGTGGCGTTTGAATTCAGCTCAAGCGCCGCGCTAGAAATGTGCTTGTCGTAGGCCAGCAGCGTGCCCGCCGCCAGATCGCCGATGCGCGCATGGTGCCGATTGAGCGCGCAGCACACCAGTCCGATCACATAAAAAAACGGCGCCGAATCGACGATTCGCAGCACGTTGCGGATCAAAATTGCGCCCGCACTGGCACGCTGCCCTTCAAGATCGACCACGCGAATGCCAGCCATACGCTTGCCGGGCGTCGAGCCGTGCAGCAGCAGCTCAAGGACCGGGTGGTACAGCAAATAAATCGCGCCCGCCGGCAGCAGCACCCAAATGCCGATTTCTTCAAACTGGGCCTCGTTCGAAAACGCCTGCGACAGCAGCTCAGCGCCGCCCATAATGAGCAGCGCGGCTAGAAACCACGCCATCGACAGCAGCACGCGCAGATGCCAGTCAAGCACAAATGCCAGCGAGCGCGAACCAATGTGCGCCAGCTCGAGATGCACCTCGAGGCCTTGCGCAGTGGTTAGCTTCAGCTCACTCATTGCGTCAGCTGGGTGAGCAAATCCGCTTGGTATTCATGGATCAGCGGGTCCAACACCTGCTCAAGCTCGCCATTCAAGATCGGCAACAGCTGGTACAGCGTTAGGTTGATGCGATGGTCGGTAAGCCGACCTTGCGGGAAGTTATAGGTGCGGATGCGCTGCGATCGATCGCCCGAGCCCACTTGCAGCTTGCGCGACTCGCTTTGCGCCGACGACTGCTTTTCACGCTCAGCCTCGGTGAGGCGGCTTTTCAACAAGCTCATCGCGCGCGCTCGGTTTTTATGCTGCGAGCGCTCTTCCTGACACTCAACCACCACGCCGGTCGGCACGTGCGTAATGCGGATCGCCGATTCGGTTTTGTTGACGTGCTGGCCGCCTGCGCCAGACGCACGATAGGTATCGACCTGCAAATCGGCTGGGGAAATTTCAATCTCCTCGATATCGTCGAGCTCCGGCAGGATTGCAACGGTCACCGCCGAGGTATGGATGCGGCCCTGCGCCTCGGTTTCGGGCACACGCTGCACGCGGTGGGTGCCCGATTCGAACTTCAGTCGTGCATAAGCACCACGGCCCTCTACACGCGAGATCACTTCTTTATAGCCGCCATGTTCGCCAAGCGAGGCGCTCAAAATCTCGATGTTCCAGCGCTGCTTTTCAGCGTATTTGGCGTACATGCGGAATAAGTCGCCCGCAAAAATCGCTGCCTCATCGCCGCCGGTGCCGGCACGTACTTCCAGGAAAATATTCGCGTCATCGGCCGGATCACGTGGGATCAGCAGCAGCTTGAGGCTGGTTTCAAGCGTTTCCAGCCGCGCGTCGGCATCTTTGATTTCATCTAAAGCGAGGTCCTTCATATCCGCATCGCCGAGCATCTCAACGGCCGATTGGCGCTCCAGGCGCACGCGGTCAAACGCGGCAAGCGCGCCGACCAGCGGCTCTAGCTGCGCGTACTCCTTTGACAGCGTGCGAAAGCGGGTTTGCTCATTGATCACCTCAGGCTCGGACATCAGCTGGCCGACCTCCTCAAAGCGTTCGGCCATTTCGTCTAGTTTGCGTCGAATACTGGGGCTCATCGCTTGAGTTTACCTGCTCACTGGCCTTCACCCTTGGATTCAGCGCTAGACGGCACGACCGGGACCGCGTGCGGATACAGCGCACTCACCGCGTTACCTAACGCTTGTGCACTCAAGGGCGTGGTCAGCAGCACGAACAGCAGGATCAACCCCTCGCGCGGCAGCATGCTGTGCTGGTATCCAAAATACAGCGCCGACCCAAGCAGCACGCCGCCCAAGCCGACTGAGCCAGCAAGGCTCGCCACATGCAGGCGCAGCCTCACCTCTTCGAGCCTAAACAGCGCCCACGCGGCTAGTAGTGAAAACACAGCACCGACCAGCAATGACAGCGCAATCAACGCATCCAGCCACCACGGCAGCGCGCTCATTCAATCACCCGCCCGCGCAAAAGATAGCGCGCGATCGCCAGCGTGCTGACGCATGCCACAACGGCCAATAGCGCCGCGGCTTCGAAATAGTGCCGCTCATCGCGCGCGATACCCAAGGTGACCAACAGCGCGATCGTCAGCAGGGTCAGCACGTCGATTGCCAGCACGCGGTCGACATCATTTGGACCTCTACAGACGCGCACCAGCACCAGCGTGATGCTCGCGCACAGCATGAAAACGACCCACGGCAGCACGGCAATAGTCAGCATTCAAAAATCTTCAGTAGCGGACCTTCAAAGCGCAGCCGAATTGCGGCTTCGGTTGCTGAGCGGTCTTTGAGATCAAAGCAGTGCACCAGCAAATAGCGCCGATCTGGACTTAGATCAAGCGACAGCGTGCCGGGCGTCAAGGTGATCATGTAGCCGAGCAAGGCGATCGCCGTTGGGTTCTTAAGCGTCAAGGGAAACCAAAGATAGCCCGGCGTCAGCCGATGTTGCGGGCCGCAAGCGCCCCGCGCGACCTGCAGATTACTGCGCGCGATATCCGCGCTTAAGTCGCCCAGTAGGCGAATGGCTAGCAGTGCAGTTTTTAGCTTCATGGCGTTCGCACGATCGGCATCGTGTTTTTCACAGCATCGATTGCGCTGGCGGGATACACCAGCTGCTCGGCAGTCTTGCGCGTGTAGCCGATCAGCGGCGCAGCGAACACGCTCATGCACACCAGCAGCACACACATCACGCCGACCACGCAGGCTTGCGCGCGCCCGGGCGCATTGAACACAAAGGCCTGCTTGCGCCAAAACAGCCGGGCGCCCTGGCGCGCGAGCGCCAGGATGGCCAGCAAGCCGCTGAGCAAAATAACCGCCCAGTTAACGCCGCCCGTTCCGACCTCGATCGCTTCGAGCAGCTGCACTTTCGCAATAAACCCGCTCATCGGCGGCAATCCGCTGATCGCTAGGGCGCCCAGGACGAAGCTCAAGATCAGCCAGTTGGGGTGCGCGTTTTGTGGCTGTGGCTGATCCGCTGCACCGAGACGCGGCGCTAATAAATTGCTCAACGCGAACATCAGCGCCAGCGCGAGCGTTGAATGCACGAGGTAATAGAGCGCCGCGCTCAACGCAAGCGCGCTGTTGCTGGCAATACCGATCAGCATCGTGCCGGCCGAGGCCACCACCAAAAACCCCAGCATCGGGCGCAAGCGCCGCGACGCAAACGCACCGAGCGCGGCAAAGGCCAGGGTTAGCAAACCCACCGGCCCCAGCAGCGGCCAGACGAGATCTTCAAGCGGCCCGGCTTGCTCGCCAAAGGCCAGAAAGTAAACCCGCAAAATCGAATACACGCCGACTTTGGTCATCAGCGCAAACAAAATCGCAGCGGCGGCGGGGGCGGCGGCATAGGTGCGCGGCAGCCATAGATTCAGCGGCAGCAGGGCCGCCTTGATGCAGAACACCACCAGCAGCAAGTAGCCCGCCGCTTGCACGAGCGGCACATCCGCAGCCGACACCGCGCGGATGCGCAGCGCGAGCTCGCTTAGATTGAGCGTGCCCAGCAGGCCATAGAACATCGCCGCTGCAAGCAAAAACAGCGCCGACCCGACTAAATTGAAGGTCACAAAATGAAAGCTGCGCTTAAGCTTCACCCCGCCGCCGCCATGCAGCAGCAGGCCATAGGAGGCGATCAGCAGCACCTCGTAGAACACAAACAGATTGAACAAATCGTGGGTTAAAAATGCGCCATTCAAACCCATCAGCAGAAACTGCCATAGGGTGTGGAAATGCCGGCCTGCACGATCGTCGCCGCTGGTCGCATACAGCGCACCGAGCAGTCCGAGCAGTGCGCATAAGCACAGCATTAACGCTGCAAGGCGATCTAATAACAGGCTCACCCCAACCTCTGCGGGCCAGTTGCCTAGCAGATACACGGTGACCTTCGAGCTATCCGCCAAGGCCAGCAAATACAGCGCCAGCAGCAGTTGTAAGCTACAGCTGAGTAAGCTAATCGCGCGCTGAACGCTCAAACGCGCTTGGCCAAACGCCAACAGCAGCGCCGCCGCCAGCAATGGCAGCAAAATCGGCGCAATCAGCGCGTGGTTGAGTATGTCGGGCTCAGTCATGCAGAACTTAAGGCTTCTCGGGTTCGTGAGCATCCACGTGATCGCTGCCATTTGCGTGTGCCGAGCGAATCGCAACCGACGCGAGCAGCGCGCTCATCGCACAGCTGATCACAATCGCGGTGAGCACCAGCGCTTGCGGCAGCGGGTCGGCGTGGGTGCTTAAAGTTGCGAGTTCGCCTTTGCTGACCAGTGGTGGCGCCGTGGCCTGAATTCTACCCATCGCCAGAATAAACAGATTCACCGCGTACGACAGCAAGCTCAAACCCAGCAGCACATCAAACGTGCGCGCGCGCAGCAGCAGCCAAATGCCAGCAGCGCTCATCACGCCAATCGCGCTCGCCAACAGCCAAACCATCATGGCGCCACCGCCTTGAAATCCGCGCGCTTAAGCGAGCCCAGAAGCGCCTGCAACAGCAGTCCAGCAGCGCCGAAAACGCAGCTCATCACGGCCAAATCAAAACCCATCGCGCTGGCTAACGGCAGCCCGCCGACGATGGGCAGCGTGATGGAAGGCGTTGAGCTCGTTAAAAAGGGATGGCCGAAGATCCAGCTGCCCGTGCCGCTGATCAGCGCAATCAGCAAGCCCACGCCTAGCAAACGCTCAAATTTCCAGCGCGCAAATTGCGCTGCGCCTGCGCTTCCCTGGGCAAGCGACAGCAGCAGCACGCCAAGGGCGAGCACAAGCCCCGCGACAAAGCCACCGCCCGGCGCGTTGTGGCCGCGCAAAAATAAATGCAGCGCAAATAAAATCAGCAGCGGCCACAGCAAGCGCACGGCGCTCTTCAACAGGAAATTCGACGCGCTTGGCGCCTCTGCGTTGCGCATGGAACGCAATCCTGAGGAGCTCAAGCCAACGCTCGCAATCAATGCCGCCAGCACAAACACGACGATTTCACCGAGCGTGTCGAGCCCGCGAAAGTCAACGATGATCACGTTGACCGCGTTGGCGCCGCCGCCTAGCGGCACGGTGTTTGCGAGAAAATACTCAGCGATGCTCGAGCTTGGGCGCGACACGATGGCTACCGTTAGCAGTGCAAGGCCTAAGCCGGAAGCCAATGCCAGCAGCGCGTGCAGCCAGCGATTGTCGTGCGCGCGATCGGGCGCACCGTGCTGCGGCAGATAGCGCAACGCGCCAAGCAGCAGACACAAACTCAGTATTTCAACCAGCACCTGGGTGAGCACCAGGTCAGGCGCGGCCAACTGCACAAACAATAGCGCCACACCCAAACCCGCCACGCTTAAGCTCATTAAAGCGACGACGCGATTTTGATAGTGCAAAACGGTCGCCAACGAGCCGATAACGATGAGCAGCCAGGCCAGCGCGCTCAACGCGCTCATTGGCTGGCGCGCAATCGGACCCAAACTGAACGCAGCGTTGCCCACAAACGGCAACAAACCCGCGCCCAGTATGGTGAGCAGCAGAAGCGCCAAATAGGTCTGCAAACGACCGTTCGCCAGCGCAAAAATTAAGCGGCGCGCAAGCGTCCGCAGCATTCGAATCGCTCGATCGAAGCCGTGCTTGCCGATGGGCGCAAAGGAAACGCTGTGCAAATTGACGAAGCGCTGCAGCGCGAAATATAGCGCCACACCCAGCACCAAGCCGAGCGCACTGAGCAGCAACGGCGCGTTGAAACCATGCCAAATGGCTAGGTGATACTCGGGCGCCGGCCCCTGCAGCGTTGCTTGTACGGCTACTTTGAGCAGCGGCGCGACCGTCAGATTGGGCAGCATCCCGACCGCAAGGCACAGCACCACCAGGCACTCAACCGGCACGCGCATAAAGCGCGCTGGCTCGTGCGGCACGCGCTTTAAGCCGACCGGCAAGCCGTTGAAAAAAACGTCGTGGATGAAGCGCAGCGAATAGGTCACCGAGAAGATCGCCGCAAGCAGCGCTAGCGCAGGCACCACGATCGCAAGATGGCGGTGTGAATCAAGGCTAAGCGCCGAGGCGAAGAACATTTCTTTGGATAAAAAGCCATTCAACAGCGGCACGCCGGCCATCGCCATGGACGCGACAATCGCCAGCATCGCGGTGATCGGCATGTATTTCCACAGCCCGTTGAGCTTGCGAAAATCACGCGAGCCGGTTTCGTGGTCGATGATGCCAGCGGCCATGAACAGCGAGGCTTTAAAAGTCGCGTGGTTGACGATGTGAAACAGCGCGGCCACCACCGAGAGCTCCGTTCCCAAGCCAAATAGCATCGTGATCAGGCCCAAATGGGCGATGGTGGAATAGGCGAGCAAGCCTTTGAGATCCTGCTGCACGATCGCCAGCATGGAGCCCAGCAGCAAGGTTATCAAGCCGACGCTGACCAGCACAAAAAACCACGCATCGCTGCCGGCCAGCGCGGGATACATGCGCGCCAATAGAAAAACCCCGGCTTTGACCAGCGTGGCCGAGTGCAAATAAGCCGATACCGGCGTGGGCGCCGCCATTGCGTGCGGCAGCCAAAAATGCAGCGGAAACTGCGCAGATTTGCTGATGATGCCAAGGAAAATCAGCAGCAGAATCGGCAAGTAGTGCGGATGCGCGCGGATCAGATCGCCCTGGCTTAGCACCACCTCCAGCTCGAAACTGCCGACGACCTGACCGAGCAACAGCACGCCAGCGAGCAAGCCCATGCCACCGAGTGCGGTAATGGTCAGCGCCATCCTGGCCCCGTCGCGAGCCGCGCGACGTTCTCCCCAGAAGCCGACCAGCAAGAAGCCAAACACCGAGGTGAGTTCCCAGAAAATCACCAACAACAGTAAATTTCCCGCCAGCACCAGGCCCAGCATCGCGCCCATAAACAGCATTAACAGCGCGAAAAAACGCCGCGCTGAATCTTTTGGCGACAGGTAATAGTGCGCATAAAGCACCACCAGCGCGCCCAATCCCAGCACCAGCAGCGCGAACAAAAATGCCAGGCCATCGAGCTGAAGCGAGAAATTCAAGCCAATTGCGGACACCCACGGCACGTTAAAACGCGGCGTGTTTCCAGCAAAGACCTCCCCGGCCAAGCTGAATAAAAGCACCAGCGCGAGCAGCGTGGCGCCACCAGCAAAGAGCGCAACTCTTCGCGAGCCGGACTTGCCATGCGGTTGCGTCGATCCCAACGCACGATGTGGCGGTTTTCGGCCGAGACCCTGACTTGCAACAAGCAGCGCCGCCGCAAGAAACGGCATCAATAGCATGAACAATAAACGCATTAACTAGCGCCCATCACCGATGATTGCAACCATGCTGGCTGCGCTCGGCGCTCAACTGAGCGCCATCCGCAGCAGACCCCAGAACGCGCCAAGCAAGAGCAGCGCGTTGGCTACAAAACCAATCATGAAACCGGTACCGCGTTTATCGGCGGCGCGCATGTAGCCGGCGGTGAACAAAATGCGCCCCAGAATCCACAGCATGCCAAGAACACCGGCCCACACCGAACTCAAGTAAAGCGCAAACAGCCACAGGCTCGGTAAAAACATCGCGCTGGCTTCAAGCGTGTTCATTTGTACGCGCAAAACGCGCTCAAAATCCGGATTGCCAGTGGTGGCTGGCGCCTTCACCCCATAGCGCATGCGCGCTCTTCCGACCAAATACATCGTGACAAACATCAGCACCACATTCAGTGCAGTGACCAGCGCTGGCAGCCCGTGACTCATGGCGCCCACGGCGCGAGCGGTGCTTTCTCAGCAGCTTTTTCGATCTTGCTACCGGAAGCTTTGATGTCTTTGCCGCCGCCAGCGATAGTGTCGCAGCCCGTTAATAGGGCGCGCACGACGACGATTAAAACTACGCATTGCATGGAAAAACCTTCAGGTTCATTGGGCGAAAGCGCATGTTAAACGCCCGCGCCCAAAAAAAGCCCGTTAAGTTAGCCCGCGCGCGGCAAAAACTTCATCGCCACACCATTCATGCAGTAGCGCAGGCCGGTCGGCTTTGGACCGTCGTCAAACACATGGCCCAAGTGCCCGCCGCAGCGTCGGCAGTGCACTTCGGTACGCACCGAGAACCAGCTTTTGTCGACCGAGGTGCCGATCGCCTTGGGCAGGTGATCGTAAAAACTCGGCCAGCCGGTGCCGGAATCGAACTTGGTTTTGGCATCAAACAGCTCAAGGTCGCAGCCCGCGCAAGCGAACACCCCGTCGCGTTTTTCGTGATCGAGTGCTGACGAACCGGCGCGCTCGGTACCATGATCGCGCAGCACCGAAAATTGCGCGGGCGTTAGGCGCTGGCGCCACTGCTCGTCGGTGTAGCTCACTTCAAACACGCCGGCGTCCGCAGCCGTCGCTGCGCTGAGTCCAAACTTAAACATGGCAGCTCCTGCAAGTGCAGCACTTGCGCTGATTAAAAACGTGCGTCTATTTACACTTGTCGAGGCAATGCTCACTTGGCTTTCTCCGCTGGCGCGCCCCAAATTTCTTTTAAGCGCGCGTCACGACCGCACGAATAGCGGTAGTACTTGTAGCGCACCGAGTTTTTCTGTGCGTAATCCTGGTGGTATTCCTCGGCAAGATAAAACGGACCCGCCGGATTGAGCTCGGTATACACCGTGCCTTTCAGCTTGCCATTGGCCACCAGCGATGCCTTGAAAGCCGCAGCCGCAGCGCGCTGTGTCTCATCGACGTAGAAAACCGCCGAGCGGTATTGGTCACCGGAGTCACAAAATTGGCGGTTTTGCGCATACGGATCAATGTTGCGCCAGAAGATTTTTAAAAGCTCGCCATAGCTGATGCGTTTCGGGTCAAAAACCACCTCGACTGCTTCAGCGTGCCCGGTACCACCGGCAGAGACTTGCTTGTAGGTGGGCATCGCATTTTTGCCGCCCACGTAGCCAGAGACCACGCTTTGGATGCCGCTAACGCCTTCAAA
>Ga0105046_10017329_pt1 | contig 11026 bp, 10 predicted proteins | sample MAT03_FD_78385 | JGI IMG/M metagenome (GOLD analysis project Ga0105046, IMG submission 78385) | Freshwater microbial communities from Lake Fryxell liftoff mats and glacier meltwater in Antarctica - MAT-03 (megahit assembly) | ecosystem: Environmental > Aquatic > Freshwater > Ice > Liftoff...
AATGTTTCTGCATCGTAATATTCCAGCCTCGATTTTATCCCAAAACGGGATAGTAAAGGTGAAGTAAGTAAACCGCTTCTTGTAGTGGCTCCAATTAAAGTAAATGGATTTAAATTGATCTGAACGCTGCGTGCACTCGGGCCACTGTCTATCATAATATCCAGCCTGAAATCTTCCATGGCTGCATAAAGATATTCCTCCACCACATTACTCAGGCGATGTATTTCATCAATAAATAAAACATCATTTGCTTCAAGATTGGTAAGCAGGCCTGCAAGATCACCTGGTTTTTCAATAACCGGCCCGCTGGTTTCTTTTATATTTACACCCAGCTCATTGGCCACAATTCGGCTAAGTGTGGTTTTACCCAGTCCCGGTGGGCCATGAAAAAGAATATGATCCAGCGCCTCACCCCTAAGCCTGGCTGCTTTTATAAAAATGCGCAGGTTTTCTATGGTTTGCAATTGCCCGGCAAAATCATCAATTTCCCTTGGCCGGATATTGTTTTCAAATTCCTTATCGGCGGCACTTAACCTTGCCGGCTCACTATTTAAATTGGGATTGCCCATTGTTTATTTTAATTGTAGTTTGTAAAGCTAAAGTATTAATTGCTATTTTTTTTGTGCAGTAATATTCAAATTAGATGAACATAGTTTGCAATAAAACACAGTAATAACTATTTATAAAATTTTAATTCATTTAAATATATCGCAATATTTACTACATTGTAACAGCTTAAGAAACTTGCCGGCAAACAATGCATTTACAATAAACCGCCTTTTACCACTGCATTTAGCCATTAGTCAAATGAACGCTTACATTTATGATACAGCTACTTAGATTTGTTTTTATATGTTAAAGAATATTTCAAGATATTGGTGGTGCCAGATAACAGGTTGGTCTGTAAATTTTGCTATAAGCGTATTTTTTGTTACTACTTTTGGAGAGCCTGATAATTATTTTTTCTTAAGCCTTTTTCTTACCTGCCTGCTGGGTGTTTTTATTACTCATGTGATGCGGTACAATATCCATACACTTAAAGTGCTGGATAAACCACTAAAAACACAAATATTTTACCTGGTAGGGCTCACTTTTGCATTCGCCATTTTTTTTGGTGTGCTCACAGAGGCCATAGATTACCTGATAGGGTATAACCCGGATAAACTGCAAAAATATTCTAAACTGCAGCGCCTTTTCTTTAGCAGTTTCAACGGCATGTGGCTCTTGCTGGTGTGGAATATGATCTACTATATTTATCATTATGTAGAAACCAATCGCAGGCAGGAACTGGATACTTTCCGGCTGGAAGCGATGGTGAAATCACTTGAACTAAAAACCATTAAATCTCATATCAATCCTCATTTTATTTTTAATGCGTTAAACAGTATTCGTGCTTTGGTAGATGAAAACCCGGAAAGAGCAAGAACAGCTATTACAGAACTGAGCAATATATTGCGCAGCAGTATGCATGCCGAAAAGATGGAAACGGTGCCGCTTAAGCAGGAACTGGACATTGTACGAGATTACCTGGCGCTGGAGCATATGCGCTTTGAAGAAAGGCTGCAGATAGAAATGGATATTGATGAAGATACCCTTAACCAGCCCATACCTCCAATGATGCTGCAAACCCTGGTAGAGAATGCCATTAAGCATGGAGTAAGTAAACACATAAACGGGGGTACCATTAAAATTATCTCCGATTTTAAAGAAGATTATCATGTACTTATTGTACAAAATTCCGGAACCTTAAATGGGCATGCGGCCTATAATAAAGAAGGCTTTGGTATAAAAAGTACACAGGACAGGTTAAACCTTTTATACCAGGGGAAAGCAAATTTTCAAATCAGGGATATTGAAGGAGGAATGGTTGAATCAAAAATAATAATGCCATTGGCAACAATTTTATAATTTTATAGCGTAAAAAATTCAAGATTAAAATGCACAAAGCAATTATTATTGACGACGAAAGACTGGCCCGCAATGAACTAAAAAAATTGTTATCCGATTTTCCTGAAATAGAAGTTATTGGTGAAGCGGCCAATGCTGCAGAAGGCATTGAAAAGATCGAAAGTTTATCGCCGGATTTGATTTTCCTGGATATACAAATGCCGGGTAAAACAGGTTTTGATATGTTGATGGAACTGGAAAGGGCACCTCATGTAATTTTTACTACCGCTTATGATGAGTTTGCATTAAAAGCATTTGAGGTAAATGCGCTGGATTACCTGATGAAACCGGTAGAGCCAAAACGACTTGCAGATGCATTGCACAAGTTGCAACTGGCCGAAGAAAAAGAAATGGCAGCCGCTATGGCTGGTGTGAGCAGGGGCATGCTGAGTGAAAATGACCAGGTATTTGTAAAAGACGGAGAACGATGCTGGTTTGTAAAACTCGGTGAAGTACGATTGTTTGAAAGTGTGGGTAATTACGCCAAAGTGTATTTTGGCACAAATAAACCATTGATCTTAAAATCGCTGAATGCACTGGAAGACAGGCTGGACGAAAGAATTTTTTTTCGTGCAAACCGCAAGCATATTGTAAACATGCGGCTGATAGATAAAGTAGAACCTTACTTTAATGGTGGATTGTTACTGGATTTAAAAGCAGGAGAAAAAATTGAAGTGAGCAGGAGGCAGGCTGTGAAGTTTAAGGAGATGATGAGTCTGTAAAACGTTTAAAGGTTTAAGGTTTAACATTCAAGGTTTTTTTGCATCGTTAGATTGTTAGATATAGAAAGTATTAAAAAAAAGAACGGAGATACCCGTTCTTTTTTTGGTCGTACGGTCTCCGTCTTACCAACATCTTATAGTTTTCATCTTACCAAAAAAGATAAATCTTTATGGATGACTTATATTTTAACTTGTACACTCTCCTAAACCTTTTTTAAAATTAATTTCAAAATGTTTAAAAATTTCTTGCTCCCTGTTTTTATATTCCTGAATATGTTTGCTGCAACATCGCAAAACATTGATAAGATCATTAATGCAGGAGAAGCGGAAAGGATAGAAAAAATACTGGCAGCGGATAATATGCAGGGACGTAAAACTTTTACGGCTGGTATTGATAAAGCGGCTGATTTTATAGAATCAGAATTTAAAAAATCCGGATTAAAATTCTTTGGAAACCTTAAAAGTTACAGGCAGCCTTTTGAAATGATAAAAACAAAATTCATTACTGCCAAAGGTTTGATGGATGGTAATGATGTAGCTGCCGATAATATCATTGCAGTAACTACAGATGCATCTGTAAAGTTTGATGAGCAATCAGGATACACCAGGCTTTTGCTTGATAGCAGTGCCAATTTAATGACCGAAGCAGCTAAACTTATTAATAGTAATAACAAATCTATTGTATTTGTAAGCCAGGCGCATGCAAAAATATTCAGCCGGTTAAAACGGTTTAAAAGAGAAAGTTTTGAATCAAAGCAACCTGTTGTTTTCGTATTAACAGATAGTAACCCATCTGCATTTAGTTTTGATATTACCCACGAAATCACAAGATCATCGCTTGCCAATGTAATTGCTGTATTGCCGGGCAAGTCGCAGTCTGCAGGACAGGAAGGTAAAAAAGAAGAGTTGGTTATTTTTTCTGCACACTACGATCATTTGGGAATTGGCAAAGCTAATGCTGCAGGCGATTCTGTTTACAATGGCGCCAATGATGATGCCGCAGGAACCACAGCGGTGATCATGTTAGCCAATTATTTCAGCCAATTAAAAAACAATGAACGCACCCTTGTATTTGTAGCTTTTACTGCAGAAGAAATAGGTGGCTTTGGTTCACAATATTTTTCCAAACAAATCAATGCAGATAAAGCAGTGGCCATGTTTAATATAGAAATGATAGGCACCGAAAGCCAGTGGGGTAAAAATAGCGCTTACATTACCGGTTATGATAAATCTGATTTTGGAAAAATTTTGCAGGGCAATTTAACCGGAACTGATTTTAAATTTGAACCCGATCCTTATCCCAAACAAAATTTATTTTACCGCTCCGATAATGCAACGCTGGCAGCATTGGGAGTGCCTGCTCATACCATCAGCACATCCATGATGGGTACAGATAAAATGTATCATAGCCAGGAAGATGAAATAGAAACCCTTGATTTGAATAATATGGCAGAAATTATCAAGGCCATTGCTATCAGCAGTAAAGGGATTGTGAGTGGGAAGGAAACGCCGGGAAGAGTGGAAAAATTAAACAGGTAATTCTTGGTGAAATCTGGAAACAGTGTTATGTATTTATTGTTGAAATGTTTGATGCCGTACGGGAGTGACACAACCCTGTATGCCTGCAGATGTGGATGTTAAATAAATAATCAAATGCCGGCAACAAAATAGATTTGGCAGGATTGGTATTATAAATCCAGGCTTCTTTGTTATACCCTCAGTCGCAAACCATTCACCGCTAACGCCATTTTTTATAAATTAAGAATTATTTTCTATGGCATTACCTACCACGTTACTTCAGCACCTCAAAAGATTAATTAGCCATAATCTTATAAAATAATAATTAAACTTTATAGGATGACAACAACATTTCGTCTTCATGTAAATGAAATTACAGCCGATTTGATTGAATCAATTAAATCAGCTTTTAAACGAAAAACGGTGGAAATAACGGTGTCTGATACATTAGATGAAACTGATTATTTACTGGCAAATGAAGCCAACCGCAAAAGCGTGGAAAAATCTAACCGGCAAGCTAAAGATGGAGAATTGCAAACTTTTACCATAAAGGAGTTTGAAGAAAAGTATGGATTAAATTAGAAGTATTTCCCTTACAGCAGAGGTTATTGAGCAATTAGAGGAATGGCGGCAGGCAGATCCCAAAATGCTTGCAAAAATTGTATCACTGCTTTCAGAAATAGTAAGATCCCCTTTTGAGGGCCTTGGCAAACCCGAGCCTTTAAAACATACGCTCAAAGGTAAATGGTGTAGAAGAATAAATCAGGAGCACAGGCTTGTTTATGAAGTAAAAGATGAAGTGCTTATTGTATTATCCTGTCGATACCATTATTAATAAATTTTAATATTCGCTTTAAGAAAAGAATCCATTATTAATGTACGCCTGCAAAGTTGCACCGGTAAAGCCTCGAGTTTGAAAACCGCTGTCTTACGCTCCCGTCTGAACGTTTTGATCAGGCTCAGCATTAAGTATCAGACGAGGACAGTCAAATACTCACCGGCACACTATGCACCGCCGTTGCTATTTCTTTTATCAGAGAAGAATCTTTTTCAATAGCATTGCCTACAACAATTACATCGGCACCGGCCTTGCAGTTGAGGTATGCTTTTTCGGGAGTAGTAATACCGCCGCCGATGATAAGTGGAACATCAATGCAGCTTGCCACTTTTTGTATCATTGATTCTGAAATGGCCCTGCGGGCACCGCTGCCGGCATCCATATAAATCAGTTTCATGCCCAGCATTTCGCCGGCCATGGCTGTGCACATAGCTATTTCATTTTTATCGCAGGGCAATGGAGCTGCATTGCTAATATAAGAAACGGTAGTGGGAGCTCCACCATCAATTACCATATAGCCCGTAGGCATAATTTCCAGTCCGCTTTGTTTTACTACCGGGGCGCTTACCACATGTTGGCCAATAAGCAGCTCAGGGTTGCGGCCGCTGATAAGAGAAAGGTATAATAATGCATCTGCATATTTGCTCACCTGGCTGGGACTTCCCGGAAAAAGTATTACGGGTATATTGCAACGATGTTTAATCAGTTGCACACATTCATCTAAATAATTGGAAATAACAAGGCTGCCACCCACCAGAAAATAATCCACTTTTGCCTCTGTTGCCAGTTCAATGAGTTGCTCCATATTAGCATCATTCACCTTGTCGGGATCAATGAGCACGGCAAAAGACTTTTTGCCTTGCTGCTTTTTTTCCACTAATGAATGATAGATACGTTTCAAAACTCTATAATTAGATTCATGCAAAAATGTGTATTTTTTCGTTCTTACCGAAATATTAACCTTATTAAAAGATTCATTCCCTGCAAATTGCCTTGTTTTATTGGTAATTTTGGCATCATGCCCGACATTAGTTACGAAATAAAATTTAAAACAGCCCGCAGCGGAGGCAAAGGCGGCCAAAATGTGAACAAGGTAGAAACCATGGTTGAAGGCTATTGGGATGTGCAGGCATCTGCGTTATTTAGCCCGGAGGAGAAAGAGCGTATCATGCAAAAACTGGTTAATAAAATTAATGCAGATGGTTTGTTGTTGGTAAAAAGCCAGGAAGAAAGAACACAATTGGCCAATAAGGCAATTGTGATAAAAAAAATGAATGCATTACTGCAAAAAGCATTGATAGTGCAAAAGAAACGCAAAGCTACCAAACCAAGTCTGGGCAGTAAGTTAAAACGACTGGAAACTAAAAAGAAAAATGCCTCCATAAAACAATTCAGGCAAAAACCTATAAATGATGACTAAGGGCATGCAAATAAAATTATTTAGTGTTGCGCTGGCCATCCTGGTAAGTTGCTTTCAATATGGTCATGCACAAAATAATAAAGCAAAACTGGTTGTAAAATTTGAAACTATGGCCAATAACAAACCACTTGTATTGGGTGATAGTGGTTACGTAAATGAATTTGCAGAAAGCTATACAATAACAAGGCTAAAATATTATATCAGTAATATTAGCCTTGGGCAAAAAATAAATAGCCCTGCATCTACTGAGGTTTTTTTGGTAGATGCCGCCCGTGAGGATAGCATTAGCATTTGGGCATGGCCCGGCTTGTACACAAAAATGATTTTTACTTTGGGTATAGATAGTGCGCTTAATAACAGTGGCGCACAGGATGGCGCACTGGATCCCTTAAATGGCATGTTTTGGACATGGAACTCGGGTTATGTATATTTTAAAATGGAGGGTTTCTCCAATGCCTCCACGGCCGATCTTCAGCGTATTGAACATCATATAGGCGGGTACCAGGGCCCCAATAAAGCAGTAAGGCAAATTGAACTGAATTTACAACAGCCATTAATCATTAATGAGGGCGATCAAAAAGAAATGACGGTGGTTTTAAATTTGGATAAATACTGGAAAGGCCAAAATGATATCAGCATCGCATCCAAAGCTTTGATAATGATCCCCGGCGAATGGGCAAAAAAATCTGCGGATAATTTTCCAGGAATGTTTACCGTTAAAATTGTAAAGTAAACATGTTGAAATTAAAAGTCATCCTTTCTCTTTTTTTATTTGCGGCAGCATTTTTATTTATAATTGCTGCGGCAAAAGATGATGGGTTTGGTTTTTATAATCCAACATTACTTCAGTTGGAAATTCCAAAAGGCTGGCCCAAACCTGCTATCAATTATTTTGCAAAAAATAAATTAACGGAACAAGGTTTTCAATTAGGTAAAAAATTATTTTACGATAGCCGGCTAAGCAGAGATAAGGAAGTGAGCTGCGCCAGTTGCCACCAGCCATTTGGTGCTTTTGCTACTTTTGATCATGACCTGAGCCATGGCGTAAATAACAGCTTTACCACCCGCAATGCACCGGCATTGATGAACCTTGCCTGGATGACCAGTTTTCATTGGGACGGGGGCATCAATCACCTGGAAGTGCAACCCCTTAGTCCGCTTACTGCAGCTAACGAAATGGGACAAACGCTGGATTCGGTGCTCCTGATGCTAAAAGCAGATACCGTTTACCTGCGAATGTTTAAAGCTGCTTTTGGAGAAGCCAACATTAACAGCCAGCGCATGTTGAGGGCAATTGCACAATTTACGGGCAGCCTTATTTCTGCCGGCAGTAAATACGACCGGGTAATGAATGGCCTGGATACATTTAGCAATTTTGAAAAAAACGGATACCGGCATTTTAAAAATAATTGTGCATCCTGCCATAAGGAACCACTATTTACTGATAACAGTTTTCGCAATAACGGGTTGCCTTTAAACAGGTTTAACGATGCAGGCCGCCAAAAGATTACAGGCCTCAGCAGCGACTCCTTAAAATTTAAAGTGCCCAGCCTGCGTAATGTTCAGCTCAGTTTTCCATACATGCACGATGGAAGAATTTTTAGCGTGCCGCAGGTAATAGATCATTATATTTCAAAAATTAATATTCATCAACCCGGCTTGGATTCCGTTTTAAGAAAACCAATCATCCTTACCAAATTGCAGAAAAACGAATTGACGTATTTTTTATATACACTCACTGATACTGCATTTACAAAGAGCAAACGTTTTGGCCCGGATGGCCCGGTATTTTTCAAACACTAAAAATATAAGTAGTAATATTTTATAGCTATACCTTTTGTGTATGGTCAAAATAATAGTTGGTTTATTTTAATCATCATAATACAATAAGTTAATAGCAGCCTTTCGCCTAAATTTGGAAAAAATTAAAACAACAGATTGAGTAGTATAAAAAAATTGGCAGGGCAAACGTTATGGTATGGGTTACCCACCATCGCCAGCAGGTTCCTTGGCTACCTTATGAATATGGCATTGCCGTTTTTTGTGGCTATGCCCTCCAAAACTGCCGACCTGGTGCAGGTATATACGCTCATTCCTTTTTTAAACGTGCTGTTTTCTTACGGAATGGAAACCGCTTATTTCCGTTTTTCTCAAACACACGACAAGCAAAAGCTATACAACACACTTTCTGTTTCTCTTTTTTGCAGCACCCTTTTATTTAGTGCTGTTTTACTGCTTTTTAAAGATTCAATTGCAGGTGCAGCAGATCTTACCAATCATCCTCAATACCTGCTTTGGATGATTGCCATCATTGCAGTAGATAATTTAAATACCCTGCCATTTGCAAGATTGAGGCAGGAGAACCGACCCAAAAGATATGCTGCTGCAAGAATTGCAGGTATAGTTATTAATCTGTCTATTGTAATCTTTTTTCTTGGTATAGCCCCTGGTATCGTGCAAAAAAATCCTGATGGATGGTTTAGCCTTTTTTATAATAAAGACTTTGGCCTTGGATATTACCTGGTGGGCAATCTTTGCGGGAGTTTATTTACGCTCTTGCTTTTATCCAAAGAAATAAAGCAGGTAAAATTTAGCATTGATAAAAAATTATGGAAAGAAGTAATGCGGTACAGTTTGCCTTTGATAATAGTGGGACTGGGCGGTATGGTAAATGATGTGCTGAGCCGGTTAATATACAGGCATGTGGTAGATCTGCCACAGCAGCAGGCAGATCATGAGCTCGGTATATTTGCCAATATTTTCAGAATAGCATTGCTGGTTACCATCATGATCCAGGCTTTTAGAATGGCTGCTGAACCATTTTTTTTCAACCAGAGCAAAAATGAAAATGCACAACGAACCTATGCAAGGGTGATGAAGTTTTTTGTAATTGCCTGCTGCTTCATGTTTTTATTTATTGGCCTTTTCCTGGATATTTTTAAATGGATATTTACCAATTTCACCAACCCAACCTGGGCACAGGGCCTGGAAGTAGTACCATTGCTGGCATTGGGTAATATTTTCCTGGGAATTTATTATAACCTCAGTGTGTGGTATAAACTCACCGATAAAAATAAGTATGGTGCAATGATCACAATAGGTGGCGCCATTATCACCATCGTGTTGAATATTTTATTAATACCCATTTGGCATTATACAGGCGCAGCTTTGGCCACTTTTACCTGTTATCTTTTTATGATGGTAAGCAGTTACCTGTTGGGGCAAAAACATTACCCGGTTCCTTATGCAGTTAAAAAACTGTTGTCGTACATTGTACTGGTAGTGCTTATTTACCTTGTGCATGCCGGTATGGTAAAATGGGTAAACACCCAATTGTGGTTTTCCATCAGTACAGGAATGTTACTATTTATTTTCTTTGGTTGGTTTGTAAGCAGGGTAGAAGCAGCAGAGCTGGCAAAGTTTCCGGTGATCGGAAAATATTTTGCGCCAAAAATTTCCTGATTAATTTTTAGCGATGCGAAAAATTTTACAATATTTTTTAAAGCGCCCCCTCACCTGGATGGCTAATCAATTAGCGGCTTCTCCCAAAAGGGAAATTGTTTTTAATTCGCTCACACAATTGTACCAGCAGGGGCTGCAAGAAAAAGGCAATAGTGTAAAACTGGTAGAAGTAGATATTTTAAAAGATAAATTTATCATCTTCAGCGATCAGCATAAGGGCAATAATAGCTGGGCAGATGATTTTAATATCAGTGAGCCCAATTATATTGCTGCATTGCAATTTTACAACCAGCAGGGTTTTCATTTTATAAACCTGGGAGATAGCGAAGAGTTATGGAAGTTTAATGCAGCCGAGCTGTTGCCTCACAACGAAATTTCATTGGCGGCCGAAGCGGCGTTTCATCCTGACCGTTATACAAGAACTTTTGGCAATCATGATATCATCTGGAAAGATAAATTTGCAGTAGCATTTTATTTAAAAAAATATTTCAGCAGCACTCCAGTTGTTTACGAAGGTGTGATCCTTAAAGTGCATGGGTTAAAAATACCACTCAATATATTTTTAACCCATGGCCACCAGGGAGATTTGATGAGCGATAACAATGTAGTGAGCACCTGGCTGGTGGCGCATATATGGATGCCAATGCAGCGTTTTTTAAGAATTAATATTAACAGTGCCAGCAAAGATTTTTCTTTAAGAAGCCTGCACAATAAAATGATGTATGAGTGGAGCAGTAAAAGAAGAAACCTGCTGTTGGTTACCGGCCATACCCATCAGCCGGTGTTTGCATCGGGCAGGTATTATCATCATCCTGGCAGCAAAATAGATACTGGGCAGAGGAGGGATTCTTTGACACCGGGTTATTTTAATACAGGCTGTTGTTGTTTTGATGATGGAGATATTACAGGTATAGAAATAGCCGGTGGTTTTATCCGCCTCGTAAAATGGTATGACGAAGAAAATGGCTCAAAAAGAAAAGTGCTGGAAGAAATTGCTTTTGAAATGTTAGTGAAAGATTTACATTAGGGATTATTGTAGAGGGATATTTAATAGCCGCAGATGCGCAGATTAAAAAAAATCTGCGCATCTGCGGCTATTCTAGTGTTAAAAAGTAATCT
>Ga0105046_10017331_pt1 | contig 11023 bp, 11 predicted proteins | sample MAT03_FD_78385 | JGI IMG/M metagenome (GOLD analysis project Ga0105046, IMG submission 78385) | Freshwater microbial communities from Lake Fryxell liftoff mats and glacier meltwater in Antarctica - MAT-03 (megahit assembly) | ecosystem: Environmental > Aquatic > Freshwater > Ice > Liftoff...
AACGACGGAAGAAATTGCGCATGAACTGGGCGTTTCACCACGCAAGGTGGAGCACATTATGCGTGTGAGCCAGCGCCCGCTCAGCTTGGAAATGCCCGTGGGCGAAGAGGAAGACAGTTACCTCGGCGATTTCATCGAAGATGAAGATGCGGATGCGCCAAGTGAAGCTGCTGGTCAGCAGTTGCTGCGCGAGGTTATTGATGAGATCTTCCAAAGCCTGACACCACGTGAAGTGCGCATTCTACAACTTCGCTTTGGCTTGGTCGATGGCTATTGCTATACCTTGGAAGAGGTGGGCAAAAAATTTGGCGTCACGCGCGAACGCATCCGCCAGATTGAGGCTCAGGCGCTTAGCCGTTTACGTCATCCCAGCCGCAGCCGCAAGTTGCGTGACTATCTGTAGAGTCGAACAGTTGAAATTTACCGGAGAGTTTGGCTCTTCGATTGTTTCACGTGAAACACTGGCGCTTACCACAGCGCCAGTGTTTTTTATTACCAAAGTGATCATTACCAGTTGCTCGTTTTGCTCGGCTCTAATACTTTCGCCAGGTTTCGTTGGATCATGTATAATCTAGTACATGAACAAACAAGTACTTTATCCCACTTGCAATCTCATTTATCTGCATCTTGAGGCAAAAAGGACATGACTACTTTCAATCGCCTAGTCGCCATCCTTGTGTGGCTGACATTCCTGGCGCTCCTAAGTATTTTTGCTGTCATTCCACTTGTCACATTGAGCAGATTGCAAACGCTTTTGGCGACATTGGTAGCACAATTGCGCACTTGGCAAGATGGCGATCCCACCCAATTCTTAATTGCACAAGTAGCATTTGGTGTTGTAGTTTTGCTCGTCTTTGGAACATTGATCTGGCTAGAATTCTGGGTATGGCAGCGGCGAGGCGTGCGCATTCGTACCGTTGAGGGGGGCTCAGCCGAGCTAGATACGGCCAGTGTAAGCCGGCGATTGGGTTGGCATTTAGATCAACTGGCCGAGGTCATCAAGGTTGTACCCCTAGTAAAATCTAGAGGCGGGTCAGTCGATATCAAATTGGAAATTGAAGCTGCGCCCGATGTTGATATTCCAATGAAAACCGACGAAGTCGTCGAAGTAACCCGTGACATTATCGAACAAGACCTTGGCCTTAAACTAGGCAAATTGGATGTCCATATGCGCTGTGCACCCTTTGAACCAGACTGGGTCACAAAATAGAATTTATGGGCATGCAACTTAAAATTTTTGTCCATAAGACGGTAGATAACGTTCGGCAATTTTTCAGATCATTAATTACACCTAAAGACAATCCAGCAACACTATTACCTACGCCTGTGGATACCATACAACCCACTGAGGTTGAACAGTCAATTAGCTCAGATTTCGAATTTTTGAACGTGATCAATTCAGAACTTAACGCTGACAAACAAGCTGATGCAGCGCCTGCACTTGAGCCGGAAGCGATCACTTATCCAACCCAAGCAGACAGTGACGAGATCACAAATTCAACGATAGTGGTGCAAGAAACGGTGGCACAAGATAGAGAAGAGCTGACAAATGTCAACACAAATTTAGAACAAACCGAATTACTCAACACAAATTTAGCCGCCGATTCACAAATAAAGCCTCGTGCAAATCTCACTGCAGATGGCGAGCAATTTACCATAACAGCCCTATTAGAAGGTTTGCTCTTCGTAGCGGATGCGCCGATGGCGGCCAACCAGTTTGCCAGAGCTCTACAGCTTGACATCGCGACCGTTGAGGCAGGGCTAGAGACATTGGCCCAATTTTATGTGGCCGGTAATCGCGGCCTACGCCTCTTAGAGCACAATAAAAAATTTCAACTAGTGACCGTACCAGCGTTTGCGCCATTAATTGAAAATTTTCTCCACTTAGATTCGAGCACGCGGCTGAGTGGTCCAGCACTAGAGACATTAGCCGTCATTGCCTACCGTCAACCGGTAACACGGATGCAGATCGAGGCCGTGCGGGGTGTTGATAGCGCAAGCGTCCTGCGGTCCTTGCTTCAACGTGGGCTCGTCGAAGAAGTTGGCCGGCTCGAATTGGCTGGACGGCCCATTTTGTACGGCGTGACAGATTTGTTTATGCAGCACTTTGGGATTACAAAACTGGGCGAATTACCAGTTTTAGAACCTAGCGAAGCTGACACATTATGGGCTACGACAAAGCTGGCTGAGTCTGAAACATTGCTGGCTTGATCTTACAGTCTGGATTTCAGTAATGGAAGCATAATGGATATTAAAGACAGATATCTGATTTGCGACATAATTTCAACGCTGCATATCACTCTGTCAGTCGGAAGTGTCAGCAAAATAAGCGCTTATGCCCAAATTGTACGACAAATGTCAGGCACAATTGGCCAGCCTGTGCGATACTATGCCTATAATGATCCAGGCAAGCGGTTCTAAATCTAAAAGGAGTTAAGAAAAGATGCGCACCTATATCCGTTGGACGGTCTTTTCTCTGATCACAATTTTTTTATTAGCTTCATTCGCGACAATTGGCTCAACCATCTATGCCCAAGAAAAGTCTTTAGTTTGGGATCGATTTGACGTTGACATCACAGTCAACGCCGATGGCACATTTAATGTCAGCGAAGCGCAGACTATTCGCTTTACCCAAGGCTCGTTTACTTTTGGTTATCGCGACATCCCCATTCGCAATTTTGATTATATTGACGAATGGGCCATCACTGATCAGAGTGGCAACACCTACTATCCCGCCGATTGGGGTGAAGAACCTTACACATTCCTGGTGGAAGAAGAGAGTTCTAGCTATGTAATCCACTGGTATTTCCCCGCAATCAGTAATGATACAGAAACATATACCCTGAGTTATCGAGTACATGGTGGCTTACGCATCTACGATGGTGGCGACCAGGTATGGTGGAAAGCAATTTATGGCGACCGCTCGTTCCCTGTATTAGCCGGCCAGGTTCGTGTCACTGTACCCAATGCGGCTGAAATTCAAGAATGGGCCGCCTATGTCAATGACAACGACGCCCGCAATTACGCATCAGCAACCGTGGCAGAAAATAAGCGTCAGATTCTTTTCGATTTGACTCAGCGGCTGGACGGTGGAGAAGAATTTGAAGTGCGCGTCCAATTTAGCCATGGCGTTGTCGATGCCGTTACGCCGGCTTGGCAAGCGCGTGCCGATGCGGAAGCCGCCCGCCAAGATGCCGAACGCGCCTTTCGGGAACAGTGGGCGCCAATAGCTACGCTGGGCTTTGGTGTACTCGGCTTGCTTTTGATCGTGGGCAGCCCTGCCGTACTCTATGGTCTCTGGTATCGTTTTGGCCGTGATAAACCGGTCGAGATGGTGGCAGACTATCTACCCGAACCGCCAGACGATCTGCCCCCAGGCATGGCGGGTGCCCTACTCGACGAAAAGGTCGATATGCAAGACATTATCGCGACCCTTGTTGATCTAGCACGTCGCAAGGCAATTAGCATTACCGAAGAGCGCAAAGAGGGCTTCTTTAGCAGCGGCAGTGATTTTGTCTACCGCCGCGAACGCGACGATGTAAAACTGCGTCCCTATGAACGGGAATTGCTAATAGCCGTTTTTGGTCCCAAAGATGAAGTCTCTTTGTCCAGGCTCAAGGATAAATTTTATGCCAAGTTGCCGACAATTCGTAATAGCATCTATAAAGCCGTCATCGATGAAAACCTTTTTCCAAAAAGCCCAGAAATGATGCGCGGTATGTATGCTGCGTTAGCCATTGGCGGGTTGGTGATTGCCTTTATCCTGGGCGCTGCCCTGCTAGCTATATTTGGCAATTTAACCGCTGCCGCCGTCCTGCCAGGCATCGGCTTTGGTGTCATTGCAGTGGGTCTCTTAATTCTATCGCGCAATATGCCGCGCAAAACCGATCATGGGGCAGAAGTTGCCGCCCGCTGGCAAGCATTCAAGCGCTACCTCACCAATATCGACAAATATACCAATCTAGAAGCCCAGAAGGAAATCTGGGATCAATGGTTGCCCTACGCGATTGCCTTTGGCATTGACCGTGACTATATTCGCAAATTTGAGGGTGTCGATGCACCTGCACCAGGTTGGTATATTCCTTCACCAACCATGTATGATCCTTATCGACGTCGTTATTATGGCACACCGTGGGTCGGCCCTGTGCTAGGCCAAGGTGGAACACAGGGTACTGATTCCGGTCGGAATGAAGGTGGTGGCGGTCTGGGCGGTGGGCTGAGCGACGCCAGTCGTGGCATGGGCACGAGCCTTGCCAGCATGAGTGCCGGGCTGGGCGCCATGGTCAGTAGCGCGAGCAGCGTCTTTACCAGCCGTCCGGCGCCGACACCATCCAGTGGCGGGGGATGGAGTAGTGGCGGCGGTGGCTTCTCCGGCGGTGGCGGGGGAGGTGGTGGCGGTGGCGGCGGCGGTGGCGGTGGCTTTGGCTAAACCGAAACTTCCACTGCTAGCTTGCGTACATACTTGCAGAGCAAATTAAATTACGACTTACGCCGTCTGAGCGGGTGCCCCCTGGGCGCGAAGCTGGCTTCGCGCCCAGGGGGTACCCGCCCAGACGGCACAGATAATATGATTTTGCGTAAGTCCTATAAATAACATTTTTCACGAAGGAGCGATCACATGATCGGTGGCGGGCGGACAATGGGTGCAGCCCTCATGGCGGGTAGTATTGTTTTGCTAGTAGCCTTTCTGGTTTGGGCCAGTGCAGCTGTCCCCACAGGCGATGGTAAAGCATTGGCGGTTGTGTTAGCCTTGCTCGTCCTCTCCCCAGTTTTTGGCGTAGGCTTTTACGTCTTCCGGCGGGGTACGGTCGAGAAGGCAGAATTCGCGGTGGTGGAGCAAGAAAAGAAGATTCTGAATATGGTGCTCACCCAAGGCCAGGTTAACATTGGCCAATTGGTGGCCGAGCTCCAAATGCCGCGTGATACAATCGAAGACATGATTCGTGACTTGGTGGGTAAGCAGCTCTTCAGTGGCGCCATTAACTGGGAAAAAGGCCTCTTGTACAGCGTTGAAAGCCAAGCGTTAACCGAAGGCCGCAAATGCCCCAATTGTGGTAGCGAGGTCACTTTTGCCGGCAAGGGTCTGATCAAATGCCCCTATTGTGGTAGCGAAGTTTTTCTGACCAAGCGCGCTGCGGCAGCTACCACAACTGCTTAAAATTTGCTTGATTTGAATAGACTTTATGGGTATAGAGTCATCTGACTGAAGATTGAATCACAAAAGGGGGAATAGGTATGAGCGATCAATATGTTGAAGCGGCAAAGTCCAATATGGGTGCGCTGGAGCGTCTGCTCAAAGGGTTGCCCGGTATTCGCGGCTATGTAGATAAGGAGTTACGGCGTGACGCCGATAAGCGGTTACGGATGTTGATTGCCAATCAGTTAGATGAGCAGAAACAGGCATTGCTCGACATCCAAAAGACCCTACTCAAAAATGGCGGCTTGACCTGGCTGGACGATGTCGATGAGGCCATCCGCAAATTGCAAATTCTGGTTGACCGGGTTAAGACGGCCAGTTATGGTTACGCCGGCTTGTTCGACGCGGTCCGCATTCAAGAAGAACAGTTGGATGCGTTGCACAAATTTGATGTCGCCTTGGCCGGTCGGATAGTTGCGGTTGAAAACGCCGTCAAAGCCGTAGCCACGGCTGTGACCAGCAAAGAGAATATTCAAACTAGCATCGATCAGGTGACGAGTTTGATTGCCGAATTGAATACGATGTTTGGGAAACGCAACGAGGCGATTATCGATCCTGCGCTGTTGACCGATGCAACTTTTGTACCAAACATCGACTTGCCCGCTGATACTCAGGACCAATAGTAACATTCGTTGCCAATCAACTTTGGATTTGTGTTGGGGATTTCACCTACCACTGCTAGCACTTTAATGAATGAGGAGAATAAATTATGCCAAGGATCATTGATGTTATCGAAGCGCCCGACCAGGGACCAAATGATCTAGTCGTACGTGTCCCCGAGTTTGGTTCGGGTGACTTCCGCATGGGCAGCCAAGTTATTGTGCGCGAGAGCCAGCGCGCCGTTTTCTACCGCGATGGCAAATCGTTGGATGTGTTCGACCCCGGTCGCCACACCATTACGACAATGAACTTGCCCATTTTGTCCAGCATCTTACGTCTGGGCACCAGCGGCAAAGACATCTTCACGGCTGAAGTTTACTTTGTCAACCTGCGTGAAATTACCGACATGAAATGGGGCACGCCCCAGCCGATTAGCTTGCGCGACTCCGACTTGGGCTTGGTGCGGCTGCGGGCATTTGGTCAGTATACAGTTCAAATTGCCGATCCCAAGCGCTTTGTCGACCAGATCGTCGGCACACAAGGCATCTACACCACCGGCCAGATCGAAGAATATCTGCGTGGCGCCATATTGTCCCGCCTGACCGATGTGTTGGGCGAAAACATGACCAGCATTTTCGATCTGCCGAAATTGTTCGATGAGATCAGCGCGGGTATGAAGGCCAAAGTACAAGATGACTTCCTCGCCCTCGGCTTGAGCCTAAAACAATTCATGATTATCTCGATCAGCCCGACCGAGGAAACCGCCAAGGCAATTGACGAACGCGCCAGTATGGGCGCCGTAGGCAACTTGGACTCTTACATGAAATTCAAAACCGCGCGTGCGATTGGTGATGCCGCGCAACAGCCAGGTGGCGGCACCGGCGAAGGTCTGGGGCTTGGCGCCGGCATTGGCATGGGCGCCGGGATGGCCGGCATGATTGCGAACGCCATGAACAGTTCGCAACAGGGCGCGCAGCAAGCAGTCCAATCGGCGGCCGCCGCAGCTACGCCGTCCGTGATGACCTTAGAAGAAGCAGCCACCTATCTGCGTGTCACGCCCGCCGACGTGCAAGCGATCATCGATAGTGGCGCGATCAAGGCCAAGAAGATTGGGGCGCAGTACCGGATTAGCAAAGAGACGGTTGACGCTTATTTGGCCAGTTAGGTACTGTTACAGAGCAAGCGAGTGAAACAGTAGGACAGTAGGACAGTAAAACAGTGGACGAAACCTGTCTCACTGTCCTACTGTTTCACTAATAAGAAAAGAGCGCGCATAACTGCCCACGCGCCCGACTAATCAATGCGCATACTGGTAGGCCATTTCCCTGCGCCGCTCAATCAAACTCTCTAGTGAATATATAAGCAGCGCCAGCCAAATCAACCCAAAGCCGATCAGGCGTGCTCCGGTTAGCTGCTCTCCATAGATGAACACCCCCAGCAAAAATTGAATCGTCGGGGCTAGATACTGAAGAATGCCCAGCGTCGAGAGTGAGACACGGCGGGCGCCGGCGGCAAACAGCAAGAGTGGGGCAGCCGTTACCAACCCCGAAAAGACGAGCAAAAAAGTGATGGGGGGCGCAGCATGACCAAACGCGCCATTGCCCATTGTTTCGCGATAGAGTAGGTAAGCGACCACAGGTACAAAGAGCAGCGCAGTCTCAAATGTGAGCCCTTGTAGTGAATTCAAACTTGCTGTCTTGCGCAACAAGCCATAGAGGCCAAAAGAAAAGGCCAACGTCAAACCAATCCAAGGCAAAGAGTTAACAGAGAAGGTGAGATAAAGCACACCGAGCGCAGCCACAGCAATGCCAACAAGTTGCCAAGGGCGTAATCGCTCTCGTAAAAAGAGCACCCCCAGCAGGACATTGACTAAGGGGTTGATAAAATAGCCCAGACTACTCTCCACAATATGATCAGTTTGCACGGCCCAAATATAGACCAGCCAGTTGATTGCCAACATGGTAGTGGCGGCCAAAAAGGTAAGGAGGACTCGGCGGTTGCGGATGGCTGGACCAATCCACTGCCAATGACGCTTGTAGACCAAAACGAAAACAAGCAGGATAAATGACCAGACCACCCGGTGTGATAGAATTTCCAACGCTGGAATACCTGGCAGTGACTTCCAGTAAATCGGTAAAAATCCCCAGATCACATAGGCGCCCAACGCATATAAAACACCTTTATTCATACAGCACTACTTTCCATCAGATTGAGCTCAACTAGAACTGTTTTGGCACAAAGAGAATCATTGTACAATTGCCAATCCGTTTTTGCGAATTGCATTTTACGATAATGCAAATTAGCCGACACGGCTACTTTTTTCACTTTTGACGCGTAGCGCCGCGCCCAGTATACTTACTGGTGCTAATCAAAGGTCCGAGTAAATTCTCTACGATATACCCATTTGTCGAGTTATGTAAAGCGAGGAAGCAATGGCTACTGCCAATTTGGAACGGCTGCGTGAACGCGCCCAATTTATCCGCACGGAAACAGTGCGTTTAGTCGAGATCGCCAAGAGCGGTCACTATACATCGGTCTTCTCGGCGGCGGAGATTCTATCTGTGCTCTATTACCATACGATGCGGCTAACGGATGATCCCAAGTGGCCCGATCGTGATCGGCTCATTCTCTCTAAAGGCCATTGTGCGGTGGGTGTCTACCCCATTCTTGCCGACTTGGGCTACTTTCCTACCGCTTGGCTAGACAACTATGCGCGGATTGGCTCGCCGCTGGGCGACCATCCTGATATGCGCAAGGTGCCGGGCATCGACTTTAGTTCTGGCTCTCTAGGCCATGGCCTCTCCATCGGGTTGGGCATGGCATTGGGCATTAAGCAGCGTCAATCGCCAGGCCGTGTCTTCGTCTTATTGGGCGATGGTGAGCTAAATGAGGGCCAGATTTGGGAGGCAGCGCAAGCCGCTTCTCATCTGCACGCTGGCAATCTCATCGGCATCATTGATCGCAACGGCATGGGGCTAGATGCTTTTACCGAAGAAACCATGCGTTTGGAACCACTCGCCGACAAGTGGCGCGCCTTCAACTGGCAAGTCCACGAGTGCGATGGCCATGATCTGGCCGCATTAGTGAATACCTTAGATAACCTGCCGGCCGATAGCGATAAGCCTCAGATGATTATTGCGCACACCATCAAGGGCAAAGGGGTTAAGTACATGGAGAACTCACGGCTCTGGCACCTGGGTTATCTGCATGGCGAAGATGCCAAGCGCACGGTTGATGAGATTTTAGCCTACGAAGCGTGAACCAGGCGTAGTCACTCCATCCGTTACAAACAATCGACACTTGAAATTTTGCCTTATAAGGATCAAACTATGTCAGATCGATTCCCTTTGGCCTTCAGCACGCTGGGCTGCCCAGACTGGTCGCTAGAACACGCAGCCGAGCAGGCTGCTGCCCATGGCTACCGCGCCTTAGAAATTCGTTGGCTAGAGGGTGGGATCATCCCCGCCGATCTGCCGGCCGAACGCCGTCGTCAAATTAAGCAAACGATGCAACGCCACAATTTAGAAATTATCGGATTGGGACTTTCTACACGCTTTTCTGCCCCAGATCCAGGCGAACGCCAGACAAATCTGGATGATCTGCTGCGTTATTTGGAGCTAGCAAATGATCTAGGCGCGCCAATGGTGCGCACATTTGGCGGCAATGTCCAACCCGGCCAAACCATCGAACAGACAATCGACTGGGTAGCAGAAAATTTGACAGCCGCTCTGCCCACTGCCGAACAACAGGGCGTTACCATCCTGCTTGAAACGCACGATGCTTTTTGCCGGGGCGCCGAAGTGGCCAAAGTGCTCGCCCAAGCGCCCCACCCGCGGCTACAAGCCGTGTGGGATATCCATCACCCCTTTCGCATGGGTGAGTCGATCGAGGAGACATGGCAGTTGATTGGTGAGCGCACCGCTCACGTGCATATCAAAGATGCGCGGCTACGCCCAGATGGTGACTGGCAACTGGTACTGCTCGGCGAAGGCGAGGTTCCCTGCCGGGCTGTGGTCGAGTTATTGCAGCGCGAAGGCTACAACGGCTATATCAGCGCCGAGTGGGAAAAGAAATGGCACCCTGAGATTGAGGAGCCGGAAATTGCGCTGCCGCAACATGCCCAAGTGTTGCGTGAATGGTTCGCGCAACTCAAGTCGTGAACGGTAACCAATGGAGGTGGGGAGATTTTTGTGGATCAAGAAGTGATCACAAGCTTGCGCACGGCGTATGATCGCAAAGTGGGCGAGCGTTCCAACCGGCCGATGGAGGTGTGGAAGTTCCGGCCATTCTACAAAATATTCATACCCTGTTACGTCCCCGTGGCCTTTTCTTCCTGGACTAGTATGGAGGTGTCGATCAAGAAGAGATTTGGGCAGGCGACCAATTAAACTAAAAACAGAATTCTCAACAAGTCTTGGATCATTAGGAACCAGCCTATGCCCCACGAACCAGCCTATGCTAATCTTAAAAGGTAGCACGCGCCAATTTATGGCGGACCTGGTACATTTACACCTGTTGTGTTGCCTCAACAGGCGCCGCCTACACACCTGCGCCGGGCGCCTTCTTGTCAGTCGCATCTGCACAGCTAGCTTGTAACGGACGCTTTATCCCGCACGATCTGCCGCATGTGACCACGCTCGAAACGAATATGGGGCCTTTACCAATCGCCAACGGCGCTGGGGTTGCGATCAATGATTTAGATAATGATGGCGATCTCGATATTGTGCTGGGGGGCAACGACGGCGCCGACACATTGCTGTGGAATGAAGGCAACCTGACCTTCCAATGGAATGGTTTTGGCACTGGGCGCACGCGCACCGTCAACATCGTAGATGTCGATGGCGATGGCTGGCAGGATATTGTCCTGACAAAACAGACCGGCGCGCTCGACTATTGGCGCAACCTGGGGTCAACCGTCGCGCTTGATACTGTGTGGAGTAACCAACAATTTACGCGGGAGACATTGCCGGGCATCGCCGAGCCGGCCACGGCCATCGACTGGGTCGACTTGGACAATGACGGCGATCTCGACTTGGTGACCGCGGCGTATACGGCAAATTTGTCACCGAGCGTAGCCAGTGGCATCTATGCCTATACCAATCAAGCCGTAGCCTTTACACCAACGGCACTGGCGACCACCACGCTAGCCTTGGCGCTTACTCTCTTCGACATCAATAGCGACAGCCAACTGGATGTTCTGGTTGGCAACGACAGCGCTCTGCCCGA
>Ga0105046_10017332_pt1 | contig 11023 bp, 9 predicted proteins | sample MAT03_FD_78385 | JGI IMG/M metagenome (GOLD analysis project Ga0105046, IMG submission 78385) | Freshwater microbial communities from Lake Fryxell liftoff mats and glacier meltwater in Antarctica - MAT-03 (megahit assembly) | ecosystem: Environmental > Aquatic > Freshwater > Ice > Liftoff...
AAAGGTGTCCTGGGCGACGTCTTCGGCTTCGTGGATGTCATGCACGAAGCGATTGATCAGATGAATGACCTTGTGCTGGTATTTGCGCACCAGCAGATCAAAAGCCCGTTTGTCGCCGCGCTGAACGCGTTCCACCAGCAAGGCGTCGGGGTCGACCTTGGTTTCCAGCGATTCGGACAGGTGCATGGTCTTGGACTCAAGTGGGATCAACGCGAGCAGCAAGGGTCACCTCATAGTCAAGCCAATGAAAGGCCCGATTGGCACCCCGTCTACCGCTGGGCGTCAATCTTGGCACGGCGGATGGACAGCGAGGTCAATTAAAAGTTCTCAAATTGCGCGGTCTTCGCGCGAGCGAAGCGAATTGGCGCGCTGACTTTGAGCCACGGAACCTGCGCTGCTGCCGATGACTTTAAGCCGAAGCCCTGGCATTCCGGCCCAAGCGGGGCTGAGCGGTCGATCGTCTGCGCGGGTCGCCTGTTACCATCTTGGTTCACATTTTTTAGAGCAACCAGGAGCCTCCCATGACTGTACGAGTCGCTATCAACGGCTATGGCCGCATCGGCCGCAACATCTTGCGCGCGCTGTATGAGTCCAAGCGCACCAGCGAGATCACGATCGTTGCGATCAACGATCTCGGCGATGCCCAGACCAACGCCCACCTAACCCAATATGACACCGCCCACGGGCGTTTTGCGCATGAAGTAAGCGTAGTCGAGGGTGACTTGGTCATCAACGGCGAGCACATCAAGGTGTTTGCCGAGCGCGACCCCGCGAAGCTGCCTTGGGCCTCGCTGGGCGTCGACGTGGTGCTCGAATGCACGGGCTTGTTCACCTCCAAGGCCAAGGCGTCTGCGCACATCAAAGCGGGCGCGAAGAAGGTGATCATCTCCTCGCCCGGCGGCGCGGACGTTGATGCAACCGTGGTCTACGGGGTCAATCACGGTGTGCTTAAAGCGAGCGACACGGTGATCTCCAACGCATCTTGCACCACCAACTGTTTGGCTCCGCTGGCCAAAGTGCTGAACGACGAAATCGGCATCGTGGCCGGGGTGATGACCACCATCCACGCCTACACCAACGATCAGGTTCTGACCGATGTTTACCATGTGGATTTGCGCCGCGCGCGTTCAGCCACGATGAGCCAGATTCCGACTAAAACCGGCGCGGCGGCGGCTGTTGGACTGGTCTTGCCTGAACTCAACGGCAAGCTGGATGGATTTGCGATGCGGGTGCCGACGATCAACGTGTCAGTGGTCGATTTGTCGTTTGTTGCAGCGCGCGCGACCACGGTGGTTGAGATCGACGAGGTCCTGCTCGCTGCGTCCAACAATGAGCTCAAAGGAATTCTGGGTTTCAACACCAAGCCTTTGGTCTCGATCGATTTCAATCACGATCCGCGCTCGTCGATCTACGACAGCACGCTGACCAAGGTGATGGGCGGTACGCTGGTGAAGGTGTGCGCTTGGTATGACAACGAGTGGGGTTTTTCCAACCGCATGCTCGACACCACGCTCGCTCTGATGGAAGCCAAATAGGACACGCTGCGCCGGGTAGCGCCGCTTGGCCTACCCGGCGCGGACCAGTCGTTCAAGCTCGTTGGCGTCTTTGCTCAACGCGCGGGTTAGCACGTCGGGCGCGCCGCGGGTAACCAACACATCATCTTCGATCCGCACGCCCACGCCCCAATAGGACTGCGGTACGCCGCTTGCGCCCCAGGGAATGTAGATACCGGGCTCGACCGTCATCACCATACCGGGCTCCAGCACGCGCCAGCTTTCGTGAATCTTGTAGTCACCGACGTCATGCACGTCTAAGCCCAGCCAGTGGCCGGTCTTGTGCATAAAAAAGCGCTTGTAGGATTCGTCGCTGATGGCTTTGCGCAGCGGGCCCGCAATCAAACCGATATCGATCAGGCCTTGGGTGACCGCTTGGACCGCTGCGTCGTGTGGATCAATCCAGCTCTTGCCGGGGCGCGCTTTTTCGATTGCGGCCAGCTGCGCGTCGAGCACAATTTCGTAGATCGTGCGCTGTTCGGCGCTGAAGCGGCCATTGATTGGAAAGGTGCGGGTGACATCAGACGCGTAGCCTTGCACTTCAGCGCCCGCATCGATCAACAGCAATTCGCCGTCGTTGAGCCGATCTCGATTGCCGCGGTAGTGCAAAAGACAGGCGTTGCGGCCAGCGGCGACGATGGCTTCATACGCGGGTTCGGCGCCTGCGCCGTACATCACCCGCAGCAGTTCGCCGTGAATTTGCGCTTCGCTGGCGCCGGGTCGCGTCGCTGCCATCGCGGCTTGGTGTGCGTTTGCGGTAATTTCGGCCGCTTCGCGCATCAGGCGTATTTCAGCCGGCGTTTTGAGCAGCCTGAGTTCGCTTAAGTGGTGGCTCAACGCAACAAACTCAGTCGGCGCCGCGCGCCCGCCCGAGCGCACCTGCGAGCGCGCTCGGTTGAGCCAGGTCAGCACCGTCAAATCAAACTTTTCATCGCGACCCACTTGGTAGAACAGGCGCTCCTTGCCCTCCATCAGGCCGGGCAGAATGTCGTCGATATCGTCGATCGGAAAGGCGTCATCAAGGCCGAACTGCGCGACTGCGCGCTCAGGGCCGATATTGAGCCCATCGTAGATTTGCCGTTCGTGTTCGGCCTCGCGGCAAAACAGGATCACTTCGCCCGCTTTGCGCCCGGGAATCAGCGCAAGCAGCGCATCGGGCTCCGGAAAGCCGCTCAGATAGTGAAAATCGCTGTCTTGGCGATAGGGATAGTGCACATCGCTGTTGCGAATCCGCGCCGGTGCCGCCGGCACGAGCGTAATTGAGCCCTCGCCAGTTAAACGCATCAGCTGCCTGCGGCGGCGCGAAAACTCCGCGGCTTTGAGCATCAGTGCGGCCCTGCGCTTAATGCGCCGGCGCCTGCATTCGCCGGTGCCCGAAAGTGTTCAAACACCAGCAGCGCGCCAACCCGGACGTATTCAATCAGCTCGGTCAAATCGGCTTCTGCGTCGTTATCGCTTTCCTCGTCTGAAAAAACCGTGCGCGCGATTCTCTCGACATCGATCAGCACTTCCTTGACATCGGCCGGCAGCGCCTTGTTTTGCGCCAGCGACTCGCCGATGCCGCTCAAATAGCCAGCGCACCAGCGGGCCAATCCTTGCGCGCGCGCAAGCAGCGGCTCGTCGTCATCGGGCAACTTGAGTTCGAACTCGAAGCTCTCATCATTCATGGCGGCTGCGGTGGCGTCCAATAAAACGCCGAGATTCTTGAGAATCCCGCTGTGCTCGCCGCGCGGAAGGTGGTTTTCTACCCAGTCGGCCGCCCATGCGCGGCGGTCTAAAGCGGCATTGGCGCTGAGTGCGCCGCACATTTCGCCGTGCAGCTCTGTCGGCGAAAAAAGCGCAAGATCTTGTTGAGACATCGTCGGCCCATCGGTTGCTGAGCCGCCATTGTAACCAGCGATTGGCGTGGGCCTTCAGCCCTCGGTTTGCGCCACCACCACGACGGGTGCTGATTGGATCTTGACGATGCGAGCGGCAATAATTTCGCGAGCACTGAGCTTGAGCCAATCGTCAGACTGACTGGCGTGCACCCTGATCACATCGCCAACGGCATACGCGCCAGCAATGCGTGCATCTTTGAAGACGTGGATTTCGCCCACCGCATCCGTCATCACCAGCTCGCGGCTGCTCAGCACTTTGGAGATCGTCCCGGTCATTTCTACCGGTGCGGGCGATTGCGCACATGCGATGGTCGAAAGCGTGCTGATTGCGAGCGCTGCGAGAAAACGGTTCATATTCGGTTACCTCTGGGTGGTTAAGCTTATGCCGCGTATCGCGGCGTGGGATCTAAGCTAGGCCTCTATCGGCGTCAATTTCGGACGTGCTTGGCAGTTTCCGGACTTCTTCACATTTGGCACAGCGCAAAGTGCCAAACAAGTCTCACTTTCGAGGTGTCGCGTGAAATTTAGTGCTCTGATTTTCCTTCTGGTTTTTCCTTTTCTCGCTTCCGCGCAAACGGAATTTCGTGGACAAACGCCGGGCGGCGCGTTCTATCGGATCTTGCTGCCCGCTGGCTGGCAACCGGGCGCCGGATTGGTGCTTTTCCACCACGGGTTTAATGCCGAACCAGTGGGTGAAAATCCAGATTTCGGGCCTCTGCTTGCGACCCAGTTGGCGCAAGGACACGCCGTTGCGGCCAGTGCGTTCTCGCAGGCGGGCTGGTCGCTGGGTCGTGCGATTGACGACAACCTTGAGCTCATCGCGCGCTTTCGCAGCCAGTTCGGCGCACCTGGGCCGGTCTACAGTTACGGCGGCTCGATGGGTGGCCTGATTGCGCTTAAATTGGCCGAGCGCACGCCGATCAGCGGGGCGCTGTCGCTGTGCGCGCCGCTGGCAGGCGCCAAGAATTGGGAGCGCGCTTTTGATCTGCGCGTGATGTACGACCAGGTGTGTGCGGGTGTGGGCGGCGGCGAGCTTGAACGCGGTGCAGAACCCTATCCTTGGGCGTTAAACCTGAATCAGATCCCAGACGATCTCGGCGCCTTGGACTCGATCCGTTTGCTGCGCTTGATCGCCCGACTCAATCAGTGCACTGGCGCCAATTTGCCGCCGGGCCTGCGCACATCGGCGATGCGCAATCGCTTCAACAAGCTGAAAAATCTCAACGGTTTCAGCAGCGACGACTTTTTCGTGCTCAACATGGGTTACGCGGTTTATGGGCTCTCGGATCTGCTCCGTCAGCCCGACAAACTCAACGGGCAAAATCCCTTTGACTCGCGCTTTGTCGACTACGCCGACGCGAGCGTCAATGCGGGCGTGGCGCGAATCAGCTCACAGCCGTTCGCGCGGCTCGACTTTGCCCTGCAAACCTCCCTGCAGGGGCCCTTTGGCGACGCCCGGATCGTGAGCATGCACACCAATCGCGATGAACTGGTGGACTGGCATAACGCGCGTGCGCTTGATGGGCTGGTGGCGCCCAATCGATTGCTGCAGGCCTACGTCAGCGAGAACGAAGTCGGGCACTGTGAATTCAATCTCGCGGAAGGCACCGCCGGCTGGAACGCAATGAAGGCGTGGTCCTTAGGCGGCGCGCAGCCCAGTGTCGCCCGGCTGCAAACGGATTGTTTGACTCTTGCTGCAAATGCCGCGACACCCGGCCCGTGCCGGATTAACGCAAGCATTGCGCCGGGGCCACTCGCCGCAAAATTTCGCCCGCGCAATCTCAACACGCCGGTCATTGATGGCCGCTTCAGTGGAATCTGGTGGAACCCGGCACGCGCGGGCGAGGGCTTTGTGATTGAGGTCTATTCGCCGACTCAGGCGCTGATCTATTACTTCACCTATCCCGCCGACGTTCCCTATGCGGGAATGCCGCCGCAGCAGCTTTGGTTCGGCGGGGTTGGCAAGATCGTCGACGGTGCGATTGAAATCAGCGACGCCGCGCTAACCCGCGGGGCGCGCTTCGGCGTGGCCTTTGATCCGGCTGCTGTGGTGACCGAACGCTGGGGCAGACTGAGCTTTGTTGCCAGCGCCTGTGGCCAAGCAGAACTTCGCGCCATCGGCAGCAGCGCGTTCGGCACCCAAACCATCGCGCTGACTCAGCTGAGCCAGCTGGGTGGCGCTTCGCCCTGTACGGGCGCGGCGCCGCCCGTCAGCCATCCTTTGGCCCGCTATTCTGGTCTGTACTTCGACCCCGCCCGCAGCGGCGAAGGCATTGCCTTGAGCGTCGACCGCGCCGGCAACGCGGTGCTTGGCTGGTACACCTACGACCTAACAGGCAAGCAGATCTGGATTTCCGCCACCGCCACGCCATCAGCGGATGGCTTCAGCTTCGACAACGCGGTGCTGACTCGCGGCACCCGCTACGGCAGCGCGTTCAATCCAGCGCAAGTTGAACGCGTGCCCTTTGGCCGCTTGACGCTGAAGTTTTCAAGCTGCAATCGCGCGGAGTTCAGCTACGCATCGACGCTTCCCGGCTTCGGCAGCGGCGCCTACAGCTATAACCGCCTAACGCAGCCGCTGGGCGCGACTGCGTGTTTGCAATAGCTCAAAGCCTATTGATTGTTTTCAGTCAGCGAATTTTGCAGTTGCTGCAAGCCGGAAAACGCCTTTTCGATGTCCATGCCCGATTGCGCCATCACTTCAGCCGCCGACATTCCGCCGCTTGCGAGCATTTCTGGCGTGAGCTGAGCACTGATGCCGCGAGTGGCTGCGCTGTTCTTGCTTGAATCACCGCTGTCGGGGCCGACGCCGGTGACCACGCGCGCGCGGCTGGCAGTGCGAAAGCCGCGCACGGGATAAAAGCGGGTTGGGAGCGTGCCGGGTGCTTTGGAGTACAGCGAGACAAAGCCTTCGAAACTCGCCCCACCTACGTTGACGAAGTAGCCCAAAAAGTTCTGCGCAGAGTCGTTCACCACAATGACGTGGTAGCTGTTGCCCAATTGGCTGGGGATCCCGGCGCGACGAATTGGCTCAAAGTATCCGGCAGCGTCGTGATCGCGCAGTGCGCTGCTCGAACAGCCGGCGACCAGCGCGTTGTCCGCGCGGCAGCCGGCGAACTCATCGGGCTGGCTGCCGGGGCGGTTGATCACCTGGCGAAAAACCAGGGTGTCGCCAATAAACGGATAAAGTCCCGATCCGGAGGATGAGAAATCCATTATCGTTTGCCATTCACCGAGCATGCGCTGTTCGTTGCTGCCGAGCAGGTTCACGCGCTCAATCGGGGTGATGCCGCCGGCCCACGTCATGCGGCCGCTGGTTTCGGTAAGAAAATCGATGCGCACGTTGCCGCCCGCACCAATCACTCGGCTGGGCGCGCGATAAACGCCGCCAGTAGCCTGGCCGTTTGAGTAGAGATCAAGCGTGCCTTGATAGAGCGAATTGCCGTTCATGATGCCGCCGGAGGTGAACCACTGCGCGCGGCCCTGGCTGTCATAGACGTATGCGCCGATCGAGAGCACGTTGTCTTGCACTTCAATCACAAACCCGCGGCCGCCTTCGGCTGGGTTCCACCAAATCCCGGATTCGGGTGTAAATGCAAACGCGGGTACAGATGATGCGAGGACTGCGGAGGCAATCAGTGCGCGAAACTTGTTCATAGGTAGTCCTGATCGATTGAGTATGGATCGGAGCCTAGGCGTGGCCGATTGAATCGGCCATGAATGGCGATCACGCGCCAATCCGCACCAGCGTGCGCCCAAGACCGCCGCCCGCCAGCAGGCGCTCGAATGCCTGCGGCAGCTCTGCAAGCCCGATCTCAGCGGTGCAAATCTGATCCAGATGAGCCGGCTTCCACTGCTGCGAGAGTCGACGCCAGATTTCCTGGCGCAATTCGATCGCACAGCCCGATGAATTGATGCCGACCAAGCTCACTCCGCGAATGATGAATGGCATCACCGTGGTTGTGAGTTCGACGCTCGCGGCCATCCCGCAGCTCGCAATCGTGCCCCAGGGCTTTGTCATCCGGGTGAGGCCTGACAGGATTTCGCCGCCGACGCTGTCAATCGCGCCGGCCCAAGTCGCCGTTTCAAGCGGTCGTTGACCGAAACTCAAGCCCTCCCGGGACACAATCTGGCTGGCGCCTAACCCGCGCAGAAAATCAAACGCAGCTGGTTTTCCGGAAATCGCGTGTGCTTCGTAGCCGGCTTGGGTGAGCAAATCAACGGCAATTGAGCCGACACCGCCGGTAGCACCGGTGACCACAATCGGCCCCATCTCGGGATTTTGGCCGAGCGCTTCCATACGATAAAGCGACAGCGCCGCAGTGAAGCCCGCTGTGCCCAGAATCATCGCCTCGCGCAGGCTAAGCGCGCTCGGCAGGGCGATTACCCAGCGACCTTCCAAGCGCACGTACTCGCTGTAGCCGCCATCGCGGGTTTCAGAAAGTGAGCAACCGGTGACCAGCACTTCGTCGCCCGCCTTGAAGCGCGGATCGGTGCTTTCGACCACTGTACCGGCCGCATCAATGCCGCCGCTCAGCGGAAACTGGCGCAGGATCTTGCCCTTGCCGGTCCCGGCGAGCGCATCTTTGTAGTTGACCGAGGAATACGCCACCTTGATCAGCACCTCGCCCGACTGAAGATCAGCCGGGGTGATGTCTATAAGCTCCGCGCTGTAGCCGCTCGTATCGCTGTTGATGCGGAAGGCTTTGAACCGATCGGGAATACTCATCTCAGTTGACCCGGTGAATCGCACGTTTGTCCACCGCAAGCGCGGCTTCGTGGACCGCTTCGGACATGGTCGGGTGAGCGTGCACGATCCGCGCTAGGTCTTCTGCGGAGGCGTGAAACTCCATCGCGACTACCGCTTCTGCGATCAGCTCAGAAACGTTCAGCCCAACCATGTGCACGCCAAGCAGGCGATCGGTTTCGACGTGCGCGATCACCTTGACTAAGCCAGATGTGTCGCCAGCGGCCTGCGCGCGCCCAATCGCGGCAAACGGGAAGCTGCCGGTTTTGTAGGGGATACCGGCCTCTTTGCATTCGGCCTCGTTCTTGCCGACCCAGGCGATTTCGGGCTCGGTGTAGATCACCCAAGGGATCGTCTCGTAGTTGACGTGGCCGGCGCGTCCGGCGATCAATTCGGCGACCGCAACGCCTTCTTCGGAGCCTTTGTGCGCCAGCATCGCGCCGCGCACGCAGTCGCCAATGGCCCAAATGCCTTCAGCGCTGGTTGCGCAGTGCGCGTCGACTTCAATTTGGCCGCGGGCATTCAAGGTGACGCCTGAATCCTCGCCGAGCAGGCCGTCGCTCATTGCACGCCGACCCACGGCGACCAGCAGGCGCTCAACAATCTCGGTTTTTTCGCCCTGTTTGTCGGCGTAGGTCACTTCAACCTGGCCATCTTTGACAACCGCACGCTGCACTTTGCAGCCCAAGCGAATATCTAGGCCTTGCTTTTTGAACTCGCGCTGCGCGGCGCGCGCGATGTCCTGATCGCATGCGCCGAGGAAGCTGTCCATGGCCTCAAGCACAATGACATCCGCGCCCAGACGCTTCCACACCGAGCCCAGCTCCAAGCCAATCACGCCCGCGCCAATCACGCCCAAGCGCTTGGGCACGGTTTTGAGATCGAGCGCGTTTTGGTTGTCGATGATGTATTCGCCATCGAAGGCGACATTTGGAATCTCAATCGGCTTCGAGCCGGATGCCAGGATCACGTGGCGCGCTTCCAGCAGGAGCGGATCACCGCCCGTATGCAGCGTCACTTCGACCCGTTTGCCTTTGAGCAAACGGCCAAAACCGCCGTAGCTGGTTATCTTGTTGGCTTTGAACAGCTGGCTGATGCCGCCGGTTAGGTTCTTGACGATCTTGTCCTTGCGCGCGAGCATGGTTGCGATGTCGATGCGGATACCGTCGGCTTGAATGCCGTGGTCTTTGTATTGCGCGTGCAGGTGGTGGAAATGCTTGGACGAATCAAGCAGCGCCTTCGACGGAATGCAGCCGACGTTCAAACACGTGCCGCCCGGCGAGGGCTGGCCGTCTTTGCCGATAAATGAATCCACACAGGCCACTTTTAGCCCCAGCTGCGCGGCCCGAATCGCCGCCACATAGCCGGCCGGGCCGGCCCCAATCACCACCACATCGAATTGCTCAGCCATGAATCGCGGTCTCTCGCAAGCTTAAAAATGAATGCGAGTTTAGCCCGAGCGGCGTGAGTGGATGGCAGAAGGATTCGTTTTAGGCAGACTTGGGGCTCTGATCTGCGCTGCAAATCAAAGCCGCAATCTGGTGGGCGCGACAGGGATCGAACCTGTGACCCCTACCATGTCAAGGTAGTGCTCTACCGCTGAGCTACGCGCCCGCATTACTGCAAGGGCCGCGAAGAATAGCCACGCGGCGGCTTGCAGTCAACTCAAAGCCGGCTATTCGAATCCGTCGGTAAACAGAATTTCGGTGCTCGGGCCGCCAATAAACAAAATCCGACCGGACTGCGAGCGGCTATCGGCGACCGCGTTGTCTTCGATGGCTTGGGACCGGTGTGCAAACCGCACGCCTAGCGTTCCACCATGATCCAGTCGCCGGGTTTCATCAGAACACGCTTTTTTGAAAGCATGCTGCCGATCTGCTCGATGGCTGGATTGTGGCCCACCAAGAGCAGATTGGGTTCGTCGAAGTAGGCCTCCAACAGCAGGAGCAAATCGCCTGCCGTGGCTTCGTAAATCGAGGCATCAAAATCGATGTCGCCCAAGCGCAGGCCGCCGCCGCGCGCCAAAGCCAAGGTTTGCCGCGTGCGCAGCGAAGGTGAGCAAAGCACCGTTGAGAAAAATTCGCCGGTCAACTCACTGCCGACGCGCTGCGCATCGGCTTCGCCTTTGCGCGTGAGTGGCCGTTCAAAATCGGTTTCACCGGGAAGCGCGGAACGCGCCTCAGCGTGGCGCAAAAGCACCACGCTGCGCATCAACACTGGGTTCCGATTTTGCAGATCGTGCGATTGCTGCGCACCCACGGCGCGCGCGGGTCGGTGATGTTGAGGTTGACCTGCATCTTGTTCAAATCGGTGAAATTCCGCTGCAGGGTGCCGGCGGCACGCCCAGACGGCGCCAGCCACACGCAGGCCGGGCAGTGCGCATCAACCGCTTCGAGCGTGAATGCCGACACCACGCCTGCATCCAGCTGTCCAATCGTCCAAAAGGGCAGGCCCTGGGTGTCGTAGGTGTAAGCCGCGATCAGCTGGGTTTGCTGCTGGCTGTTGACGGTGAAGCCCCAGCCGGGTTGGGTTTGGTCGAACCACAGGCCGGTGTAATTCGGGGCGCTCCCGGGCGTGCCAAAGCTCAAGAATGTGAGGGGCTCGCCGCCCGTTCTGCCCTTGAGCGTATAGGTCATCACCATGCGCTCTGGGCTTAATGCAGTCAGCGTTCCGGAGCCGACCACGGTGGCGCTGGTTGAGCTGCCGTTCCAGCGATTTTCGGTCAGGGTGATCGGCGCTTGCCGATCCAGCCAAATGCCTTCGCCGCCAAACCACATCGGCGAACGATCGGCGCGCCCGGTGTACCAGCCGAAATTGGCCTGAGTTCCGGTCGGCGTGGTGAA
>Ga0105046_10017334_pt1 | contig 11022 bp, 9 predicted proteins | sample MAT03_FD_78385 | JGI IMG/M metagenome (GOLD analysis project Ga0105046, IMG submission 78385) | Freshwater microbial communities from Lake Fryxell liftoff mats and glacier meltwater in Antarctica - MAT-03 (megahit assembly) | ecosystem: Environmental > Aquatic > Freshwater > Ice > Liftoff...
GCGTCGGTGCAATCCCGTCGCGTTGAACGCACCGAGTGTCGGAGATCTAAGAAGTCTGCCGCTTTCACCTCTCGTAATTGCCTGGATGGATTCGAATCTGAAAACAGAGATCTTCCCCTTCCCTCAGATTCAACAGATTCCGGTTTTGACGGCGCTGTTGCCCTCATGAGGACGCTGGTCGGACCGCCGTGCAACGATCTCTCAGCAGCAAGGACACCTCGATCAACCGTCGTCTAAACTGTAAACTATATAGTTTACAGTTTGAGCATAGCGGCATACGATAACAACAGTGGTAGTCGGCTTCAGAAGCAAAGGACTCGAATAGATTTACCTCACCGGCAAGATTAGACGGATCGGATCGGATATGCGAGGAAGTGCGTGCGCATCCGTCAATCGCTCGAAGTGGCAGCTCTACCTGAGGAAATGCACGTCACGGGGTATCGGTTCCACAGTCTAAACGGCACCCCGCAACGATGGTCTGTTCGTGTTGCTGCGCACTACCGCGTCACCTTCGGCTGGTTCGGCGAAAACGCGCTTGACGTCGATTTTGAAGATTACCACCAAGTGCAAGATCAGGAGAGAAATAATGAAACGAAGAAATGGCTTGAGGCTCGTGCATCCGGGCGAGATTATCAGAGAAGACATTCTTCCTGAAGCTGGCCTGTCCGTCACGGACGCTGCTAAGGCGCTTGGGGTGTCGCGTCAGATGGTTCATGACATTCTGGCCGGGCGAAAGCCGCTGTCCGCTGTAATGTGCATGAAGGTCGCCCGCTTGTTTGGCAGCACGCCGGAATTTTGGATACGCCTGCAATCGGAATACGACCTGAAAAAAGCAGCCCAAAACAAAAAGGTGATGGAACGCGTCGCCCGGATTGTGCCGGTGAAGTTGCTCCACGAAAGCCGTCCCTGACCGTCGCTAAGGACGGAGGTAAAGTTCGGTGATTGTGAATCCACGCTGGGTTGCTTCAAACTGCGCCGCAAAACCACCGGAACCACAAAGGCCTTGTTGCTTAAAGGATTGGCTCCCCGTGGTGTATTTGAACTCCAGATACGACCGAATCGTCGCCAATCGGAAGCTAACCGCTTGAACCCATGCTCGGCATCTCAGACCTCCTCCGGCTTCAAGCCCGTCGGCTTGGCGATGCGAGCCAGCAGTCTCGGCCTGACTTCGTCTTGACCAGGGAAGGCTATGTTGGCCCCGCTGACGCTTCACGTGCGAACCGGCTCTGTCCAGCGCCGCCAAGAAGTGGCGTGCCTTAGTGGCTGGCCAATTGCCCATCGGGAATCGAGAAAGAAACTGCCAGGCCCGTTTACACAAAATTATTGACAGGCCCGGCCCCACGAAACAACCCTCTCCGCAACGTCCCCGCCAAATAGGGCAACGCCAGGTACAGCAACACCTCCCCCGCCCGCTGCCAAAAGCCCCGCATCTCCCGCCCCGGACCACCCATCATGTACAGGCTCGCCCACACCCCCAACCCCGCATAAAGGCAAACAGGCAGTTTCCCCAGGTACCCCAGCCAAACCAGCGCTCCACCCCCCGATAGGTACTGCATAGCCCCAAATAAATTGTGTACCCCCTGCCGCGCCGACCCCTCCGCCGGGCAACCCAAATCGCACGGAAATGCCACCGCCCCCAGGTTGCCCAGACCAACCCCCAACAGCAACAACGCTGGCAGCTTCAGCCCCCGCGGCAGCGCCACCGCCAGCCAACCAACCGCCCCCAAAGCCAGCAACCCCGTCGGCAAAAAGATCCCCATGTTCACCCCCAACGCCTGCGGAGCCCCCACCGCCCCCATCTCACTTATATACTGCCGACTCGGCGAGTAGTTCGCCGTCAGCCAGCCGACCGCAGCCGGCACCACCAACCCATAAAGGGCCGTCAAGACAGTAAATAGGCTAAGCGCCGAACGAAACATGCTCTCTCTTACGAACCATCCCCCTCTTTTGTTCCGTCCACGCCCTAAAACTGCATTAAAGCGCATCCGGCGGATTGCTTCCGAAAGGTATACAAACCGCTGTGCCCGCAAACCCTCAACACCCATTCACCGTTCACAACCTATATTCCAAACGGAATGAACAACATACCCCACCTCAAGTTCGGAATCGACTTTCCCCCTGTTAGCTTCTCAATCGGGAGGCGCCCTTACGCCTTCCTTTTCAATTTTAAAAAGGAGACACAAACAATGTCCTCAGCAGCAAAAATCGAAGCCAATCGCAAAAACGCAAAACTCTCCACCGGCCCTAAAACCGCCGAAGGCAAAATGAAATCCTCCTCCAACAGCCTCACCCACGGCCTCACCTCCTCGCCAGAAACCATCTTCGCCACCCAGCCCGCCGAAGCAGAACGCTACACAGAACTCAAACAAGCCCTCCAAAACCAATGCATCCCGGAAGGCCAACTCGAACTCCAGGCCTTCGAGCGCTTCGCCTTCGCCACCTTCCAGGCCGACCGCGCCCGCTGCCTCGAAGTCGACACCCAAACAAACTGGCTAAACGAACCCACCAATCAAAACCTATTCCAGCAAATGGAACGCTTCCGCAAGCTCCAGGCCGACCGCATCGCGACAATGGACATCCACCACGAGCTCTACGCCTTCGACAAAACCGTCGACATCCTCGCCCTCACCCTGCTCGGCCTCAACCAGGGCGTCACAGACCTGATCGCCGCCAAACGAACGAAGCCAACTCTTGTTCCAGATCCAGCTTAGGCATTGCGCAAGAACGTCGCCGTCGAGTGAAAAAATTCCTTTAATGTCGCCACTGCACCTTCCGGTAACTCCGCCTCGGCCAACGCCCGGTCCATCATCTCTACCCAACGGTCCCGTGCCTTTTCGTCCACATGAAACGGCGCATGTCTCATCCGCAACCTCGGATGGCCCCGCTTCTCCAGATAATCCATCGGCCCGCCAAAACGAAACTTCAAAAAGTCCCGCAACCGTTCCTCTGCCCCCTCCAGGTCATGCTTTGGATACATCGGACCCAAAATATCGTCTTCGGCTACCTGACGGTAAAATCCCGCCACAAAGCGGCGAAACCCTTCTTCCCCAATCACCTGGTACAAATCTTCTTCGGCAATCTTTTCAGCACTCACACTTTCATTATGCGGCGTTGATAAGATATGAAGAAATATTCTCCATGCGCATTCCGATTTTTCTCACCCTGCTCTTGGGGAACTACCTCCTCGCGGCTCCCCCGTTCGAAACAGTCAAACCCATCTTTGCGGCTAAATGTTTCGCCTGTCATAACGAAAAACTGGCCCTCGGCAAGCTTGCCCTCCACACTCCCGAAGCCGCGCTGAAAGGCGGTGAAAGTGGCCCTGTAATCTTTCCTGGCGATGCCGCCAAAAGTCTCCTCATCGACAAAATTGTCACCCGTCAAATGCCTCCTGGCAAGGACAAATTGACCGACGCCGAAATCGATCAGATCCGCACTTGGATCAATACCGGTCTTCCCAAATCCGTCGCTCCCATCGAGCAGGTTTCTGCGCACGAAATCCGGGGCATCCTCCAGGCTCGTTGTGTCCTGTGCCACGGTAGTGATCGGCAGTCCGGCGGCCTCGATTTGCGTACTCTCGAAAGCCGTCTTAAGGGAGGTAAATCCGGTCCCGCTCTCGTTGCAGGCAATCCCGAATCGAGCCTCCTCTTCTCCCGAATCATCAAGGGTGAAATGCCTCCTCCCAAAGAAGCCAAAGAGCTCGCCGTAGAACTTCCCACCGATGCCGAAACCGAAAAGATCCGCGCATGGATCGCCGCCGGCGCCAAAGACGCCAGCCCAAGCGAAGTCACACCCGACATCGTCCGTGAATCCGACAAGAAATTCTGGTCCTTCCAGTCCCCCGTCAGACCCGCCCTCCCCACCGTCAAAAACACTGCGCTCGTTCGCAATTCAATCGATCTTTTCCTTCTCGCCAAGCTCGAAGCCAAAGGCCTGACCTACAACAAAGAAGCCGACAAACTTTCGCTCCTGCGTCGGCTTTACCTCGATCTCACCGGGTTGCCGCCCACCCCTGCCGAACTCACTGCCTACCAGCTCGACACCGCGCCCAATGCCTACGCGCGTGTCGTCGACAAGCTCCTCGCTTCGCCCCGCTACGGCGAACGTTGGGGCCAACACTGGCTCGACCTCGCCGGTTATTCCGACTCTGAAGGCTACGGCCAGGACGACGGCGTCCGCCGCTACGCCTGGCGCTACCGCGACTATGTAATCCGTTCCCTCAACGCTGACAAACCCTACTCGCAGTTCCTCACTGAACAAATCGCCGGTGATGAAATGTCAAACGACTGGAAGCAGAACAAAGGCCCTGCGTCCCAACAACTCATTGATCGCCTTGCCGCCACCGGCTTCCTGCGCACCACTCCCGATCAAACCAACTCCAACGAACGCGCCCTCCTGGCCGAGCGAATGAACATCGTCGCCGACGAGGTTGAAGTCCTTAGTTCTTCCGTCATGGGCCTTACCGTTGGTTGCGCCCGCTGCCACAATCACAAATACGATCCCATCCCGCAGCGTGATTATTACCGGCTGAGCGCCATCCTCCAGGGCGCTTACGATCCCTACGAATGGCGCTCCCCCAACAAGCGCGAAATCGAACTCGCCCTTGCCGAAGAGCAATCCGAAGTATCCAAAAATAACGCACCGCTTGAAGCTGAAATGAAGCGGCTGCGCGCTCAGATCGATGCCGCCTCCGCACCTTTCAAAAAAGAAGGCGTTACTTACAAACGTGGCGAACTCGAAAAACAGAATCCAGACCTCGCCGCTAAAGTTGCCCCCCTTCAAAAAGAACTCGGCGAACTCCGCGGCAAGCTCCAGTCCAAACCTCATACCCGTGTTTTGACCGACAACGCCCAACCCTCGCAAAGTTATCTGCTCCGCCGTGGAGACCCCGCGAGTTTCGGCGAACCTGTCGAGCCCAACACTCCCCAGGTGCTTCGCAACGCTAGCCTGAAAGCTTACGCGCCCAAGCCCCCATTTGAAGGCACCAGCGGCCGCCGTCTGGCCCTTGCCGAATGGCTCACCCAACCCAACCACCCACTCACCGCCCGCGTCGCTGTCAACCAGTTGTGGATGCGCCGCTTCGGTCGTGGCATCGTCTCCACTGTTTCCAACTTCGGCAAGTCTGGCATGCTCCCCAGCCATCCGGAACTTCTCGATTGGCTCGCCACCGAGTTTGTCGCCCAGGGCTGGAGCATGAAAACAATGCATCGCCTGATGGTCACCAGCCAGGCCTACCGCCAGTCCTCACAAGTGACAGAACAACAGCTTAGCGCCGACCCCGAAAACGCCCTCCTCTCCCGCATGAGCCTGAAGCGTATGGATGCTGAAACCCTCTATGACTCCCTTCTGCTTACCTCAAGCCGGCTGGATGCCACCGCCTTTGGTACCCCTAGCGATGTCAAGATAACCGAAGACAAAGAGGTTAACGTCAAAGCCACCAAAATCGGCTACCGCCGTAGCATTTACACTCTCCACCGCCGTCAAACCCCCGTCTCACTCCTGGACGCTTTCGACCAACCGGCGATGACCCCTAACTGCACCGAACGTCGCAATTCCAATGTGGCAACCCAGGCCTTACACCTCTTCAACGGATCCTTTTCCTGGGATCTTGCCAAGTACATGGCCGGTCGTATCATGGACGAATCGGGTTCAGACCGTAAAGAGCAAATCGAACAGATTTACCTCCGTGCCTACTCCCGCAAACCTACCCCTCAAGAACTCACGATTGCCACCGATGCGATCAAAACCTTCGAGGCCGAATGGCCCGCCCGCCTCAAACAAGACAACTCCGAGGCACCTCATGCTGCCCAATCTCAGTGGCTCGCCCTGGCGAACTACTGCCACGCCATCCTCAACTCAGCCGAATTCAGCTTTATAGACTAATATGCAAAAGACCAACCGCCGAGACTTCTTCAACTCCATCGCCAACGGCCTTCACGGAGCTACGCTCGCTACACTTTTAGCAAACGAAGCCAAAGCCTCCGGCATCTACGACCTCAGCCCCAAGAAGCCCCATTTCGCCCCCAGGGCCAAAGCCGTCATTCAGCTTTTCATGAACGGTGGCCCAAGCCAGGTTGACCTCTTCGACCCCAAGCCCACGCTCACCCGCCTTGCTGGCACCGCCCCCAGCCGTGAGCTCAGCTTCGCCATCTCTAACGGCGACAAGCCCGGCATGCTCATGCCCAGCCCCTTCGAGTTCAAGCATGTCGGCAAGTCTGGCCTGCAGCTTTCGAGCGCCCTGCCACACTTGGCCGAGTGTGTCGACGACATCACCGTCATCCGGTCCATGTATGGCGAACATGCCAACCACGAGCCTGCTCTCTTTCTCATGCATTCCGGCCGCACCATCGCCAGCCGCCCGGCCATCGGCTCCTGGCTTGCTTACGGGCTCGGTACCGAGAATCAAAACCTTCCGGCCTACGTGGTTCTCGACGATCCCAAAGGCCTCCCCATCAACGGCATCTCCAACTGGCAATCGGCCTGGTTGCCTCCCATCTACCAGGGCACTCGCTTCCGCGCCGAAGGTCCGCCTGTACTGAACCTCGAACCTCGCAAAGAGATCCCAACGCCGCTAGTGGAAGCCGAACGCAACCTCCTGCGCAAGCTCGATCAGTCTCACCGCACCAATCGCCCCTATCAGCCCGAGCTTGATGCCCGCATCTCCAGCTACGAGCTCGCCGCTCGCATGCAACTCGCTGCCTCTGATGCTCTCGATGTAAATCAGGAAAACGAAGCCACCCGCGAAGCTTATGGCCTTAACGATACCGCCACGGCCTCCTACGGCAAACGTTGTCTCATGGCCCGCCGCCTCGTCGAGCGCGGTGTCCGTTGTGTCCAGCTCTACATCGAAAACCAGATCTTCGATTCTCACGACAAACTCGAAGACAGTCTCAACTATGCCTGTAAAAAAACCGACAAACCCGTCGCCGCCCTCCTCAAAGACCTAAAGCAGCGCGGCCTCCTGGATTCCACTCTCGTCGTCTGGGGCGGGGAATTCGGCCGCCTTCCCATCTCTCAAGGCACGGGTAAAGGTGCCGGTCGCGACCACGGCCCGAGCGGCTTCTCTGTCTGGATGGCCGGTGCCGGAGTCAAACGCGGCTACGTGCACGGTGCCACCGACGACATCGGCTTCAAGGCCGAACAGGACAAAGTCAGCGTTCATGATTTTCATGCCACCATCCTCAACCAACTCGGTATGAATCACCGCGACCTGGTCTACCAACGCCACGGCCTCGAAGAACGTCTCACCGATCAATTCCCGGCCCGCGTAGTCAGCGAGATCCTCGCTTAATGAAGAGACGTCATTTCCTCACCCTTCCCCTTGCCGGTGCACTCCGAGCCTTTCCCCTGAAATTCTTCACTGAAGATCAGGCTCAAATCGTCTCGGCAGCAACGGCTCGAATCTTCCCCACCGATGATTCAGGTCCGGGAGCAACCGAGGCTGGCGTCACTCTCTACATAGACAGGCAACTCGCCGGCCCTTACGGTAGAGATCGCTACCGCTACACCAAAGGCCCCTTCGAGGCTGGCACCCCCGAGCAGGGCTATCAGGGCGAAGCAACTCCGCGGCAGATTTATCGCGAGGGCCTCAAGTTACTGAGTGATCTTCCAACCCTGAGCCCCGAGCAACAAGACCAACGCCTGCGCTCGATCGAAAAGACCTACTTCTTCAGCCTCCTCCGCCAGCACACCATGGAAGGTCTCTTCTCTGACCCCATGCACGGAGGCAATCAGGATCTGACCGGCTGGAAACTCATTGGATTTCCTGGCCCCTACATGAGCTGGGCCAACGATATCGACAAACACTTTGGCCAGGAGTTTCGCCCCAAGCCGCAATCGCTTTCCCAAATTCTCAATCGCAAGCTCACACCCTGGGAAGAGCTCGAGCCATGATCAACCTTCCGGCAACAGACGTCGTCATTATCGGTGGAGGCTGGTCCGGGCTCTTGATGGCCAAAGAACTAGCTGCCAACACAAGCTTCAACATTACTGTGCTCGAGCGCGGCAAGCCCCGCAACCCAAAAGACTACATCGAAGGCATGGACGAACTCGACTACGCTCTGCGCTATCGCATGATGCAGGATGTGGCAAAAGAGACCGTCACCTTTCGGAATACCGTCAAGGAGAAGTCCCTGCCGATTCGCCAATTCGGCAGCTTTCTGCCCGGTGACGGAGTGGGCGGGGCAGGCGAACATTGGAACGGCATGACCCCGCGCTTTCTGCCCGATGTGTTTGAAATGCACAAGGCGACGGTCGAGCGTTACGGCAAGGCGCGCCTCCCTGAAAACAGCACAATCCAGGATTGGGGCTTTTCTTATAAGGAAATCGAACCGTTCTACCTCAAGGCCGAGCGCTTGCTTGGCATCTCAGGTCTTGCGGGCAACCCCATGGCCAGCCCGCGCTCAGGGCCATACCCCACGCCACCTCTCAAGCAGACCTACTTCGGAAAGCTCTTCTCAGACGCGGCCGAAGAACTGGGTTGGCACTCTTACCCAGCCCCTAGTGCAAACCTCAGTCAAACTTACCGTAACCCCGACGGCGTCATCCGCCCCGCCTGTCAATACTGTGGCTTTTGTGAACGCTTCGGCTGCATGGTGGGTGCCAAGGCGCAGCCAACCAATACTCTCCTTCCCGTGCTCCGCAAGCAAAAGTCTGTGACCCTCAAGACAGGCGCTCAAGTAAGGCGTATTCTCACCAAAGACAATCAAGCCATTGGGGTCACTTATGTAAGTAACGGTAAAGAATACTTCCAGCCAGCCGCAAAAGTCATCCTCGCTTCGTGGACACTCAACAATACGAGACTTTTGTTGTTGTCAAAAATTGGCAATTCCAATACAGGCCGCAACCTGACGCATCAGGTGATGGGCGCAGGCGCAAACGTGTTCTTTACCAAGCCAATCAATCGCTTCATGGGTTCTGGCTCTTCCAACATGACAGTAAGTGATTGGGATGGTGATAACTTCGATCACTCCGGCGTTGACTTTGTCCGGGGCGCTTACATCTCAAGTCCTGCCTATGGAGCAAGACCTATTGCAAACTTCGGTAATGTTCCTTCGACCGTCAAATCAAACTGGGGCAGCGAATGGAAGAAGGCCGCCATCGAATCCTACGACTACATGGCCCGCATTGGCTCTTCAGGGGAACACATCCCCTACAAAACGAATTTTATGGATCTTGACCCCGTCTACACCGACAACGTCGGAGATCCGTTGCTCCGGATGACTTTAGACTGGAACGATAACGAAAGAAAAATCCATAACTTCATCAACGGCAAAATCGAAGCCATCGCCAAGCGGATGCCCTTGAAGAGTTATGTCCTTGCTGCTCCCCTGAGGCGCTACGATGCTGTTTCTTACAAGAGCACTCACCTGCAAGGCGGCACGATCATGGGATCGAGTGCAGAGACTTCAGTTGTTAACCCCTATGGGCAACATTGGCAAGTGCCGAACCTGTATGTGCTCGGCGCCAGCACCTTCCCGCAAAACCCCTCCGGCAATCCAACGCTTACGGTTCTAGCGCAAACCTATCGCTCCGCCGAAGCGCTTATTTAAAAGAGGGCTACTTCCGGGCGAAGATCGCGTCTAGCGGCGAGTGGGGCAATACGATGCCCTGTACGTCGTGAAAGCCTGCCGTCTCGAGGATCTCCTTATACTCGCTCAGTCGGCGCTCTTTGCCCTCTGTGACTACCAGCATATTGAGCGACTGCAGCAGAGCCCAGAGAGGCTTGATGCCATCTTCGTCCAATAGCTTCTCTGCAATCAGGATTGCGCCGCCTTCCGGGAGAGCGGCATGAATCTTCTTGAGCAGGAGGTCGATCTTGACGCGCGTCCAGTCGTGGAGAATTCTACCGAGCGAGTAGAGATCAGCCTTTGGAAATGGGTCGGCGAAGAAGTCTCCGCCAATCGTGTCGATACGGTCTGAGAGGCCGGCGTTCGCGACGATTTCTTTGGTGAGGGTCAGCACTTGAGGCAGATCGAAGACGCTGGCTTTGAGGTTGGGATAAGTTTGGCAGGCCGCGATCGGCAGATGGCCGGATGCTCCGCCTAGATCGATCAAATGTCTAAAGCCAGACAGGTCAAATGCTTTGGATACCTGAGGGGAACTGATCAGCCCGAAGGCGTGCATGCCCATCACGAAGCGGCGCTTGTCTTCTTCGGTCTTGTAGTAGTGGGAGAAGAGTTCCCCTTGCCCGCCAAAGACCTGTTCCCAGCGGTGTGTGCCTTCCCGGATGGCGTCAGGAAGTTTGGCCCACAGATGCCAGAGGGCTTTCTGCGAGTATTCGATATAGCCGATGAGCGAGTGAGGCGAATTGCGAGTGAGATAGGTTGAGGCCATGGGCGGATTGGAATATTCGCCGTTTGCGCGATGAAGCAGTTCCAGGTTGACGCAGGTGTTCAAGAGCCGCTCAAGGGCGTCTGGATTGGCTTGTATCAGGCTGGCAAGCTGGCTGGTGCCGAGGGGTGCGTGTTCCAGATGGTCGAAGACTCGAAGGTCTACCGCAGTGAACATGGCTTGAGATCGACGAAAGGCTTCGATGAAGAAAAAGATGGGTTCAGGATTAGGTAGAGTCATGAGTTTAGTGCCAGCGGGAATAACATAACAGAGCCCAAAAAATAGCGGGCATTGAGAAGAGGCTCGAATCGAGACGGTCTAGCCAGCCACCGTGGCCGGCAAGCATCGTGCCAGAGTCTTTCATGTTGGCGCCGCGCTTGAGAGCGCTCTCTGCCAGGTCGCCGAGTTGGCCGGCCACGTTACCGATTAGAGCAAGAGCTGCAGCCTCAAGCAGGCTCACTTCAGGAAGAAACCGGGGCAGGTAAAGGCAGCCGAAAAGAATAGAAGCAAAAACGCCGCCAAGCGCGCCTTCGATTGTCTTGCCGGGACTAATCGAAGGCGCAAGTTTGTTCTTGCCAAACGCGCGGCCGGCGTAATAAGCAGCAACATCGCCAGCCCAGTTGAGCGCTGCGGCGAAGAAGAGCCAATGATGGCTGCGTTCATGAAGGGCAATGCCGCAACGCCAAGCCCCGA
>Ga0105046_10017335_pt1 | contig 11021 bp, 9 predicted proteins | sample MAT03_FD_78385 | JGI IMG/M metagenome (GOLD analysis project Ga0105046, IMG submission 78385) | Freshwater microbial communities from Lake Fryxell liftoff mats and glacier meltwater in Antarctica - MAT-03 (megahit assembly) | ecosystem: Environmental > Aquatic > Freshwater > Ice > Liftoff...
AGCGACAAGAAGGCGACCGCCGCGATGATCGACGCGCTGGCTGCGGTGATCAGCGCCGAAGTGGCGGGCGGCGGGGCCGTGACCCTGCCGGGCATCGGCAAGATCTACTGCCGCGCACAGGATGCGCGGTGGGTCCGCAACCCGGCAACCGGCGAACAGGTGCACAAGCCCGCCGGCCGTCAGGTCAAGGTTTCGCTGGCCAAGGCGCTGAAAGAGAGCGTAGCCTGAGGCGCAGGTTGCAGGCACGTGGGTCGGCCCCCCGGCGGGGCTAGCCGCGACCTTTGAACAGGGTCCGGACAGGTGGCAGGTGCGGTTGGGATCGGCGGGCTTTTCTTCCGGTCGGGCGACCCCGAAGTGTTGGGCGCCTGGTATCTGCTGCATCTGGGCGTCGGCGGCGGGCCGTCCGGCCTGTGGGAAACGGCGGCCGGGCCGACGGTGTTCGCGCCGTTCAAGCAGGACAGCGACTATTTCCCTGCCGACAAGCAATGGATGCTGAACCTGCGGGTGGACGACCTGCCGGGGCTGATCGCCACGCTGCTGGCCGCCGGGATCGACGTGATCACCCGCGCCGATTGGGACGGCGATGGCAGCTATGGCCATTTCGCCCGCATCCACGACCCCGAAGGCAACCCGATCGAGCTGTGGCAGCCGCCCGCCGCCTGACGGTGGCGTGAGGTCACGAAGGTGTCGGCTGACAGTAACACGCCCCTGGGTTAGCCGGGATGCATGGATATCGTGTTTGCCTATCTGGCGGGGCTGCTGACGCTGATCAACCCCTGCGTCCTGCCGGTGCTGCCCATCGTGCTGGCCAGCGCATTGCAGGCCAGCCGCGTCGGGCCACTGGCGCTGGCCGCCGGCATGGGCCTGTCATTCGTGACCCTTGGCATGGCCGTCGCCGTGTTCGGCCGCACGCTGGGTCTGACGCCCGAGGCGCTGGCCCATGCCGGGGCGGTGGTGATGATGGGGTTCGGGCTGGTGATGCTGGTGCCGCGCCTGTCATCGGGCTTTGCCCTGGCGACGGCGGGCATGGCCTCGCGGGCCGATGCCGGGATCGACGGGCTGGACCGCAGCACGACCGGCGGCCAGTTTCTGGGCGGGGTTCTGCTGGGCGCGGTCTGGGTGCCGTGTGTCGGGCCGACGCTGGGCGGGGCCATCGCGCTGGCGTCCACTGGCGACAGCCTGGCCTGGGCCACCGCGATCATGACGGGGTTTGCCTTTGGCATCGGCACGGTGATCGTGGCGCTGGCCTATGGCGCGCAAACGGCAATCCGGGCCCGGCGCGACACGCTGCGCGGCATGGCGGCCCGGGCGCGCCCGGCGATGGGGGTGCTGTTCCTGCTGACTGGCATCGTGCTGTTCTTTGACCTGCAACGCCCGGCCGAGGCCTGGCTGATCGACCACCTTCCCTACTGGCTGCAGGACCTGTCGGTCCGCTTTTGAAAGGATACCTCGATGAATCGCCGTGATTTTCTGCTGGTGACTGCTGCGGCCGGGCTGGCCCCCGCGCTGATGCCCATGGCCGCGCAGGCCGACATCGATTATACCCCCGGGCTGGTTGAGCAGCGCCTTGCGGCGGGCGAGACGGTGTTTCTGGATTTCAAGGCCAACTGGTGCACCACCTGCGCCGCGCAGGCGCGTGTGCTGGCGGCGTTGAAGGCCGACAACCCGGCCTACGAGGCGGCGATCACCTTTATCAACGTCGACTGGGACCTGTACGGCGACAGCGATCTGGCCCGGGGGCTGAACATCCCGCGCCGGTCGACGCTGGTGGTGCTACGTGGCGACCAGGAACTGGGCCGCATCGTGGCTGGCACCGCACAGGCGGATATCCAGGCACTGATGGACGTGGCGCTGGCGGCTGCGACAGCCTGAAGTGGTATCGTTCAGCCGCCAAACAGCCGGGGCGCCGGGCCTAACGGGATAAACCCGACCGACATCATGCCGTTGCTGAACGTGACCGGCACTTCCAGCCGGTCGGTGCCCCGTGCCATGGTATCGGCCATCGCCGCCCAGGTCGGCGCGGTGGTGGCGGGCATCGCACCGGCCGCCACCGCCATCGCGATCAAGCTATCCCATTGCGTCGCCGACAGGGTGATCCGCCCTTCGGGCACCCCCGCCGCGTCAAAGGTCAGCGCCCCGCTGGCCGACAGGGTGACTTCGCCCCAGACCAGCGACGCCTCGCGCAGGGTCAGCCCGGTCAGGGTCGCACCGCCCTGGCCCATATGGCGATCCAGCGGACGGTCCAGCACCAGGCCCGCGTCCAGCCGCACCCGCTCGACCGTGGCGGGCAGGCGGCCCTGGGGGTCAAGTGCGGCAACCAGCGGCGCAGGCAGGGTGATGGCCAGCCCTTCGCCAAAGGCATCATAGCCTGCCGGATCGGGGCCGGACTGGCGAAACGCCAGCAGCGTGTGATCCAGCGCCAGCGCCCAGCCCGCAGCGGCAACGATCCGCAGCGGCCCGCTTTCGGCCGTGATCTGGTCCAGCGACAGGGCAGTGTCCACCGCAACGCTGGCGCTGGCGCGCAACCCGTCGCTGGTCACCGTGAACTGTCCGCCGGGCAGGTTCAGCACCTGTTCCGGCGGCCAGACCGCAATCACCTGGTTGGGGCGATAGGACAGGGCAAAGACCTGAAAGAACGGTGCATCCCAGCCCAGCCCGGCACGCGACAGATGCAGGCCGGTGACGGTGGTGTCGATCCGGTTGGGAAAACCTGCCGTGCCCAGATCGGCATAATCCACCTGCCAGCCATCGGCGCGCAGGCTGTCGACCAGCCCGGCGGTTCCGCGATCCACCGCCGTGCGGGCGGCAAACCAGTACCCGCTGTACAGCGCTGCCACCACCGCGACCAGAATCGTCAACCCGCGCATCCCGCCCTCTTCGCAACGCCGCCGTATCGGCCTAACACAGGGATTTAGGGCAGTTGCAAGGTGGGGGCCAGTGGGCGAGGGACAGCATGACGGCGAGTTGTGGGTGTTCGCCTATGGCTCGCTGCTGTGGGATCCCGGCTTTCAGCCGGTGCAGGCGGTGGCAGCGACGGTGGCGGGCTGGCGGCGGCGGTTCTGCATGTCCTCGATCCGCTATCGCGGGACCGAGGATGCGCCGGGGCTGGTGCTGGCGCTGGACGACGCGCCCGACGCATCCTGCGCCGGGCTGGCCCTGCGGGTGGCCGCCGCCGACACAGATGCCGTGCTGGCGGGCCTGCGGGCGCGCGAACTGATTTCCGACGCCTACCGCGAACTGCACCTGCCGGTGCGGCTGGCCGATGACCGGACGATCAGCGCGCTGACCTATGTGATCAACCGCGGCGACCGGCAGTATTGCGAACATGACCGCGACATGCAGGCCGCGATCATCGCCCGGGCGCAGGGTGCGCGCGGGCCGAACCGGGATTACCTGTTCGCCACCGTCGCCCGGCTGGCCGAACTGGGCGTTGTCGATGCCGAACTGGACTGGCTGGCCGCGCGCGTGCGCCACCTGACGCGGACGTGAGGCCCCGCAACCCCACAATTCGTTTGGGTTTTGCGCTTCTTCACCTTAAGCTGCGCCGCAGAACAGCGACGCGAGGAACCGGTCCGGAATGGACATGAAGGACCCCGAGGCCGAGCCGAAGTTTTCGCAACCGGTCCGCCAGATCAGCCTGATGCTGTTCGTGCTCGCGCTTGTCGGCGCCGGGTTCTACATCGGCTATGGCACGATCCTGTCGATCTTCTGGACCAATCCCTATCTGAACGGGGTCATCCTGACCGTGTTCCTGATCGGGGTCGGCTCATGCTTTCGCCAGTTGGTGATGCTGGTCGGATCAGTCGGCTGGATCGAACGCTTTGCCGGCCCCGCCGTCGCCGCCACACCCGACGATGCCCCGTCGCTGCTGGCCCCGCTGGCCACGCTGCTGCGGTCGCGGGGGGCGCGGATGCAGTTGTCGTCAACCTCGGCCCGGTCGATCCTGGATTCGGTTGGCCAACGCATCGACGAAAACCGCGAGATCACCAGATACCTGTCCAGCGTGCTGATCTTTCTGGGTCTGCTGGGCACGTTCTATGGCCTGGCCACCACCGTCCCGGCACTGGTCGCCACCATAAGGTCACTGAACCCGGCCGAGGGCGAGACGGGGGCCGAGATCTTTGGCCGCCTGCAGGCCGGGCTGGAAAGCCAGCTTGGCGGCATGGGCACGGCGTTTTCATCGTCGCTGCTGGGGCTGGCCGGGTCGCTGATCATCGGGTTGCTGGAACTGTTCGTCAGCCATGGCCAGAACCGGTTCTACCGGGAACTGGAGGAATGGTTGTCCTCGATCACCCGCCTTGGCTATGCCACGGGCGACGAAGGCACCACGCCCGAGCAATCGGTGATGGCGCAGGTGATCGACAATCTGGCCGAGCAGATGGAATCGCTGCAGGTGATGTTCACCCAGTCCGACATCAGCCGCAGCCAGATCGACGCCCGGATGGGCGAGTTGACCGGGGCAATCACCCGCCTGGCCGGGCGAATGGAGGATCAGGCCGGCACCAATGCGCTGATCCGCGTCGCCGATGGGCAGGAACGGCTGGTGGCACTGCTGTCGCAAGGCGGCGGTGGCGACGGGATCGACCCCGAAAGCCGGATGCGCCTGCGCTCGATCGACGTGCAACTGCTGCGGATACTGGAAGAACTGTCCGCCGGCCGACAGGAAACCATGGCCGAATTGCGCACCGACATCACCGCGCTGACCCGCGCCATCCGTGGCACGCGCGCCGCTGCGCGCGAAGGGTTGCGGGACTGACCAATGGCGCTGGGTCGCAACAACAACCGCTTTGATGGCTTGGTCTGGCCGGGGTTTGTCGATGCGATGACCGGCCTGCTGCTGGTGCTGATGTTCGTGCTGACGATCTTTACCGTGGTGCAGTTCGTGCTGCGCGATACCATCACCGGGCAGGCCACCAGGCTGACCGAACTGACCGCCGAGGTGGCCGGCCTGACCAGCGCGCTGGGGCTGGAACAGGGCCGCACCGCCGGGCTGACCGCCGATCTGGCCACCGCCACGACCCAGGCGACCGCGGCACAGGAACTGATCGCGCGGCTGACCGGGGAACGGGACGCAGGCGTGCTGGCCCTGGCCGAGGCTGACAGCCGCATCACCGGTTTCGAGGCGCAGGTGGCGGGCCTGCTGGCCGATCGCACCGACCTGCGGCAGGCCGTGGCGACAGGTGACGCGACCAATGAACGGTTGTTGACCGAGGCCGAGGCACTGAACCTGGCGCTGGCCGGCGCGCGGGACGAGATCGACGCCGAGGCCGAGGCTGCGCGCCTGGCCGCCGCGCGCCGCGCGGCGCTGGAGGCGCTGATAGCCGATCTGCAGACCGATGCCGTCGCCAACGTCGCCAGCATCGCAGCCCTGCAGGCGCAGGGTGCCACCGATGCGCAGGCGTTGGAACTTGCCGGGGCGCAGGGTGCCGCCGATGCCCAGGCGCTGGAACAGGCAGCGGCGCAGGCCGCCACCGATGCGCAGGCGCTGACCGAGGCCGAGGCGCAGGGTGCCGCCGATGCGCGGGCGCTGGAACGGGCAGCGGCGCAGGCCACTATTGATGGGCAGGCGCTGGAACGGGCAGCGGCGCGGGCCGCCACTGATGGGCAGGCGCTGGAACGGGCGCAAGCACAGGCTGCTGCTGATGGGCAGGCGCTGGAACGGGCGCAAGCGCAGGCCGCCACCGATGGGCAGGCGCTGACCGAGGCCGAGGCGCAGCGGCTGGTCGATGCGGCTGCCGCGCAGGCGCTGCGCGACCGGCTGCAGGGCGCGCAAACCGAACTGACCGCGATGACCCTGCGCCTGGAGGAGGAGCGCCGCCGGGCGGAAGCCACGCTGACCCTGCTGGCCGCTGCCGACAGCGCAAGCGCCGATCTCGACCAGCGGTTGGCGCAGGCGATCCTGGCGTTGCGGCAGGAACAGGCGGCACGGACCGCAGCGCAGGCAGTGGGCAACGATCTGGACGCGCGGCTGCTGGCCGCGCTGGCGCTGCAGGACACGACCGCCGCCGATCTGGCCACAGCGCAGGGCGAACTGGCGCAGGCGGTGGCCGGCCAGGACAATCTGTCGGTGCAACTGGCCGCAGCACTGGCCGCCCGCCAGGCCGCCGCGGCCGAGAATGCGGCCCTGCGCGCCGAAGGCGGTGATCTGGATGCGAATCTGGCCGCAGCACAGGCGCGCGAGGCGGCGCTGACCGCCGATCTGGCCGCGACCCAGGCATCGCTGGACCGGACCAATGGCGCACGCGGCGAACTGGCGGCGCGATTGGCCGCAGCAGTGGCGGCGCGTGAACTGGTCGACGCCAATCTGGTACAAGCCCAGGCGGCGTTGCAGGCGGCACTGGACGGCGCCGCCCTGTCACAGGCAGAGGTCGAGGCGCGGCTGGCCGCCGCGCTGGCCGCGCAGTCAACCGCCGAAACCGATGCGACGACGGTGCAGGCGCAACTGGCCGCCGCCGTGCTGGCCCGCCAAGGCGCCGAGGTGGATGCGGGAACGCTGCGCACGGCCCTGGCCGAGGCAGCGCTGGCCCGGAACGCAGAGCAAGCGCAGGCCGCCGCAGCCAGCCAGGCACAGGCGGCCGGCCTTGCCGACCTGCGGGCGGAGCTTGTAGCCCTGACGCTGGAGCGGGACGGGCTGGCCACCGAGTTGGCCGCGCTGCGCGATACCAGCAGTGCCACCGCGCAGGAGCGGGCGGCGCTGGCGGCGCAATTGGCGCAGTTGCAGGCGCGGGCCGACACCAGCGCGGCCAGCCTGTCGCAGGCCGAAACCGAGGCCGCCCTGCAGGCCGCGATGCTGCAGGCCGCCAATGATGCCCTGAGCACCGAGGAGGCCCTGTCCGCCGACAGCCGCCGCGATCTGGCCCTGCTGACGGCGCAGGTGTCGCAACTGACTGCACAGGTCGCCAATCTGCAGAGCCTGCTGGATCTGGCCGAACAAACTGATGTCGCCAGCCAGACACGGATCGACACGCTGGGCGCGGACCTGAATGCCGCGATGGCGCGCGAGCTGCTGGCCGTCCAGCGGCGAGCCGAGCTGGAACAGGCCGAACGGACCCGGCTCGAGGCCGAGGCCCAGCGCCTGACCGCCGAGGCGCAGGATCTGGCGCGCTATCGGTCCGAATTCTTTGGCCGGCTGCGCGATGTGGTGGCGGGCCAGGACGGCATCAGGATCGAAGGCGATCGGTTCGTGTTTTCGTCCGAAGTGCTGTTCGAGCCGGGCCGGGCGGAATTGTCCGTTGCGGGCCAGGCCGAGATCGCGTCCGTTGCCGCGATCCTGCGCGGCATTGCAGGCGATATTCCGCCTGGCATCGACTGGGTGATCCGCGTCGATGGCCATACCGACAACGTGCCGCTAAGCGGGCTGGGCGAATTTGCCAACAATTGGGAGCTGAGCCAGGCCCGCGCCCTGTCAGTGGTGCTTTACATGATTGATAACGAAGCGATTCCGGCCAATCGGCTGGCCGCCAACGGCTTTGGCGAGTTTCAGCCCATCGCCGCCGGCGACACGCCGGGGGCCCGCGCGCAGAACCGGCGGATCGAAATCAAGCTGACCGAACGCTGAACCATCAGGCGGAGCGCCTTGCGGCGCATTGTTTTTCCCAAGGGGGCTCTGCCCCCGGCTTCGCCTCCCCCGGGGTATTTCAGCAAAAATGAATGGCAATCAGTCGATATGCAGGGATTGCGTCAGGCTGTCGATGACGGCCCCGTCACGGATCAGGCGGGCCGTGCCGTCATACTCGCCCGCAGGCCAGCCGCCGGGCGGGGCGCGCAGGCCTGCGGCGCGGAACAGTTGGGCCTGGGTGCGATCCAGCGGTTCGGCATGGTCGACGATGATGCCGGAAGGGCCAGTGACGGTCAGCGTGACCTGATCACCGGCGCGCCCGCCATACAGAAACGCCCAGAGCACCAGCGCGGGGCTGGCGGTGGTCAGGGCAATCGCGGCAGTGCCGGATTTGACCGCGTCATAGGCAGGCACCGCGTCGGCGTAACCGACAGCGATCAGGCCGCCGGGGACGTACGGGATCGGGGTGGACCAGAGCGTGTCGGCGGCGGGGCCGCAAGTGGCGGTGGCCAGGGGGTCGAAGGGGTCGATGGCCGTGCCGTTGTGGCGCAGCGTCAGGTGGACATGCGGGAACTCGGTCTGGCCCGACAGCCCGACCCGGCCCAGCACCTGGCCTGCGGCAACCAGATCGCCGGGCCGGACGGCCAACGAGCCCAGCGCCATGTGGCAATATTGCGTTTCCCACCCGTCGGGGTGGGTGATGACCAGACCGTTGCCGCATTCGCGCCCGGTAACGTCGGGCGCGCCCGGGCTGCCCTGCAGTTGATCGGCCATCTCGTCGCGGACGCCGCGCACCGTGCCTGCGGCGGCTGCCAGAACGTCCACCCCTGCGGCCTGTGCGGCCAGCGAGAGCAGGGCGAAATCGGTGCCGTCATGGCCATCGTAGCTCAGCGGGCCGCAGGTGAAATCGCGGGTCGCGGGGCCGGGATCGTCATCGGCATAATTCTGGATGTAACATGTGTCGCCCAGCGTGCAGGTGATCGGCTGCAGCAGGTCGAAGGCGAGCACGGGGCAAGGTGCGGTCAGGCCAAGCGTGAGGGCCAGAGCCCGGGTCACTACCACGCGCAGACCACGGCAAAGCCGTTCGACCAGCAGGCATCGTTGCGGACCAGCCCGCCCAGAGCTTCATGGGCATGGGTGCCGCCGGTGTTGCCGTTCCACCACCCCTCGGCGCGGCCACGGCCAACAATCGACACGACGGCGAAATAGCTGCCATCATAGGCGCTGATCTGAAAGCTGCCATCGCCGCCGAAATTGTCGAAATCGCAGGGACCGTCGATATAAACGACATTGCCGATATGAAGGTAGCATTGGGCGGGTCGCGCGGCGGCTGGTCCCGCCAGGGCCGCGGCGACGAGGATAACCGTTCCGAAGGCGCAGGTTCTGTGCATGGCGACCTTTCCGAGTTTCGGCTGCCCCGACCGACGCCGGTCTGGTCGGGGCAGGGTGGCTCTCAATCCGCCGTCAGCAGCGGCGGCTTGTTGGACGTCAGGCGGGGTTGGGCGGGGGATTCGTAGCGCAGTTCCAGCGCGTCGCCCTTGACCCCCACCTTGACGATGCCGCCCTTGGTCAGCTTGCCGAACAGCAATTCTTCGGCCAGGGGCTTCTTGATGTGCTCCTGGATCACCCGGCCCAGCGGGCGTGCGCCCATGCGATCGTCATAGCCACGCTCGCCCAGCCAGGCCGCCGCCTCGGCGGTCAGCTCGATATGCACATTGCGGTCGATCAGTTGCGCTTCCAGTTGCAGGACGAACTTTTCCACCACCTGCATGATCACCTCTTTGCCCAGCGAGGCGAAGGAGATGACCGCATCCAGCCGGTTGCGGAATTCGGGCGCGAACATCCGCTCGATCGCGGCGGTATCCTCGCCCTCGCGCCGGTCACGGCCAAAGCCCATCGGTGCGCGCTGCATGTCGGCGGCGCCGGCATTGCTGGTCATGATCAGGATCACGTTGCGGAAATCCACCGCACGGCCGTTATGATCGGTCAGCTTGCCATGATCCATCACCTGCAACAGGATGTTGAACACATCCGGGTGCGCCTTTTCGATCTCGTCCAGCAGCAGCACGCAATGGGGGTGCTGGTCGATGCCATCGGTCAACAGGCCGCCCTGGTCGAAGCCGACATAACCCGGCGGCGCGCCGATCAGGCGACTGACGGCATGCTTTTCCATGTACTCCGACATGTCAAAGCGCAGCAGTTCCACCCCCAGTGTATCGGCCAGTTGCTTGGCCACCTCGGTCTTGCCTACGCCGGTGGGGCCCGCGAACAGGTAGTTGCCGATGGGTTTTTCCGGCTCGCGCAGACCCGCGCGCGCCAGCTTGATCGCCGAGGACAGCGCATCGATCGCCTCGTTCTGGCCGAACACCACGCGTTTCAGCGCCTTGTCCAGATCCCTGAGCACCACTGCATCGTCCTTGGACACGCTCTTGGGCGGGATGCGGGCGATCTTGGCCACCACGGCCTCGATCTCCTTGATGCCGATGGTCTTGCGGCGTTTGGATTCAGCCAGCAGGTGCTGCGCCGCCCCGGCCTCGTCGATGACATCGATGGCCTTGTCGGGCAGTTTGCGGTCGTTGATGTAGCGGGCCGACAATTCCACCGCCGAGCGGATCGCGTCCGCAGTATACTTGATATGGTGGTGATCCTCGAACAAGGGCTTCAACCCTTTCAGGATCTTGATCGAATCCTCGACCGTGGGTTCGTTCACGTCGATCTTCTGGAACCGGCGCGCCAGAGCGCGGTCCTTTTCGAAGTGCTGGCGGAACTCCTTGTACGTTGTCGAGCCCATGCAACGCAACTTGCCGCCCTGCAGCGCGGGTTTCAGCAGGTTGGACGCATCCATCGCCCCGCCCGACGTGGCACCGGCGCCGATGACGGTATGGATCTCGTCGATGAACAGAACGGCGTCCGGGTGTGCCTCAAGCTCGTTCACCACCGCCTTCAGCCGTTCTTCGAAATCGCCGCGATAGCGGGTGCCGGCCAGCAGCGCGCCCAGGTCGAGCGAAAAGATCGTCGCGCCGGCCAGAACGTCCGGCACTTCGGCGTGCACGATCTTGTAGGCCAGACCTTCGGCAATCGCCGTCTTGCCCACGCCCGGGTCGCCGACCAGCAGCGGGTTGTTCTTGCGCCGGCGGCACAGCACCTGGATGCAGCGCTCGACCTCCTGCTCGCGCCCGATCAGGGGGTCGACATCGCCTTTGCGCGATTTCGCATTCAGGTCCACGCAATATTTCGACAATGCGGTTTCCTTTTCCTCGCCCTGCGGCTTGGCCTCGGGTTCATCCTCGCGCCGTTCGGCACCGGTCACCGGGCGGCTTTCGCCAAAGGCGGGATCCTTGGCCACGCCATGGGCGATGAAATTGACCGCGTCATAGCGGGTCATGTCCTGTTCCTGCAGGAAATAGGCGGCGTTCGATTCGCGTTCGGCAAAGATGGCGACCAGCACGTTGGCCCCGGTCAC
>Ga0105046_10017339_pt1 | contig 11020 bp, 10 predicted proteins | sample MAT03_FD_78385 | JGI IMG/M metagenome (GOLD analysis project Ga0105046, IMG submission 78385) | Freshwater microbial communities from Lake Fryxell liftoff mats and glacier meltwater in Antarctica - MAT-03 (megahit assembly) | ecosystem: Environmental > Aquatic > Freshwater > Ice > Liftoff...
CGTCATGGGATCTTTCAGCATCTGGCACTGGCTGATCGTGCTGGTCGTGGTGGTGCTGATCTTCGGCACCAAAAAGCTCAAGAACGTGGGCGCCGATCTGGGCTCTGCGGTCAAGGGTTTCAAGGACGGTGTCAAAGATGGCACCGGCTCGGCCGACGCCACGCCCGCCGCGCCGCCGCAGCAGGTGAGCACCCACAAGACAGTGGATGCCAACACGGTTGACGTCGAGGCCAAGCACAAGTCATGAACTGCGCCGCAGGCGGGCAGGGCGCGCGTTCGGCCAGTCGCCGCCCGACGGAGGCGGCCACCGCATGATCGATTTCGGCTTCGACAAGATCGCGCTGATCGGCGCCGTGGCGCTGATCGTCATCGGCCCCGAAAAGCTGCCGCGCGTGGCCCGCACCGTGGGCGCCTTCATGGGCAAGGCGCGGCGCTACGTGGCCGATGTCAAGGCCGAGGTCAACCGTTCGATCGAGCTTGAAGAACTGCAGAAGATGAAGTCGCAGTTCGAAACCGCCGCGCGTGACGTCGAGCAAACCGTCAACCGCGAGGTCAACGATGCGCAGCAGGCCTTCGGCAGCGAGTTCGGCAGCATTGCCAGCAGCGTCACCGGCGGTGATGCGTTGCCCGGCAGCGCCTGGGAGCCACCGCCGCCGCAATACAAGCGGCCGAACAAGCGCTGGCGCCTGAAGCGCACGGCGGTGCCGCGCTGGTACAAGCACCAGGCGGGTGTGCGCGGCCATGTGCAGTCAGGCGCGGCGCGGGTGGCGCGTTTTCGCCCGCCCGGCCTGAACAAGCCCTGATCCACCGTGGCTGAGCAAAAAGACGAGCTCGAAGGCACCGAGCAGCCCTTCGTTTCCCACCTGATCGAGCTGCGTGACCGGTTGGTGCGCGCGATGATCGCCGTCGGCGTGGTGTTTGGCGTGCTGTGCATCTGGCCGGGGCCGGCGGGGCTGTATGACCTGATGGCTGCGCCCTTGGTGGCGCACCTGCCCAAGGGCACCACGCTGATCGCCACCAACGTGATCTCGCCGTTCATCGTGCCGTTGAAGATCACGCTGATGGCGGCCTTTCTGGTGGCCTTGCCGATCGTGCTGTACCAGGTGTGGGCGTTTGTCGCGCCCGGGCTTTACAGCCACGAGAAGAAGTTGGTGCTGCCGCTGGTGGTGTCGAGCACGCTGCTGTTCATCGCCGGTGTGGCCTTCTGCTACTTCTTCGTCTTCGGCCAGGTGTTTGCCTTCATCCAGGGCTTTGCGCCCAAGAGCATCACCGCGGCGCCCGACATCGAGGCCTACCTCAGCTTCGTCATGACGATGTTCATCGCCTTCGGCGCCACTTTCGAGGTGCCGGTGGCGGTGGTGGTGCTGGCCCGCATGGGCCTGGTGACGGTGCCCCAGCTCAAGGAGTGGCGCGGCTACTTCTGGGTGGTGGCCTTCATCGTGGCCGCGATCATCACGCCGCCCGACGTGGTGTCGCAGTTGTCACTGGCGATCCCGATGTGCCTGCTCTACGAGGTGGGCATCCTGGCGGCCGGCGTGTTCATCAAGCACACCCGTGCGCCCGTTGCCGACGGGCAAGCCGGGGCCGAGTCGGCCAAGTCCTGAGGCACTCCTCTCAACGTGAGGGTCGGGCCTGCGGGCGCTTGCGCTGGATCACATCCACCGTCAGCGTCATCGCCTTGTTGCCACGCTGCACGCCCACCTGCGCGGTTTGCCCCGGTGGCAGAGCGGCCACGGCGGCGAGCAGTTGTGTCACGCTGGTCACCGGCTGCCCGGCAACGGCCACCACCACGTCGCCGGGCCGCAGGCCGCCCTTGCTGGCCGGGCCGTCCTGCAGCACGCCGGTGATCAGCACGCCAGCGCGCGTGGTCAGTTGCAGGCTGTCGGCGATCTCGGGCGTCAGTTCGCGCGGTTCCACGCCGATCCAGCCGCGCCGCACCACGCCGTCCCGGATCAGGCTTTCCATCACCTGCTGGGCCACGTCGGTGGGGATGGCAAACCCGATGCCGCTGTTGCCACCGTTGCGCGAATAGATGGCGGTGTTGATGCCCACCAGGTTGCCGTGCATGTCCACCAGCGCGCCGCCCGAATTGCCCGGGTTGATTGCGGCATCGGTCTGGATGAAGCTCTCGAAGGTGGACAGCCCCAGCCCGTTGCGCCCCAGCGCGCTGACGATGCCCGCCGTCACCGTCTGGCCCACGTTGAACGGGTTGCCGATGGCCAGCAGCGCATCGCCCACGCGCAAATCCTGGCTGCGGCCCAACGTGATCACCGGCAGCTTGTCGAGCTTGATGCGCAGCACCGCCAGGTCGGTTTCAGGGTCGGTGCCCAGCACCTCGGCGCGGGCCTCGCGGCCGTCCGACAGGCGCACGTCGATTTCGCCGGCGTCTTCCACCACGTGGTTGTTGGTCAGCAGGATGCCCTGCGGCGACACGATCACGCCCGAGCCCACGCCTTGGTGCCCCGGATCGCGGTTGCCGTAGAAAAAGCCGAACGCCGGGTCGTCGGCATGCGGGTTGTTGCTGCGGGCCTTGCTGGTGATCACGCTGACTACCGCCGGCGAGGCGATGCGCGCCGCCTCGGCCAGGCCGTGAAAGGGCAGCGCACCCGGCGACACGCCCGAGGCCGCTGGCGCCGCGGTGCGCAGCGACACCACTTGCCGCACTTGTGGCATCAGCACCGCGCCCAGCGGCAGGCCGTCGCCGCCCAGCCACTGTGGTTTCAGCGTGGCCACGACAAACAGCCCGGCCAGCACCACGGTGACCGCCTGGGAAAAAATCAGCCAGAGACTTCGCATCGGGGACGGCTTGTTCATTGGAGCGGGCAGGATGGCCAAAAGTGGCAGGTTTGATCCACGGCGGGGGTGATCCACGGCGGGTGCCGCGCGCCGTGTCGACTGTCGTATTGCCAGCCACGTGCCGGCCCGCGGAACAGTGCGAGGATTATGGGCCGGCGCATCCGCTGACCGGCATCCACGCTGGCGCCGCCAATTGCCCTGCCCATGACTGAATCGATAAAAACATCCACGCTGCTGGCCCTGAGCATGGGCGACCCCTGCGGCATCGGCCCCGAGACCATCGCCCGTGCCGTGGCGGCCGGCGCTACCGGCCGGGCGGTGGTGGTTGGCGACGTGGCGGTGATGCGCCGCGCGGTGGCCCAGTGCGGCCTGCTGCTGCCGGTGGCCCGGCTCGATGCACCGGCCGATGCACTGACCGTGCCGACGGCATGCATCGCGGTCTGGCAGCCGCCTGGGCTGCAAGGTGACGGCACCGGACGCCTGGCCGATTTGCCAATGGGCCATGTGCATGCCGCCGCCGGCCGTGCGGCGGCCTGCTGCATCGAGGCCGCCGCGGCGCTGGCCTTGCGCGGCGAGGTGGCGGCGGTGGTGACCGCGCCGATCCACAAAGAGGCGCTGGCGGCGGCGGGAGTGCACTTTCCAGGCCACACCGAAATGCTGCAAGCCGCAGCCGGCGGTGTGCCGGTGCGCATGATGCTGGCCAATGACGAGTTGCGGGTGGTGTTGGTCACCATCCACGTGGCGCTGCGCCGGGCGATCGACCTGCTGGATTTCGACGCCGTTCTGCAAACCCTGCGCATCGCCCACCGCAGCGCCGCGGCCTGGGGCCAGGCCGCACCAAGTATTGCAGTGGCCGGGCTCAACCCGCATGCCGGGGAGGGCGGTTTGTTCGGTGATGAGGAGATCCGCTTCATCGCCCCGGCGGTGGCGGCGGCGCGCGCCGAGGGCATCGACGCCCACGGCCCGTTTGCGCCCGACACGGTGTTCATGCGCGCCCGCCACGCCCCCGGTCACCCGGGCGAGTTCGATCTGGTGGTGGCCATGACGCACGACCACGGCCTGATCCCCGTCAAGTACCTGGGCGTGGCGCAGGGCGTCAACGTCACGCTGGGCCTGCCCTTTGTGCGCACCAGCCCCGACCACGGCACCGCGTTCGACATCGCCGGCACCGGCCGGGCCGACCCCAGCAGCCTGATCGCCGCCATTCGCATGGCGCGGCAGCTGGCGGGCGACTAAAGCTTCTTCGGGGCCAGCTGGGCCAGTTGGCGGCGCGCGCGGGCGGTGGCACGTTCCAGCAGGTAGGCGCTTTCCATCGCCCGCAGGCGGCCAGCCTCGCACAGGCGTACCAGCATGCGGTGGGTCATCGACACGGTTTCGCGCTGCTTGGCACCGTGGGTGAAGACGAAGAAGCTGCGGCCCTGGCTGACATGCGCCAGCCGCACCTTCTGCCAGTCGCCCTGCAGTTGCATCTGGTAGGCAAAGCCGATCTGCACATGGTCGGCCAGTGATTTGCCGCGGGTGGGCTCCACCGCCTCGGGCGCGGGCAGGCCGGCGATGTCGATGTCGACCGCGGTCAGCTCGGGCTCGGCACTGAGGTCGATGTCGACCGAGCCGGCCCAGTCGACCGAGGCCTCGTCGACCAGGCCCACGGCCCGGGCCTCGGCCGCGGTGAACACCGCCGGCGAGGCCATGGCCTGCAGCGCGGCCACCGATTGTGCCGAGCCGGCGCCCGCGGCCGGCAAATCGGCCACCCGCGGCAGCGGCGTGGCCAGCGCGCCGTCCACCTGCTTGGCCAGCAGGTTGTGCTCCAGCGTGCTCAGCGCCTGGCCCTTCAGGGATTCGGCATGCGCCGGCAGCAACTGGCCGAAGAAATTTCGGCGCTCTTCGTCGGGGCAGCCGATGCGGTCGAGCCCGGTGTTCAGGTCCTTCATCAACTGCGGCAACTGGCGCAGGAACAGCTGGCGGTGCGCCGGTGTGCCCTTGGGCTGCACGCTCATCACCAGCTCACGGCCGGCGTTGCGCAGGCGCAACGTGAGCGGGCCGTCGGCGCCTTCGTCCATCGCCGCGCTGGCGATCGCCCGGCTCCAGGTGCCGGCCAGGAATTCACGCAGGTAGACGGGCACCGGCAGGCCCTTGAGCGCGCCTTCCAGCTCGTGCGCAAAGCGCTGCTGCACCCGCAGCTGGTCTTCCTTGCGCGCCATCACCGCGTCGGCCGAGCCGGCGGCCAGGACCTGGGCCTTGGCCTGCGCGGCGATGAACACTTCAAGCTGCTGCAGCTTCTGTTCGTAGACGTCGATCTGGTCGAAGTCGCCGTCCACCACGTCCTGCACCAGGCTGGCCACGCGGGTGAGCAGGGCGCGGCCGTCGTCGCCGTCGAAATCGTCTACCGCAGTGCCCAGCGAGGCGATGCGGTTGATGAAACGCCGCACCGGGTGCCGGCGCGACGAGAAAAAGCTGTTGTCGCCCAGTGCCGCGCGCAGCACCGGCAACTGCAGCCGGGCGATCTGCCGGGCCATCTGCGGCGGCACCTTGGCGTCGGACAGGATCTGGTCGAACAGGCTGGCGATCACGTCGATCACCATGTGGTCCAGCGCGCCGGTGGCGTGCTGGCGCAACTCGTCGCGGTAGGCCACGATCAGGTTGGGCGCGGCCATGCGGGGGCCGTCGTGGCCATCGCCGCCGTGGCCTGCGCCGTGGCCTGCGCCGTAACCACCACCTTCGTGGGCGTAACCGCCCGAGTGGTGATACTCCTGGCCGTGGCCGCCATGGCCGCCATGGCCGCCGTGGCCGCCGTGGTGGCCGCCACCCTGGCCACCATGGTCACTGCCACCGCCGTGGAAGTCTCCCGGTCCGCCGCTGTAGCCGCCGTGACCGCCATGGTTGCCCTCGTGCAGGCCGCCAAAGTCACCCTCAACGCCCGGGCCCTGGGCCAGCCGGCGGATCAGCGCCATCATCTCGCCATCCACCCGGCCCATGGTGGCGCCCGGTTGGCCCCGGGACGACGTCGCAAAGCCGCCTCGTGCGCTGGAGGGCCCCTGCCGTGACGCCAGCCGGCCGCTGGCCGACAGCTCATGGCCATGGCCGCGGCCGTGGCCGGCGTCGATGACGCCGTGGCTGCTGTCGTGGCCTGGGGTGTCGGGGGTTTGTTTGGTGTCGAGCGCCAGCCCGCCGTGCACCGAATGCCCGCCGCGGCCAGCCGTGCCACGCACGGCCATGCCGGCCGGGCGTACGCCGGTGTGGCGCAAGTCGGCCACGATGTCGCTGTAGGTCTGCCGCATCGCATGGGCCAGCGAGCGGCCGATCTCGGTGACCAGCACCTTGCGCACCTCGGGCCGGTCGCACACCGCCTCGATCGCGCGGATCATCGCCTGGCCCACCACCTCGGCGCGCAGCGGGTTGCGGTCATGCTCGGCGGCGCCCAGGCCCATCAGCGTGCCCATATAGGCGTCGAGCTCGCGGATCTCCCACTCGCAGGCGTGCGAGATTTCCAGCGCAAAGCGGTCGGCCGAGATGTGGATCTCCACCTCGTGGTCGTCCACCAGCGTCAATGACTCCCAACTGGCCACCAGTGAATCGGGCGTCACAGCGCCGGCGGCCGGGTTGGCGGTAGGCACCAGCGTACCGGCTTGGCGGGCAACGTCGGTGTCCAACGCCTCGTTGAAGCTGAGCGCAAAGATCGCCAGCTTGCGGTTGAGTTCGTACTGCGCGCCGAGCAGGGCATCGCGCTGCAGCACGCCGGTAGTGGCCAGCGCGGCCAGGCCCAGGCTGTCGACCGTGTGCTCGGCGGCCGAGCGCGCTGCCATGCGCACACGTTGAACGGCGCTTTCCAGGTTGGCAGGCAGGCGGGGCGGCAGGGTCTGGTCCATGGGGCTCGGCCCGCCAGCAGCCCGGGATGGGCGCGCCAGGCGGCCGCGGTTTACCTCTTCACCCCAGGTTTATCGGCCCGGCGCAGCGCGACTTGACCCTTGCGCCGGGCGCCGGGCCACCCGACCCGGCAAAAAGGCTCAGCGCCTGGCCAGCGCGTCGCGGATCTCGCGCAGCAGCAGCACGTCCTCGGGCGTGGGCGGCGGAGCGGCGGGGGCTGCCGCCGGTTGATCGCGCTTGAGGCGGTTGATCTGCTTGATCATCATGAAGATCACGAACGCCAGGATGATGAAGTTGATCGCGATGGAGATGAAGTTGCCGTAGGCGAAGACATTGCCCACCTTTTGCGCTTCGACCAGCGCTGCGCCGGCCGGCACATTGCCCGACAGCACCAAGTACTTGTTGGCAAAGTCGATCTGCCCGCCGGTGATCAGGTTGACCAGCGGCATGATCAGGTCTTTGACGATCGAATCGACGATCTTGCCGAACGCCCCGCCGATGATGACGCCGACCGCCAGGTCGACGACGTTGCCTTTCAGCGCAAACTCTTTGAACTCACTGGCGAAACTCATGGGTACTGCTCCTCGATCGGTTGCGTGTTCAGGTGTTGCTCGTGTCACCCTGTGGGGCCCGCAGGCAGTATCCGAGACCCCGTGTTCAAGTCAATCCGAGCCCACCTGACAGGGTGGCGATGGCCGCGTCCGCTAGAATGCCGGGTTGACCCTGAGAACATTTGAGGCCCGAGCCAGGGCGCACCTCTAGAGGATTCCGATGAGTGACATCCCCAGCATTCCCGATGGCAACACCGTCGACCAAGGCCGACGCAACTGGGTGGCGATGACGGCCGGTGCCGGTGCCCTCGGCACCGTGGCGGTGGCCGTGCCCTTCGTGGCCAGCGTCACACCGTCCGAACGGGCCAAGGCCGCCGGCGCCGCCGTCGAGGCCGACATCGGCGCCCTGCAGCCGGGCGAGAAGATGACGGTCGAATGGCGTGGCAAACCGGTGTGGATCGTGCGCCGCACGAAGGAGCAACTGGCCGTGCTGGGCAAGCTGGATCCGAAGCTGGCCGATCCGCAATCCAAGCGCGATCCGTCCGGCCTGACGCCCGAATACGCCCGCAATGAGTACCGGTCGATCAAGTCGGAGTACCTCGTCGCGGTGGGCATCTGTTCGCACCTGGGCTGCTCGCCCAGCGACAAGTTCACCGTTGGCGCGCAGCCCTCGCTGCCGGACGACTGGCAAGGCGGCTTCCTGTGCCCGTGCCACGGCTCCACCTTCGACATGGCCGGCCGGGTGTTCAAGAACATGCCCGCGCCCGACAACCTCGAAGTGCCGCCGCACATGTACCTCACCGATTCGCGTTTGCTGATCGGCGAGGACAAGAAGGCCTGAGCCCCAGATTCCCAGCATTGAGGTCAAGTAGACATGGCAGATTTCAAGACAGCCCCGGCCGACGCATCTCTGGGCGTGAAGGCGATGACCTGGGTGGACAACCGGTTTCCGGCCACCCAGCTGTTCAAAGACCACATGTCGGAGTACTACGCGCCGAAGAACTTCAACTTCTTCTACATCTTCGGCTCGCTGTCGCTGCTGGTATTGGTGATCCAGATCGTCACCGGCATCTTTCTGGTGATGCACTACAAGCCGGATGCGGCGCTGGCGTTTGCCTCGGTCGAGTACATCATGCGCGATGTGCCCTGGGGCTGGCTGATCCGCTACCTGCATTCCACCGGTGCCTCGGCGTTTTTCGTGGTGGTCTACCTGCACATGTTCCGCGGGCTGATCTACGGCAGCTACCGCAAGCCGCGTGAGTTGGTGTGGTTGTTCGGCTGCGCAATCTTCCTGGCGCTGATGGCCGAGGCCTTCATGGGCTATTTGCTGCCCTGGGGCCAGATGAGCTACTGGGGCGCCCAGGTGATCGTCAACCTGTTCGCCGCCGTGCCCTTCATCGGCCCCGACCTGGCGCTGCTGATCCGCGGTGACTTCGTGGTGGGTGACGCCACGCTGAACCGCTTCTTCAGCTTCCACGTCATCGCCGTGCCGCTGGTGCTGCTGGGCCTGGTGGTGGCGCACATCATCGCGCTGCACGAGGTGGGCTCGAACAACCCCGACGGTGTCGAGATCAAGGCCAAGAAGGACGCCAAGGGCATCCCGCTGGACGGCATCCCGTTCCATCCGTACTACACGGTGCATGACATCTTCGCCGTCGGCATGTTCCTGATGGTGTTTTGCGCCATCGTGTTCTTCGGCCCCGAGCTGGGCGGCTACTTCCTGGAGTACAACAACTTCATCCCGGCCAACCCGCTGCAGACGCCTGCGCACATCGCGCCGGTGTGGTACTTCACGCCGTACTACTCGATGCTGCGCGCCACCAATGACCTGCTGGTCAACGTGTTCTGCGTGGTCATCGGCCTGGCCGGCGTGATCTCGCTGTTGGCGATCAAAGGCAAGGCCCGCATCGCCATCGCGGCGGTGGCGGTGGTGGCCATCCTGCTGCTGAAGACTTTCGACGCCAAGTTCTGGGGCGTGGTGGTGATGGGCGGTGCGGTGATCATCCTGTTTGCACTGCCCTGGCTGGACAACAGCCCGGTCAAGTCGATCCGCTACCGGCCTAGCTGGCACAAGGTGCTGTACGGCATCTTTGTGGGCTTCTTCTTCGTGCTGGGCTACCTGGGCATCCAGCCGCCGTCGGCGGTGGGCACCTTGGTCGCCCAGATCGGCACGATGTTCTACTTCGGCTTCTTCCTGCTGATGCCCTGGTGGAGCACGATCGGCACCTTCAAGCCGGTCCCCGACCGCGTCAACTTCTCGGCCCATTGACGCAGGAGCACATCCAAATGAAACGAATCATTGCCAGCCTGCTTGCCGCGCTCACTTTCCTTGCTTTGGGCTCGGCGGCCTGGGCCAACACGGCCGGCCCCGCCTGGGACAAGTTTCCCAAGGAGCGCATGAACGACATGGCTGCGCTGCAGAACGGCGCCAAGCTGTTCGTCAACTACTGCCTCAACTGCCACTCGGCGGCGTACATGCGCTACAACCGCATGCGCGACATCGGCCTGGATGACGAGCAGATCAAGCAGAACCTGCTGTTTGCCGGTGACAAGGTCGGCGAGCTGATGACCGTGTCGATGGCCGGCAAAGACGCCAAGGAGTGGTTCGGCGCCCAGCCGCCCGACTTGAGCGTGATTGCGCGCTCACGCGCTGGCGGCAATGGCTCGGGTGCCGACTACCTCTACACCTACATGCGCGGTTTCTACCGCGACGAGACCCGGCCCACCGGCTGGAACAACCTCGTCTTCCCGGCGGTGGGCATGCCCCATGTGCTGTGGGAGCTGCAAGGCGAGCAGCGGGCGATCTATGTCGAAGAGAAAGATCCGCATGATCCGGCCAAGACCGTGCACCTGTTCAAGGGCTTCGAGCAGACCAAGCCGGGCAGCATGAGCAAGGCCGACTACGACGTGGCAACCGCCGACCTGGTGGCCTACCTGCAGTGGATGGGCGAGCCCGCCCAAACCCAGCGCGTGCGCCTGGGCGTGTGGGTGCTGCTGTTCCTGTCGATCTTCACCCTGATTGCCTGGCGCCTGAACGCCGCGTACTGGAAAGACGTCAAGTAACGACGTCCCGCTGGTTCGGCTGACCACAGCCGGGCCGAGCGCGCAGTGGCCGCCCTCGCGGGCCCTCTGCGCGCATTGTTTTTTTGAGCAACGCTTCAACAGGAGCACACCGCCATGATGGTGCTTTACTCCGGAACCACCTGCCCTTACTCGCACCGCTGCCGCTTTGTGCTGTTCGAGAAGGGCATGGACTTCGAAATCCGTGATGTCGATCTCTTCGCCAAACCCGAAGACATCGCGCTGATGAACCCGTACAACGAGGTGCCCATTCTGGTTGAGCGCGACCTCATCCTGTATGAGTCGCACATCATCAACGAGTACATCGACGAGCGTTTTCCGCACCCGCAGTTGATGCCGGGTGACCCGGTGGCGCGCGCCCGCGTGCGGCTGTTCCTGTTCAACTTCGAGAAAGAGCTGTTTGCGCATGTCAACCTGCTCGAAGGCCGCAGCGGCACCAAGTCCAACGACAAGGTGCTGGAAAAGGCCCGCGGCCAGATCCGCGAGCGCCTGACCCAGCTGGCGCCGATCTTCTTGAAGAACAAGTACATGCTGGGCGACGACTTCTCGATGCTCGACGTGGCCATCGCCCCGCTGCTATGGCGCCTGGACTACTACGGCATCGACCTGTCGAAGAATGCCGCGCCGCTGCTGAAGTACGCCGAGCGCATCTTCTCGCGCCCGGCCTACATCGAGGCGCTGACGCCGTCCGAGAAGGTGATGCGTAAGTAGACTTCGGAAATGACCAA
>Ga0105046_10017340_pt1 | contig 11019 bp, 7 predicted proteins | sample MAT03_FD_78385 | JGI IMG/M metagenome (GOLD analysis project Ga0105046, IMG submission 78385) | Freshwater microbial communities from Lake Fryxell liftoff mats and glacier meltwater in Antarctica - MAT-03 (megahit assembly) | ecosystem: Environmental > Aquatic > Freshwater > Ice > Liftoff...
CCAATCTCGCGGCGCAACTCGACCCGCGCTACTCCGCGCTCGTCGCCAACGGGATTGGTGCCGAGTCACCGCAAGCTTTGAAAAACTACGCCGCCCAACGCCGCACTTACATTCTCTCTCAACTCGCCACCGTCGCGGCCTCCTTCACTGTCAATCCCACCGTCACTGTCAGCAATGGCCTGGGTGTCATCCGGGGCACCGCCCCGATTGGCATCGGCACCCTCGCCGTGAATGGTGCGGCCTGGACTGTGAACTGGACCAGTGTGAATGCGTGGACCGCCATCGTGCCGCTGCAAACTGGCAGTAACTTCTTTAGCGTGGTCGGCTTGGATGTCCGCGGCCAGGTCTTCGCCGGCGCGAGCAACGGCGTGGCGCTGATCTATGCCCCGTCGGTGCCCTCGCCCGTGGGCACGGTCGTGATCAACGAGCTCCTTTTCAACCCGCTGCAGCCGGACGGCGAGTTCGTGGAGTTGTTCAACACCTCCACGACCACCGCCTTTGACCTCTCCGGCTGGAGCCTCAATGGGCTAGCCTACACATTCCCCAACGGAACGACCCTCGCGCCGCGCCGCCTCCTCGTATTGGCCAAGGACCGCGCCGTCTTTAACGCGCTCTTCGGATCGGCCATCCTGGTCTTCGACGAATACGGCGGCAACCTGCAGTCCGACGGCGAGACCCTCAGCTTGCTCAAGCCGGGTGCTTTGCCCGATGCTCCCATCGTCGTGGACCGGGTGCGCTATGAGCCGGCGCGGCCCTGGGCCCCCACGACTCCAGGGGTCTCACTGCAACTGCGGGACGCCTTGCAAGATAACAGCCGGGCGGCCAACTGGGCGGTGGGCACGAACACGTTGATCCCCACCCAGTCCATTGCGCTCTTCACCTACACCAATGTCTGGAAGTTCATGCAGGTATCCAACCTCGACGGCCTCAACTGGACCGCGCCCGCCTGGAGCGACGCCGCCTGGCCCGCTGGCCCGGGCCTGCTCGCCTTTGAAGTCAACTCCAGTATCACGCCATTGATCCGCACACCGCTGAACGATCCGCGCCTCGCGACTAATAACGCGGCGGGCGGCCACGCTTATTACTTCCGCACCAAGGTGGTGGTGACCAACGACCTTACCGATTTCACCCTCAATGCCAGCGCTTACCTGGACGACGGTGCGGTGTTCTATGTCAATGGCTTTGAGGCCGCGCGGGTCCGCATCGCTGACGGGCCAGTGGACAACCTAACCCTGGCAACTCAGCCACCCGGTGGCGACGCCCTCAACCCGGACCTCTTCACCCTGCCCGCTTCGCTGTTTGTGCTGGGAACCAATACCCTCGCGGTGGAAGTGCATCAGAACTCCCTCACTAGCTCAGACATCACCTTTGGCTTGAAGCTGGATGCGCATCGCGCCGGCCAGACCAATGACTTCGCCCCCGCCTCGCCGGGCGCGGCAAACTCCGGGGCGACCACGCTGCCGGCGTTCCCAACACTCTGGCTGAATGAACTTCAGGCCGAGAGCCTCTCCGGGCCTTTCGACAACCTGGGCCAGCGGGAGCCGTGGGTCGAGGTGTTCAATCCCGGCCCCAGCGCGTTGAGCTTGGGCGGCTATTTCCTGAGCGACAGTTACACGAACCTGAGTCGCTGGGCCTTCCCCTCCAATACCACGGTGCCGGCCAACGGCTTCCTGCTGGTCTGGTGCGACGGCCAGACCAACCAGACGACCTCCACGGCCCCGCATAGCAACTTCCGTCTGGCTGCCGGAGCCGGCGGCGTGGCCTTCTCCCGCGCCCTCAGCAATACGGTCCAGCTCGTGGACTACCTGACCTACACGAACCTGCCAGCCAATTGGAGCTACGGCGATCTGCCGGACGCCCAGCCTTTCTATCGCGGGACCATGTTCCATTTCACCGCCGCCGGCACCAACAACAGCGCCTCGCCGCCCCTCACGGTCTTCATCAACGAGTGGATGGCGGATAACAAGCAAACGCTGGCGGACCCGGCGGACAACGACTTTGATGATTGGTTCGAGCTCTATAATCCGGGCACGAACACCGTTGATCTGGGCGGCTATTACCTCACCGACAACCTGACCAACAAGTTCCAATTTATGGTGCCCAACAACGGTCAGTACCTCATTCCGCCCGGCGGCTTCCTGCTGGTTTGGGCCGACAATGAAGCCGGGCAGAATCGCAGCAACCGTCCTGACCTGCATGTCAACTTCGCGCTGAGCAAGGATGGGGAAGCGCTGGGGATCTTTGCCGCCGACGGCACGCGGATTGACTCCGTAATTGTCGGCGCCCAGTTGAGCGACGTGGGCGAGGGCCGTTTCAGGGACGGCACCGCCAACTTCCTCACCCTGACGATCCCAACCCCGCGGGCGGCAAATGTGCTCCCTAACACATCCCCGACGCTGGCCCCCATCGGGGATCGGGAGGTCACTCTTGGTCAAACCCTCACATTCACCGCCAGCGCCACTGACGCTGATACGCCGAGCCAGCAACTTACTTTCACGCTGGACGCCGGCGCGCCAGCCAACGCCAGCATCAATGCCATAACCGGCCAGTTTCTCTGGACCCCGGTCACCGCGCCCAGCACCAACTTCATTAACATCGCCGTCACCGACAATGGCACCCCGCCGTTGGGCGCGACGCAAACTTGGAGCGTGAAAGTTTTCCTGCCTCCCACTCTCTCGGTGATAGTGTCCGGTGGCCAGATGCAGATCAGTTGGCCGCGCGGCACACTCCAGGAGGCCAGCATCGCGACCGGCCCATACCGCGACGTGACTGACAGTTCGCCCGTCTCGGTGGATCTCACCGAAGTCAGCCGCTTTTACCGGGTGCGCCTGCCAACTCAGAGCCCTTAAGCCGGGGAATTGGCTCTGGCCGCCGGGTTGCAGGCCAGGCCACCAGGCCTGGCAGCCGCGGTCGCCCGCCCGCGCCGGCTGCGGACTGACATTTCATGAAAACTATCAGCGGTGGCAGCCATGGTTCCCTGATCGCGCGATGGGCCCATAAACGAGGTGGGGCAACGCTGCTGCGCCGCCCGGTCGTTTGGGCTGAGCGGCAACTTAGCCCGACCAGCTTCAGGGTGAGGAACTGGGCGGCTGCACGGCGCACGCGCCCAGGCTTTACGCTCATCGAGTTGCAGGTGGTTAGCGCTACCATCGCAATCCTGGCCAGCCTGCTTTTGCCGGCGCTCTCGCTGGCCAAGGAGAAGGCTAAACCCGAAATCCGAAGCGGAATGGGGAGCGCGCCCGCCCCGGGCGCTGTTTTCCGCGCCCTCGCGGAAAACCCCGGACGTGTGGAATCTTTCCGCACCTGCTCACCCCGCGCGCGTGACGGAGGCTGGCCGCGAGGACGCGTCCAGCCACGCCCGAGGGCGGGCGTGCTCCCCAACTGCGGCGTTCGGGTTGAGTCCACGGACGCTCATTGCCGGGCAAACGCTCACTCTCTTTTGCTTGGTCACTGCCCAGCGGGCCAATTGGCGCGACCCTTGAGCCCGTCAGCGGCACCTTGACCTGGCGTCCGGCCCTCGCGCAAGCGCGCTCCACGAATGTGGTTCTGTTGCGGGTCACTGACGATGGTTCGCCTCCGCTGCCGGCCACCCAGAGCTGCGACGTTGCGGTCGAGCCTCCCGCCCCGCCCACGCTGGCGGCGCCAGTCGTTGCGGGAAACCGCTTTTTGCTGACCCTCTCCGGTGACGTGGGCCTGGATTATGACATTCTGGCTTCGGCCAATCTGCTCGATGGGTCGCTGTTATCGCGCACCAATTTCCCGCTGCTGCCATTTGGGTTCACGGATCCCGGCGCGGGGAGCTGCAACCGAAGGTTTTACCGCATTGCGCTCGGGCCTTGAGCAGCGATGGCGTCCTGAAAACAGAATCGCGCCAGCCGTTATTCAACTGTTGGCGGTTGGGTGGAGGGGGGCGGCGGGAGAGCTTTGGTTCACGAGCCGAGGTCAGCTAAGCAGAGGGCGCAAACCTTCCCGCCGCGGCCCTCCCGCTGCGGAAGGCTCTGAGAGGGAACCAGCGTGTGAACACGAAATCCTTGCCTGCAAGCGTGGATTTGTCCTAGCTTCGCGCTGCCTATGAATCTAATCAAACTATCCAGCACTGACCTTCGTCAAGTTCTCCGTCTCCTCGAACAGCGAGACGAATTGTTGCAGCAAGTCGCCCAAGTGGAGCGCCAACTGACCGCCCTCGAAGGCGGCCAATCGGTTCCCGTGGCGGCGGCCAAAGCGCCCGCCCTTAAAGCCGCCAAGCTGGCGCCCGGGAAAGCCGGCCAACGCCGCAAGATGAAGCCCGAGGTCATCGCCCTGCTCAAAAGTGCCGGCACCGTGGGCCTCACCGTGACCGAAATCGCTCAGCGCATGGGCCTGGACGTGAATCGTGTCTTCACCTGGTTCTACGCCACGGGGAGCAAGAACAAGGCGATCAAGAAAGTGGGCAACGCCCAGTATCGCTGGGTGGCCTAACTTCGTCCGCCATTCGGGCGAACGGCGGAGACGGACGCGCATCGGTTTCGCGTGAGTTTTTGACAATCCCCACTCGGGCCGATGGGCTCGAGGCGAGCGGCACGTTTCTGCCGTTCTGGCGAGGCCAACTGCCACTGCCACCCCGGCGGTGCATTGCCGTTTAGTTAAGCCGTCCGCCGGGGCGCTTGCTCCTGCGCTTGCGCTTAATCCTAATCTCAGCGCACCAAAGAAGATTGCGATTAAGAGCAGGATCAAGAGTAAGCGTGCGGCACCCCGACTCCCTTCCGGCTTAACTGAATGGCAGTGCCCCGGCGGCGACCCGCATGGCGCCCACGGCTACCTGACCCGGTGCCTGGCCGTCGGCCAGGGCACCAAGTTCCACGAGAAGGTGACGGCCCGGCAGCAAGCTGCCCACACGGCCATCGGTCACGACCGCGAACTCCAAGAGCAACTGGAGGAACTGTCCTCGACCGATGTCCGGTGGTTGTGGCGGGAGGAAAGCCTCGGGGATGAGTGACGCCCAGTTCGAGGACTTGGGCCGGTTTGTCTCCCGCCCGGAGCAGCACTTTGATTTGCCGTTGTTGGCCGGTGGCTTGGCTGACGGGCCGGCTGACCCGGAGATTCGCGCCCGAGCGGTGCGGCTGAGCCTGCTCCTGGGCGGGAGTCGCCCGGACCGGCAGCGGTATTGTTTTGCTTGGAGTGGGGCGGCCGTGATGACCGGAACGCGGGACGATGGCATGGGAAAGAACCAGATTCTTGCCCCATCCCAAAACCTGAACGCGCTGGCGAAATCGCGGTTTCCCCGGCTGCAAACTTGACGCTATGGCGCGCGCTACCTAGTGTCCGCGGCTCAATTTGCCGGGTTGGCGCTCGCGCGCCCTGCCCGGTCCACCCTCAATGAAAGGCATTTTGTGAACGTCACCGTCACGGACTTGGGTCCCTGCAAGAAACAAATCCGCATCGAAGTCGAGCTTCCTGAAGTGGACGCGGCCCTGGCGGAAATCGGGCGCGACTACTGCAAACACGCCTCGCTGCCCGGTTTTCGGCCCGGCAAGTCACCCAAGGCCATGGTCCTCAAGAAGCACGAGGAAGACATTCGCGCCGAGGCCCGCCGCAAGCTCATCAACGACTACTACAAGAAAGCCCTCGAGGAGCAGAAGCTCGAGGTGCTCGGCCAGCCGGTGATCGAGGAGATCGGCACCGATGGCGTGCGCGGCGGGCAGACCTTCCAGTTCCTCGCCAACGTCGAGACCGAGCCGACCTTCGAGCTGCCCGAGTACAAGGGCCTCTCCGTCAAGCGCCCCAGCGCCGTCGTCGCCGAATCGCAGGTCAACGCCGCGGTGGACGCCTTGCGCGCCAAGCACGCCGCTTTCGAGGTCGTCGCCCGCGAAGCGCGCCCTGGGGATGTCGCGGTGGTCAATTACACCGGCACCTGCGAGGGCAAACCCGTCACCGAGACCGCCCCCGCCGCCAAAGGCTTGACGGAGCAAAAGGCCTTCTGGGTGAGCCTCGAACCCGGCGCGTTTCTCCCCGGTTTCCCCGAGCAACTCGCCGGCACCAAGGCCGGTGACAAACTGACCATCACCGTGAACTACCCCGAGGACTTCAACCCGAAGCCGCTCGCCAGCAAGCAGGGGCTGTACGAGGTCGAAGTCATCGAAGTGCGCGAGCGCAAGCTGCCGGAGTTGACCGATGAACTCGCCAAGACCTGGGGCGCGGACAGCTTGGAAAAACTTCGCGAAGGCGTCCGCCGCGACCTGGAGAATGAGGCGAAATACCGCCAGCAGCGCGAAGTCCGTGGCCAACTCGTCGAGGCGATCGTCTCGAAGATCACCTGTGACCTTCCCGAGTCGGCCGTGGCCGCGGAGACGAAGCATGTGGTCTATGACATCGTGCGCGAGAACACCCAGCGTGGCGTGCCCAAGGACATCATTGATAAACAGAAGGAGCAGATCTACAGCGTCGCGGCCAATAGCGCCAAAGACCGGGTCCGGCTGGCGTTCCTCGTGCAGCGCATCGCCGAGAAGGAAGACCTCAAGGTCGCCAACGAGGAACTGAACCGGCGCATCCTCGCGCTGGCCCAGGTGTACCAGATTCCGGTGCAGAAGTTCGTGAAGGACCTCCAGAAGCGCAACGGTTTGATGGAAATCTACGATCAGATCCAGCACGAGAAGGTGCTCGCCCTCCTCGAGCAGCACGCCCAGATCGAGGACCTGCCCGCCTCCGCCGCCTGACCCACGGCGTCCGACTCATTCTCCGCTCTCCGCCTACCCTCCCGGACGCTCGTCCGGGAGGGTTTTTCCTGGCCTCATCATCGTCTGCTGACGCTGCCATGCTTGGCGCTGCCGTGCCCAGCACCCCGTCCACCTCATCGCGCGCTATGACGATGTTGCAGGTGTTTCCCAAGCAACCTGAACTTGTCTCAGCCGGTGCGACGCTGGTCCTACGGCTTCCGCGCCGCCTTGGGCCGCACGCCGACTGAGCTGATGTCCGGCGGCTGGAAGCCGAGTTTCAGCGCGGGCGAGTCGGCTTGGAGGCGGAAGTCGAATTTCTCCGGCGCGACGAAGCGCGGGTCGGCAAGGACCGAGTCGCGGTCGTGGCCGGCTTCGCGCCACTGGGCCAGGGTCTTGCCGACAAACTTCAGCGCTTCGGGCGTGGCGGCGAGACGGGTGTCCCAATAGACATTCCGGTCCATGACGAAGCGGTTGTTTTTCCAACTGCTGCCCAGGAGATCGCCGGTGCTGAGATAGACGACGTTGTTGGTGAAGATGAACGAGACGTGCTCCTCGTCGCGGGTGCGCATGAGTTCGTGCTCGCGATTCAGGGCGATGACGTTGTAGCGCAAAATGTTTTCCCGTCCGTAGTGCTGGTGGAAGCCGGCGCTCTTGCAGCGATAGACGACGTTGCTTTCGAGGATGATGCCGGTGCTGCCTTCGTCGGTGTAGAGGCCCCAGCCGCCGTAGCCGGAGGATTCGACGTCGTGGATGAGGTTGTTGCGCAGCACCGTGCCGGGCTGCGGGCCAAGGGTGTAAATGGCGCCCATGTCGCTGAGCAAGCCCAGGCCGATGTCGTAGAGGTGGTTGAACTCGATGCGGTTGTCGCGGCACGGCGACGCCTGGTAGCCCCACGTCCAGCCCACGGAAACGGCGGTGTAGTAGAGGTCGTGGATGTTGTTGTGGGCGACGCGATTGCCGCCGCTTTGCAGAATGAGCACGCCGACGGCAGTGGGGTTCACGCGACCCAGGGCGACCATTTCGTTGTCGGCAACGAGGTGGTGGCCGGACTGTTCCTCCGGTTTGGAGCGCACGGAGGTTTCACCGAGCTTCACTCCGCCGGCGCCGACGTCACGGAAAGTGCAGCCCGTCACGCGCCCGCGGTCACAGCCGCGCCCGAGGTCCACGCCGTAGCCGCCGAGGTGTTCCAGCGTGCAATCCTCGAGGGCCAGGTCGGTCGCGCCCTGGGCGGTGATCGCCGCGGGAATCGCCACCGCGGCCTGCACATCCACCTGTCCCTCGGGCGGCAGCGTCCAGTCGGTGTGCGCGAAGGTCAGTCCGCGCAACGTCACGCGCTCGACGGGGCGGCGGCCGGCGACATCCCCCTTCACGCGCAGGAACTCAGTCAACTGCGGCACGAGGAATTCCAGCTTGCGCGGATCTTCACCGGGGCGGGCGATGTAAGTGAGCACGCCGGTGGCGCGGTCGAGATGCCATTCGCCGGGGGCGTCGAGCGCGGCGGGGGTGTTCTCGATGAAAAAGCGGGCTTTGTCTTCGCGGGTGTGCCCGGCGGCGTTGAAGGAAAGCGTGACGGCATTGCTCGTCGTGTCCACGGCGCGCAAGTGCTGGCGGAAGGAAGTCCATTTCTCAAAGCCGACCACTTCGAGGTCCGGCTCGCTGGCCCACTCTGGGCGAACGTCGGTGGCGCGAAACCGGAAGCGCGCCGGGGTGTCGCTGAAGCGCTCGCCGGCCATCCGGAAAAACTCGCCCTCGTTCGGCGTGCGGGCGCGCGTGGCGCGGCGTCCGTCCACGAAGAGCGAACGATAATACGCTTTGCCGTCGCGCACTTCGGGCAAGGTGGCCTGCCACCAACCGTCGTGTCCCGGCACCGGCAGCCAGCCTTCGATGCGGCGCGCGGTGGTGATGACCGGGCGTGCGCCCGGCGCGGCGGCCAGGGTGAGTCGCGAGTCCTCCGGGCCGAGTGCCAGCGGCGCGTCGAGCCGATGGCGGCCGTCGCGGAGGAGGAGCGTTACTTCAGGCCCGGTGCCGCCTGGACGCAGCGCGCGGGCAGCGGCGAGCGCGTCGGGGAGCGAGCGGAAGGTGTTTGCCGGCAGCGCGCCAGCCAGCGCCGGCGCGGCGTTGGGCAGGACGGACAGGGTGACGGTTTGGGCGGAAAGCCGGGCGGTCGCGAGGGCGAGCGCCAGCAGCCAGACGGACTTGCGGGCAGGTGATTGCATGGCGGCAGGATGGCGGAGGCGGGCCGACAGGGGCAGTGTTTTTTTGGCGCCTGGCGCGCGGGCAGTGCCTCCGCCGGTGGTCGGCAAGCATGGCAGGTCGGGCCGCGCGCAGCGTTTGGAGTGCGGGGAGCTTGCTGCCGCTTTCGGGTGTGGTGCGTGGTCGAAAAGCGCCGGCCAGCCGGACGCACTCCAAACGCTGCCGCGTCACCCCCGCGTCTCACGACACAGCCCCGCACCGACAACTTCGGGATGCACTGGCGCGCCGGTATTTACCGGTTGACGCAGCGCGGCGCGTTTGTGGACTTTCTGCGCCCATGAACAGGCTTCAGCGCGCCCTCCTTTCCGTCTCCGACAAGTCCGGCCTCGTGCCTTTCGCCCGGCAACTCACCGCCGCGGGTGTCGAGTTGATTTCCACCGGCGGCACAGCGAAGGCCTTGCGCGAGGCGGGGCTGACGGTGAAGGACATCGGCGAGCACACAGGCTTTCCCGAGCTGCTCGACGGCCGGGTGAAGACGCTGCACCCGAAGGTCCACGGCGGCCTGCTTTACGTGCGCGGCAAGGCGGAGCACGAAGCGGCGGTGCGCGAGCATGGCATCGCGCCGATTGACCTGGTGGTGGTGAACCTCTATCCGTTCGAGGCCACGGTGGCGAAGGCCGGCGTGACGCTGGAAGAAGCCATTGAGAACATTGACATCGGCGGGCCTTCGATGCTGCGCAGCGCGGCGAAGAATCACGCCAGCGTGACGGTGGTGGTGGACCCGGCGGATTACGCCGCGGTGGGCGAGCAGATCGCGGCCACCGGCGGCACGACGCTGGCACTGCGGCGCACGCTGGCGGCGAAGGTGTTTGCGCGGACCGCGGCTTACGATGGGGCTATCGCGGCGCATCTCGGCCGGGAATTCAGCGGCCAGGCGCTGCCTCCAGCGCTCGTCGTCAGCGCGCCCAGGGTGCAAAGCCTGCGCTACGGCGAAAACCCGCATCAGCAGGCGGCGCTTTACGGGAAGTTCGGGGAGTATTTCCAGCAGCTTCACGGGAAGGAGCTTTCCTATAACAACATTCTGGACCTGACAGCGGCGGCAGTGCTCATCGCGGAGTTCCGCGCCGACGGCCCAACGCTGGCGATCCTCAAGCACACGAATCCCTGCGGCGTGGGCCAGGGCGCGAACCTGCGCGAGGCGTGGGAACGGGCGTTCGCGACGGACCGACAGGCGCCGTTCGGCGGGATCATTGCGGTGAACCAGCGGCTCGACGGCGCGTGCGCGGAGGCGATCGCCGAGATTTTCAGCGAAGTCATCGTCGCGCCGGAGTTCAGCCCGGAGGCGCTGGCCGTTTTGCAGAAGAAGAAGAATCTGCGGCTGATCGAGATCATGAAGTGTCCGCTGTCCGCTGCGCCGTGGGACGTGCGGAGCGTGGGAGCGGATTCCTACCTCCTACAGCAGCGGGACTTGAAGGAACTGGCGGAGGCGGACTTGCAGGTGGTCACGCAGCGGGCGCCCACGGAAGCGGAGCGACAGGCCATGCGCTTCGGCTGGCGGGTCGTGAAACACGTGAAGTCCAACGCCATCGTCTATTGCGCTGCGGATCGTACGCTGGGCATCGGCGCCGGGCAGATGAGCCGGGTGGACGCCAGCAAGCTCGCGGTGTGGAAGGCGGCAGAGGCCGGGCTGTCGCTTCAGGGCAGCGTGGTGTGCAGCGATGCGTTCTTCCCGTTCGCGGATGGCTTGATCGCGGCGGCGGAGGCGGGGGCGACGGCGGTGATTCAGCCGGGCGGCTCGGTGCGGGACGCGGAGGTGATCGCGGCGGCGAACGAGCGCGGGGTGGCGATGGCGTTCACAGGGGTGCGGCATTTCCGGCATTGAACCTGAAATCCGAAGTCCGAAAACCTCGCGCCGCAGTGCTGTTTGGGCCACACCTCTCCTACGCGGCGGGCCGGCGGGTTGGTCAGGGGACGGGGTGTCCTTCTCCCGCTCCTGAATCTGGTAGGGCTGAGCTGCCGCTCCAGTGCATCCCCGAAGTTGTCGGTGCGTGGCTGTGTGGAGAGACGCGGGGGTGACGCGGCAGCGTTTGGAGTGCGTCCGGCTGGCCGGCGCTTTTCGACCCCGCACCGCACC
>Ga0105046_10017346_pt1 | contig 11017 bp, 6 predicted proteins | sample MAT03_FD_78385 | JGI IMG/M metagenome (GOLD analysis project Ga0105046, IMG submission 78385) | Freshwater microbial communities from Lake Fryxell liftoff mats and glacier meltwater in Antarctica - MAT-03 (megahit assembly) | ecosystem: Environmental > Aquatic > Freshwater > Ice > Liftoff...
AAACTCACCACCCCAAACAACCAACGTATCCTCAAGCAACCCGCATCGCTCCAGATCCGCAACCAAACCCGCCGATGGCTGATCCGTCTGCAAACATTCTTTTTTCAAACCAGCTGGCAACCCACCATGATGATCCCAATCCTGATGAAACAATTGCACAAACCGCACGCCGCGTTCCACCAAACGACGGGCCAGCAAACAGTTCGCTGCAAACGAACCTGGCTTCTTGACGTCCGGACCATACAGATTCAATACATCTTCCGGCTCGTCCGCCAAGTTGTTCACCTCGGGGATCGACGACTGCAATCGATAAGCCATTTCATACTGGGCAATTCTCTCGTCAATCGCCGGGTCCAGCGTTTGATCTCGCTGATATTGATCCATCTCGCGCGTCAAATCCAACATCGCTCGGCGCTGACTCCGTGAAACGCCATCAGGATCATTTAGATATAGAACCGGCTCTAAACCCGCCCGCAATTGCACACCTTGGAAACGCGATTGCAAGAAACCACTGCCCCATAGCCGCTGATAAAGAGGTTGGCCACCTTTGTCTTTCGTTACCAAAACAACAAACGCAGGTAAGTTTTCATTTTCCGTTCCAAGCCCATACGACATCCAGGATCCAATCGAAGGCCTGCCTGCCATCTCGGATCCGGTTTGAAAAAAAGTGATGGCTGGGTCATGGTTAATCGCTTGCGTCGTCATCGATCGAACAATACACAGCTTGTCCACAATCTTTGCTGTGTAAGGCAGCAACTCGCTGACCCAAGCACCTGACTCCCCGTGCTGCTGAAACTCAAAAATGCTCTTTGCCAACGGCAGGATCGCTTGATTACCGCTCATCCCAGTCAGTCGTTGTCCGTTGCGAATCGAGTCGGGCAACGGCTGCCCATGCTGCTCCTCCAACAGCGGCTTGTAATCGAACAAGTCTAACTGCGATGGGCCTCCCGATTGAAACAAATAGATGACCCGTTTCGCTTTCGGTGCATGATGCAATTCGCTCAAAACACCGGGCACACCTCCGGCATTGGGCTCCGCGCCCCAGGCTTTTTGAGAACCATCGTTTAAGATGCTCGCCAGCGCGACGGATCCTAAACCCGCTGCGGAACCGGAAAAGAAATGGCGACGGAAAAGTTGGGAATTGCTCGCAGTCATAAACTTATCGCATCACCGTAAAGCCATCGGTATTCAAAATCGAATTCACGATCAGTGTAAAGGCCGCAAGCTTAACTTGCATTTCCGAATCCTTCGTTTCGATAGCTTTCCATTGCCCAACACTTAGCAGTTTGACCGCTTGCTCGGGCTGCGCTCGGAAAACTTGGACCTGCTCCTCGAATCCTTTTTGCAAACGCGCCAGCAACGCTTCTGGGCATGCGATCGACGTCAAATCGCCAACTACCTTCTTGATCGCCCCATCGATATTGGTTGGGTCAAAATGGCTGGGACTAATGTCCGAACTGCTCATAATACCAAGTGCCGCAATCGCAATCGCTCGCGACGCCTCCACGAACTGTGGATCGTTCATCAGAACAAGAGCCTGCAACGAGGTTACCGTAACCTCGCGCCTCGCCGAGCAAACCTCGCGGCCAGCCGAGTCAAATATCATCATGGACGGTGGAGGACTCGTTCGTTTCCAAATCGTATAGAGGCTGCGACGATAAAGCCCTTCGTCCTTGCTCTGCGGATACTTGAGCCCAGATTTCTCCTCCCAAAGTCCCGCTGGCTGATAAGGATAAACTGGCTTGCCACCAAGTCGCTCGGACAAAAGCCCACCTGCCTGCAAAGCTCCATCCCGAATCTGCTCCGCCGTTAAACGTTGAACGGGATAGTGACTGAGCATCGCACCGTCAGTATCAAAACTGCGTGCCACATCATCCATCTGGCTGGACTGCATAAAAGCCTGTGAAGTCGCAATCATACGAAACAGCGCCTTGCGACTCCAACCATTTCGAATCAATTCCCTCGACAAGAAATCGAGCAACGCCGGATTGCTGGGCGGCTGCCCCTGTACCCCAAAGTCTTCCGCTGTGACAACCAACCCGCGACCGAACATCTGTTGCCAAATATGATTGACCGCAACTCTGGCAGTCAATGGATGATGGTCGCTCGTTAACCATCGTGCAAGCTCAAGCCGGTTTGTAGCCATCACTTCGCCAGGACTGAGCAAAGCACGATGTACACCTGGCTCGACCAGTTCCCCTGGCGCGTCGTATGCTCCTCGGTTCAGAAAATGTGTTGGATGGTTTTTCTGCGTCTCACTCATTACCATCATCTCGCTAGTTGCCTGGACAATTTCGGATAGCGACTTGAAGTAGTGTTGATAGCTTTCGTTATGGTATTTGCATTGCGGGTCGATGCGCTGCGCATAGTGCTCGCGCCAAAGTGCCTTCTGTAAATCCGTGAGCTCAGACCAATTCGCCCACGGAACATCCGTTGCCAACTCCTCAATCTCAATTGCCGTAAGCGCCAAGTCATACACTTGCAAGTTGTCAACCATTCCTCCTGGCAAGCCCCGGTCTCGATTGCGTGCCCCAATGCTGAGAGACACGTCAACGCGTTCGTACAAAATATCTTTATGCAACGAGTCGCGAACAATTTCCACTGGAGCTCGTTTTCCATCAATGTAGATATGGGTATCCTCCGCTCGGTTGGTCCCGCCATAAACCAAAGCGATCTGCATCCACTGGTTAAGCGACACCGGTTCGCTGCAACGGACGCGGATGGCACTCGACGGCCAATAGTGAACAATATCTAAACAGAAATGCCCATCCTCAATAAGCAGTTGATAACCTCGAGAACCAGCATCGGTCCACGATTTGGACCGATGAAGTACCACGGCTCGATCAAACTGTTTAGGCACCTTCAAGTCCACGCAAATCGTAAACTCTTGCGTTCTCGAAAACAATCCGGACTCGGGAAAAACCAACGCATTGTCGCCATCCAATAGAATGCCTGAGTGCTTACCGTCCTTCTCCCATCGGATCGCCCCTTCGCAGCTACCAGGCTTATCGGAATGGATTCGGTTAGCAATTTGCTTCACGGACTCATCGGCTGGCTTGTCGAATGCAAACTCGGCAGAAAGCTTCGTGTCGTCAGACTCCGGCCAACCGCTCAGCGAACCATACCAATCCTCAACCGCTCGCGATTTCTCCAATTTGCTCAACTCGGCTGCATAGGCTTTCCTTACCGAAGCCATCGCGTTCTCAAGCGTTTCCACCTGCTGCTTCTTGGCCTTGTCAAGCAACAGCACCGTCGGACCTGGCATCGAATCCGTCCAATAGCTTGTGAGTCCACTTTCCTCTATGTTGTCGAACATATCGCAAAGCCGAAAGTACTCTTTTTGTGTAAGCGGATCATATTTATGATCGTGACAACGCGAGCACTGAAACGTCAGCCCCATGATGGCAGTGCCCAGCGTGTTCACTCGATCGGTCATGTATTCGACGCGAAACTCTTCTTCCGTGCTTCCACCCTCTTCGTTCTGTCGATGAAGTCGATTGAAGGCAGTCGCAAGCTTCTGCTCGTCAGTCGGGTCGGGCAGCATATCGCCAGCCAACTGCCAAGTGATGAATTGATCGTAAGGCAGGTCTTGATTGATGGCTGAAACGACCCAGTCGCGATAAGGCCATACGTCGCGATAGCGATCGGTTTGATAGCCGTGCGTGTCGGCGTATCGAGACAAGTCGAGCCAATTCGTTGCCACCCTTTCACCGAATTGAGGCGAAGCCAACAAGCTATCCACGTAAGCCTCATATTCGCCGGGCTCCGTCGATTGAACCAAAAGTTGCACCTGATCCGATTCCGGCAATCTGCCAGTCAACGCTAAACTTGCCCGCCTGGCAAGAATAGCTGGATCGGCAATCGACTGCATGGACAAGCTCAAAGCTGAAAGCTTGTTTCCGACAAATGCATCAATGGGGTTTCGGCTAAGTTGCTCCTGACCTAGAACGATAGTTTTCGGGACTTGGACCGATGATGGCAACGCTTCGAACGACCAGTGCTTCGCTTTGTACTTCGCACCGCGTTGAATCCAATTTTTGATAAGCTCTTTCTGACTGTCGTTAAGGTCGATCTTGCTGCTGGGAGGAGGCATCACGACATCGGGGTCTGTCGAGTTGATACGTTGCCACACCTCGCTTTCGTCCAGTTTTTTTGGAACGGCAAACCTCTTACCTGATCCGGTTTGAAAGGAGACTGCATCATCGCGATCAAGACGCATTTCACTCGTGCGAGCATTATCGTCAGGGCCGTGGCAGGTATAGCAACGATCGGAAAACAACCGTCGAATCGCATTGGAAATCTCAGCGTCTGTCGCTTCAGCCGCCTCAAGAGCGACTGCTCGACTCAATCCAATGAGCAAAAAAAGCCAACAAACCACGGCGCAGCGAAATGCCGAGTTGGAGATTTGAAAGTTCAAATGCTTTAATCGATTCATTCCACCCATAGGTACTTGTATTGTAACTACCAATCAATCCCGTTTTGCTTTGCAATAGATAAAATCAGCGATTGGGTTCCGGAATGGCCATGCCCCATCGCTTGTAGGGAATCGTAAGCTTTCTTTGCGTTGCTCAATCCAGGCAAATGAAGACCAAGTTTTTCTGCTTCTTCAATGGCGATTGCAAGGTCCTTGACAAAATGGTCCACGAAGAACCCCGGTGCAAAATCACCTTTAAGAATACGCGGCGTCAAATTGCTCAGCGACCAACTGCCAGCGGCTCCGCTCGAAACCGACTTGAGCACCCGCTCGGCGTCCAAGCCAGCTTGCTTGGCATACAAAATGGCTTCACATATCCCAACCATACTTGAACCGATCAGGATCTGATTGACCATTTTTGCATGCTGACCGCATCCAGCTGGTCCATGGAAAACATACGTCGCGCCCATCAGCCCCCAAATCGGCATCAGCGCATCGAAAGCGGCTTCCACTCCGCCCACCATGATTGATAGCCTGGCCTCACGCGCTCCCACATCTCCTCCCGATACAGGAGCGTCGAGCGCCATAACGCCACGTGCCGACGATTCAATCGCGATCCGCGCGGCTAGGTCCGGCCGGCTCGTAGTCATATCCACTACAACACTTCCTTGAGCGAGCCCATGCAGCACACCTTCAGGACCCAGAATGACTTCTTCGACATCACTCGGATACCCGACCATCGAAAAGACCACGTCGCTTTGCATCGCAACCTCTCGAGGGCTGGTACAAGCCACGGCCCCAAGACTCAGAAGGTCGCTGAGCTTCGAAGGCGAGCGATTGAAAACAGAAGTCTTGTAACCGGCCTTAAGCAGATGCATGCACATACTGCGTCCCATTACCCCTGTCCCGATCCAACCGATACGGGTCGACTCTGGATGTACTGTTTCCATGCGAAGAAGTTACTTTCTAGTGTGTAAAAAGGACTCACTTGGTTAGCGGAACGGCGCAAGCCGTCCGGCGAGTGACTGATAAATGCTGCGAAACCGGCGGGCTCGCCCCCTGCCGCTGCAAAATTAAAATCGAGGGAGCGGCATGGCGATAGTGCCAAAAGTCGTTAGTCCCTTAGGTTTTCGCGGCTATTTGAACAAAACCAATGCTATTTCTCCCCCTCGCCCCTTTTTAGACTCTCCCCTAAAAAGGGGCGAGGGGAGCAAGCACAAAGATGTGGGTAAAGATGAGGGTTCATCCCGTAGGATCTTTACCTGCGTTAGCTAACCTCAGATTATTCACAGCTCCGACCAACGGTCGACCATCCAGTGCTTCTTGCTAATGGAGCCATCTTTCGCAATTTCTATTCGAATGGCGTGGTCCCTGGCTGTCACAAACACTTCGCGATTTTCGGATTCAAACGCTTCTAAGACCCGAGGTGACACAGCTCGAGTCGAACCGCTTATCACCACGGTCTTCGGGTTACACCATTTCAGCAAAGCTTCGGATTTCGAATTTAGCGAACCATGATGCGGAGCCATCAAAACATCGACGTCCGTTGGAGTCTGCGACACCAGCATTTGCATCCCAGGTGGCTCCAAGTCCCCTGGCAGCAAAATGCGCCTACCTGCAAATTCAATCAGCACACACAAACTGTTCGCGTTATCAGTCCCTGCAACGCCTTGTTTCGGCGGATGCAACGCCAGCATACTCCAACCTTTGCCCTCATGTGAGCTTCCTGTCTGCCAAGTGTCTCGCCCTACTCCGCGGCGCTGGGCTGAAGCAAGGATTTGTCGCAAAAGTGGACTGCTATGAGAATAAACTTGACGCGTCGAAACCAATCGGTCGACCCGAAACCGTTTCGTCACCCCCTCGATGCCGTTATAATGATCGGAATCCGCGTGCGACAAAATCAGCCCGTGGATCTTGGACTGTCTCATGGCCCAAAGGGCATCGACAATCACTTGATAACTACGTTGATGGTCACCCAATCGGCCAGCGTCGTATAACCAAGCCTCGTGATCGGGCGTTTCTAGCAGAATACTCGTGCCATGTCCGACATCGATAAACGTGATCACGAACTTGGCGTTGCCACTCGATGAATAGCTGCGCCACCAATCTGAAATCGGATCTAACGTCAGTCCAAAAGCAAACCATATCCCGAGCACAAGCCCCAGTCGATTGCGACCGGATGCCTTTTTGACTCCAACCCAAACCGTCGTGAGAATCCCGAGCGCGTAAAAACCATAAAGCCACCATGCTGGCGGCGATCTAAGCCAAAAATGGCCAAACGGAACCTGCTCGCCCAAACCGACAACCACCTGAACCATCCACAACGAAACACCGCATACGATCCCCAACGGCCAGCCAAGCAAAGGAAACCATCCAAATGCGATCAGACCCAGCCCAGCCATCAATGCAAATAGCATGGGCAGCCACAAAATCAAATTAAGTGCGATGGCAATCGGGCTGATCACATGAAAAGCAGACCACACCAGAGGGGCCGTAATAAACCACACCCAGAAACTGGTCCGCAGCATTTCAAAGGCCCAAATCCGAACCCTCTTTAGCCTACGCGTTGTTGGGTTCGCTTTCGATTCGATCAATCGTTCCAGGGCCGGTACCCGCTGAATCAACGGGCTGGTAGACAAAATTAGGACTGCAACAGCCATGAACGATAGTTGCGTTCCCGTTTCAAAAACGACCGTCGTTCGATAGAAAATCAACAACACGCCTACAAACGCCAAGAAATTCAAACTGAAAAAATTCCAACCCATCAGTCGGGCAAAACAAAGACCGGTCAACATGATTGTTGCACGAGCCACAGGCGGGTTTGCGCCGCACAACAATCCATAAGCGATCACGATGACACAAATGCCGACAAGCAATAGTTTGCGCGGCATCTGAAACAACATTCCCAACAAAAGCAGAGACAACGCCACCATTTCGATGTGCATACCGGAAATCGACAGCATATGGATCGTGCCGGTCGCTAGCAGCTCCTCCTGCAAACGCCATTCTGCCTGTTCGCGTTGTCCAAGCACCAATGCCGCAGTCAACTCCGCTTGGCCCAAGACTACATAGCGCTCGATAGAACGAAGCGCAGTCGCAGACACCATGGCTAGGTAGCGATCCAATCTAACCCGCATCGGCTGTTCGCGCTTCTTGATTTGCTTGTGCGAGTCCGCGCGCGCTTGGGCGGCATAACCGAGTTCTGCATAGCGACGCGCTTGATCGAATTGACCTGGATTGGACGGCTTGCTTGGCAACCGCCATTGCCCGTAGAGTTCAATTCGGTCACCCGGAAACAGACTGTCGATTTTTCCGTCAATACTTAATGGCATCACGAGTGATTTCGGTTGCCACTCGCCATCAGATCGTATCTCGGTCACTTGAATCGTCGTAATGGACTGCCAATCCACCGCGTCCGAATCGGCAGTTCTACCGGGCAAGGTCGCTTTTCGAAAGCGAAAAGGGGAATCGATTATCCCGCGGCAAGCGATCGGATTCCAGGAAACCGTTGCCAGCCGATCGCTTTTTGAAAACTCCTTGATGCTCTCCTCCCAACTGTCTAGTCGCCGCTTGGCATCGCTTTGAGACATGGAGTGGTAGAAACTGAAGAAAAGAGCCATCGACAACCCAATGCAGAGCTGTGGCCAAATCCAAGTTTTTTGCGGTCGGACCCGCCTTTGCAATAATGCCAGTGCGATTGCGAGAACTAGTCCGACAAACAAACCGTTGCACCAAACGTTTCCCAACGAATTCTGAGCGGCGATGGCAACCAGGGCAATACTCAAGACCGCGACCATCGGGTATCTCGCCCAAAGTCGGTAGCCACGAGTTCGTAGCCACTTAAAAATCAAGTTCGGGATGTTGTTTTTCGGAATCATGTTGCGAATTACAAACGTCGGAAGTGTGGATTTCCTGCATCAAGCGAAAATGAGATCTGCGGGGCGATATTATTCGCACCAATGAATTACCAGGGTGGAACACCGTTTCGTTCGAGCTACTAATCACTCGGCACGCCGAATGCAATCTATTTATTTCATCAGTCGGAACTTGATGCGAAACCACAGCATCTGAACCCAGTTAACTTCTACGAGACGACCACCCAGCCATGACTAAGAGATTCAATTCGAAATCGAACAAATCAGCAGGCCGAAAATCAGGTTCCTCTTATCTTAGCGAAGACAACGATGCCCTGGGTGCCGAACTCGAAGGATTAGGGTTCGAAGAAGAAGAAGAAGAAGACACTGACGATGATCACTCTGCCGACGAAGAGAGCATGCTCGAAGATGAATCGGGCGACGATTTCGGCAGCGAAGAAAGCCATGAATCGGTCGACGCCACCGAAGATCCAGTTCGAATGTACCTGATGCAAATGGGTGAGATTCCTTTGCTAACTCGACAGGAAGAGGTCAGTGCTGCAAAACGCATCGAAATGACCCGAACCGACTACCGCAACTGGATGCTTGCCAGCGACTTCATGCTCCAGGGTGCAACCAAGTTGCTCGAACAAGTTCGCGACAGCAAGTTGCGATTGGATCGCACCATCGAAGTTAGCGTTACCAACGCTTCAGAAAAAATTGCGATCATGCGACGCATTGGTCCAAACATCAAAACACTTCGACACCTCTTGCTTCGAAATCATGCCGACTACTTCAGTGCAATCAACAAAAGCTTGCCAATGGTCGAACGCAATCAAGCTTGGAAACGATTGGTTTGCCGCCGTAATAAAGCCGTTCGGTTGATCGAAGAAATGAACTTGCGAACAAACCGATTGGAACCCATCTTCCAAAAACTGAACGCCATCCAAGGACAAATGGTCGCCCTGCGAACTCGAATCGAAGAAGCCGTGCCAACTGGTTTCTCCGATGGAACACCTATCGCCAAGTTGCGAGCTGAATTGTTCTACCTGATGCGAATCACCTTCGAGACACCTAAGACTTTGGCTCGCCGTTGTCAAAAAGTTCAGGCCTACCGCCTTCAATACGATGCAGCCAAACGTGACTTGTCAGCTGGCAATCTACGACTCGTGGTCTCGATCGCCAAGAAATATCGCAATCGCGGCCTTAGCTTCCTCGACTTAATCCAAGAAGGAAACACGGGTTTGATGCGAGCGGTTGATAAGTTCGAGTACGAGCGAGGATTCAAGTTCTCGACGTATGCAACATGGTGGATTCGCCAAGCCATCACTCGAGCCATTGCCGACCAAAGCCGAACGATTCGTGTTCCTGTCCACATGATTGACACGATGAGCAAAGTTCGACAAGTGACACGTGACTTGACCCAAGAGTTGGGCCGGGAACCATCGGTCGAGGAAACCGCTGAACGTGCTGGCTTGTCGCTTGACGATGCACGTGTCGTATTGAAAATGGCTCGCCAGCCGCTTTCACTCGACCAACCCGTCGGCGATCATGAAGATAGCTTCTTTGGCGAATTCCTCGAAGACTACCGTGACGATGACCCGTTGTATGAGACCAACCAAGCGACCCTCAAACAACAAATTCATGAAGCCATGCAGACCTTGAACTACCGCGAACGCGAAATCCTCAAATTGCGTTACGGCTTGGCTGACGGATACGCATACACTTTGGAAGAAGTGGGCAAGATTTTCCAAGTGACACGTGAACGCGTTCGCCAAATCGAAAGCAAAGCGGTCAAGAAATTGCAACACCCTCAACGAAGCAAGTCGCTAACCAGCTTCATCGATGGCTTGGACATGACGCCATACCAAGACATCGCCGCAGCAGGCTCGCCAGACCGAATGTTGTAACTAAGAAGAGCTTTGGCCTTAGTTGCACGACGCTCCGCGTCGTGTTTCCTGCGTCGTGATTCCTGCGACTTAACTCCTTCAACGTGATTGCGACGCGGAGCGTCGCACAACGAAAGTGCACTTACTTGCCTTCGCCAAAAAGCTGCTGCTTCAGAAACGTGTAAGCAATCGCTTGCATAAACGCGGATTGGCGGTTGTTTGCTGTCCCGCCGTGTCCCTGCTCCTCCATCTTGGCCATCCATCTTACGAGCGTGTCCTGGATGCACTCGGTCGTCGCGTGCTGAAGTGGTGTCGTGCACGATCGACAATTCTCGATAGGGCCTGTCCTCGTAAATGAAATTGTCGCTTGAGTTCAGACTCGGTCCGATCCGAATCACATATCACCTGGAGTAGCGACTCCTCCAGAGCGTGCGACATCCGACATCTAGGGCCACAGAAACTTTGCTTTGCTACCACATGGCCATGCTCGGAACAGTAAACTCGCGGAAACGTGACATCGATCCAAACAGGTACCTCCTCGAAATTCAGATGACGAATCAAGCGGGGTTTGGCGAAACCACGCGGAGAACCAGCTTTCCCGCAATGTGGACAGTATAAAGCTGTTCCTGTTTTCTTGATCGCGACGATAACGATGCGTGAATCCGTCCAAGCAGTGTCGATCGCTTCGCAGGGCAGCAACAGCTCAAGCAATGGTTTGAGATAGTTGGAAAGTCTATCGTCAATGGGCATAATGTTTCGTTCCGGAAAGGCGTGAGTCATAGGTCCGAATGCGTCAACACGCCGTAAATTTAGGGCAAACGAACGGTAGTTCAAGCGGTGTGCGTTTTGCGTACTAACGA
>Ga0105046_10017347_pt1 | contig 11017 bp, 4 predicted proteins | sample MAT03_FD_78385 | JGI IMG/M metagenome (GOLD analysis project Ga0105046, IMG submission 78385) | Freshwater microbial communities from Lake Fryxell liftoff mats and glacier meltwater in Antarctica - MAT-03 (megahit assembly) | ecosystem: Environmental > Aquatic > Freshwater > Ice > Liftoff...
CCGTTATGGCGCTTCGCCTTACGCACATTCTTCCGCGGCCCGCGCCTGGCGCTGCACGCGCTGGCATGGTTGCTGCTTCCTTGGACCGCCCTGTTGGCATTGGCCGCACCGCCCTATTGGTTTCCCCGCCCTTGGGTGCGATGGGCCTGGTCGTTGTTCGACGTGGCGTTGACGATCGGCTTCTTTTGGTGGCGCAGCGAACACCGTCGGCTTTGGCTGCAACTCCTGACGTTTGCGGTAGGCGTGGACGCCGTGGCGACCACGGCGCAGATCGCGATCGCCGATCTGCCGCGCATCCACGATGTCCCCCACACCATCGCGTGCGGCGTGGCCTTCGTGGGCCCATGGCTTGCCCTCACGCTGCTGTTGCGGGCCTTGCACCGTACCCGCGCGGTCCGGCGCAGCCCCCGTCTCAGAATTGATCTGCCACCCGGGGTCACAATCCCGGGCGGTGCCGCTCCGCGACAAGAATCACTTGTTTGATCACATCCCGCCTGGTGATGTTGCGCTTATGCGTCTTTTCCATGTTCAAGGCAGCGGAACGCCGACTGTTGGCCAACAATTTGCATCTCTCCCGCGTTGCTAATGCCCCATTTTCGATCTTGGAGCGCCTTATGTTTCACAATGCGTTCACTTTTGACGACGGTGGCCTCTCGATCGTGGCGACGCGTACGCAGCCTTAGGGCGAGCCCCACACGGACCATTGCGCTTGCTGTCGTGATGGCCGCAAGCTGCAGCAGCGAAAAGCAGGCGCACCACGGTCCCAAGGTCACGTCTTTCACGATCGTGGGCAACGAAACGATTTCGTCGAGCACGATCAAAGACAAAATTGTTACCGAATCTACCGGGTGGTGGCCCTTTGCTGCGCGAAAAGATTACGATCCCGTAACATGGGACAAAGATCAGAAACGCATGAAGAGGCTCTATGGCAGCCGCGGTTTCTATCACGCCGAGATCACAGCTGACGAAATTCCCCACGACGTGGGCCGCGATCCATCTAAGAACGTCAAGCTCAAGGTCACGATCAAGGAAGGACCGCGCGCCACCGTAAACACGCTGAAGATTCAAGGCGATGAAACGCTTGCTGCGGCCGAAAAAACGGCGCTTGAAAGCGGATTGCCCTTGGTTCCGAAAGAGCCTTTTGTTGAACCCAAATGGGACGACACCAAAGGCACGCTGAAATCGCGTTTGCTTGAATCGGGGCACGCCGAAGCCGCCGTCACAGGCCGCGCGCTGGTGGATCTGCAGAGCAACCAAGTCAATGCCACCGTGTGGATGCGCCCAGGCCCCATTTATCATTTCGGCGACATCGAGCTTAAGCAAACCAAAGATCCCCACATTCACCCTCTGTGGATCGAAGAGCAGGTGCGTTTGGCTGCGTCCAAGGGCGAGGTTTTTACGCCGGAAGCGGTGGAAGAAACACAAAAACGGGTTTACAACATGGGCGTTTTTTCACGCGTCGATGTCGAGACAGGCGAACCTAATCCCCAAACGAAACGTATCCCGCTTGTAGTCAGCACTACCACAGCACCCTTTCACTTGTTGCGCCTCGGCGGCGGTGCAGGGTTTGATCAAGTGCGCAACCAAGTGCACATGTTAAGTGAATGGCACAACAGCAACTACTTCGGCGGGTTGCGATCGTTGCGGTTGCGCGGACGTTTGGGCTGGGCTTTTCTGCCGGATGTTTTTCAGAACATCGACGATTCGAATGGAGTCGGCGTTGACAACGGCCCTATTGCGCGCGTACGCGCCGATTTCGAGCAGCCGCGTCTTTTCAATGCGCCAGCTTGGAAGCTGGGCTTGCACATTGAAGGTGAGCGCATGCTCGAGCAGGCCTACAAAGCGTATACCGGACGCACAGGCCCTGAGATCATCTGGCAGATCCGTTCTGATCTGCGTGTGTCGTTCGGCTACACCATCGACGCAAGCTATTTGCAATCGCCTTCCGAAGTTGCCGGGCTCTTTGCGGGTTCCATCTTGGGATGCGACCAAGGCCAGCGCGGTTGCATGCTATGGAATTCCTTCATCAGCCAGCGGGTCACGTTTGATCGTCGCGACGATCCTTTTGAGCCACGCAAGGGTTACTACTTTGATCTGGATTTCCAAGAGGCGGGGGGGCCCTTGTCGGGAAGCTTCTCGTATCTGCGAGCCATCGCGGATGCACGTGGTTACCACTCGTGGGACTGGTTCACGATCGCCGGACGTGCTCAAGCAGGTTCTCTTTTTAGTTCGTCGGGACAGGACGATGACACCCCTATCCAGCAACGCCTGTACGCAGGCGGTGGCATGTCGATGCGCGGATTCGGCTATCGTCGGCTCTCACGCCTGGCTGCCGTGCTGCCTCCGGGTCGAGATGCGACAAGTGATAACCTCGAAACAATTCCCATCGGCGGCAACGGGCTCGCTGTCGGAAACCTCGAAACGCGCTTCGCCGTTTCTAATTCCGTCGTGTTGGCAGCGTTTTACGATGTTGGCGCTGTGACAGCGGGCTCTTGGGCCAAAGGCATCTTTGACAACCTCTATCACGCGGTAGGGCTCGGAATACGGGTGCTGACACCTGTAGGGGCCCTTCGGCTTGATTTTGCGCGACGATTTCCAGGTTCTGGCAAGCGTGACATTCTGAACGCGTCGAGCGTTCCAGGGATGGTCGGTTTCGCCGAGAACACCAGTTGTTTTGGCTTCGGCGGCAACGCCTCCTCGCCTCAGCTTTCCGACGGTCTTTGCCAGATCCACCTTTCAATCGGAGAAGCGTTTTGAGCCCGCATGAAGCATCGCCGCACAAACGGCGAGGCCTGTGGTGGAAGGTTCCGCTCATCGGCGTGGGCAGCTTGTTGCTGTTGGTTCTGATGCTGCTTGGCGTGGCGCTTTCTGACTGGGGCGTCAATCACTTAAGCAGCTATACGCTCAAGAAAGTGAACGCACAATTGAAGGGCCACATTGAACTTGGCCACATTCATCGCAAAGGTCTTCGCATCACCCTTGATGACGTCGGCGTTTTCGATCCAGCGGGAAAGCCCGTCGTGCAAGTTGAGCGTTTGGTCGCGCACCCCGCGCTCGGTGCACTGCTGCACGGACAGGTGCATTTGTACGACCTCATCATCACCGATCCACGCGTACAGATTCATGCAACGAAAGACGGGACAAATTTCAGCGACGCTTTCACGCCAAAGCATCCGCAGCCGCAAAAGCCTCAGGCGCCGCAAATGAACAGCAATGGCTCAACCCAGATCGTGGTGGACAACTTCGCACTGAGGCAAGGGTCGGTACGCTACAGCGACCCTACGTTTATCGCCGCGCTCAAAGACCTCAATATACATGCCAAGGCCAATGTCACGTGGCCAGGCGGTCCCCTCAACGTTGATTTGCGATTGGATGCCGTGAGCGATGCGCCCGTAAATGGGCCGCTTTCGGTACGGCTTGCGGTGGCGCCCACAACGATGCCTCAGCACACCCTAAAGTTAAGCGTCGCGGCGGCCAACAGCGCCGTAAAGCTTGGCGGAACCTTCGTTCCTGATTTGCAAACGCCCGCGGCCGATCTTCACATTGAGCGCGCTGAGTTGAGCCCCGAGCTTGCCAACGTTTTGGCACCCGGCTCGCCGCTTATCACGCCTGTAAATTTGACCGGGAACATCAAAGGCTTGGTCGACGCGCAAAGGCGGCCGCAAGGCACGGTCAACCTTACTCTCTCGACGCAAGGCGGCGACATTGACATAACCGCCGGTGTGGCAGGCACGAAAGTGCCGTCTTTTAAGGCACATATAGAGGGAGGACCGCTTGATCTTGCGCGCATCATCCGCGGCGCCGCTTCTTCGCAATTAAGCGTTCGGGCAGACGCTCAAGGCCACGGCAGCACACTTGCCGATCTCGATGGCACCGTTCGCGTTGCGTTGCCGCCCGGAAAGCTTGCGGGCCGCACAACCGGACCGATTTACATCGACGGCTCGATTCATGAAGGCACGGCACACCTGAAGCGCTTCGATATGCAATTGCCAGGGCTGGCGGTCACAGCCCAAGCGCACGTCGCACATATCAACACTGCGCCGAGCGGCAGCGCACAACTTGACGTGGTGGTCAGCGATTTTGCCCAGGTCGCGCGTACCATCGCAGCGACCGGCGCCGCGGCGCCACCTTTATCGGGCCACGGTCAGCTTCATCTCGAAGTTGCAGGCAGCGCGCAATCCTTGAACGCCATCGCACAAGCGCACTTTTCCGCGCTCGGATTTGCGGATGTCAAAGTGTCGGAGCTCAACCTCAAGGTTTCCGTCCCTTCCTTGGCTGCGCTTTACACACCCACCGTGCAGCTCAACGCGAGCAGAGTTCAAAAAGGTGATCTCAATTTCTCGGATGTCCGCCTCACCACCAGCTCACCTGGGAGCGATCAACTTGCTTTTGATCTTCGCATGTCGGCACCTGTGGCCGCGGGCGCAGCCGGGCAACTCACTTGGCGTACCCCGGGTCAAAGTTTTCGCCTCGACCGTCTGCTTGTTCGCTATCCGCAAACGGTGTGGCGCAGTCAAGGCCCTGCTGAAGTCGCGTTGGGTGACGTCATAAAAGTTCACAACCTGGCGTTGCAGGCAAACCATCAAGGTCTCAGCGTCGATCTCACGCTGGCGGACCAAACCATCAGCGGCAAGCTTGGTGTGAATGAGCTAAACTTGGCACAGCTTGGCAGAGTGTTGGGGCCAAAATTTTCCGCCTCCGGGACCTTATCGTTACATGCCGAGGCTCAAGGTCGATTGCCTCGCCCGCAGGCACGCGTGGTTTTACAAATGCAAAACGCGGGCTTTGGCACCTATGGTCCCTTCACGGGCTCGCTCGGTGTGACGCACGAGCCCCGCGGTAACAGCGGTCGTGCGCGCGGTAGTCTTAAGGTCAGCGGCGCCGGCGCCGAGGTGCAGGGTAGCTTTGATGTGCCTGCGACGTGGCCCTGGCCCGCGCAAATGCCGGCCACCGTAAACATGAAAGCACAAGTGCCGTCGCTCGCGTTGGCGGCCAGCAAGCTCGGCGTTCCCAAAGACGCGCGCCCGGAGGGCAGCGTGACGATGAACATCGACTTTCGGGGACGCGCCAGGGAACCCACGCTCAAGCTCAACGTGCAAGGCCACGGGCTCAAGATCGGCGATCAACGCGTGGGCGACCTTGCGCTCCTCATTGATGACGATGGAGTCCCGCCGTTGAGTGGGTCGCTCAACTTGCGCAACACGGATATTGCACACTCTATTGAACTTAACCTCGATACGCACCTGCGGCTCAGCACTCTTTTACGGGGCACACTGGCGCAGGTAAAAAGAGATCTGCGCGACAAACCCGTGCGCTTCGAAGCGCACATCAAAGGCTTGGATCTCGCGCAGCTCATCCATATTCAAGACGCGATCAGTCCCCCGGCGCCAGAGCCCCCCGGCCTGGCGAAGCAAAAGATGGAAGGCTTGGTCGATTTTGATGCCAGCTTGTCCGGTACCGCCATGGCCCCAGGTGGTGATGTGTCTGTCGTTGTGACAGGCGCTCGACAAGGATCTGTGCCGCCTACCGATGCGAAGCTAAACGTGGCGCTTAAACCAAAGGAGGTCACAGCGAAGTTGGAGGTGTTTCAACGAGGCCGCGACAAGAAAAAGATGCGCCTTTTGGCTCTCGACGCGACCGCGCGAATCGATGAAAAGCTGCGCTTGTCCCTTGCGAACTGGCAAGCGGCAAAGTTCAATGTCAGCGCCGATCTGGGACCGATCCGCTTTCAGCATCTCGATCTGCCGGGGCACAATGTGGGAACTCTGCGCGGCTCAGTCGATGCGCAGCTATTGGCCCACGGAACGTTCGACCATCCATACGTCGATCTCGTGGCTCATGCGCGCAACGTGCGCGCGGGTGACGGTGGGCTTGGCAACGCCACCGTCAAGGTGCTTTACGAAAACGATCAGCCGAGCGTCGAAGTGGTGGTCAGACCCACCGCGGGGGGCATCCTGCAACTCGCTGCGCGCACGCAGGCGGCCTTTCCCTGGCAGAAGGGTAGCGCATCAGATTTTAAGCCCAGCAGCATTGCTCTAAAGGTCGACCTAACCTCGCAAGACTTTGCCCTATCGGCCTTCAATGGTCTCATGGCCACGGTGCGGGAAATCAAAGGCAAGCTCAACGGCAAGCTCACCTTTGCGGGCACGGTCGATAAGCCAGACTTCAGCGGGAAAATGAAGCTTGATGGCGGTCAGGTGGACATCGTAGAGGTTGGGCGGTTCTACGACATCGGCATGGATGTGGGCGCCACTGAAGACAGCGTCAAGTTACAGGCGCTGCGCTTTCGCAGTGGCTCTGGCAAAGGACTCGTTCGTTTTGAGGCCAAACGCAACGCGGGGCGCGGTGTGACCTTAAGCGGCAACGTTGACCTCACGCGTATGCCCTTGCAATCTCCGCAACGGAAACTCGGCGAGATCAGCCTTCAAGCCAAAGCAAAAGGCACACTCAACGCCGATGGTTTGCGCATCGAGCCGCTTGAGATTGAAGAAATGAAGGCTTTTCTTGAAGGCGACACGCCCAAAGATCTACAGGACCTTGATCGTCCTGATGACGTGGTGATGGTGCGCAACGGAGAGCCCATCGACGACAAAGAAAAGAAGAAGCTCGCCAAACTCGGGGCCCCCAAAACCCTGCACACGGATCAGGAAAGCGAAGGAGCGCTCATCGCGCAAGCCATCCCGACCTCGATGTTGCCTGTGTTCATTCACGTCAAAGCGCCGCGCAACTTATGGGTGTACGCGCCCGAAGGCAGCGTGGAGCTGGGTCTCGATCCGGATTTTCAGATCGTCATCGACGGCGACACGAAGATCTTCGGCACTGTCTATTTGCGGCGCGGCAGCGTCACGGTACTCGGACGCCGGTTTGACATTCAAGACGACGCCAGCATCCGCTTCGGGGGACCTTCTGATCTGCCGAACCTCGATGTGACCGTTGAGCATTACAACGAAACCGAGCAAGTTCGCGTCTTTGTCACCGTTAAGGGCACGCCCGAGAACCTCGACATCAAGTTTCGTTCTGATCCGGAACACAGTGAATCGGAAATCATCACGTTGTTGATCGCCGGCCGCATCGACCCCGCGGGGGGCAGCAGCGAATCTCCCGACCGCGCGGCGCAAGCTGCTTCTATCGTCGGTGGCCTGCTGGCGTCAAAGCTGCAGAAAACGGCACTGCGAAAATTGCCGATCGATGTCCTTTCAATCAGCTCAAACGCCATTGAAGCGGGCACATACGTGACCGACGATTTCTATGTCGGCTATGTGCGAAGACTTGCCGCCAGCCCGTGGCGGTACGAAAATGTCAACGCAATTCACCTCGAGTATCAGCTCAGCGAGCGTTGGAGCTTCGAGGGCGAGTACGGTGATGCGGGAACAGGCACCGCCGACATCATCTGGAAGAAGCGGTACTAAAGACTTACGGGTTTCCTCTCTTTAGAGGTTCTGATGAGCGGCGTCGAAGTGAGCCCGCAAGCCCACCAAAGTATCCACAGCCGAGGCCCAACCTTTGCCTTCTGCGCGGCTTGCATAGACATCTGCACCAAGCGTGAAAAACAACCGCGGAACAAGCGGAACTGAAAGGCGGGCTGTGGTTTTGAGTTGGTGTTGTGCCAATCCTGTTGGATCCACGAATACGTAATCAACAAGCCCTTCCAAGCGCGCTGACACTCCCTGCGCCAGCGGCAATGCCAAGGGATCAACGATTGCACCGGCTTCCAGCAGTGCCAGCGTTTTGCCATCGTCACCATCAGCGACAAGCTGTTTTCTCACACCGGGGCCGCCTCGCACCCGCAGCTTGGGCACCGGCGTAAACTGCGCACCGAACGAGGCCGTCAGCTCACCGTGGTGAAACGCGCGCTCGGACGGTTTTGTGAATTCGGATTCAAACAGGACGCGCGCATAAGGATCCGGCACGGCTGCGCGCGGCGCCTTCAACGACACATCCCGAAGCCCCCGATAGCTATTGAGTACTGAGAATTGCAAGAGATCGGCGATTTCTGCGCCCACCTTAGGCTGACCTTGCGGTTGGTTGCGGGTGTAGCCGTAAAGCCCGTTAAACCGAAAGTCCGTTGTCTGCCGAAGCGAACGTAGTTGAACGACGCTCGTCAGTTGCCCCTTGGCCGAGCTTTGCTCGGCGCGCGTGAGCTGAGGCGCATCGTATCCCGCAGTGGGCATCACGGCGCGGGTGCCCGCGATGATTGTATTGCTTAGGTCAAGGGTTAGATCCGAGAGCCACACGGTCAACATGCGGCGCACCGCCGCGGCCCCAAAGTCGTGGTCGGCATCCACATCCGGATCGTCATCCTCACTGGCCGTTTGCGTGCGCAAGAAACCTTCAACAGTCTGGCGAAGGTCGGGCATCGTGGCGAGCGGAGAGAACGGCAATGCCTTTTCATCGAAGATGTCGTCGCCTCCAGAGGCCACAAACTCGATTGTGGCGATGCGATAAGCGCGAGCCTTATCGAGCGGTCGACCGTTAACCAAGACCTTCCCCGCCGCGCCTTCCACACCCAACGCCACCAACTCGGGGTTGGGCAGGGCGGGCACAAGCAAGCGTTCAAGGTCAGCGCCCTGAAGTCTTACGACACCCACGGCCGCATGATACGGAATGGCGCGATAGAGGTCAGCGCGCTGCAGGTGACCGCGAATGGGAAAGGGCTGCGCTTTGATAAAGCCGCGGTTGATAAGCGCTATTTCGGCGTTGGCGTCCTTGCGCATGATGGAGAGCACATACTTCGTGAAACTTTGCCGGGTGAGGGCTCCATCAATGGCCGCCGGCGCGACGGAATCACCATAGCGTTCGCAGTACTGCTTCAAGTGTGGACTAAGTAGATCAGCTGTTGGCGGATCCGCAGAGGCATCTCGTGTTTCAATCGTCGCGACGGTGGGCGGTTGTGAAGCGCCGAGGAGATCGACGCGCGCCAGGGAAGCTGTGCCAGTTGTCGAGCCGACAATCACGGGGCTGCCATCTTGGCGAATCAAGCGCAGAGCGCCCTGTTCATCGTCAAGTGCGAGACCGCCGGCCAAGATCACATCGACCATGGGGCCCAAGGCGCGCGCAAGTTCTTCCAACTCTGATCGCGCCATCTTGGTACGCGGCATTTGCGTCATCAGCACAACCTTGTCGAGCTCGCCACTCTTACGCAAGCGCGCCAAAGCCGACGCAATCGCCTGCATCGGTGGTTCAAATGCAAGTCCATTCAGCAGCGGACGCGCGATCGAAGGCTCGACCAATGGTGAGATCGTGGCCAATATACCGATTCGCTGTCCCCCGCGTTCGATCACAAGCTCTCGTTTTACAAACGCACAGAAGGCTTGTTGGTGTACGTCGCAGCTTAGGTTTGTCGCGACGAACGGAATGCCAGTCTTGGCGGCAGTTTGTACAAAGCGCATGAGCCGATCGCGCGCCAGCCCGAGATCGTGAGGCCCCAGCGCCACGGCGTCGTAGCCACCCAGCCTTATCAGCTGGGCCAACGTTCGCGCGCCCTCGTCACCATCGCGGGCCAACAGTCCGCGGGCGAATAGGCCCGGCGCCAAAGTGTTACCCCCCAAGAGCACTACAGGGGGTGCAGCGGCTTGCTCTCGCGCTGTCGCTATCACGCGAACCAGGGAGGCATAGTCGGCTGGCTCCGCCGCGCTGCCGCCACAACCGGGCACGGCGAAATCGCCCATGAGGTCAGCGTGAAACAGCAACTCAAGTGGCGCGCGCGAGGGCGGATCGCCGTTTGAAACTTGAGCGTTCGCCGGCAGCGAAGCGATACAAATGTAAATGGCCAGCAGCGGGGCCCACCTAAAGACAGTCATGGCGCAAGCGTAGTTGATGGCATCGCGGCGCGCATGGGTCTACCATTTGATGGAAGTGACCTGAAAAATCAATGGGCGCCGAGGTGTGAACCCCGGCGCCTAATGAACCCGTCGCCCCTACCCCCGCTCCATCTTCAATACGCCTTACCCGCTGCTTCGCTCTTTGGCAATTCCCCCCGGCCCACCCGCCGCCCCTGGCTCCCGAGCACCAACCCCGTATCTTGCTGTCTTACTCTGCAAACCGCGCGCCAATCGGAATCCCAACCATCGGGCTCGCGTTTTCGGCCTGTGTGACGCGAGACTGTCACTCGTGGGTGACAGGCACCGTGATTACGTAACGCCGATGAGCGGTGTCTCCCCATCCTTCGAAGCCCATCTCGCTCAAGCGCGCGCCATCGACCGCTCGGTCGCTTTAGTCGCCCCGTCTTCCTCAAACAGCTTGGCTTCAATGAAAATGCGTTATCGACTTGGCAAAATCTTGAGATGAAAGCCTCGGCCCCTGATCTTTGAAGGCGCGCCCGCAGTGACCGGCGGAAACATAATCTACGATCCGGCGCGGCCTGGCCTCGGCCTCGCGTTGCGCGACGATGCTCGCCGCCTTGAAATTACTTGAGGCGAGGCGAGGCGAGCGCGAACCGATAGAAATTGGAGAGCTCGGTTATGGCACATCTCTTGCTTTGACGTGGGGCACTTCATCCACTTGGCCGAACTGTTGCAGGGGACAAATACAAAGATGCACCAATGGAACATTAAGCACGGCTTGTTCACGATTGCGTTGACAGGAACCATCGCAGGTTTCTGCGGTTGTAAGCGCTCTGATCCAACGCCATCACACCCGCCGTCGCTACGCGATGAATCAGTATCGGGCACGGCCGATTTTCACCGACCAGACCAACAAAAAGAGGCACAAGAACACATCACTGCGAAGGCCGCTCTTGCCGAAGCGCAACGCGTGCAAGCCGCCCACGCCTCGCTAGCTCCGACCAAAGGCAACAAAGTCAAAGGTGAAATTCACCTCGATGTTGACGGCGAGCGCGTGCACATCACAGGCGACGTTTCGGGTTTGAGCAAAGGTGAACATGGGTTTCATATTCACGAGACGGGCGATTGCAGCGGCGCGGACGGCAAGACCGCCGGTGGTCACTTCGCGCCTGCCGGCCATCCGCACGGTGATCCCCAAGGCGACGTCCTTCAACATCACGCCGGAGATTTCGGCA